>FWPU01001612.1_pt1 | contig 67114 bp, 63 predicted proteins | sample 2228361 | NCBI WGS metagenome assembly FWPU01 (sample SAMEA103939777, study PRJEB20133) | metagenome
TCAACGAAACCTTCCAGCTGGTAGACGGCAAGTTCGTGGGCTATTGGGGCCCGTACACCGGCTTCCCGATGCCGGCCGGCTACTCGGCCAGCACCGTTTTCACGGCGATCATGGCGGATGGGGCTCCGCTTGGAAGCTACAGCCTTAAGATAGATCTGGTGACCGTCGATGCGAGCGGCACGCCGACTGGAACGCTGAGCAGCTCGACGCGAAACTTCACGGTGGCGCCGCCTTACGCTCCGTCGCTTGAGCTCGATATCCCATCGGTCATCCACAGGAGCACGGAGGCGGATATATCGTCCACCGTCGAGAACACGGACTCCGCCCACGGCGGAAAGGCTTACGATGGGGTGCGCTTCGACATAACCGTGTCCGGTCCCTCCGATTTCGACACGGGAACTGCCCGCTCCGACGTCTTCACCATCACCAAGGTCAACGGGAGCTCGGATACCCAGGGCATCAACGAAACCTTCCAGCTGGTAGACGGCAAGTTCGTGGGCTATTGGGGCCCGTACACCGGCTTCCCGATGCCGGCGCCTTACTCGGCGACCTCCGTCTTTACGAGTAAGCTGGAGTCCACCGCTCCTCTTGGGACCTATTCGGTCAAAGTCGACCTGGTGACCGTGGACGCTAGCGGCACCGTTACCGGAACGCTCGCGACCGCAACCAGATCTTTCGAAGTCACGGCGCGATCTTACGTCGACCTTACGGACCAATCGGTGTACGGCTTTGGCTACGAGGAGAACGCGAGCGCGGATATCTCGGTCGTAGGGCCTGACGGAGCGCTGCGCGACTCGGCCTCGACTTGGACAGATGATCAGGGTTCTTACAGTTATTCGAATTACAGCTGGTATGACGATACGGGCGAGTACATCTTCGATTACGGGTCAACCGCGATCGTGAAAATAAGCGGCGAAGACACGATCACCATCCCGATCGTTCGCGTTGCGGCCGGCGCTGATCCGGCGAGCGATACCATATACGGACGCTCCGTGCCGAACAGCAGGGTTTACATCGAAGTGGCGCCTGGCGAGGGTATGGGGCCGCTTTCGGCGGCAGGCGAAGGCGGAAAGCCCGGCAAGGCGGACCGCAGGGGCGATCTTTCGGCGTCCGGCAGGTCTGGGCTTTCGCTCCGAATCATGCAGGACGGTGAGGCAACGGGCGAGTGGGTCCCGACGGACGGGAACGGGTTCTTCACGTACGAGTACCCGTCCGATCTCCAAGAGGGCGATGGCGTCCTCGTGGCTCACGAGAACGAAGAAGGCAACCGCGTTCAGATATCGTTTGCGGTGGCGAGCGGCTCGATTCCGCCCGATGCGTTCGAGTCGGACGATGATACCGGAGATGCGAAAGACATTATCCCCGGCGCGCGCGCCCAGGAGCGCAATTTCAACTTGGTCGGAGACCAGGACTGGGCCAAGTTCGAGGCGGTTGCGGGGGAGACCTATTCGATCGACACCTTCGATCTCGGCGATGAAAGCGTCTACATGGACACCGTAATCAACCTATACGACGGCAACGGCAACTTCATCGCGTACAACGACGACTATGGGTCCGGAAGCGGCAACGAAGGATACAGGTCGCACATCGTTTTTACGCCGGAAAGCTCCGGAACCTATTACATCCGGATCACCCATTACTCGACTTTCGATTACTACGGTGCCGGAATGACGTATAAGCTGATGGTTTCTAAGGCGCGGGGCCCGATAAACATCTGGTCTGACGCCGACTTCACTCCAGAAAACGGCGTGACCGGCGGCTCCGGAACGCCGGATGATCCTTATCTCATCGAGGGATGGACGGTCCAAGCCGAGGACAGTTGGGCCGGCGGCGTGTTGATCGCTAATACGACCAAGCATTACGTCATCAGAAACGTGGTAGTTGACGGGTCTTACCAAACAGAACTTGTTGGAATTTACATTTACAACGCGCCCAACGGATCTGCGAACGGCGTGCGCGTGATCAACGGGGATGGAGGTCTTGGAGTTGGAGCCTACATCGATTGGACAGATGGTTTTACGCTCAGCGATTCGACGTTCGTCGGCAATGCGTATTTGGCTATCTACTCCAGCTATTCCAAGAACCTCTCGATCGATGGCGTTGTCGCCGCGGAGGCCGATCAAGGGTTCCAGCTGTACGGATCGGATGGTTCTTCCATCCAAAGATCGATCGTTAGAGGAAGGTACGGATTCGGGGTGCTCTTCGATGGCACCGACGACTCGGCCGTGAAGGATTCGACCATTATTTCCGAACCACCTTCGTCTACATTGATCAGCGCAGTGGCTATTACAAACGGATCGAGCGACATTCTGGTCGAAGATTCGACGGTTACGGCAAACGATACGGGGCTTTACTTCGGCGAATTTAGCTCAAACCTATCGGTCAGGAACTCCACGGTGGAAGGTGGATTCAGAGGGGCTTACGTGGATTTAGCCAAGGGCTTCGTCTCCATCGACAACTCCACCGTGCGGGGTAACGCTTCATATGGCCTGGTGTACCAATACAGCCCGGGCGCATTGGCTGTTGTTGGGTCTGCGATCGAAAGCCTTGGTGACTATGCCGTTTATGTGTTAGAGGTCAAAAGCGTCGAGATAAGCGACTCGACGGTCTCCGGCGTAAATACAGCTATCGATTCGTACAACTCGGGATCCGTCTCGGTTCAGGGATCGACGATCACGACGTCCGGATACTTCTACGGCGCTGCGCTGTATTTTGAATCGTCAAACGCGGCGGCGAATGCGACCGTCAGAAACTCGACGATTGATAGCGCGTACGACGGCATTCGGGCGTACTGGATGAATCAAGTGGATATCGAGGATGTGACGGTTACAACTGGAGATAGCTCGTCGATCGACGTATGGCTCGACTCGGTCGGAAATGTCGGCCTGAAGAGGTCCACCCTCTCCAACGCGGCCGAGGGAAATGGCGATGTGGGAGCGTATCTCGTCGATATCGGAAGCGCGACAGTCGAGGAAAACTCGATCGAGAACTTTGTTAATGGAGTGTACGTCGGGTCCGGGCGCGACATCGCCGATGTCGTCATAGCGGGCAACGAAATAAACAACGCGGTGTACGCGATCTCCGTGGTCGGTTGGGACTGGGACGAGGAAGTGAATCGCCTGATAGTGACCGACAACTCCGCCACCGCCGCGACAGGTTACGAGGAAGGTTATGGCATATTCATATCGGGCGGCAGCGTAGAAGCCACGATAACTGGAAACGGCTTGGACGGGGTGAACGTCGACGGAAACAACATGTGGAACGGCGGCATCCAAGTTGAAGGCGCAATGGGCATTCGAGCCGACATCTCCGGCAACTCGATCCGAAATGTAGATGGCAACGGAATCTACGTAGGCGGCGATGAGATAAGCGCGACCGTCAACCGCAACGCGATCACGCCCAATAACTCCGGGGCTGAATTGGATGAAGAGGATGCCCATGCCATATTCCTTTACGGCTGGGGAGATCGACGGATGACGGTTACCATCTCCGAAAATGAGATCGATGAGGCTTATGGCGGCGCGTTCGTTTATTCCGATAGCGAAGCATATCCTCTGAACGTGGCCTTTACGAAGAACTCGGTCAGCGGGTTCAGCGATGGTGGAGCTTATGGATATGGCCTTTTTGCCTCGAGCTACGACGGTCTTGAAGCCAAGGTGACCGATAACGCCATCTCGAATGTGTACACCGGAATAGCCCTTCTCCCCGGCGGCTATATCTACGATGGAGCCCGAAAGAGACTCGCACCACCCGATGCCATGAACTCTGCATCGACCGGAAGCGTATCGAGAAACTCGCTATCTGGCACCGAGGTGGGCATGGAGCTATACGGCTTCAAGGAAGGCTCGGTGACCAACAACAATATAGACTTGAGCGATTTGGCCATTTTAATCGACGCTCGAGAATCCGGGGTTTTTGGTGATCTAGTCGAGGAGCAGCCCGCTGGAAACGTCGTCAGCGACAATGTGATAGCAGACGCCGCGTATACGGGAGTTTGGATAAGCGGCGATTACGCGCCGACCATCGAGAACAACGACATATCGGCCCCGAGCGGTTATGGCTGGGCGGGCATCGTCGTGGATCCATACTATATGATGACGGGCGCGTCGAAGGGAATTTCGGCTGAAGCCGCCGTCGACGCCATCAAGCGGTTGGAAAGCGGGAAAGACCCCAGGTCTTCGGCCGACGCGATTCGGCTGAGGGGGCTGCAGCGCGACGCTGGCGCGTACGGTCCTGAGGTAAGCAGAAACCGGCTTAGCGATCAGGTGCTGGGCATTTTCGCGATCGTGGCCGATGGGGCGCAGATAAGCGAAAACGCCATCGAAGGTCCAGGACAGCTTGATTTCGGTCCGGTATCTTGGGAATCGGCCGAAAGCTGGGGCATATTGAATCTCGACTCGTACGGGGGCCAAATCTCGAACAACTCCGTCAGCGGCGTGGACGACGGAATCGACGTCTCGGGTTCACTGTACATTTCGATATCCCAGAACGATTTGGTCGGCTGGGGGAATGCTGAGGCCGGTTCGGGAATAGGCGTTGAGGGCTCGTACGACGTCGCCATAAGCGGCAACAAAGTCCAGAAATTCGGCGATGGCATCAGCGCTTCCTGGGTGGAGAGCGCGACGGTGGAGAACAACATCGTGCTCTACAGCGTTCAAAAGGGGTTAGGTCTCATGGGCGTAGCTTCTTCGTTCGGGCCGATGGACGGGCAGGCGCCAGAAGATGGAGCGGCGATCAAGTTCAACCGCATATATAACGCGGAGAATACGTCAGCCGCGGGCGGAATCAGCGTTGGCGACGGCAGTTCTCTTACCGTCAGGAACAATACGATCATCGGTCCCGATGGATTCGGGCGCGGCATCTCCTCATCGGGTGGGTCGTCGGTAGATACGAGAAACAACATAATTTCCGGCTTCGATGCCGCCGTTTACGCGGAGACGGAGACGGCTAGCTCGCTCACGAGCAACTACAACCTGTTCTGGAACAATGTGGCAGATTACGTCAACGTCGATACGGGAACCGGCGAGGTATATGAGGATCCGCTTTTCGCCGTGGAGGATACCGCTTCGCCCGATTTCCTGGCGCTGCAGTCGATCAGGAACGGCTTTGCGGCGGACAGCCCGGCGATCGATGCGGGCGATCCGGCCGACCTGGCGGCGCCGGGCGATTGGAGGATCGACATCGGTGCAATTCAGGGATACGTAGAAGGCGTCGCCCCGACCACGGGCTTTGACGTGGAGCTTGGAACGTCCGAGGCGACCGTGACTCTGACTGCGGTCGACAACATTTCGGGTGTGGCCTCGACCAAGTACCGCACGAAGCTCGGAGATGGCAGCTGGGGCGCGTGGGTCGAGAGCACGGAAAACCCGACTTCTTTCCACGTGGCGGGAGATGGTCTCTATACCGTCGAGTACTACTCGGTGGATAACGTCGGAAACGAGGAAGCCGTAAAGACCGGCACCTTTACGGTTGCCGATACGGCGCCAACCCCGCCGACAGATCCGACCGATCTGACCATCGACCGGACCGACAACGTCTTCCACCTCACCTGGGCAGCTTCTACGGACAATGTCGGCGTTGAGGGTTACGAAATCGAGCGCAGCCTCAGCGGTTCCGGAGGTTGGAGCCTCATCGGAACCACATCGGCCACGAGCTACGATGACGCCATTGCGGCTCCGGACCAGGCGAAGACCTACCACTACCGCGTGCGGGCGTACGATGCGGACGGCAACCGCTCGGGATATGCCTCCGCGAGCGCCTACATGCCCGATCTAACGGCTCCAACCGCTCCCTCGGACATTATCGCGGTGCGCTACGGTCTGGATATAGGCATCATCTGGAGCGCGTCCACCGATAACGTGGGAGTTAAAGGATACGAGGTGGAGAGGAGCGTAAACGGAGGCGCTTGGACCAAGATCGGAACGACGGCGACAACTGTTTACGAAGACCGCATATCTCTGGCCGATCCGTCCGCCGAATATCGCTACCGCGTGAGGGCATACGACGACGCCGGCTTGAAGTCGGCTTACTCGGACGTGGCCACGGCGCTCTACATACCGATATCGGTGGGCGATATCACGGGCGATATGGCGTCAGATGCCATAGCGTTCTACGATTACGGCGGGGCGACAGCGGCACTCTGGGGATTTGAAAGCGCTCCGACGAGCGAAAATCCGCTGGGAATAAAGTTCGTGCCTTGGAAATTGTGGTCGAGCGGCTCGGGCATGTTCGACTCGACGAAGGTGCAGGCGGTCTCCGGCGATTTCGACGGAGACGGCAAGATAGACGTGATGGCCCTCTACGACTATGGCGGGACGACTTCCGGCATCTTCTACTTCAAGTCGGCGGGGTCTTCGATGGCTTCGCCCGTTAGGGTATTCTTCTCCAGGTACTGGACGGCCGGAATGACGAAGCTCGCTGCGGGGGACTTCGATTCCGACGGCAGAGATGAGATCATGGCCTTCTACAATTACGGAGGAACCTCCACGGGGGTTTGGATCTTCGACACCAACGCTGATGGGACGCTCAAGTACCCGACGTTCATCTTCTACTCGCCGTACTGGGATTGGAACAGCACGACCCTGATCTCGGTCAGGGACGGGGCAAAGTCGAAGGTGATAGCCTCCTACGATTACGGTGACGCGGGAATGGGTCTGTGGAAGTTCGAGCTCAAGAGCGACGGAAAGCTGGCGTATCCGACCAGAATCTTCTACTCGACGACGTGGGATGCGGGGAAGACGAAGTTCGCTTCCGAGGACGTGAACGCCGACGGTAATGGCGATTTGGTGGCCTTCTACGACAACGGTGGAAGCACGACGAGGGCTTGGCTGTTCGAATCGACCGGGACCGGCTTCTCCGCGCCGCGGGCGTTCTTCTCTAGCTCGACGTGGAGCGTCTCCAGGACCGAGCTCATCGCGGGCGACTTCGATGCCGATGGCTTTGGCGATATCGGGGCGGTCTACGATTACGGAACCGGAATCGGGGTATTCGTCTTCGCCTCCAACGGCAGCGCGCCGTCCAGTCCGGTGAGGGTATACTACTCGCCTTATTGGGATGGCAGCAAGGACAACTGGATAATGCCGTATTGATGCAACCTTCGGCAGCCGAAAAGGGCGGCTTTTAAGCCGCCCTTTTTTGTTCGCGCCTCCGCGAAAGTCGCGGCCGCCGGAGCTTTACCCAAGCCGCGATCGCGCGATATCGAATCGATGGCGCAAATCGGTGGCGAAGCGGGCCCATCGAGATGCGAAGATCGCTCAAATAAGCGCGCCATCGCGCTCTTTGCGCGCGCCCGATAGGTCCACGCGCGCAGCATCAGGCGGGCAAGAAATAAAAGGCGAGCGCGAGAATGAGGTATACCGCGAGGAGCAAAACCCCCTCCATCCAGTTCGACTCTCCATCGAAGCTGACGAATCCGGCGGCAAGAACCGAAAGCAGCACGGCTACCACTTCCAAGGGGGTGAAGACCAAATCCAGCGGTTGGCCGAACAACCTGCCCGCGAAAACCAAGGTGGGCGCCACGAAAAGCGCTATTTGCTGACTTGAGCCCAAAGCGATGCCGAGCGATATGTCCATCTTGTTTTTCAGCGCGACGGTTACGGCAGTCGAGTGTTCAGCGGCGTTGCCCACGACGGCGACGAAAATAACGCCGACGAAAACGTCGGTCATGCCGAGGGCCTTGGCCGCTGGCTCGACGGAGCGCACCAAGAACTCGCTCATCAGAGCAATCGCGGCGCTCGAAGCCAACAGAACGGCGATCGAGGCCGATGCGCTCCAGTTGGCGACTGCTTCTTCCGAGGGGGCTTCTCCGCGGTACAGGTGCCGGTGAGTCTTAAGTGAAAACATTAGGCTCAAGAGATAAGTCGCGATGAGGACGATGGAGATTTCAAAACTGAGGCTCGCTTCCGGCGCGGCAGCGCCTTGGCTGGAAAGGTGAAAGACGGCTGGCACTAATAGACCTGTGGCTGAGAGGAGCAGGAGAGTGGAATTCATACCTGCGGCGGTTCGATTGAAAACCTGCTTTTCAAAGCGCACTCCACCCGCCAAAAAGGCCAAACCCAGTACGAGCAATGCGTTTCCGATTATCGCTCCCGTAAGGGAAGCCTTAACCAGGTCCTGAAGGCCTGCGCGGAGAGCAAAAAGGCCGATTATGAGCTCCGCGGCGTTCCCGAAGCTGGCGTTCAAGAAAGCGCCCAGCCCCGCTCCAGATCTGGCGGATATTTGCTCCGTCGCTTGGCCCAAAAACCGAGCGAGGGGTATTATCGCCAAGCCCGACGTTAAGAAGCGGACGACTTCCGGAGCTTGAAACAGCTCCAGCGCGATGGCGATGGGCACCAAGATCAATGCCCAAAGCGCGATGGTGTCGATGAAGTCGCCTTTTTGATGTCCATCATAAGGAGCGCGATTCTCGTGGAATGCGCCGGATGAGTTTTTTCTCGTCATGGGCGCGTCGGTTAACCGGTTTCGCATATGCTCGACTGAAGCTCGTATGACCGCATATCGGCGAAAGACAAATCTCTCAACAAATCTGTCATTTTCCCTCGATTTGGCTGGAGCCAAGGCTTTCGTTCGCAAAACCCGTCTAATCCGGGGCCGGTCATCCAAGCGCTTCTGCGACTCGTTCCCGAACGAGCCGCAAATATCGACCGACAAAACGGATGAACCTTATCCTTGATTTTTGACTTCAGCTCCATCTCGAGGTTAAGTTTCTTCCCCTAACGCGCTAGTTATTAGTCGCATATTATACTATCCGGCGGCAATTTGCATGCTTTTGGTGAAATGCGTCTCAAGGGGTTGCACTTGAAGCGAGAAGTTTGCCAGGCGTTGGGGTGCGCGTCGAAAAACCTCATCGGGGTTAGGCGTACGCGTTAATGTCTGCAGCCCAAACGACATTTCGTTGCCACGTGCACCAGCGGCCCGATCGGGGATCGGGCCCTACACCTGACGGCGGCGTTTGTGCGACATCGGTGCGTCGTCCGTCTGCCGGATTATCGCGCGTTCGTAGGGTCCGTTCCCCGAACGTACCGAATGCCATTTAAACCACACATGGGCACAAAACGTATACATGCGCGACAAATCGAAAACCGCGCGCTTGCACGGCTCGTTTTGGTCCGTTCGCCGAACGGCCGTTAACGTATGCCCGTGCGCGGACGAATGCCCGTCTGCCGGACGGTCGCACGATCCATCGGCCGCACCCGGGCGCGGCAAAGCGCAAAACTCCGCTTCAGGGTTGCCGCCCAAAAATCAACGGCGATAACGCTCAGGCCAGGCTTCTACTGGAAAATAGGTGATCAGCCGATAGCCGACGAGAGCGCGCGATCGTACGCGTCGTAAGTTCGCCGATCGAAAAGCACGAATTTGACTTGTTCGAACCAGTCTCGCTCTTTGAGGTAATCGACGACCGCTTTTATGGCTATTCCGGCCGCTTTGTCGACCGGATAACCGTAAGCGCCGGTCGAGATCGACGGAAAGGCCACGGTTTTGAGGCCGTTTGAACGGGCGACCTCGAGGCTCGATCTGTATGCGCTGGCCAAAGTTTCGGGCTCGCCCCTATCGCCGCCCCTCCATATGGGCCCCACCGTATGTATCACGTAGCGCGCCGGCAGGTTTCCGCCCGTCGTTATAACCGCCTGGCCGGCCGGTAGGCGCCCCTGTCGAGCGACTATTTGCTTGCATTCTTCGAGGATCGCCGGACCGCCAGCCCTATGGATGGCGCCATCGACCCCGCCCCCGCCCATCAGCGACGAATTCGCGGCGTTCACGATGGCGTCCACCGATTGTTCGGTGATGTCTCCCTGGACGATCTCCAGCATCGCTTCGCCGATCTTTGCGGACTTCATCTTTGGTCACCTCCACTTTCAATTAAATACCCGCGGCGGTGGGCGCGCAAGCGACCGATGAAGCTGCTTGGCCCCGCTTTTGCATTCAGCGGGGATTTCGGGTAAAATACGCGGTGAAGGGCCGGGCGAAAGCCCGGCCGATTCGAAGGTGTGGGCCGGCGAAAGTTGGCCTTTACTTTTTGTTGCGAAGCATCCGAGGCGAATGCGCCATCGCGAATGCAAATATCGATTAGGATGTCGACGGGGATCGGGAGACTTGAATGCGATCCGGGGAGGTGCCGCAGTGGGAAAGGTCGTGATTTACGGCAAAGAGGGGTGCCCGTACACCGCAGCCGCCCTTAAGGATTACGAGGAGCGGGGCTTCGAGTGCGATTATCGCGACGTTAAAGCAGATGCGAAGGCGCTCGAAGAAATGCTCGCGAAATCCGGAGGTCAGCGAGTTGTCCCCGTGATAATCGAAGGCGACGAGATCAAAATCGGATTCGGCGGGACCTGAGGGGTTTAGCGGGGCGCCTGTAGCGGCGCCCGGTGCGCGCATCATCCCTGAAATACCGGTCGGGGAGCGAATCCGGCCGCGGCGGTCGCCGATCAAACCTAGCTTTCGCATATAGCCTTCGCAGCGGTGTTTTGCTACCATCCACGTTTAGCAAATACTCTTGCGTTTCCGAAATCGGAGGACTCTGGTTTGCGAAAACTGTTCGGTCTAATAAGTTTCGAGTTTCGACGCCTGGTCGGATTCTTGCGGCGGGAGCTGCCGAAAAAGTCGGGCAAGCACGGCCCTTTTATCGTCGCCAACGGAATTAAAGAATTCCTGAACGGGATATTTTACTTCGCCTTGGGTGGAGGGCTCATCCTCCTCGCCAGGCAGAACCTGAAAATCGTCGCCAGATGGCTTTTTGGAAATGGCGGCAACGGAGCTTTCGGGAAATGGATCTCGTCGGTCTTGGGCGGCAGCGCGATCGGCAAATGGATCGCGAACCTGATCAATCACAGCTTTCTCGAAGCTTACGGAAAAACGCTGATTCACTGGGCGGATTTGATCCGCGGCAGCCTCATAGCGCTCACGATCGGAACCCTCTTCGCTTACGGGTCGCTGAGCTTAGCGCTCGCGCTCGGCCTTTACTACCATCGAAAATGGGCGGAGTACATCATGGCGATCGGCTCGATCGTCTACGTTCCCCTGGAAGTGTACGGCATCTGGGTGTACCACAGCATATCCGCGGCCATAGCGCTGGCGTACAACGTCTTCATCATTTGGTATCTCTGCAAGAAAAAGAACCTTTTCACGGGATATTTTTCATTTCATCCCGACCTTCACTTCTCTCGCGGTGATGGGCACCGCGAAACCGAGGAGGAGCGCCCGGCGGCTTGACGGAATAGCGCCGGTTTAAACGGGCCCTCGAATTGGCTATTATAAGCGTGTGATCGCCCGCCAGCCGAGGATAGGGGGTTTCATGCTCCTCCGAAAATCCGCGGAAATCGATCCCGACCTAGCGGCGCGCATCGCGGATGGGGACGCGGCCGCCTTTCGAGAGGTTGTCGACCGCCACAAAGAGCAGGTCCACTTTTTGCTGGCCCGCCTGGTGGGAGATAGCGGCGCGAACGCTCTTTTCGCGGACGTTTTCCGGGAAACCGCGGCCGCTCTTTCTTCAAAAGCGGCGCTCAACGAGCCGAAAACGAATTTGAAGAACCTGCCCCTGCGGATCGCGACGGCGCTTTGCGATCTTCGCATGAAAAGGCCTAAGCGGGTTTCCAAGGTTGAACGCCCGTTGCCGGTGAAGAATATGCCTTTCAAGGGCGAGGCCCTGTCGAAGTTCATTTCGGCGGAGCTTTTGAAGATGAAGCCGATCGAAAGGGAGGTCCTCGCCTTGTCCGGCATTCGGGGCCTCAAGAGAGTGGATATTTCAGATATCTGCGGACTTGATGCGGATGAGGTGAAAGCCGTCGTTTCAAAAGCCAGGGCGGCGTTATCCGAAAGGCTGAGAGCCCATTTGGGGCGGGGCGTCTCGTACCACTGTGGCGATCAAGGTCGCTGCGAGCCGAGCGGGCGCTGCGCCGAAGCGGAAAGCATGTTCGACGACTTCGTCGACGTCGAGCTCGATTGGATCGAAAAGATCGTCCTCCTTTCCCACCTGAAGAAGTGCCGCAGGTGCCGCATGGTGCTTTCCGATCTCAACGACGTCGTGACGGCGCTCAAGCAGCCGGAGGTGTACGGCGTTCCCCGCGGGTTGGTCGAGAAAGCGGTCGCCGCGTTTAGCGAAGCTGGCGATTAGGTATCCTAGCTCATAGGCAGTTGCGAGGCGAAGCAGCGAGAAAGAGCGTGATGCCGTGAATCCGTGGGTTAAGAGGGGAGTCGCCTCCCTGGCTTTCGTTTCCGCGGCGGCCATCGGCGGATATGTCGCCATCAGGTCGGTCAAGGCGAGGCCCATCCCAACGCTGGAAGATGCGCTCAAGATGGCCGATTTGCCGATCATCCATCCGGGCGGACAGGGCATGACCAGGCGCCTGGTAGAGGCGTGCGGGATAGCGCCGGATATGGACGTCCTACAAGTGGAGTGCGGCGCGGGAGAAAGCGCTCTCCTGGTGGCCGGGAGTTACGGCGCGATGGTCACCGGGGTGGACTCCTCCGAGGAAAACGCGGAAAAAGCGAGGGGCAAGGCGGCCGCTTCGGGTTTGGAAACGAGGCTTTCTTTTCTTCAGGCCGATCCCCACGAGATTCCGTTCAAGGGCGAGAGCTTCGATATCGTGTTTTCCGAATTTTCGGCCAGCGCACTCGATAAGGGCAGGGCGATCGCGGAGTGGGCTCGCGTGTGCAAGAGCGGTGGATGCGTCGGCGTCCACGACGTGGTTTGGCTGAAAGAACCCTCCTTCGAAGCCAGGGAAACCGCGGCCCTTGAGCTGGGGCTTGAACCGGAAACCGTCACGGAGTGGATCGAGATTTTCAAGAAATCCGGTTTGTCGCGGGTTACGGGCATCGACGCTTCGGAGGCGTTGAGCGGATACCTCGGATCGATCGTAAGCCGGCTCGGCTTTCGCGGTTTCGCGAGGACGGCCGCTAGGCTCGCCGAACGCTACGGGGCAAACGCCGCGCGGGTGGTTCCGGCCATAGCGAGGGCCGAGCTGATGACCCTCATGTCCGCGCTTGGCTACGCCATGGTTATAGGCTGGAAGCGGTAAGCGAAGTCGCGATGCCGGCTATTGCGCCATGCCGGTTCTCGAGCTCTCGGCGATCCACCTTCCGTTCTTTTTCGAGAACTGCCAAATCGAGGTCCACGTGCCGTACTGTCCAAGGTTGAGCGACGCCTTGACCGTCGCCGAGTCGCCTTGCACCTCGACCGCGTTCACCGCGAACGAGCTGATCCCATAGCTCTCCTGGGTGCTCTTGAAGGTGTCGAGACCGGCGGAAGCCTTCTTCGAGGCCGGTTGCATCTCGTAAGCGGTTTGGTAGTCCTTCTTAACCACGGCGTCGTAGTATTTCTTGACGAACTCGTCCGGAGACATCCCTTCGGGAACAAGGGTGTCGGGAACCGCCTGCGTCGCCGGCTGCTGGGCTTTCCGCTGATCCTCCTGCTGGGGCTGCTGTTCTCGTTTGGTCTTTTGTCCAGTCTGCTCTTGAGTTGCAGCGCCGCTGGGTTGCTTCGGCTGATTTCCGTCGATCGACGCTTTGATCATTACGGCGATGGCGATCGCCGCCAGAACCGCGATCAGCAATATCGGTGCCACCTTTTTAGCGTTCAAAATATCGCTCCTTTCGCTTTCGTGCGGCTTTTAATCGGACATCTTAATCTAACCTAAAAGGGGCTTAGAAGCAATGGCGGTGGAGCGCGTTCATCACGCCGCTTTTCTTCGCCCGATGCCGAGCCTGTCGATCGCCGTGCTCAGGTAGTCCGCCACCGTGGCCGTCGGGCGGCGCCCAGGAGGCAGCGCGGTTAGCCTGCCCGGGTATCTTCCTTCGAGCCTCCGAAACTCATCTTCCAGCGCCGAAAGGTGGGCCCTGTTTCGATTCAAGGCCAGGGTAAGAGCTCCTCTCACCGCTGGATCCTCCGCAGAGCTCAGAGCGACTTCGATGGCGGCGATTTCGGCGACCTCGGAGGGGATGGCCCGTTCGAGGGGAGTCTCGCGCGGATCGGCCATCGAAACGAGGGTGGCTGTTCTTGAGGAACAGGATACCGCGAACCAACCGCACAGCTTCCTCGCTTCGAGCTTGCGAAACACTTTCATAACGTGCCTGAGCTGTTCCGTTAAAAAGGATTCCAGGGCGACGGCCGAAGCGATACGCGAAAGCGTAGAAGGATCGATGAGGTCTTTATCGTACCTGCTTGCGGGAAGTTCCGACGGGAGCGGTACTTCGTCCGCGCTTTTGTCTACGGGCCTTTCGGCTAGATCATCGAGCAGCTCGCCGTATCCCAGGTCGATATCGGGGTTCAGGGAGTAGAATTCGCTCGCCTGGAACGCGTGATCGATAGCCATGGCATCGAACGCCTCTTTTGCCGGCGCGTGCCCCTCGATCTGCGCCATCTCGGTTAGCTCGAGGATCGCCGCCAGTTCGCACGTCAAGATCCTTTCTAGCGGGCCCGCCGAGGGCTCGAAAAGAGACGCCAATTCGGCCAGCGAAAGCTCCTCCTCAACCGCGATTTCGGCGAATAGCCGCACCAAGCGAGGGTCTTCGGCGCGAGAAGTTAAGTGCGCGCAATTCATGTCTTGGTGCCGAATCAGCGCGTAAGCGGCTATGAGGCGGCTTCTCGGTTCCGGCTCCCATCGAATTTCGGGCGACGGCGCTCTGAATTTGAGATCGAGCTTCATGGTTCTTGAATACCCGAAAAGGGTCGCTTTAACGCCGGCGGTCGTTTTGCTATCCTAGCTTAAAGAGCGGGACGAGGCGAAGGGATGGCTTCGACCGCGAAAAGCAAGAGGCGAAAGCGCCGCGGGCGGGAAACCCTTGCAATCGATGTCCCCTTGGATTGAGGAGGGTTTGAGATGATAAAGGTCCTCGTGAATGGGGCATGCGGACGGATGGGGAGAGAGGTCGTCAAGGCGGTGAGCGGCGATCCCGATTTGTCGTTGGTCGCGGCGGTCGACCGCAGGTGCGCCGGGCAGGACGCCGGCGAGCTGGCGGGCATCGGCCAGTTGGGCGTCCCGATCGAGGACGATCTGGTTTCGGCGCTGAAAAAAGCGCAAGTGATGGTGGACTTCACCAACGCGGAGGCGGCCAGGGAAAGCGTCATCGAAGCCCTAAAAAGCGGCGTCCACGCGGTGGTTGGCACGACTGGTATGACCCAGGACGACCTCGAGGAGATTAGGCGGGAGGCCGAAAGGGGCGCGGCGAACGCGTTTATCGCGCCGAATTTCGCGATAGGGGCCGTTCTGATGATGCGCTTGGCTGAGATCGCGGCGAAGTACCTGCCCGCCGTCGAAATAATCGAACTCCATCACGATAAGAAGGCCGACGCGCCCTCGGGAACCGCGCTTCTCACCGCGAAAAAGCTGGCGGAGATCGTCGAAAAGCGCGACGAGCCGACCAAAAAAGAAATCCTGCGCGGGAGTCGGGGAGGGGATTGGGAGGGAGTCCGCGTCCACTCGATCAGGCTTCCCGGATTCGTCGCGCACCAGGAGGTAATTTTCGGCGGTTCGGGGCAGACCCTCACCATAAGGCACGACTCCATAGATCGGAGCTCCTTCATGCCAGGCGTCCTGATGGCGATCAAGTCCGTTTCGAATCTGCCCGGACTTACGATCGGCCTCGAAAACGCGCTCGGCTTGTAGCGCTGGACGCGATTGCTTTTTATCCCCGAAATCGTTAAAAAGAATTAAACGGGGTCGCGCCCGATTTGGCGCGGCGGCGCGCCGAAGGAAAGCCGCGCGAGCGGCTCGATGCGGTTAAAAATCGCCTTGCCGCTCGCGAATCGCGCGCGACGGAGATGTACGAAAAGTGAAAAAGCTCAAGGCGACCGAAGACAGTTTGAAAATCATACCCCTTGGCGGCCTCGGAGAGGTCGGCAAGAACATGACGGTAATCGAATACGGAGAAGACGTTCTGGTGATCGACGCCGGCCTCATGTTTCCGGAAGACGAAATGCCCGGGGTCGACCTAGTCCTCCCCGATTTTTCTTACCTCAAGGAGAATGCGGAGAAACTCCGCGGCGTGGTGCTGACCCACGGACACGAGGATCACACCGGAGCCCTTCCTTATCTTTTGAAAGAGATCGACGTTCCCGTTTACGGCACTAAGCTCACCCTCGGCCTCGTGGAAGGCAAGCTCTCGGAGCACAATTTGAACGATGCGCGGCTCATAGAGATCGATCCGGACGAACGCCTGAAGATGGGCGCGTTCGATTTGGAGTTCATCAGGGTTTGCCACTCCATTCCGGACGGGGTGGCGATAGCGATCCGCACGCCCGAAGGGATAATCATCCATTCGGGTGATTTCAAGCTGGATCAAACGCCGATCGACGGCAGGGTTACCGAGTTCCAGAAGCTGGCGGCTTATCGCGATAAGGGAGTGCTGGCCCTTCTTTCCGACAGCACCAATGCCGAAATCGACGGATATACGCGTTCAGAGCGGGTAGTGGGCAAGACGCTGGAGAGGATCATCCTAAACGCCAAAGCCAGGATCGTCGTCGCTTCGTTCGCATCGCACATTCATCGGATTCAACAGGTAATAGACGTGGCACACGCGGCGAAGAGGAAAATCGCCATTTGCGGTCGGACCATGGAAAAGAACATAGACATCGCCGTGCGACTGGGTTACCTGAATCTGCCTCGGAAAATGATCATACATCCGGCGCAAATGCGCGACTTCCCCCCGGACAAAGTGCTGATCTTATCCACCGGAACTCAGGGAGAGCCCCTGTCGGCGCTAGCTCGGATGGCGTCCCACGAACACCGCTGGGTGGAGATCGAACCCGGGGATACCGTGATCATCTCGGCTTCGCCGGTTCCGGGGAACGAAAAATCGATATCCCAAACGATCAACAGGTTATTCAGATGCGGTGCCGACGTATACTACGAGTCGGTTTCGGGCGTTCACGTATCCGGACACGGCGCGAGGGAAGAGCTCAAGCTTCTCATCAACATGGTGAGGCCGAAGTATTTCATTCCGATCCACGGCGAGCGGCGGCATCTGACGTATCACGCGAGGCTCGCGAATTCTCTGGGAATACCGGAGGAGCGCGTTTTCATCGCCGAAAATGGGGACGTGATCGAGATCAAGAACGGCGATGCCGGAATAACCGGGCAGGTACACGCCGGTCTTCTGCTCGTTGACGGGCTCGGCATCGGCGACGTTGGAGACGTCGTGCTGCGCGACCGCCAGCTTCTTTCGAGGGATGGCATCCTCATCGCGGTGACCGTTGTAGATCGACAGAGCGGCCAACTGCTGGCCCCTCCGGAGCTGATCACCAGGGGTTTTGTGTACGTAAAGGAATCGCAGGACCTCTTGGATGAAGCCAGAGACAAGGTGTGCGAGACGCTCGAGCGCACCGCTTCAGAAAGACTCACCGATCTATCAATCCTCAAGAACGACATCCGCAGGACGCTCAGCGAGTTCGTTTACGAACAAATAAAGCGCCGGCCGATGATAATCCCGGTGATCATCGAGGTCTGATGGTGCCGGGCGCGGTTTCGGTGGGGCGGCGAGATCGAGCGCGTTCGGCTTTAATGCGTTCAAGGCCGGAGATAGCTGGCGGAGTTTAAAACGCGCCACTTTGCAGAAAATAAACCGCATGGAAAGAAGAGCGATGCCGGGCGGCGTAAGATATATTTACATAGCCGACTGGATAACGCTGGTGCTACTCATCCTCGGGCTTTTCGGCGTCCTGATACCGCTGTTGATAGTCCCGCCGTATCCGATCAGCGGTGGAAGGATAGGCGGCGGCGTGGCTGGTGTCTCGGTGATCGGTGGCTTTATCGTGCTCACGGGCATCGCGATATGGGCGGTGCTAAGCCGCAGGCGCTGGGGAAGGGTTTATCAAACGATCTTCAGCATCTTGATGCTGCTTTCTTTTCCGATCGGCACTATCTTGCACGGAATCGCCCTCTATTACCTGGCCACTGATCCGCAGGTGAAGGCGTATTTCGAGGCGAAACCTCCGGCGGTTCCTCCGGAGCAAAAGGCAGCCTAAAGCTGAGGTGGCCCCGTCGCTCCCGTTGGATGCCGATCCTATGCTGGGCCGATCGCGCGTCATCGGATCGCCGATCGCGTTCTTGCCGGCGCGTGCACGTGTGGCCTGTATAATGTCCGCACGGTCCGTTCGGGGAAAACGGATCATGCAGATCGTGGGCAACGCGGTTATCGGTCGATCGGGCATTCGCGGCGATAGTACATCCGCGGTCGATCGAACGAAACGATCCGTTCGGGGAACGGACCCTACAACCGTAATGACGTGTGGTTTTCGGTTGATCGGAGATTTGCGGCTATATCGCGTCCGCGGACGATCGAACGAAACGGTCCGTTCGGGGAACGGACCCTACAAATCGTGGGCAACGCACGGTTTTCGATTCATCGGGCATTTGTGCGATTTTCACGTTCGCGGACGTGTTAACGAAACGATCCGTTCGGGGAACGGACCCTACGGACCACGCGGGCGTTTGGCGGACGGATGATCGTCCACGCGTCGACCGGACGTCGCTATCCGTTGTAGGGCCCGATCCCCCGATCGGGCCGCTCGTTCACGCGTCATCGAACGTCGGCTGGGGCTCAAACGGGGCGCGTTATCTGGTCATCGATCGCGGGTTTTCGACGGCGTGGGCGCGCGGCCAATGCGATGTTCGTTCGGTCTGTTATGGGAATGGAACCCATGGAAAGCGATTCCTGTATAATCTGGGCATGAGGACGCTTTTGCTGACCCGCGAAGACATCGAATCCGTTTTAACGTATGATCTCGCTATAGAAGCGGTTGAAAGGGCATACAAAGCGGCGGGCAGCGGAGAAGCAATAATGCCCCCCAAGCTTTACCTCGAGCTCCCCGATCTCCGGGGCGATTTCAGGGCGATGCCCGCGTTCGTATTCGGCAATGCAGGCATCAAGTGGGTAAACGTTCATCCCGATAATCCGTCGAAGGGATTGCCGACCGTCATGGCAACGCTCGTGCTGAACGAACCCGAAACGGGCTTCCCTCTGGCGATTATGGACGCGACCGCGATGACGGATTACCGCACTGGGGCCGCGGGGGCGGTTGCGGTCAAGTACCTGGCACCGGCAAGGGCGAAAACGCTGGGTCTGGTCGGGGCGGGAGCTCAAGCTAAAGCGCTTCTCTTCGCCATATCGCGAGTTTTCCGACCCGATCGCGCGGTCATCTGGAGCCGAAGCGGCAACGTTTCGTGGCTCGAAGGTTTGGACATCGAGATCCGCGTCGAGGTGGGCTCTCTAGTGGAAGCTGCGGCCTGCGATGTGGTCTGCACGGCAACGCCCAGCCGAAGGCCCCTCGTCGAAGATCGCTGGGTAAAGAAAGACTCGCTCATCGTCGCCGTCGGCGCGGATGCGCCAGGCAAGGAAGAGCTCGATCCGGCGATCCTCAAACGCGCCAAGATAATCGTCGACGATATCGAGCAGGCCGTCCACAGCGGGGAGGTCAACGTCCCGATCGCGACGGGAGTAATCCAAGAAACGGATATCCACGCCACCGTAGGCGAGGTGCTGGTCGGACTCAAGAAAGGGCGCGAAGGCGAGGAGACGGTGGTTTTCGATACTACCGGCATAGCGATACAAGATGTCGCCCTCGGGGCTTTGGTTTACGAGTTCGCCAGGGCGCGCGGCATTGGAAGCGAGGTGAACCTGATCGGGGTGGAGCGCCCTTAACTTGCTCCGGTCGAGCCACTTGCAACGCCCCCGCGGCGCCTCGATGCGTCGACGCGATCTCGGCCCCCCGAGGCTCCGAAAGGCCGCGATTCCTCCCCGAATGACGCTTGGAAGCTTCTGATCGGCTCGTGCTCGACGTCCGCTACTCGAGCACGAAAAGGGCAGACCGAGCGATCAGGTTCGGGAGGAGTTTCACCTCTCCATTTTTGCCCAGATAGAAAACCCGGTCAATTTTGATCGAGTTTTCTCCGCAGAACTTCTGGAAGTCTTTGATCGTCGTCAGGTGGATGTTCGGCGATTCGTACCACGCGTGCGGCAGTTCCTCCGTTCTCGGCATGCGCCCCAGCACGCCCAGCTGCCAGCGCACCGGAAAGTAAGCGAAATTGGGAAACGACACGATGGCTTTCTTGCCGACCCTCAGCATCTCCTCTATGACGAACTTCGGCTTTTTGACGGCTTGGAGCGTTAAGCTCAGGATCACGAAATCGAAGGAGTCGTCGGGGTAATCGTAGAGGCCCTCGTCGATGTCTCCGTGGTGAACGGAGAGTCCCTTGGCGATCGATGCGTAAACCTTTTCCTCCTCTATTTCAACCCCGTAGCCGATCACTTTTTTCTTTTCGGTGAGGAGCTTGAGCAGTTCCCCGGAACCGCAGCCCAAGTCGAGCACGCGCGATCCCTCGTCGACCAGATCGACGATGATGTCGTAGTCTATCCTGCGCTTTCCGGACGCGTTAACGGCCACTCCCGACCGCCTCCATCGTGTGGGCGAGGAAGTTCTTGATCAGCTTGGTCTGCTGTTCGGCTTCGAGGAGGAAGGCGTCGTGTCCATAAGTGGAGCTTATCTCGCAATACGAGACGTCGACGCCGTTAAGGCGAAGCGCCTTGACGATTTCCCTCGATTGATAAGAGGGAAACAGCCAATCGGAGCTGAATGAGATCACCAGAAAGCGCGCTTTGACGTTCCTGAAGGCCTCGACGAGCGATCCGGTTCCGTTGGTCAGGTCGAAATAATCCTGCGCCTTGGTGATGTAAAGGTACGAGTTCGCGTCGAATCTCTGGATGAAGGATTCTCCCTGGTGCCGCAGGTAGCTTTCCACCTCGAAGTCGGTCGAGAAATCGAAACCGTATTTCTCTTTGTCGCGCAGGCGCCGGCCGAACTTGGCGTGCATGCCTTCGTCCGAAAGATACGTTATGTGACCTATCATCCTGGCGACGGCGAGCCCGGCATCCGGGGGTTGCTTTCCGTAGTAATCGCCGTTGTTCCAGTTGGGGTCCGCCATTATCGCTTGGCGGCCGACCTCGTTGAACGCTATTCCCTGGGCCGACAATCGGCTGGTTGTGGCGATCGGTATCGCCGATCGCACCATGTCCGGATAATCCACGGCCCATTGGAGCACCTGCATGCCGCCCATCGATCCGCCGCACACGGATAGGAGGCTGTCAATACCCAGGTAGTCGAGAAGGCGCTTCTGAGCCCGGACCATATCCCCGATGGTTATCACGGGAAAATCCAAGCCGTAAGGTTTGCCGGTCTTCGGATTTATCGAAGACGGTCCGGTGGATCCCTTGCAGCCCCCGATGACGTTTGAGCAAACGACGAAGTACTTGTCGGTGTCGAAGGCCTTTCCGGGCCCAATCATTATATCCCACCAGCCCGGCTTCCTGGCTCCTTTGTGCCAGCCCGCCGCGTGGGCATCGCCGGAAAGGGCGTGGAGGATCAGAATCGCGTTCGATTTGTCTTCGTTGAGCTGGCCGTACGTTTCGTAGGCGATAGTGATCGGCCCGAGCTTGACGCCCGAGTCGAGCACGAGCTCGTCGGGCGGCTCGCAGAGCGTGACGAATTGGGTTTCGACGAATCCAACGGAACCTTCTTGCATGGTGCCTCCGCTTCGTTACCGTGTTAAATCAGGATAGCCGAACGCGGGCGCCTTTGCCAAGGTCTGTCGGTGCAAATGAAGGCTTTGAATTCGCCGAAATCGGCGAAGCGGTGCGCGTGCGCCGGTGCTCCGCGGCGGCGCAACCCGAGCACCGGCGCACGATTCGGCCGCGCTAAACCGCCGCCTCTCGCGCGGCAGCCTTGTTGAGCGCCCGGTCTATATCCTCGATGATATCGTCAACCGTCTCCAATCCGATCGAGAGGCGCACGAAATCGTCGGTGACGCCCGTCGAGAGTCTCTCTTCGGGAGTCAGCTGCGAATGCGTCGTCGAGGCCGGATGTATGACGAGGCTTTTGGCGTCGCCGATGTTCGCGAGGTGCGACAGCAGCTCGCATTCCTCGATGAAGCGGCGACCGGCCTCCAGACCTCCTTTGATTCCGAAACCGAGGATGGCACCGTATCCGCCGCGGTGGTACTTCTTGGCCAGCTCGTGGGTTGGATGGGTCTCCAATCCCGGATAGCTCACCCACGATACGCGATCGTGGCTCTCCAGGAACTTCGCCACAGCCAGGGCATTTGAGCTGTGCCTTTCCATGCGCAGGTGGAGGGTTTCAAGCCCCTGAAGGAAAAGGAAGGCGTTGAAAGGAGAAAGGGCCGGACCGATGTCCCTGAGAAGAGCCACCCTCGCTTTGGCGATGTACGCTGCGGGGCCGAAGGCTTCGACGAACCTAAGGCCGTGGTAGGTTGGATCCGGTTCGGTCAGGCCTGGAAACTTTCCGTTAGTCCAGTCGAACTTGCCCGAATCGACGATGACTCCTCCGATCGAGGTGCCGTGACCTCCTATGAACTTGGTCGCCGAATGGACGACGACGTCCGCTCCGTGTTCGATCGGTCGTATGAGGTACGGAGTCGGCATCGTGTTATCGACGATCAACGGCAGGCCCTCTTCGTGAGCGATGCTCGCGACCGCCTCGATGTCCAAGGTATCGAGCTTCGGATTGCCGACCGTTTCCGCGTAAACGGCTTTCGTTTTCGGAGTTATCGCCCGGCGGAAGTTCTCGGGGTCGGCTGGATCGACGAAGATAACCTTGATTCCGAACTTGGCGAAAGTGCTTGAGAGCAACGTGTATGTTCCGCCGTAAAGGCTGGACGCCGAAACGATTTCGTCTCCCGATTTGGAGATGTTGAGCAGGGCGAGGGTGATCGCCGATTGGCCAGAGGCCGTGGCTAGGGCGGCGATACCGCCTTCGAGAAGCGCCATTCTCTTTTCAAAAACGTCGGTCGTCGGGTTCATGATCCTCGTGTAAATGTTTCCCGCCTTAGACAAAGAGAAAAGTTCGGCCGCGTGTTCAGTGTCATCGAAGACGTACGACGTCGTTTGGTAAATGGGCACGGCCCTTGCGTTTGTCGCGGGATCGGGTTGTTGCCCTCCGTGAAGGGCCAAAGTCTCAAATCCGTATTTTTTTTCGTCCATCGTTCCTCCCAAAATGATTTCCCTTAACTATTGACCCTGAGCTTGTAAATACGCGGTTTTGCGGGAGCGGCGGTTTGCCCAATCGCACCGCCGCCGAACGGCGGTCAGAACCACGCCGTTCCATGCGTGATGGCCTGGACCCTTCGAGCTCCGCCGCTTCGCCGAGCCGCCGCTACCGAGGCGAAACTCGTTTCATCCAGCACTTTCGATATCGCTTCCGAAGCTCTGATCCAGGTGGTTCTGAGGCAATACTCCGCATCGGTGAGGTCGTCCTCGCGCCGCATTCGCTCAATTCCGCCCACGGGGCCGAGGGGCCCGTCGAAAATCCTTATAACCTCGCCGACCGAAATCTCCTCCGGCGAACGAGCCAAGCGGTAGCCTCCTCCGATGCCGCGCTTGCTGTCCACCAGTCCGGCCTTTTTGAGCTCGGAGAGAACCCCTTCCAGAAACTTGGCTGGTATTCTCTCCTCCGCCGCGATATCGGCCATTTGGAGGATTTCGCCGTCGTGGATGGCCAGAAAGGCGACCGCCCTCACGGCGTAATCCGCTCTAGCCGAGATTTTCATCGTTAACTCCTATTAACCTATAGAGATATATGATTTTGTCATTATAGCGCGGGCTTTTGTAACTTGCAAGGGGTTTAGCGCGGGTTGGCGTTGTTTAGTCTTCGCGCTATTGGGTAGCTCTATCGCGTGGTTGTCGGTCCGAGGAGGATCTCGATGGTCGGACGCGCGGTGCGCAAACCCAGGACCGCAGTCGCGGTCATTTTGGTCGCCGCGTTGATAATCGGCGCGATCGCGCCGGTGGCGCTCGCTTCCAGCCACCGGGAGGCGCCGCAAATAGCTAACAATCCGGCCGCAGATAACACCGACCTTTACGCGTTTCGGAGCCCCGATAGGCCCGACTCCGTGACCATCATCGCCAATTTCGTGCCGTTTGAAAATCCGGCGAATGGCCCTCTGTTTTACAAATTCAGCGATAACGTCCTCTACAAGATCACAGTTTTCAACAACAAGGGGGACACGATCGTCTATCAATTCGCCTTCAAAACGACCGTTCGCGATAACGACACTTTTCGCTACAACCGGGAAGACGGCGTCATCGACTCCCTGACCGATAAGGCGTTCAACGTTCGCCAAACCTATACCGTAACGCGATTCATGAACGGGCAGAAGACCGTCCTGGGCCAGGATCTCCCCACTCCTCCAGTGAACATCGGTCCGAAATCCACCCCGAACTACGAGTCGCTTGCCAGCCAGGCGGTGTCCAGCCTCGACGATAACATCAAGTCGTTCGCCGGCCAGCGCGACGATCCTTATTTTGCGGACGATGGCGCCTTTTATGACCTTTTGAATTCTCCGATCTCGCCTCCGGGAGGCGGGGGAGCGGGCGTTGATTCCTACGCGGGTTTAAACGTACAGACCATCGCCATACAGGTACCGATAACCCAGCTCATCAGAAGCAAAAACGGGATAATCCCCACCAATCCGTCCGATCCGAACGCGGTCATAGCCGTGTACGCCAGCGCCGAGCCGCAAAAAGGCGCGGCGCCGGTTTCGCTCGAAAAAAGCGAAAAGGCAGAGGACAGAAAGGCCAGCCGGTTGAACGAGTGGTTGTCGAAGCTTTTGAGCTCATCTTTTATCTCGACTCTGGCCCGCCCGATATTCGGTAGGCCCGCAACGACGACGACAACTACCATTCCGAGCGGTCAAGCTCCCACCAGTCCGAATCAGATCTCCCGCGTCGGGCATCCGCTAATCAACGCCCTGATGATCCCCATAAAGGATAAGGATAAATGGAATGCGAGCAATCCGCTCAACGACGGCCAGTTCAACAACTTTTACCAAAATCCCCTTCCGGCGGATTACTTGAAGACTTTCCTCGGGATCGATGTGCCGGCAAATCCGAGGAGCGACCTCACGAAGATATTGCTCGAGGGCTTTTCGCTTAATCAGGTGGGGGTGAACTTTTCGAACAAGGGCGGGCCGAACAGGCAAGCGGACCTCTTGAGGCTGAACGTCGCGGTTCCGCCGAGGAGGGCCGGGGAACCGGGCTTCAACCGGCTGGGTCTCTTCAGGGGAGACCTTGCCGGATATCCCAACGGCAGGCGGTTAGAAGACGATGTGATGGATATCTCGATGCAGATATACGCCGGCGCGACGCCTTTCTCTTCCGCGCTGAACGCGTTCCCGAACAATTCCTTGGGGGATGGAGTCGACGCGAACGACGTTCCGTTTTTGAGTTCTTTTCCTTACGTCGGGACGCCCCATCCCGGATTTGGGGCTCCTTAGCCGGGATTTGGGGCTCTTTAGCCGGCTTGCGCAACGCGTTTCTGCTCGTCAAGAGGCCGCCGGCGATATACAATCGGAGGTGTTGATCATATGGGGACCGATTTTCCTCCCGTATTGAGCTGCGTCGTGAGAGATTGCGAGTTCTGGGGCGAGGGGAACATCTGCCACGCGAACGCCATCTGGGTCGGCGGAGATCACCCGACGTGCGATACGTATGAGCGCGCCGATCACCACGAATACTTGGCGGATCGGGCAGGAGTGAGGCAGTGCTCCGTCAACTCTTGCAGGTTCAACGCGGCTTCCGCCTGCCATGCGAGCGGAATCGACGTATCTTGGCATTCCGGACACGCCGATTGCGCGACGTTCGAAGAGTAATCCGGTGTAGGGCCCGATCCCCCGATCGGGCCGCATGCGCACGCGTCATCGAACGTTGTTTGGGCCACGGACATTTACGCGTGCGCCAAAATCATCGATGCGGTTCATCGCCGCGCGCTCACCGAACGGGAAAACGTCACCGGGCGCTTTTGCGAAACGCGATCCCGCATTTGGGGCGATAATCGCGCGGTCGAGCTCGCGTCCCGTAAAATGGGAAATCGCCAGAACCTAGGTCGATAGATGTCTACAAAAACTTGTGGGGCGACGCGACGAAAAAGTTTATCACCACGAGGTTGACGGCGATCAGCGGGAGACCTCCGATGGCAAGGGCTGCGGACAGCTTATCGTATTTTTTATCCGGAAGGACGAAGTGGGTTGCCAGCAGCATCGCTGTGGCGAAATAGTAGAGCCAGGTGAGAAAGGTTATAGTCTGTTTGGCGTTCCACGACCAGTAAAAACCCCACTGGGTTTCCGCGCCGATCGAACCGAGGACCATTCCGATGCCCAAAAAGGCGAGACCGATAGCCAAGTAGATGAGGTTCGCCTTCAGCCTGAAGGCCTGCATTTCTTCGCGGAATCCTTCCAGCTGCCGCAGTGGTTTATACCACTCGACGAACAGATAGCTTCCGCCGCCGACGGCGGCGACGAAAAACGCGATGTAGCTCATAACCGAAAGCACGGCATGCGTGGTGCAGCTGCTCCAGGCCACGAATCCCTCCACCGGGCCGGACTCATGTTATAATGATCCGAGATGAAGCGGGTTATCTATCCATCGAAAACCGACCATCGGCCCGATGTATTCCTACCCATAAAAGATCATCAGTGGGATTATAAATGCGGCCGTCATTTTCATAAAGCGCTAAAGGGAACCGCAGGTGTTGGAAGAAGGCGATAGATCCGGCGCGGGGGGATCGAAAAAAATAGAAACGACGAAATTCGCGCATCCCAGCGAAAAGCAGTGCGCCAAGATTCTCGATTTCTATAAAATCGATTGGGAATACGAGCCGAGAACTTTCCCGATCGAGTGGGACAAGCGGGGGAACGTGATTCAGAGCTTTACCCCAGATTTCTACCTTCCGGAGCTCGATCTTTATTTGGAATTGACGACGATGAGCCAAAAGCTGGTCACCAAGAAAAACCGAAAGGTGAGGCGGTTGCGAGAGCTTTACCCCGACGTGAACATCAAAGTTTTTTACCAGCGGGATTTCAAAAGCCTTTTGTTGAAGTACGGAATAACGGAGAAGGCGGAATAACGGCAAACCGAACGGTGGGAGGTCAAGAGTGCACGAAGATGTCGAAAAAATTCTGATTTCCGAGGTCGAAATCGCGGAAAAGGTTGCCGAGCTCGGTTTTTCCATCTCTCGCGATTACGAAGGACTGGACGTCGTCTTGGTAAACGTTCTGAAAGGCGGCGTCGTTTTTCTCGCGGATCTGATCCGCGCCATCGATATTCCGATCACCATCGATTTCATGGCGGTCACGAGTTACGGAGCTGCTTCGCAGACGTCCGGCGTGGTCAGGGTTTTAAAGGATCTGGACGAGGATATCGAAGGGCGCCACGTTCTCGTCGTTGAAGACATCATCGATACCGGTCTAACCTTGGGTTATCTTCTAAAGAACCTGAAGGTCCGAAACCCGGCGACTTTGAACGTGTGCACGCTTCTTGACAAAAGCGCGCGGCGCCTGCTTTTGGATCTTCCGATCAAGTACAAGGGCTTCGACGTGCCCGATAAGTTCGTCGTCGGATACGGGCTCGATTACAGGCAGAAGTATCGCAACTTGCCCTATATAGGCGTCCTTAAGCCGGAGGTTTACCGAGACTAGGATTTCGCGAAGATATGGTTCAACGGCTACTGCCGATGTCCATCGCTTTCGGGAGAAGGTGAATTGACGGGGGTTCCCATTCAGGTGCTCAACGAGCGCCGTAAACCACCGCTCAGGCAAAACGGTCAAAGGCGTTCGCCCTAGCGCCTATCGAAGAACACCTCTTGTGCAGGCGATCGTAAATCCCGTATGCAATCGTATACAGGAGAATACAGATCGCGATAACCATCCCGAGCGCGGTTACGAACGGTAGAACCGTCAGGAAAACTGCCAGCGCGACCATTTCGACCCGCCTCCTTTACATCCTTTACATTCATTCATCGACTAAATAGTACCTTTATTCAATTTCGGAGGAGTTAAGGGTCGGTTATGATATGGTTAATGTTCGGAGCCACGCTCGGCGGCCTCGGCCGGTTTCGAATCTCGGAGGGGCGAAAAGCCTGCGCGGTGGCCCGCTCCGGAACCCGGGGAGCGACCCCGCCTTTCCACTCTATTAGAATCTTAATGGCGCCTAAACCAATCCTTAACAATATATTGTTAAACTTAATCACGTGGCGATCGCAGATGAGGTCGCATTTCGATAAGACCACGGGCGCTCCGTTTGAATCTTAAAGCCGCCTTAATCGATCGGCCTGTGGTTTACTTTTAAGCGTCTATCGATCGAGAGGGACCACTCGGGTGAGAATTGCCGGACGAAAAACCATATTGAAGATCGCCGGGGCCTTCGCCGCCGTTTTGCTCTTGCCGTCGATCGCCGTCGCGGCCAGCGAGGGCCTGAGCGGGTTCAAAGTCACCCTTAACAAGGTTTTCTACAAAGTCACTTTCGTGGAAGACAGCCCAACGAGGCTGCAGGCTTTGCACCTTAATAACGCGCCGGGAGAAGCCGGTTCGCGGGGGTGCATCGCGTGTCACGGAAACATGACCGACAAAAAGCGTTTTCCCGTCCATTACGCGATGATGTCCCAGAAGTTTATGACTTTTTCCTGCACGGATTGCCACAAGACAGTCGATTTAAGGACCCGCCGTCCCGGTTCCGCGACGATACAGGTGGACCGCAAGCTCTGCGCCAGTTGCCACAATCCTCCGATTTTGACCGAGAACACGAGGGAAGGACAGGCGGAGATCGGGAGAAAGGTCGCGCCGATGATGCCCTCGCTGTTGGTTCAGCACGGCACCGATGAGAAAGGCAGCCTGAAATGGGTGAGCGACCACCCCGCGGTGGCGATGGCTTTGGGCATCGAAAAGTGCCGCGAGTGCCACTTAAAGGGAAGCGAGCTCGATTTTTGCAACGTCTGCCATTTGCGGGGCGGCTTCTTCCCGAAGTCGCACCAGCCAATGTATAAAATACTGGTCAACAAGATTTATCTCGCGAGCCAAAGAACCGAAACGGTCTCGACGCGCTGGAAGGGATATCACTTCGTCTTGGTTCGCGACGCGCTGGAAAAAATGGGTGCGACGAACGTCTCGCCGGAGAGACTCCCGAAGGACAAGCTTCAAAAACTGCCGTGCGGCGCCTGCCACGACCTCGATAACTGGTGCACCAAATGCCACATAAAGCACGCGCCGGATTGGCTCGATCCGGTCAAAGGGCATCCGTCTTACGTCACGAAGTACGGCACCAAATACTGCTACGAGTGTCATGATCGCAGCAAGTGCCTTTCCTGCCATTCGTACGTTGGACAAGTGGGCGATGAAATCGAGCGATGAAAAAAGCGCTGATCATTTTGGCCACGATTCTCGGCGTCTTGGCGGCATCCCTTTTGGGGAGCGCGATCCTTTACGCTTATGTATTCCCGAGCCAGGAGCCGCAGCAGCCCATCGCCTTTAACCATAAGCTGCACGCGGGAGATAACCGCATTCCCTGCCTTTTTTGCCACATCTACGCGAATAAATCGAGGGTTGCCGGCGTGCCGAGCATCCAAAAATGCATGGGGTGCCACTCGTCCATCAAGAAAGACAGCCCCGAGGTTCAAAAAATCGCCTCGTACGCCGATTCCGGAAAGCCGATACCCTGGGTAAAAGTTTACAACGTCGCCGATTACATCTACTTTCCCCACAACAGGCACCTGAAAGCGAGCGTTTCGTGCGAGGATTGCCATGGCGACGTCAAGAGCATGGTTCGCATAGCGAGATATGCGACTCCCGGGATGGGATGGTGCTTGGGATGCCATCAGAAGAGGAACGGGCCGATAGACTGCTGGGCGTGCCATATATAGCGGACGGGATTCGCGCGCGATCAAGCGTCGACGCGAAGACCGCTCTCGCGATGTTCGCCGCGGCCTTCATCGCTTTGGCCATAGGTTGGTTTTTGACCAGGGCGATCATCGCGGGCGTCGGAATTTTGCCCGATCTCATCGTTTTCGTCGCGACCTTCAGCCCCGTGCTTTTCGCGGCGGCTATCGGCGGGGTTGTCCGCTCGACGGGTGCGGCCAAGGGAAGCGCCTCCATTTGGCTTCCGGTGGCGATTTCCGGGATCGCGGCGGCTCCGCTCGCTGTATCCGATCCCTGGGTGATCGTGGCGCTGGGGATGGGAGGTCACGCACCCATCGCCCTGAGGCTTTTCTTGCTCTTCCTTCCGGTCGCCATCGGGATGGCGTTCGCGCATCCCGCGGTGGCTGAGCGAGGGTTTCTCATCAAGCTCGCCGCCCTCGGGGCGCTGCTGCTTTCCATATACATCGCGATTTACTGGTTCGTCCTCCCGACGGAGAATCTCATCGCCATCCAACGACCTCTTCGCTAGCCGAAAAAATCGTCGATTTGCGCCTGGCGAAGAGCTGCGAGAGGGCGAGCCCCACGGCGCTGAGTAAGGCGATGCTGATCAAGATGGCCACCGCATCCGAAAGCGAGAACGCGTGGGTCGCTTCTTTTTCGGCCAGGGATGGCATCACCATCAGATACCTATCCAGCCAAAGCCCCCCCAGAACGCATCCGGATATCGCGAAGAGGGCCTTCGTCGATTCCCTGATCTTTTTGAAGAGGAGGGCCGAGAAGGGCAGAACCCAGATGAGGGCCATGGAGAGGTAAAACAAGCCACCGTAGGCCGGCGAGAAGATTCGCTCGTAAAGGACGCCCGTTTCTTCCGGCATGTTGGCATACCAAATCGTCAGGAACTGCGACCACCAGAAATATGCCCATACCAGGGAAAAAGCGAGCAACAACCGGCCCACGTTTTTTATCTGTTCCACGGTGAACGGAGACTCGTCCGAGTAGCGCTTAAACGCCGTCATTATGAAAGCCAGGAGCGCCGTTCCCCCGTAGATCGAGCCGGCGATGAAGAACGGCGCGTATATCGAGTCGGCAAAGCCGTGATTGAGCATCATCGCCAAGTCCCAAGCCACGAGGCTCTCGTTCACCACGAAGGAGACGAAGAAAAGGGGAGTGAGGCCGAGGACGGATCGCGCGTTTCTTCCGGACATGGCGAGGATCGCCAGCGCCAGCAGGTAAAACGCGAGCAGCGAAAGAAGCTGCCTGGCGAAAAGATAGGGGTAATCGTTCCAGGGATGCGCGGCCTCCCGCGAGAATCCGATCGCCGATTTATCTCCCAGGACGAAGAGAAGCATGGCCAAGGCTACGGGCGCAAAAGCGAGCGCCAGGGTGGACGCAAGGCGAAATATCCCCCCGCTCCACCGAGCGGAGCTAGTTCTGAGGATGACGGCGATCGCCATCGCGCCTTGCGTGATCCCAAGCAAGTAGATGAAGTTGGTCAAAACGATTCCCCAAGTCAGCCTTTCGAGCGGTATCATTTAAATCCCTTCTTGATGTAGTTGACCAAATCCCATCTCTCTTCGGGGGTTAAAGCGTCCCTGAAGGATGGCATGACCGCGTGATCCACGTTGGTGAAGCCGTAGGTGATCGTGTCGAAAATGACGCCGTCCGCCTGGCTCCCGATGTAGTCGAAATCTATTTCCGCGCTTTGGGACAGAAAGTTGCTCAAGTACTCTTTGGCCTGAGCGCTGTCGAGCTCGGAGAGGCGCGCCAGGCTGGGAACCGATCCCATGATGCCCTGACCGTCTCCGCTCTTTCCGTGGCAGACCGCGCAGTTGATGATATAAGCTTTTCTCCCCCGCTCTATCGACTCGGAGGTAAGCGGGATCGGGTTAGTTTGAGCCGAACCTCGCGCGCTCGAGCCGGTTGCAAATCCTTTGGCCTCTATGGATACCGCGCCTTTTGGATAAGCTGGATCGGCGGTTTTCTGGGGTTTGGGTTTGACCTCGTGCATTTCCCTGAATCCGCTTCGGTTGTACCAGATCCAAAACGGGCCGTAGGCGAGCACGACCATCAGGGCGATGAGCGCCGCCGCAACGGGCGCGATCGCCGGCGATCGCAACGTCTTTTTGCGATCAGCCCGTCGCTTCTTCGGGGAGGCGGTGACTTCTTCCACCTTGAGAGCGCCCGATTCTTTCAAAATGGCCAGGCCCGCCTCGACTTTGGAGGGATCATCCTCCCAGAGGGCTATGGCGAACTTATCTTCGCTCACCTCGGGAACGTGGAAAGTGAGCTGCCTGGTGGGCAATCCCGCCAGGAAGGCAAAGCCCAAGAAAGTGAAAATTATAGCCCCCAGGTCGGCTATTATGGCCACCGAAAGGGCTATGGGAGGCAGCGGCAGAAGAGGCATTCCGCTTTGCTGAATGGGATAAAGGATGGAGGTGCCGACGGCGAGAAGCAGCACGAACAAGGCCGTAGCTGCAAACCCAACGGCCGTTATGCGGGAGACGTGGAGCTCTTCGCTTCTTTTCTCAAGCAGGTGTTCTATCTCGTGCGAAGGAACCGGCGAGTACACCTCGAACTTTTGGATGTCCGATTTCAGGAGCCTCTCCGTCGCTCCCACCGTATCGTCCAGGTACCCGAAAAGACCGATGAACGCCCTATCGGCCATCGCCTTCGGCCTCCCTAAGGGGTTCGTCGGGGCTGTCGGTTGAGGAACCGCTCGGCGCATCTTCGGGTTCGCCTCCGCCCGCGGGGCTTGGGCGATCGAGGTGAGCGTCGAACCGCGTCAGCAGAGCTCGCAATTTGAGCGCCGCTCCGGATGATGGTTCGGGCGCGGCCGGGGTCTCGCCGGGCGCGGGGACGCGCCCGCGCACGGGCGCTCGGAGGATTTCTTTGACCTCGAAAATCGAAACGGAGGGAACGATTTTCGCGAACAGCAGGAAGAGGAAAACGAATATGCTGTAGTACCAGGCGACGTAGGAAATCTCGATCCAGGTCGGTCGGTAAGAACCCCAGGTGAAGGGCAGGGGGCCGATGTTCTGGCCGGGGATCACCATGAGAAAGCGCTCGAAATACATCGCAACTTCGACCCCCAGCGAGATCAAGAGCAAAGCCGGGATGTTGCGCCTCACTTTTCTGGAAAAGAGGGCCAGAGGGATCATGCTGTTCAGGATTATCATCGACCAATAAAGGGGATTGTAAGATCCCTTCAACTTGGCGAGAAGCGGCATCAGCTCGAGGTTTTCCGTTTTTATCCAGGGAATGAACAGCTCGATTATGTAGATGTAGGTGATGAGCAAGCTGGCGACGAGCACGAGTTTGGCCAGGTTATCGAGGTGTCTCGGGGTGATGTATTCCTCGAAGTGCAGGGCCTTTCTCAAAATGACCGCGATGATTATCACGCCGGCGGAACCGGAGAGGAGGGCGCCTGTTACGAAGTACGGCGCGTAAATCGAGCTGTGATTGCCCGGATTTAAAGTGACCGCCGGGATCCAGGACGTCACGGAGTGCATGGAGACGGCGATCGGGATGATGAGCGGCGCGATGAGGAAATACGCTCGCCGCAGGTGCCGCCATTGCCTGCTCGATCCGGTCCACCCCAAAGAAAGCGCGGAGTAAAGCTTCTTGCGCCAGCCGGTTACGCGATCGCGAACGGCAGCGAAGTCCGGGATGGCGCCCAGATATAAGAACAGCGAACTGGACGTCAGGTACGCGATCAGGCCCAGCACGTCCCAGAAAAGCGGGGATCTGAAGCTGGGCCATAGGAGGCGCAGATTCGGGTAGGGGAAGATGTAGAACATCCGCCAGGGCCTTCCGATGTGCGTCAGTATGACGATGTTAGCGGTTATGAGCGCGAGCGCGGTCATCATCTCCGCCAATCTGTAAACGGGATTTCTCCAATCGCTCTTGGTGAGCAGGAGAATGGCGGAAAGCAGCGTCCCCGCCAGGCTGAAGCCGATCCACCAGATGAAGCCCGTCAGGTCCATGGCCCAATATATCGGCTCGTTCGTGCCCCAGATGCCGAGTCCGACGACGCTCTGGTAGTAATAAAGAATCGAGCCGTAAACGACGACCGCGAAGGAAAGCCCCAACGCCAAATAGTACTTCCAGGTCGTGTGCGTCAGGCTCCTGGTCACGTCCGCGGTGACTTTCGCGTAATCTATGCCTTCGAATTCGCTATGCTCGCTTTGACTCGACATGCTCCCTCACCGCTTTCAGGTAAATCACGGCGGGTTCGGTATTGAGCTCCTCCAGCAGGCGGAACCGGCGCGGGCTTCTCGACAGCTTTGAAACCTCGGTCGTCAGGTCCTTGAGATCGCCGAAAGCGATGGCGCCGGTGGGACAAGTTTGGGCGCAGGCGGGTTTGATCTCGCCATCTCGCACCTTTCTGGACTCGTCGCTGGCCCGCTCCTTGGCCTCTCTTATCCTTTGAACGCAAAAAGTGCATTTATCCACGATGCCGGAAGTTCTGACCGAAACATCCGGGTTAAGCTGCTCGTCGAGGGGTTTCGGCCATTCCGGGTTGAACCAGTTGAACAGCCTCGCGCGATAGGGGCAGTTGACGTTGCAGTAGCGGGTTCCTATGCATCGCTGGTAAACCTGGCCGTTAAGCCCGTCGAAAGCCCCGTAGGCGGCGTATACGGGACAGACCGCCTCGCAGGGGGCGTTTCCGCATTGCTGGCAGTTGACCGGCATGAGCTTTGCCCTCACTTCGGGATATTCGCCCTCCCAGTAGCGATCCAGCCTGATCCAGTTCTTGTGCCTTCGCCTGGCCATCTCGACGTCGCTCACGAGCGGAAGGTTGTTTTCGGAGTAGCAAGCGACCATGCAAGCTTGGCAGCCGGTGCATTTGTCGAGGTCGATGACCATGCCCCATCGGTAATCCATCTTTCTTTTTTCGGTCCGCGATGTCCTGTACTTTCCGAGGCCCAAGAGGGCCCATATGATGGAGGGTTTTTTGAGGTCCCTGGAGGGCAGCGCCTTTATCGGATCCAGTTCTTTTCTTTCGAGGGCGGCAGCCTCATCGGGGGTAATCCATTGGACGATCTCCCTGTCGACCTCGTTCACTCCGCCTTCGATCCCCGGCTGAGGAACGTCGGGCTCGAGTTTGATGACCTTTTCTTTTTTGCCGGTTTTTGAGACCTTCACGTCGGCGAGCTCGAAGCGCGCGGAATCGACGAGCTTGAGCGGATTGACCCCTCGACCCGCGGCATAAGAACCGTACGACGTGTGACCTTGCCCGATGGGCACCGCGATGGTCTTGGGTTCGATCGCTGGAAAGATGTAAGCGGGGACTTCGATCGACCCCTTTTCCGAAGATATCTCGAGGACGTCTCCTTCGGAAATCCCCATCTCCCTGGCGGTTTCGGGGTTGATCTCCGCCCAAGATCCCCACGTCGCGGTGACCAGCGGCTCTGGCATCTGCTGAAGCCAGGGAAGGTTGGCGTGCCTTCCGTCGTACAGGCCATGAGACGGATAGAGGTGCAGCGCGAATTCCTCGCCGGTGGCTTTCGGCTTCTCGAACCCGCCGGAAGAGACGATCTCCGGCTTCGGCCTTTTGATCGGTTGGTTCTCATCGAAAGATGCATCCTTCTCGAACCATCCCCCGGTCAGGACGAGGTTTTTCCAGAAGTCCTCGAAGTCGGGCGGCACGTCGGATCCCCTTTCGATCGCGCTTCGGTGGAATTCTCTCCAAGAGCTCTTGAGGAAATCGAAGAAATTGTTCCACGGGTGCGACCGCGAAATATCGCCGCCGAGGGACTTGGCGAGCGAAAGGATAACGTCTCCGATTTGGCGGGTGTCGTACACGCGGCTTACCACCGGCTGCATCATCACCGCCGAGCTTTTGCCTCCGTCGACGATCGGAATGCAGTCGCCCCAGCTTTCCAAATAGGTGTTGTCCGGCAAAACGAGGTCCGCCATTCCGGTGGTTTCGTCCATGAAGGAGGAGAAACTCGCGATGAAGGGCACTTTCTTGAGAGCGGCGATGAACTCGCTGCCGACGGTGAATGCGGGATTGGCGCCGTACACCAGAAGCGCCTGCACTTCGCCGGCCTTCATCTTTTCGATGAGGGAGGCCAGCTCGTGGCCGCCGATCCTTTTCTCGATCGCATCGGGGAAGATCGGAGGTCGGCCGAACTTGACGCCTCCGTCCCCGCCGATGCTTCCGACGAGGTGGTTTAAGACGTTCGCGGCCACCGCGCCGTGCAATCCATCGCCGTTGAGGTGCGCCGGATCTCCGCTCAGGGCTAAAGAGGGTCGAGACTTCGCGAACCTCCTCGCCACTTCCGCTATCTTCTCCGCGGGGACTCCGCTTTCCCTCGCGGCTCTTTCGATGGAGTGCTCGCCGAGAGCCGCTTTCCACGCCTGGATTTCGGGCTCGAGAGCCGGGTCGTAGAGCTTTTCGTCGGCGATCAACTTGGCCATTCCCAAGGCGATTGCGCTTTCCGATCCGGGCTTTGAAGGGATCCATTCATCCGCGCTCGCTCCGGTAAGCGAGAGCCTGGGCTCGAACTGAACCAAATGGCCCCTCGATTCGACCGGTCTGTCCCTGAACTTTCCGTAGGCCACGGAGTAATGGACGGGCGACACCCAGGAATCGAGAAAGCCGGCTCCGAAGGAGACTACGTACTTCGCGTTCGCGATGTCGTAGTGGGGAATCGCGCCGTATCCGAAGGAAAGCTCGTTCGCGGCGATGAGCGGCCCGTTATCGAAAAGCTCGTAGGAAAAGAAATTCGTCGACCCGTAACTTTTCATAAAGCGGTCTATGAGGGCCGCCAGGTGCCCGCGAATGGGCTGCGAGAGGAAAACCACTCTGTCGCTCGAGCCTTTTGTTTTGAGCTCCCTGAGTTTGGCGACGAGCAGCTTGAGCCCCTCATTCCAAGAGGCTTCCTTGAACCGTCCGCTTTCCCTGATCAGCGGCTGCTTTATCCTGTCCGGATTGTAAAGAACCTGAAGGCCCGCCTGCCCGCGGGCGCAAAGCCTGCCCTCGTTGACGGGGCACAGCGGATTTCCCTCGATCTTTTTCGCGCGCCCCTCCCTGATCCTCACCAGGATGCCGCAGCCCGCCGAACACTGGCGGCACGCGGAAGCGTACCAGTTCGCGACTCCGGGGATGATGTCTTCCGGCGGGATTAAATAAGGCAAAAGCGGCTCGACGACTTTTTCTTTGAAGCCGACCACTCCGGGCGTGACGGCTCCCGCCACCACGACCTTGATGAAATCTCTGCGGTCCATAGATCCCCCGTATGCGTGGGCGCTAAGAAAACTCGCGAATTGTTAATACTGACTTAATAAATATGCCAGAAATGCTTTTAGAGGGGATTAAAGAATGATTAAGAAGGCGTTAACGTGCCTTGAAATGGGCTTTGCGGATGCGAGCCGGTTGCGGGGCGAGATCGCGTTCGATTTCCTTTGGGTTTCTAGAGCCCCAGATCGATCAGCCCTTTTTCCGCTGACTTCGAGCGAAAATCGGTTATTCTGAGCCTCAGGCCGGTGGAGTCAGTCGGGATGTCGAAAATGATCCTGCCGGACGCCGGGGCGTCGATATCGACCCTCTTCAGGTAGAACGGCCTGAGCCCGCTAAAGGCCTGCAACTTTTCGGTTGGTCTGAAAGAGCGGCCCTGAGAATCGACTATCGCCAATTGACTGGAGTCCACGATCTCGCTCTCTCGGTCGGCGGCCTCCGCTTTCACGTCCAAAACGAGGAAAACCCCCTCGGCCTTTATGGCCTTGTACGGGTCGTTATCGAGATAGAGCTCGCCCCTTTGCTCCACTGCCGTGACCGTCCACTTGACCTTGCCTACCTTTGCCGATCCGCCCGATTTGCCGATGCGCGATAGCTTGGCCGTCCCCGGCCTCAAGAGCGCGTATCCCGCTAACGCGGCGATGAGAACCGCGATGCAGATTCCGATCGTTATGAGGTGGTTCCTCTTCATGGCCGCGCCACTCCCCCTTCCCGCGTCGCGCCCCTTCGCCCGAGTACTCGGCGCAAGTTGTCCGCGACGTCAATAAAATGTTACGCCTTTTGCGGCGCGAATGTGAACTTCCATTTGACGACCGCCGGCTTTTGCAGAACCGATCCGCCCCCGTCGGCCTTCTCCGACGGACCGACGGCCGGCGGCTCTATCGTCAGGGTGAGCTCGTAGTCTCCAGCTCGAGGCATTTTGACGGTCCTTCCGTACCGGCGCGAGCCCGTGTATTCGTCCCGCAGCTCATATAGATAGCAATCGAGCTCTTCTCCCGTCTCGAGGTTCCTGAGGGAACATCTGACCGACAAATCGGGGATGAAATCGCCCGCGCGAAAACCTCGGCCGTTTTGAGCGGTTCGGGCGGCGACCAACCTGGCCTCCAGGCGAATATCGGGCGATCCGGGAGCTTCGCGCGCGTAACTCATCGTCGCCGTCATGTCCCGGATATTCTTCGGCTCGCCGATCTGCACCGATTCGGGCATCATTTCGGCGCGACCCGGGTCCATTTCGCCGGAAGAGTGCCCCCCTTTGACCGCGCCGCCGTTCCATCCGGCTGCCAGCTCAGCGGTGCTGGGGAAGGGATAGCGGTGGTTCATCCCCCGGAATCCGGCAAAATGGAACAAGCTCATGGCGAGTGCCGAGCCGGCCACCAACAGCAGCGCCGATTCAGCGATGACTTTCGCGAAAAATGAACCGCTTTTCGATTTCATATCGTATCCCTGTCCGCCTTGCGCTTCGTCAGCGCGCCATTCATGCGTCGTTTGCTCCGCGAGCGCGCGCCTGATTCCCGGACGCGCCGTTTGTCGGCGCCCGCCCGCCCGGACGCTTTAGCATCCGTTCGATCCGCTGCAGGGTCCGATCGGAAGATCGGGCCGTCGGCGCATATGCCATCAAAACGTCGTTCGTGGCGCGAACGGGGCTCGCGCCGCACCGCTACCGATCGAGCGCTTTAGCCGAAGCGCGGCCGATAAAGCGTCCGCGCGGTCCTCTTTGGGGGGAAGGTCCGCGGTTCGCGCCTTTCGCGGAATCTTCCCGCGCTACGGCCTGGATTTGACGTGACATCCCTCGCAGAAAACCGCGCTGTGGCATTTCTGGCAAATATCGGGGCCATCTTTCAGCACCACCTTGAAGTGGATCTGCGAGCGCCAGTTGAGCGTGTGCGTGAGATGGCATTTCCTGCAAAACTTGCCGAGATCGTGGCAAGTCATGCATATCCTCGTGTCCTCACGGGCTTGGTATTTATGCCGAGTGCGCCAGTTGTCCTTCGGAAAGTGCGACGGCGGCCTCTTCTCGTGGCACGTTTTGCAGAAGAGGAGGCCGTACTCGTGGCATTTCATGCAGCGCTCTTCTTTGCCTAGCGCGATCTTTCCGTGCTCTTGAATCCACGTGGGCTTCTCGTGTTGCGGCACCCAAGGCAGAACCCTCCCGCCGTGGCACCCGAAGCATTCTCGGCTGGCGATAACCTGCGATAGATACGGCTGCGCGTGGCGGAAAGCGTGCTTGCCGGAATGGCAAGTCTTGCAATCAGCTTTGGCATCTATCGGCTTCATGGGCGAGTTGGGGTCGTTGCCGGGCCAGGAGCTGTGGCACTTCTTGCAAAAACCGACGTTTACGAGCTGAACGACCTTGACGTTAGACTTTCCGCCGAGCTCTATCTTGTTATGGCAATCGTGACACTGAAGGCCGGGCAACAGCTCCGAAGTCAAATGCATTTTATGAAGGGGAACCCTGGATGCCCTCATATCCCCGTGGCAGGCCATGCAGTCTTCCTTCCGGAGCGACGAGGCGTTAAGATGCAGGGCTTTTAAGTCGGATGATGATTTTACCCCGGTCGCGTAAAACACCTTATTCAGCGCCGTTATCCAAGTGCTCGCCGGGGAAACCCTCGGTGAAGAGGTCAAAAAAGTGGCGATGACGAACGAGTTGAAAACCAAAGTGGCGAGGAGCAGATTCAGTTTCGCCTTGAACAAGTCCCCTTTGCGCCCCATTGCCGTTCGTCATCTCCTATTCGGAATAGCCGATCGCCGTCAGAACCGCGATGACCGCGAACAAAACGGCGCCCCCGAGAAGGGCAAGGATCCTTTTGTTGGGGCTCCGTTCCCGGTTCCTATCGAGCCAAGGAAGCAGCAATAGCAATCCCAACCCGATGATCGGTGTCAGCACGCCTATCGCGGGCGGAACGAAGCGCAAAAAGGCATAGAGGAACAGGAAGTACCACTCCGGCTTCGACCCGGCCGGCGTGATCATCGGATTGGCCTTGACCTCGAGCTGGGCCGGAAAGAAGATCACCAGGAAAGAGAGCAAACAAAGCGTCCAAAAAATCGCGGTCGCCTCGGAGATGGCGAGGTCGGGATAGAACGGGATCGTTTTGAGCAGATCGCGCTCCACCCGGGCTTCCGAGCCTTCGCCCTCGGGCTTTTCGCTCAGGAGGGGCTCCGCATCAAAACGCGCGATTTCCCCCGCGATCTTTCCAGAGGGACCGAATATTTCCGTTTTCTTTTGCGATTCGAGCATCGTAAGTCCTTCGTCGACGCCGGGTCTCGCCGCTCGGCCGTCGTCAGAGCGGTTCCGAAATCCCCTGTTTGCGCACCATCCAGAAGTGCACGGCCATAAAAACGATCAGTCCGGCGGGCAAAAGCATGATGTGCGCGCTGAAAAACCGGGTGAGGGTAGCCTGACCGATCTTATCTCCTCCCATGATGACGTGGGAAAGCGGCTTGCCCATGATCGGGATCTTCTCCGCGAGCGAGACGACCACAGTAGAGCCCCAGTAAGCCTTCTGGTCCCAGGGAAGCAAATTTCCGGTGAGGAGCGAGGCCATCGTCGCGATCAAAAGGACCACGCCCGCGACCCAGTTTAGTTCGCGCGGGTGCTTATACGAGGCCGTCACGTAAACGCGAATCATGTGAAGGACGACGAAGACGAACATGAGCTGCGCGCTCCAGCTGTGGACGCTTCGAATGAGCCATCCGTAGTTCACGTAGTTGCTGATGTAAAAGGTGCTGGAATACGCTTGGTCCACGCTGGGCACGTAGTAAAGGGTGAGCAGGGCGCCTGTTATCACTTGAATCAGAAAGAGAAAGAAAGCTATTCCGCCGAAGCAGTAATAGTAGCGCGTCGCGTATTCAGGCACCGACCTATTCAAGAGAGATTCCTTTATTCGCTCGGCGGCGTCGAATCTCTCGTCGAAAGGTCTCATCATAGCCCTGGCCATCCTGTTAAGCATCGGCGTATCCCCCGACTTCGATGCTTTTGCCATCCAGGCGAAGCTTCATCGCGAACATGTCGCGCGGCGCTGGGCCGTAGAGGCGCTTGCCATCGATGGTGAAGGCGCTTCCGTGGCATGGGCATTCGAAGCGCTTGGTGGCGCCGTTCCATCCGAGCTTGCACCTCACGTGGGGGCAAGCGGCGTTCAATGCCTTCACGGTCCCGTCGGCTTTCTTCACCAGGTAGACCCACTCTTCGCCGTACTCAACCAGCTTCGGAAGGCCTGCGACCAGAGAATCCGAAGACCCCACCGCGAGCCATCCGACGTCGGTGAGTCCTTCCGGGGAGCGGATCGGCGGCGAAATCAGTTTGGCCAATGTTCCGAGGGCGAAGTATCCGCTTATGCCGAGGGAAACTGCCGTCGCCCAAGAAACTATCGCCGAGAACGATCGCGATATGAATTCCCTGCGGGTTAGCTCCAGAGCTCTTCTCGCCAGTTTCACCGCTTGGCCGTCCTCCAAGGGCGGGTGGGCATTCAGCTCCCCATCTGAATTTTATTAACCGTAGCAAAATCATTTTTTGGTTGGATTAATGAGGGGTTAAGAAATCGTTAAGAGAGGAGGACCGACAACCTTCGGACCCGAGTTCCGCGCCCGATTGCCCTGCGCGGCCGGCCCATATTATGCGCTTCTAGCAGGCGGTTTGGGCTTCGGTGACCGCCACAACTTCTTCGCCTCTCGCGCCCTTGCCCTTGTATCGATCGTAAACCTCGTAAATCCAAAGGGCGAGCAAGCCCGCCATAGCGAGAAGCATTCCGGCGGCCGCTAAAAAGGGAAGAATGATCAAAATTGCGGCTAAAACTATCATCCCGCGCTCCTTCCGGACGAGGCGAACGCCTCCACTGCTTAATCGTAATTTAGCGCCGTTTAAACGGGATTAACGTTGTGTTAGGGTTCGGTTATGCTTTAAGAGAAGGTTGCGGCTTCGCGCTTTCGTCGGCGACTGTTTTGAGCGAGAAGGAAAAGCGCGAGCCCTTTCCGGGGTTGGAGTCGACTTGGATCGTACTTCCGTGGGCATCTACGATTTCTCTGGCTATGGACAATCCCAGACCGGCGCCTTTGGGGGCGGTTTTCGCATTGGGTTTGTGGTAGAAGCGATCGAAAATCTTGTCCATTTCTTCCGGAGCGATGCCGGGTCCTTCATCGATGACGGATAGCTCCACTTTGCCATCGGGGGCCTTCTTGGCCTCGAGCTTTATCGTCTTGCCTTGATCGGAATGCTTGATGGCGTTGTCGACGAAGATAAGCAGAACTTGGACTATCTTATCTCGGTCGCAGGTAACTTTGGGCAGGCTCGCTTCGACGTTCAGGACAATTCCGATTCCGGACGAGTCCGCGATGGGCGAGGCGATCGAGTAGACATCGCCCATGAGCTCGCCGACGTCGCATCTTTCCAGCTTCAGCTTAACGGTTCCGGAGTCGTACTGCGCCAAAACGAGCAGCTCGTCGACGAGCCTGGCCAACCTGTCTATCTCGGTCCTCATGGTCCGAAGGAACGAATCCCGCACGTCCTTTTTCTCTTTGGCGCCGCCCTCGAGCAGCTCCACGAACCCCTTCAGCGATGAGATGGGCGTGCGCAGTTCATGGGATGCGTTGGAGATGAAATCCTTTTGGGCTTGCTCCAGGCGCTTTTGCTCCGTCACGTCGCTCATTATGACCACCGAGGCGATCGCATTTTGGTTTTCGTCGCGCATGGGGGCGGCGTTGATCAAGATAACCCGGTCTCCGTGGTGGCTGACGCCGCTGGCCAGCTTACCGGCCAGGGATTCGGAGACGATGTCTCTTATGCCGTCGTTCGCGACCTCGTCCAATTTTTTTCCGATGATGTCGTTCGCTTCGAAGCCGAGGAGTTTCGCAGCGGCTTGGTTGGCGAGACGGAGCCTTCCCTCGCCGTCGACTTCTAAGACTCCCTCGCTCATATTGGCGATGACGGCCGACATCTCCCGCTCCTGAGCTTTTATGGCTTCGAAGGCTCGCTTCAGCCTTTCGGCCATCATGTTGAAGGAATTTACGAGGCCGCCCATTTCATCGGGCAGGAAAAAGCCCTTCAAGCGGTGGTCGAATTTCCCCCTCGCTATTTCATGAGCTCCCCTGGTTAGAGCCCTGACTTGGTAGGCGATGACCTCGGAGAATAAGGCCCCCAATAGCGTGGACGCCGCCAGAGCGATCCAGAAGGCATAGGTGAGCTCTCGCCTGGCGTTGAAGAGAACGTTTTCCGCGTTGGTCGCCACCGTGCTGACCACGACGGCCCCGGCGGTCTTCCCGCCGATTCTAATGGGCTTACCGGCGACGCCGCGATTTTCCGAGCTGTTATACCAGATGTAGTCTTTGCCGGATAGGGCGGCCAGCATGGCCTCATCGAGGTGGTCTCCGGGGGTGGTTCGGTCGTTGGCCGAGAAAATCAACTTGCCTTCGGCATCGTAGACCCAAATATCGTCCTCGTAGATTTGGATGAATTCGATGAGGTGCTCGCGGATTTTTTCGGGACTTTTCTGCGTTTGAAGGTCTGTCTCCATGTGGTGGGCGAGCTCTGACGTTTCCCTGCGAAGTTGGGCTTCGGCCATCGACGAAACGCCTGTTTGGAGCGTTCCGAAGAGGTCGTAGTAAAGGATTGACATCCCCACCAACACGACGCAGATGAACAGACCAGTTTGCCAAACCCTAAGGCTGAGCTTCACCTGGCATCACGAAAGCGGTACCCGAAGCTCCTTACCGTAAGAATGTACTCGGGGTTTTGGGGGTTCTTTTCGAGCTTTTCCCGCAGGTTATGGATGTGAACGTCGACCGTGCGCTCGTCTCCCACGAAACCTCCTCCCCACAGCGAGTTGAGAATGGACGCCCTGGAAAAAGCCTTTCCGGGGTGCTTTGCGAGAAAGACCAGTATCTCGTATTCGGAATTGGTGAGGTGCACCGGCGAATCGCCGGCGAAGACCTGTCGGCTGTCTGTGTCTATTTTCAAGTCGCCGATTTGAATCGGCTTGTTTCTGGCCGGCGCGTTGTTCTCATAGCGCCGCAGGTGCGCCCTCACTCGGCTCACCAGCTCTTTTGGGCTGAACGGTTTCGTGATGTAGTCATCGGCACCGAGCTCCAGCCCCAGGACTTTATCGAACTCCTCCGATTTTGCGGAGAGAAAAACAATCGGAACATCGCTTTTCTCGCGGTAATACCTACAAAGCTCAAGGCCGGAACCGTCGGGCAGCATGATATCGAGGACGACCAGATCGGGTTGATAGGAGTCGAACAGCTCTTTCGCTCGATCGGCCGTTGTGCCGGTTTCGACGTCGAATCCGGCGTCCTTCAGCGCGTACGATATTATCTGGAGCTGGGGCTCTTCATCGTCTATTACCAAGATGCGCTTGCCGCTCATGCGTGCCTCCGGTATTCAGCTCGGCACAATGTAGCAAATGTTACAATAACTCGTCGACCTGTAAGATAGCAAATATTGGGTGCGAGGTCAAAGCCAATGGGTCGCCCACGCGCGCGCGATCCAATCGCCGCTATCCGTTGTAAGGCCCGATCCCCGATCGGGCCGATCGTTCACGCGTCAACGGACGTCGTTCGGGCCGCGGACGGGCGCTTACCACCCCGTTACCGATCGCGCTTGCGCCCTCCGAGGCCGTTCCTACGGCATTTCAGCGACACGGCGACCGCGCAACGTACCGCGAAGACTTCCCTTTGAACGCCGCGTGGCCTTCGTGCTAAAATCCCAGTTAACTCCGAAAGCTTAGGAAAGCGGTTTGCGATGGGCCAAAAAACCGAAGGAAAAATCCTTCGTAAAGGAATCGATGATCTTACTCCGTACGAACCGGGACGGCCAATAAGCTTGGTCAAGCGGGAGCTCGGACTGGAAGATGTGATCAAGCTCGCCTCCAACGAATGCCCGTATCCTCCTTTCCCGCGGGCGCTGGCGGCGATGAAGAAAGCGGTCGATCACGTGAATCGCTATCCGGACGACAACTCCACCTTCCTCAAAGAGAAGCTTTCGTCCTTCTTGAAGGTGCCCGCGTCTAACGTGATGATAGGGCACGGGTCCAACGAACTTATCCGCCTTTTGGCCGAGGTCATCCTCGAACCGGGGGACGAGGCGGTGATGGCGTCCCCTTCGTTCGTGGTTTATCCCCACGCCGTCAGGATAACCGGAGCCGTTCCGGTCGAGGTTCCCCTGAGCGAGCACCGTCACGACCTCAAAGCGATGCTTCGAGCAGTCGGCGACCGGACCAAAATGGTTTTCATCTGCAATCCCAACAACCCCACCGGGACGATCGCGTATCGGGAGGAGCTGGAGAGCTTTCTCGGCGAGGTCGACAAAGACGTGGCGGTGATCATCGACGAGGCGTATTTCGAGCTGGTCGACGACCCGGGCTATCCGAACGGACTCGAGTACTTCGACGGAGAGAGGCCAATAGTGGTGCTCAGGACGTTTTCAAAAGTGTACGGCCTTGCCGGCTGCCGGGTCGGTTACGGCATCGCGCCCGAATGGCTCGTTCAAGCGGTGAACAGGGTAAAAGACGCCTTCAATATCGGGACGGTGGGGCAAATAGGGGCGATATTCAGCCTTGATTGCCAGGATGAGGTGGCCGAGAGGCGCCGGCTGAATCGGGAAGGGTTGGCCTATTTGGTCCGCGAGTTCATGAGGCTTAATCTGGCTTACATCCCGTCTTTTGCCAACTTCATCATGGTTAACGTCGGGGATGAGAATCGCTCGGTTACCGAGGCGCTGCTCAAGGAGGGAGTTATCGTTCGCCCTGCCGATATATTCGGCTATTACGGTTGGATAAGGGTGTCGGTCGGCACTCCGGAAGAAAACGAGCGCTTTATCTCCGCTCTCGAGAGGGTGCTCGGCGAAAAAGGGCCGGCGTAAGTCCTTTGGGAGGTGCAAGACGGTAAGCGGCCCCGCGAGAGCGGGGCTTTTCTGGTATTTCGGCAAGGAGATACCGGACCAACGGGTCCGGTTCGCAGATGCCGGAGGTCGGTCGCGGGATGGCCGCTATCGGATCGGTTGCGCGGTCGAGCGCCGCTCTAGCGTTTGAAAGCGGCGAAGGTGCGCGAGCGGTATTACGCGGTGCCGGCCGAACGGCGAAGGTTTTTCCGCGTTTGGTTTCGAGCAGCCGGGAGGTGTTTTGAAGATGATGATCATAATGAAGAAAGGGGCAACCGAGGAAGACATCAATCACGTAGTCGAAAAGCTGCACAGCATCGGAGCCGAAGCTCACGTTTCGCGCGGAAAGTTTAAAACGGTGATCGGGGCGATCGGAGACCGCGAAGTCATTTCCCAGCTCCCCTTCGACGCTATGCCGGGCGTCGAGGGGGTAGTGCCCATCATGAAGCCCTACAAGTTCGTTTCGCGCGAATTCAGGAGCGAGGACACCATCATCGACGTGGAGGGCGTAAAGATCGGCGAAGGATACTTCACCGTGATGGCCGGCCCCTGTTCGGTCGAAACGGAAGAGCAGGTCATCAAAACCGCCAGGAGGGTAAAAGAGGCCGGCGCCTCGATTTTGAGGGGAGGAGCGTTCAAGCCGAGGACATCGCCCTACGCATTCCAAGGTCTCGGCAGGCGGGGCCTCGAAATCCTCGCCGCGGCGAGGGCGGAAACGGGTTTGCCCATCGTGACGGAAGTGGTCGACGTTCGCGATGTTGACCTCGTCGCCGAGTTCGCCGATATCATGCAGATAGGCGCCCGCAACATGCAAAACTTCCTGTTGCTGACCGAGGTGGGCAAGGCGGCGAAACCGGTGCTCCTCAAGAGGGGCTTTTCGGCGACGATCGAAGAAGCCCTGATGGCGGCCGAATACATCGTGAAGGCCGGCAACTCGAAGATCATAATCTGCGAAAGGGGCATTCGCACCTTCGAAACTTACACCAGAAACACTCTCGATATTAGCTCCGTGCCTTTGATCAAGCAACTGAGTCACCTTCCGGTCATCGTCGATCCTTCTCACGCGTCTGGAAAGAGGGATCTGATCGAACCGCTGACGCTTGCCGGTCTGGCCGCGGGTGCCGACGGCGCTATCATCGAAGTGCACCCAAACCCGGAGGAGGCGGCGTGCGACGGGCAGCAATCCCTAACCTGCGAGCAATTTGACTCGCTGATGGAAAAGGTGAGAAAAGTGGCGCCGGCATTCGATAAGGCTCTGAAGATGGGGAGCGTCCGTTAAGTGGAGAAGATCAAGGTTGGAATAATCGGCCTCGGGCTGATCGGCGGTTCGCTGGCGGCGGCGCTTTCCAAATACGCCCGCGATGAGTGCGAGATCATCGGCTTCAACCGCACGGAAGCGTCGGCCGAGGAGGCGCTCGCGAGCGGTTATATCCGTGCGAAGGCATCGACTCCCGGCGAGGCCGCCAGCGGGGCGGACGTCGTCGTTGTGGCTACTCCGGTCGGCGTTATTCCGAAAATCGTTTCGGAAATCGCGGATGTGCTGAGGGAGGGCGCCATCGTGACGGATGTCGGAAGCACGAAAGCCGGGATAGTCGAGGAGATCGAGGCTCTCATACCGCCCGGAGTGCACTTCATCGGCGGTCATCCGATGGCGGGGTCGGAGCGCGAAGGCATAAAGGCCGCCAATCCCGATCTTTTCAAGGGGGCGTATTACCTCCTTACCCCAACGTCGAGCACGGACATGAAGGCGTATCGAAAGCTCCACGCGCTGTTGGCCAAAACGGGGGCAAATATTCTGGCCATCGATCCCTCCAGGCACGACGAAGCAGTGGCCGTGATAAGCCATCTGCCCCATTTGGTCGCCGCCGCCTTGATGAATATGGCCGCCTCGGAGACGAAGGACAACGAAAACCTGCTGATGCTGACGGCGGGGGGCTTTAGAGATACCACGCGCATCGCCGCGGGGAGCGTCGGAATGTGGGTCGATATCTGCCTGGAGAACCGCAGGGCGATTTCGAGGTCAATCGTGCTCTTTCAGAAGGAGCTTTCCAGGTACCTTTCCGCTTTGGAGGCCGGGGACGCGGAAGCTTTGGCCGGATTTCTCGAGGAGGCCAGGCGAGCCCGGTTGTCCCTGCCGGCGATCGCCGATAAGAAGCTCGCCGATCTTTACGAGCTTTACGTGCCCGTGGTCGACCGGCCGGGCGTGATAAGCGATATCACGCTCGCGCTCGGCGAGGCGGGCGTGAACATAGAGGACATCGAGATTTTGCACGCGACGGAAAGCTCCGGTACTCTGAGATTGACGGTTGCCGGAAAGGAAGCGGCGGATAAATCCGTCGAGCAGCTGGTGGGCAAAGGATACGATGTGAAGGCGCGACCCGTTCTCGAGACGGGGGATTAGAATCCGATCGAAATTCAACTCCGAATCGCGGGATGGGGCGTTCGAACCGGGTGGGATTTCTAGCTTCCCTCCCGACGGCGTCCGTCCGGGCTCGCGACAGGAGGGTTTTTCTCGACCACGAGCGGAGGTTCGGCTTGAATATTCGCATAACCGGGTCAGGACCGTTGCGCGGACGCGCGAGCGTCCCCGGGGACAAATCCATATCGCATAGAGCCGTTATGCTTGGCTCCATAGCCGGAGGAACGACGGCGATCAGGGGCTTCTCTCCAGCTTTGGACTGCCGTTCCACGGTAGAGGCCATGCGGTCGCTGGGAGTCGCGATCGATGAGCCTGAACCCGGAACTCTGGTCGTGGCCGGATCGGGCTTAAGGGGACTGCGGGAGCCCGAAAACGTGATCGACGTCGGGAATTCCGGGACGACGATTCGGATTTTGCCGGGCATACTCGCCGGTCAAAACTTTTGCGCGATTCTGACCGGCGATGCTTCGATCCGCAGGAGGCCGATGTCGAGGATCGTCGAACCCTTGACTGCGATGGGTTGTTCGATCCTCGGCCGCGCGAACGGCTCGCTGGCTCCTTTGGCAATTCGAGGAGGAAGGCTGAAGGGGATCGAATACTCCACACCCGTACCGAGCGCTCAAGTGAAGTCGGCGATCCTGCTGGCCGGGCTGTACGCGGAGGGTAAAACGATCGTGACCGAGAGCGCGCCGTCACGCGATCACAGCGAACGCATGCTGGCCGCGATGGGGGCCGATATGGAGATCGATGGCTTGACCATCGGAATATCGGGCGGGCGCGAGCTCGGACCGATCGACATCGATGTCCCGGGCGATATATCGTCCGCCGCCTATCCGATCGTCGCGGCGCTTTTGGTCGAGGGGTCCGAAATCGAGGTCATCGGCGTCGGGACGAATCCCACGCGCTCCGGCTTCCTCGACGTTTTGGAAGCCATGGGGGCGAATATCGAAGTGGGCGATCGGGCGCTCTCCGGCGGCGAAGAGAGGTCGGATATAAAGGTCCGTTCATCTGCCCTGAAGGCCGTTTCGATCGAAGGCGAGATCATCCCGAGGCTGATCGACGAAGTGCCGATTCTCGCCGTTGCGGCCACGCAGGCCGAGGGGGAAACGATCATAAGGGGCGCATCCGAGCTGCGCGTGAAGGAAAGCGATAGGATTGCCGCCCTCGCGGTCGAACTCGCAAAAATGGGAGCCGTTGTCGAAGAGCTGACGGATGGGCTCATCATCAAGGGCCCGGTCGCCCTTCGGGGAGCCGAAGTCGACAGCCACGGGGATCACCGCATCGCCATGTCGTTGGCGGTCGCAGGCCTCGTCGCAGAAGGGGAGACCATCGTGAAAAGCGCGGAGTGCATAGATATCTCGTACCCCGGCTTCGCTGAAACGCTTTCAAAGCTCGCCTCGGATCGGGGGCGCGTGGTCGCGTCACCGGCGGAGGATTGAATCGGCTCGATCGAGCTCGCATCGAGGGATGGCAAACCGCGCTTCCGGATCGCTCTTGGCTTCATCGCCGCAGAGCTCGATCGCTGCGGGAAAAGATGTCGGTGGAAAAGCCGCGAGAAGGTGCTTAATATCCAATTATGATCATCGCGATCGACGGGCCCGCCGCGTCGGGCAAGAGCACGGTGGCCAAAGCTGTCGCCAAGAGGCTGGGCTTTGAGTACGTGGATACCGGCTCCATGTACAGGGCTCTGACGTGGAAGGCTTTGAAAGAGGGAATCGACGTATCCGATGAAAAGGCGCTGGCTCGGCTGGCTAAGGCCTCCCGGATAGCTTTTTTGCGCCCCGCGGACGAGGAATTCCGCGTGCTGATCGATGGGCAGGATGTGACCGAGGAGATCAGGAGCCCAAAGGTGAGCGGGGCGGTGTCGGCCGTCTCCAAGGTGCCGGAAGTCCGCAGGGAGATGGTCGAGATGCAGCGCGGGTTCAAGCGGGAGGGCAGGAGCCTGGTCGTCGAGGGTCGCGATATAGGGACCGTCGTATTTCCGGATGCGGAGCTGAAGATCTATTTGACCGCCACGGCTCGGGAGCGGGCCAGGAGGAGGTACAGGGAGCTGATCGGGAAGGGGTTCGAGGTCGAGCTCGAGGTGATCGAGCGAGATATCATCGCGAGGGATAAACTCGATTCCACGCGCCGCGTGAGCCCCCTCGTCAAAGCCCCGGACGCCGTCACGATCGATACCACCGGCATGTCGGTGGGCCAGGTCGTCGACGAGATAGTCGCCTTGGCCGAAAAATCCCGCAATGGAAAGCCCTGAATTCGGCCGCGGAGGGCTGTAAGGGCCGACGATCTTCTGGGCACGAGACCTCCGAAAGACCTGATGTGGCTGGGTATAATTGCCGAAGGGGCCCAAAATGCTTCTTTATTCTATCCTTTATTACGCGCTTCTGCCGGTGGGAAAAATTTTTTTCAGGATCGAGGCGAGGGGGAGAGAGAACGTGCCACGGCGAGGGGCCTTCGTGGCCGTGGCGAATCACTACAGCCTTTGGGACCCCCTTTTCGTGGCTTACGCGCTTTGGCCTCGCAAGGCGAAATTTCTGGTTAAGAAGAAGCATTACGATGCGCACATCAACAGGTTTATCCTGCCGGCTCTCGGCCAGCTCAAGGTGGGCGATCGAGGAGAGACCCGCGGATCTCTCGTTAGGGCCATCGATGCTCTCAGAAAAGGGGATGTGATCGGGATTTTTCCGGAGGGCACGAGGCAGAGGGCGGGGATAAGAACCCCGGCGAAAAGGGGCGCGGGCGAGCTGGCAAGACTTGCGGGAGTGCCGGTCGTGCCGATTTACGTGGATGGATCGGAGCTCATAATGCCCCCTGGAAGGAAAATCCCGCGGTTTCCCAAAGTGGTGGTTCGAATAGGGACGCCCATTTCGCCGCTCGGCTATTCGCGATCGGACGAGCTGGCGAGGGAAGCGATGAACGCCGTGTACGCGATGCGGACCGCCGAAGTCCTGCAGCGAAAGGTTTCTTAATATATAATGGCCGTGGCGGCCCGTCGGCGAATCGGATCTTGCGCTTGACGCGCGAATCGGGTCGCGGCCTTATTTGAGAGCGGGCCGCGTTTGCGGCCGGTGAACGATTTGCTCTATGCCATCGCATATTTGGTTCTGGCTCCTCTGTTCAGGGTGCTTTACAGGCTAGAGGTTCGAGGCCTGGAAAACGTCGAAGGAGCTCCGCTGATATTTGCGGCGAATCACAAAAGCTATTTGGATCCGATCGCGGTCGGCATCCCGTTATATCCGAGAAGGCTCAATTTCATGGCGAAATCCGAGCTGTGGAAAATTCCGGTTCTGGCGCGGCTGATAACGGCCCTCGGGGCCTATCCCGTCACCAGGGGAAAGTTCGACAGGCGGGCCATTGCGAAGACCATCGACATCCTGAAGAGCGGGGGCAACGTGCTCATGTTCCCCGAGGGGACGAGGATACGAAGGGCCGAATTGGGCGCGGCCTACAAGGGGGTCGCCTCGATCTCCATGAGATCGGGCGCGCCGGTGGTCCCCGTCGGAATTGCGGGCGCGGAGAGGATAATGCCGGAAGGCGGGGTTTTGCCGCGCTTTCCGAAGATCGCCGTCGCGTTCGGGAGGCCCATCGACCCGAAGCATTATGGAGGAGACAGGAACGGCTTAACGGACGATATTATGAAGGAAATCGCGAAGTTGAGCGGGTATGACATCGCGACCGCTACCCCAAAGGGGGTTGATGTCGAAATTGAAAGTTGAAATCGCCGAGCATGCTGGCTATTGTTACGGGGTCGAGAGGGCTCTTACGCTGGCAAAAGAGGCGGCGAAATCGAAGCCGTCCCCGATAAGGACCCTCGGTCCGATAATTCATAATCCGCAGGTGGTGCAATCGCTCGTGAGCATGGGGATACAGGCGGTCGATTCGATCCGCGACTTGGAAAGCGGCACGGTCATCATTCGCACTCACGGGGTGGATCCCCAGGTGATCATCGACGCGCGGCGAAGGGGCCTAAAAGTCGTCGATGCAACCTGCCCGTTCGTCGCCAAAGCGCAAAGGAGGGCTGCCGCCCTCAAGGCCGAGGGATACGCCGTCGTCATAGTGGGAGAGCGCAACCACCCGGAAGTTGAGGGCATACTTTCGCACGTAGAAGGGGATGCTCTCGTCGTGGAGAAAGCATCGGACGTGAAAATGCTGAAGGACAAGAAGGTCGGAGTCGTCGTCCAGACGACCCAATCGATCGAAAACCTGAAGCAGGTGATATCGGCTCTACTGCCCAAGACCGCGGATCTCAAGGTTTTCAACACGATCTGCAGCGCGACCAGCCAGCGCCAGACCGCGGCGAGAAAGCTCGCGGATAAGGCGGATGCGATGGTGGTCGTGGGCGGAAAAAATAGCGCGAACACCACCAGGCTCGCTCAGATTTGTCTCGAGAGAAATCCCCGAACCCATCACATCGAGACGGCCGAGGAGCTGAATCCGGATTGGTTCAAAGGCTGCGAGCTGGTGGGCTTGACCGCCGGGGCGTCGACTCCCGATTGGCTTCTCGAAGAGGTCAGAGAAGCGCTGGCGTCTTTCGATGGTCGATCGTGACTCACCGCTTGAAAACCAGGATGAAAAGAGCTACACTACGTTGTGTAGTAACGAAGTATCCGCGGCATCGAGTAGCCGCTGATTTCGATGGGGAGCGAAAAATGAGGTTCAAACTCACGCATATCAGGCCTCAGGAGAAAGGCATAAGGCGGGCGCTGGGAGATCTCGAGGCGGAAATCATGGAGCACGTGTGGAGCTGCGGCTGCGCATCGGTCCGAGACGTCCACGCCAAGCTGGAAAGCAGAGGGCTCGCGTACACGACTGTGATGACGGTCATGTCGAGGCTATCGGAAAAAGGATTGCTGGACAAAGAGAAAATCGGCAAACAGTACCTGTACCGACCCACCTTGACCAGGGAGGAGTTTGAGGAATCGGTCGCTCGCTCGGTGCTTTCGGGATTGGTCGGCAGCTTGGGCAGGAGCGCTTTGGCCTCTTTCGTCGACTCCCTGGACGACGAAGAGTGTTTGAGAGAGCTTGAAGAGCTGATCAGGGAGAAAAGGAAACGGAGATGACCCCCGTTAACTCCGAGCGCAAAGCCAAGCTCAGCATAGTTGGACTGGTGGCGCTTGCATCGGCGGCCGCCTTAACCATCGGTTTCCTCATCGACAACTTCCTTATAGGGGGCGCCGCCTCCGAGAGCGTCTTGGCCGCGTGTCGCTCGGTGGTGAGCGCGTGCGAAGGGGCGGCGTCGAAGTTTTTCGCGTGGCCCCCCGACGCGCGATACGCTTTGACCGCGATGGGCATCGCTGCGCTGTCATTTGCGGCCCTAAAAGCGGCGGGAGTGCTTTTTTTCGCGAGGCGGATCAAGTTGCGCGAGGGCCGACCGTGCGATCCCCCGGAAAGGGTTCGCGTAGCGATTTCGGCGCTCGGCGCTCAAGGGCTGTCGCTGAGGTTTCTTGATAGCGACATCCCGATCGCCTATACGGACGGTTTTATAAAGCCCACGATTCACCTATCGAGGGGATTGGTCGATGCCCTCGACGATGCTCAGCTTAAGGGGGTCTTGGCGCACGAATACGCGCACGTCAAAAGGCGGGACAACGTCGCGATTTTCCTCGCCCTCGCGCTCAGGGATTTCCTTTTCGTCTTTCCGCTGAGCCACCTGCTCTTCGGGATGTTTATGCGCGAGAAAGAGCACGCCGCAGACGATCTCGCCGTTGAACTCACCGGGGACCCGATGGGTCTAGCCGAGGCCATCGTAAAAGTCGCCCGTCTCAAGAATGCGGGAAGGAGGTTCGCGCCCGCGTATGCGACTTTCTTTCCGAATCGCGCGACGGTTCGCGAGCGCGTGACCCGATTGGTCGGCTGTGACGTCCCACGGAAAGCTGGAATCGCGAAGGTACTGGTCGCCGCGGTGATATCGCTGGCTCTTTTGGGGGCGATGGTGGGAATAGCGGTGGCCCAGCCGCCGGTATCGGCGGCAGCAAAGGAGTGCAAGAGCAGCCGATCGTGCGAGCTCCAAAGCGCTGCGTGCTGCACGGGGTAGGGCTCCTTTTTTTGACTCGCATTACTATAATGTGTAGTACTACAAATGCGTAATATATGGGGGTTATGATGGCTGGCGGTAAAAAGGGCAACAAGAGCAAAAGGGACAAAATCATCTCGGAAAAGAAAAAGAAAGGCCCCGTCATTTTGGCGATCGCGGCGATCGCTGCGGTGGCTCTGGTCTCTCTGATAGCCGTTTACGGAATCTCTGGGAGACCGAAAAGTCCGACCGATGAAGAGCGCAAATACATCGGACGGTACTTGCCAGAGGGTTATGAAGAAGCGAAGCTCATCGAAAAGGCCGAATATGCGTCGCCGGTTGGGATGACGAAGATCGCGGCCGCAGCGACGCCGAAAGGGATCAGCGTTTCGGTGGGAGATGTCATATCGAACCGGAACGTTTACTTCGAGTACCGGAAGCAGAGCGGCGAAGTAATGCCGCTGATCGCCTACATCAAGCCATCCGGGAAGCTCTTCGTGGGCGTGAGTTATTGCCCTCCGTGTCGGGGCACTAGTCAAAGGATAGAGCCGGATGGCACCCTCACTTGCGGAACGTGCGGGACCAAGAGGGATTTGGAGACGGAGGCCGGAATCTCCGGAGCCTGCAAACTGTATCCTTTGGACGAGATGCCGGTCAAAGTGGTCGGCGATAGGATCGAGATCGATAGATCCGATCTGGATAAATACACTCCTCAGCCCATCGACAGACCCGTCGGAGGGTAGGAGGCATATAAGTCGGTTGAGCGGATAAAACAACCCGGGATGGAGGAGAGATAAGTGCCTGGAAGGGATGAGATCGAGGGAAAGGGTCGGCGCGCGCCTGGCAAGGGACCGAGCGAACTCGAAGATCCAAAACTTCGCGAGATCGAGGAACGGCTCAGGAGAAAGCTGGAGAATCCCGATGCCGCCCTCTCCGAATCGCCAGCGTCGCCTCCAGCCGCCGGCGGTCGGAGCGAGACTCTCCCGAATGATGAGCGAATTAGGAAGAAGAGGGAGAAGGTAACCGGGAAGAGACGCAGCAGGTTGGTGATATTGACATCGCTGGTCGCCGTGATAGCCTTTGCGGTCGCTGTCTTCGCGCTGACCTCGGGCCAATTCGGCAGGCCGAAAGAACCGACGCCGGAGGAGAAGAAGTACTGGGGGCGATTCCTGCCGAAGGGTTATTCGGAGCCCAAGCTGACCGACCAGATCGACTACGGAAAGATTTCACGGATCAAAATGATCAGGATCGATGCGACGACGTCGAGCGAAGGCGCGAGCGTAGCGGTCGGAGATGTCATCAAGAACAGGATAGTCTACTTCGAGTACCAGAAAGCGGGAGCCGATCCGGTCTCGCTTATGGCCTACATCAAGCCCTCGGGCAGGCTCTTCGTGGGGGCTAGCTATTGCCCGCCGTGCCAGAGCAGGTATCAGCGAATAGAAGGGGACTTCACGATAACGTGCGAGGTGTGCGGGACCAAGAGGGACCTCGAGGGCATGATAGGCATCAGCGGGCCGTGCAAGCTTTATCCTATAGACGAGTTCCCGGTCAAGATCATCGGCGACAAGATCTTCTTGGACGCGGGCGTCCTCAACCGCTATTCGCCGCAACCGATAGATAGGCCCGTGGGCACTCTTTGATCCCCGAAATGAGAATTGATTGGGAAGGGCGACGGAAGGCCGAGGCGGGGAAGTCCGAATCAAAGGAAGCGAATGACGCTTTTCCACATTACGGCGAAAAACATAAAGCTCCATAAGTTCAGGGTGGCCGTGCTTTTGGCCGGACTGTCGATCGGGGTCGCGACGGTGGTGGGAATGCTGTCGGTGATCGAGGCCATGCGGACGGACATTCAAGATAAACTTGACGCTTACGGTGCCAACATGGTGGTGACTCCGAAATCCGAGAGCCTCCCGCTCTCCTATGGCGGTGTCGCGGTTGGGGCTTTCTCGTACGGCGAGGAGATCCTCACCGAAGACGACGTCGCAAAGATCAGGAAAATAAAGAACGCTCGCAACATCAATATAGTGGCGCCGAAGCTGGTGGGTCTCGCAAATGTGAACGGGCAGCGCACCGTCATAGTGGGAGCGAGGCTGAAAGACGAGTTCAGGATGAAGAAGTGGTGGAAGCTTCAGGGCGGGCGGCGGCCGAGTGGACCTAACGAAGTTCTGGTGGGCGGAGAGCTGGCGAGGAAGCGGGGATTGAACGTCGGCTCGCAGGTCAAGGTGGAGGGAGAGCCGTTCAAGGTAGCGGGAGTGCTGGCGCGCGTGGGGTCGCAAGAGGATGGCCTGATTTACCTCGATTTGAAGAAAGCTCAGAGGTTGATGGGAAAGCCCGGCGCGGTGAACCTGATCGAGACTTCTGCCTGGTGCAAGGATTGCCCGATCGAAGAAATCGCAAGGCAGACGAAAGAAGCGATACCCAACGCCAACGTTTCAGCCGTGCGGCAGGCGGCAAAATCGCGGGACGCGATCGTCGGCAGGTTCTTCGCCTTCGCGGCGATCCTCTCGAGCGCGATCATCGCAGTTGCCGGCCTGGTGATTTTCGCGAACGTCCTCACAGCCGTGAGGGAAAGGCGCCGTGAAATCGGCGTTTTTCGGGCGGTCGGCTATCGCAGAACCCACATTTTGGCGATAATCCTTTCGGAATCGGCCTTGGGCGGATTCATCGCCGGAGCGGCGGGCTGGTTTACCGGCTTTCTGGCGGCGAGGTTCATCGGTCCCCTGGTCGCCGGGCTAGATGTCTCTCCGACTTTCGATTGGCGGCTCGCTCTCGGGGCTTTGACGGCTCCCGTAGCGATATCGATTATCGCCAGCGCTTATCCGGCCATCGTCGCCGCGAATGCCGATCCGGCGGAAGCGCTGAAGGCGGTGTAGCGTGAACCTTCGAACCATCTCGTTCAGGAGCATCGGAAGGCGAAAGGGCAAAGCGATCCTCATAAGCGCTGGCCTGGCCGTAGGCATAGCGTCTCTCGTATCGATTATCAGCTTGACGATGGCTTTCAACCGGAGCATCTCGGAGGAGCTGGGATCGTACGGCTTCAACATCGTCGCTTACCCGGCCTCCGCAAGCTTATCCATCTCGTACGGAGGCATGACGATCTCGGGCGTCAACGCGTCCAGGATGAAGCCGCTGACCATGGCCGATGCCGAAAAGATCCGCTCGCTGCTCGCGGGGAACGCGTTGAGGTCGATATCTCCCAAAGCCGTGCGCCTCGCAGAAGTTCAGGGCAAGAAGGTCGTCGTGGTGGGGGTCGATTTTGGGGCCGAGCGTTCGATCAAGACGTGGTGGAAGATATCGAACGGAGCCGATCCCCGCGGCGACTCCGAGATAGTCATCGGCGCTCGAGCGGCGAGCGCGCTTCGATTGCGAGAGGGCGCGACCGTGACTCTCGGGAGGGAGCGATTTGTCGTTTCGGGCATCCTCGATGAGACCGGAAGCCAAGACGACGATGTCGTGTTCGCCGATCTCAAAAGGGTGTGGAGGGCTCTCGGGCGCGATGGGGAGGTGGACATCATCGAGATGGCCGCCGGAAACTCGAAGGATGTCGAGGAGATAGTCGATATGGTTTCCAGGGCTCTTCCGGACGCGACGGTTTCTTCGGTGAAGCAGGCGGTTCAATACAAGCGCTCGACCATGGCGGCGCTCGGTCGCTTCGGGGTAGGAGTGACGGGTTTCATCATGGGGGTGGCGGGGTTGGTGGTGTTTTTGACGTTGATGGGCAGCGTCCGGGAACGGACTTCCGAGATCGGCGTGTTCAGGGCCATCGGTTTCCGAAAGAGCGACGTCTCCCGCATAATTTACATCGAATCCTTCGTCCTCAGCTTGGTCGGAGGGCTGGCGGGATCGATCGGGGGCTTTATCGCCGCGGCTTGGCTGCCGTCCGTCGCCGGTTTGGGCGACATGGCCATCGGGCTCGATCCGCTCGTGATGCTGCTCGGCGTCGCGTCGTCCGTCGCGGTAGGCCTGATAGCGAGCGTCATACCAGCCCGGCGGGCGGCCGATATGGATCCGGCGGAGGCCTTGAAAGCTATTTAAATGCTGGAAGATGGAAGGTTCTTGGAGGCACGCTTATGGCGCTGGTGACATTGGAAAACGCGAGCAAGCACTACGGAGAGAGAGAGGCAAGGGTCGATGCGCTGGTTGAGGTCTCGTTGGAGATCGATCCCGGGGAGTACGTCGCGGTGATGGGACCGTCCGGATCGGGGAAATCCACGCTTCTGGCGATTCTGGGTGCGATGAGCCCTCCGAGCGAGGGAAAACTCGTAGTGGACGAAATAGACGTTTACTCTTTATCGCACGAACGCCAGGCGGACTTCAGGCGTGAATACCTGGGCTTCGTCTTTCAGCAGCTTCAGCTCATCCCCTATCTCTCGGCGATCGAAAACGTCATGCTTCCCCTGGTGGTGGCTGACGTCGAAGATAAGCGCGGGATGGCCGAAGCGGCTCTGGAGCGCGTGGGCCTCGGAAATAAGTTGAACAGGCTGCCCAGCGAGCTGTCAGGCGGCGAGCAGAGCAGAGTCGCTATAGCGCGGGCGATAGTCAACGAACCCCCGATCATTTTGGCGGACGAGCCGCTGGGGAGCCTCGATACCAAAACGGGCTACGAAGTTCTCAAAATGTTCAAGGAGCTCCACGAGGAGGGATTGACGATCGTGATGGTGACGCATAACCCCGATTCGACCAGAGATGCAACCAGGATAATCCGGCTGCTCGATGGGCGGATCGTCGAAGATGAGAGGAGAATTGGCCGTGAAGCCGGTGCTATTTAACATCGGTCCCCTGGCAATTCGCTCGTGGGGGGTTTTCGTCGGGCTGGGCGTGCTCGCGGGCTTCATCTTGGCTCGGCGCCGGGCAAAAGAGGTCGGCGTTCCAGCCGAAAAGCTGCTCGATTTGACCATGTACCTTATGCTCGGTGGTTTGCTCGGAGCGAGGCTCTTGTATTTGTCTTTTTATCCGGCTCGGTACTTGGCCAATCCCATCGAAATTTTTTCGATTTGGGAAGGGGGCATGTCCATACACGGTGGGATTCTCGGCGGCCTGGCGGCCGGCTTGGTCTTCGTTCGCCGAAGCGGGTTATCCTTTTGGAAAACGGCGGATCTCGTGGCTCCGTCTCTGATTCTGGGGCAGGCGATCGGGCGGATCGGTTGCTTCTTTAACGGCGATTCTTATGGGCTTAAGACCACCGTGCCTTGGGCCGTGAAGTTTCCGGCCCTTTCAGGTTTCCGCCATCCGACCCAACTGTATGAAGCGGCGCTCGATATGATCGTCTTCATTTACCTGTGGAACCGCCGCGACAAAACGACTTTTAAAGGCGAGCTATTTTTGACTTATGCGATTGCCTACTCCGCAGTGCGCGGATTCGTTGAGTTCTTCCGCGCGAGTCCCAAAGTGCTGGGCCCCATATCTCCAGCCCAGATAGCAAGCGCGATCGTTCTCGTCCTCGGCGGGGCCGCGATTTTCCTGGTCAAGCGCCGTGCGAGATTAAATGCGGTCGCGGAGAGGTAAGGCGCGTAAAGATATCGCGCCGACTGTCGATATGCTACGTATATTAGTAATGATTTCGGATCGGTCGTCGCATTAAAGGGGTTTTCCGCGATGCGCGCGATGGAAAAGCTGGCAAGTCTCCGGATGAGGGGCCCGAGCCCCTTAACCCAGAGGGACCGAATCATTTTCGTTTTGCTCACGCTGGCGCTGTTCGTCATCGTGTTCAGGCCTGTTCTAGTTTACATGAGCCAGTGGAGGGGAGATCAGTACTGGATGACGGGCGATCGGGAAGGGGGAATCCGATCGTACAAGAAAGCGCTGTTGCTTGATCCGGGAAACCTGCGGATACACGAGGACCTCGGGTACGTCTACCAGCAAACCGGCAAGTTGGACGAATCCATTCGGCATTACGAAGAGGCGCTTAAGATCGAGCCGAATAAGGCCGAAAACCATTTCTATCTCGGCATGTCCATCTTCAAGAAGGGCGAAATAGAAAGAGCGATTCCCCACTTCAAGAGCGCTATCGATCTCGATCCGGAGCTGAGACTTGCCTATTTTTCTCTGGCCAAAAGCTACGAAAAAGCGAAAAAGCCGGAGAAATCGATAGCGGTTTATCGCCTGATGCAAAAGAGGTTTCCGGGGATGAAAGGGCTCGATGAGAGGATTCGGAGGCTCGAGGAATCCACGCGTCAGAACGTCGATGGTTGATTTAATCCGTGAAGCGCTTTCGGGGGTTGAGCGTTATGGGCACAGTTAAATCCGAATCTGGCGAGGGGCACACCAGAGAAGTGCGCCTTTATCTCGAACGCGTTCACTGTTCCGATTGCGTGCGGGACCTGATGGAGACGGTGGCGGCTAGAATCGACGGAGTAGCCGGCGTGAGGTTCGAGCATGCGGATCTCTGTTTGGTCGTGGAAGCGGAGCGGCAGTTCGACGAGAGCGAGATTCGCGCTGTGATCCAAGACTTGGGCTACTCGTTCCGAGAGCCCGGCTCCAAAGCAGGAAGGTCATCCGCAGCGGCGAACGCGCTTTATATAGCGGTGGCGGTAATACTTTTGGCGGCGTTGATAGTCTGGCTTCGCACATTGTAGGAGGCGATGATGCCGAGCTTTCCGACCCTCGATTCGGCCGTAGCTCAGTATCCTTTCATCGCCGTCGCCGCGGCTTTCGGCGCCGGCCTTTTGACGAGCCTGGGGCCGTGCACGTTCACCCGATCCATCACTTTCATGGGCTACATCGGGCAGGAGCCTCACCTGACGAGGATGAAGGGTTTCTCGCTCGGCGTTCTGCTCATATCGGGCATCGCGATCTCCTACTCGAGTCTCGGTTTAATTGGGTACGTGGCCAACAACATCGCCAAGATAGGTACGGGGCTCTACTACTTCGCCGGGTTCATGGCAGTTCTGATGGGGCTCCATTACGCGGGCATCCTGCGCTTTCGAATGCCAGTCCCGGCCCGCCTCCGCGCGCTCAAAGAAAGATATTCACACTATCGCGGGCCGGTTGGCAGCTTCATGCTCGGTCTCGTCTTCGGGCTCATGCTCTGCCCATGCTGCCTGCCGGGTCTTTTGACCATCTTCGCGTTCACCTTCGCGAAAGGCCAGTTGCTTTATGGCGCGCTGCTCGTTTTCGCTTATACTCTTGGGCACAGCGTTCCGCTGCTCGCCGTCGGCCTTTTCACGGGGGCGGTAAAAGTGTTAAAAGGGATTCAAAAGTGGCAAGAGCATATAGCGTTGGCTACGGGCACGGTGATGATTATAGCCGGCCTCGTGATGCTTTGGTTGGTTTAGGAGCTTTCGATGTGGTACTTGGCTATCGGCTTCGCGGCCCTGTCCTTTGCGATAACGTTTGCCAGCGGCTTCGCCGCCGGCAGAATCGCGCGGATCGACCGGCGCTGGCTAACCGTCGCCCTGGGGTTCGGCGGCGGTTTCATGATGGCCGTTGCGCTCGCCGACATCATTCCGGAGGCGGCCGAGCAGGCTAAGAACGCCTATCACGCCGTAGCGATCGGCTTCGCGGGATTTTTCATGATCGAGCAGCTGCTCGACGCTCATTTCTGTCCTCCCGGGGAAGAGCGCTGCGAGAGGGATCACGCGTCGACGGGCCCTCTCGCGATCGCCGGCCTCGGACTTCACGGACTGATCGATGGCATAGCCTTTGCCAGCGCGCTCGCCGCGGACGTCCGCCTGGCCGCGGTAGTTGCCCTCGCCATCCTGGTGCACAAAATTCCGGACGGGTTCTGCTTCGGAACGCTCCTCGTGAGCAAGCGCTATTCGCCCAAATCGGCAAGGCGCCAGTTGACCGCGTTTTCGCTGACGACGCCGCTCGGCGTCATCGGGGCGAAAACGGCTTTTTCCGGTGCGGTCAATCCGGGGTTGGCGCTTGGACTTTCCGCCGGTTCGTTCATCTACATAGCGACATCCCATCTCCTGCCGGAAGCCAAGCTCGAGGTGGAAAACACGGGCCCTTTGGTGCTTTCGGTCATCATCGGAATCGGCGTGGCCATTTTCTTGCCTTCCGTTTAGGGGCTCGAATTCGCCGGGGAGGACGTCGCGAAGGGTGACAGCTCCGTCGCGCACCGGATAGAATTAATGGCGAATCGATTTGCGAGGAGCGGTGGCAATGCGCGGCGTCGAAGTCCACCGAATTCGGCTCGGTTTCGTCAACGCGTACGTCGTAAGGGGAGACGGCGGCTGCATTTTGGTCGATGCGGGGATGCCGGGAAGGCATAAAGAGCTCGCCGGGCACCTCGAGCTGTTGGGAATTTCTCCGGATTCCTTTAGCTTGATCGTCCTCACCCATGGCCATTTGGATCACGCCGGCGGCTTGAGCGAAATGAAGCGGTTGCTGAATTGTCCGGTCGCCGTCGGCGAGGATGAAAGGCGTTCCTTGGAAAAGGGAACGATATCGGTTCCCGTTGGAGCGACCGCTCTGGGCAGGGCGGCCGCATTTGCCATGAGGGTTATCGGCGGCGAGCGAAAAGTCGAGCCGACGGAGCTCGATTTATCGATTTCGGACGAGATGCGCCTTGACGATTTCGGCTTTAAGGGCAGGTTGATTTCCACCCCCGGACACACCAAGGGATCGATATCGATGCTCCTCGAGAGCGGCGAAGCTTTCGTGGGCGACCTGGTCACGAACTACATTCCTTTCGGGATAGGACCGGCCGTGCCGCCTCCCTTCGCCGAGGACGTGCGCGCTTTGTATCGAAGCTGGATGACCATCCTTAACTCCGGCGCGACGACGGTGATGCCGGGACACGGCTATCCATTCGGCGTCGACGCCCTCAGGAAAGCCTATTTGAAGCGCGTACCGCTCGTACCGACACCGGCCTGAGCTGCGGAAATGGAAGGGCGGAGGGCATTCCTCCGCCCGCTTCGCGAGTTTCGCTTGAGAGAGGCCGGCCGTCGGCTGACCGGACTATCGGGGGTAACCCCGTTAGAGACCCCGTCGCTCGGCCTCTTTAATCAGCTGCCTTACCTTCTGGCCGCCTTTGTGTCCTATTTCCTCGTAAAACGGATGTCCGTGCTTCCTTTTGGTGGCCTCTCCGCCTTTCTTGCCGCCTTTCAGCCCGCCGAGGTGGCCAGCTTCGGCGACCGTCATCTTTCCTTTCCTCTCAGCGGCCACGATCTCACCTCCTCTCGAAGACGGGCGATCCGATGGGAATCGGATCTCCGTCCCCGCGAGATTGAACTTTTATACTACCCACCCGGGGTTGTCGTTATCGGATTCGATGGGGCAAACGAGAAGGGTTTTGGAGATATCCCTTCGCGCCGCAGTGGCTCTAAGGCGTTTCCGCCGCGGCTTTACTTTCGCCGCGCGCATCTCGCGGCGCTGGGATTTGCGAGCCTTCCGCCCTTTGTCGCTCCGGCCTGAGGAACGTGCCGCGCCAGATGTTCTCCCAGTTTTCCACCCAGCCGTACTCCTCACGCCAAATCGGCTCGTATATCTCGGCGACTTTTCTCGAGTACTCCCTGAGGCCGGGAAGCATCTCGCGAAGTATTGAGTCGCCACCGGGATGGGTCGGCTTGGCGCCGTGCTTCGCCGCGAGGCTCGCCATCGCGCCGGGGTGGTCGATGAGCGGACAGGGGCGGATCTCGTTTCGTCCAAAAGGCTGGGATCGCCTTATGGCCTTGAAGAAATCGGAATTCAGCGCCTCGGCCAGGCTCTTTTCTTTGATGTTGTCGACGGCGACGTGGCAGAAAATGCACGGCTCGACGTCTCCGTTGTTGTTGATGTGGACGAAGTGCCTGCCTCCCGCGAGGCAGCCGCCTACCACCGGGCCGTCTCCGAAGAAGTCGATGATCAAAATGGGTTTGGAGTTGCGAATCTCCATGGCCCGCCGCCGAAGAAGATCGCGCTGTTCAGGCGTCAGCATCAAAGAGAGATCGGGATTCCTGCCCACCGGCATGTACATGAAATACCAGCCGATCGGTGCGCCCTTTTCGATCATGAAATCGATGAAATCGTCCCCCACGACGGTTTCTACGTTTTCCCTAGTCGGCGTCACGGAGAAGAAGAAGATCACGCCGGCATCTCTGAGCAGGTCCATGGCTCGCACGATCTTCTTGAAAGCGCCTCGTCCGCGCCGCGAGTCGGTTTCGGCCTCGAATCCTTCAATGCTTAGAGTCGGAATGACGTTTCCCAGGGAAGCGAGGCGATGGACGGCGCGCTCGTCCAAAAGGGTGCCGTTGGTGTAGACTTGGAAGAGCACGTCGGGATTTGTCTCGATGATCTCCCAGATGGGGCGATAAAGGAGGGTTTCGCCTCCAAGCAGGATGATGTAGCCGATTCCCATACCTTTAGCCTCTCCGACGATCCGCTGCACCAGTTCCTTATCCATGTCGCTGGACGCGTCGTATTCTCCGGCGAAACAGCCGGTGCAGCGCAGATTGCAGCGCATGGTTGGGCTAATGAGAATCGTGAAAGGCGGGGGCGCGCCGTATTTATCGAAAAAGGGTTTTTGCTTATCTTGGGAGGCCGTCATGGCGTCGGATATATAATCGGCGATTTTGGATTTCACGACGGGATTCGCCTTGGCGCAGACCCGCTTTATCGTCCAGGACAGCGGCAGGTTAAGCTCGAATGATTCGCCGATCACCTTCATCATGTACCGCTGGGAGGGGGTGCCTCCGAACAGCGATGAGAGCTTCAAGGCAAATGCGACCGATCTGCGCGATGACCTTCCGATGAAATCGATAACCTTCGGCGTCGTCGCCTTCACGAATCCGTACTTCGCGCGCTTCAGCGGCCCGTTCGGCGTTCCGGCTTTCACGCGGTCGTTCCTCCTCGCCATAGGGCGTTCCTCCTCGATTTTTCGCGGATCGGGCGCCGAAGGCGCCCGCTCGAATTTCGCCTTGCGGTTCGGCGCGTCCATTCCTCTTATCCGCAAATTTGGGATTGGCAAAACTATTTCCGCGCAAATCTCCGATTCTCCGATCTCTTCCCTCTTGGGCATCTCTCGGTGTTCACACTCTCTTCGAGAGAGTGCCAGATGCTGCGCCCCGCTCCGCGGTTTCCGGTTCTGTGATATCTTTGGAATGGGCTCGACTTGCGCGATGCGCGCCGGGCGCCTGAGGGAGTTCCGCGATCGGTACGCCGATATTCGCCGGTAAAGGCGAGCCCGCCTTTGCCGAGCGAGTTAGCGCGTCGGCGAGGAGCGCGGTGCTCCGGCTCAGCGGCTTTGCGAGCGCCATCCAGCTGATCAGGTAGATGGACGGACGGGGAAGCGAAGGACCTGGAGGACGAGAATGCCCGATAAGATCACCGAGATTGATCTTCTAAGGGTGGCGATAGCCGACTGGCTCGAACCGCTCAGGCGGCCGGCTTTGGCGGCGCTATCGGGAGCTTCCCTCGCTTTGGCCTTCCCGTTCGCTTCCTTGTGGCCCCTCGCGTTCGTCGGAGTCGCGCCCCTTTTGAGCGCCATCGACGGGACCGCGCCGCTGGTCTCCGCTCTCTTGGGGTGGCTGGCCGGCGCGGTTTTCTTTGCGCTTTTGGCGTACTGGATCGGCGTGTTCGGGGTTGCGGTGCTCGTCCTCCTCATAGCCGTTATGGGCCTTTACTTCGCGCTTTTCGCACTCGGCGCGAGATGGGCTCTCGCCAACGTGCATCCGAACCTGCGTTTGCTCGCGATCCCCGCGCTGTGGGTGGAGGTCGAGTACGCGCGCTCTCTCGGCACCTATTCCTTTCCATGGGGCGTTATCGGAGAATCCATAACGAATACATCGCTTATGCAGCTGGCATCCGTTATCGGCGGCTTCGGGCTTTCCTTCATCGCGATTTCGATCGGAGCTTTGATTTTCGAGATAAAAAAGAGGGGCGTCCGCGCGAATTTTCGCGCGGTTTCTCTCGCGGTTGCCGCTCTTCTTCTTTGGTACGGATGGGGAACGCACCGAGCTTCGGTCGCCTCTCCCCGCGCGGTAAAGAAAATTGCGGTACTTCAGGGGAACGTGCCTCAGGAGATCAAGATGGGGGGCCTCGATTACGTTGGCGATCAAAAAGCGCTTTATTTGAAGATGACGAATGAGGCCGCTAAGGGGCGGCCGGACATCGTAGTGTGGCCGGAATCCGCGATTCCGGCCGAAATCCGAGGCGATGCCGCCTTCCTGAACGAAGTTCGCAGGGCTGGGGGAGGGGCGGACGTGATTCTCGGGGCCTTCGATCGCGATCGCGAAGGGATTTACAATGCCGCTTTTTTGTTGAATGGGACCGGCCGAACTAAGGGGACCGGCGCGAATGGGATTCCGGTTTACCGAAAGATACATCTGGTGCCATGGGGAGAATTTACCCCCTTGCGCAGCCTGTCGGCTAGGGTGAACCCGTTGGCCGGATTGGGAGAGGACCAAACGCCGGGCAAGGATCTGGTGCCCCTGCGGGTTGAAGGCAAGAAAATTGCGACGCTCATCTGCTTCGAGTCCGCGTATTCGCGCCTTGTGGCGGCGATGGTGAGGGCCGGTGCCCGCGTCGGCGTAGTGATCACCAACGACGGCTGGTTTGGAAAGACTTCCGCGGCGGAGCAGCACTTTCAGCTGGCGAGATTCCGAGCCGTCGAAAACGGGATTTACGCGGTTCAGGCGGCGAATACGGGAATTTCCGGTATAATCGATCCCAAGGGACGCGTCGTCGAAAAAACCGGCCTGAACGAGCGAGCTATACTGAAGGGCCAGATCGGATATTCGGACCGGCCCACTCTCTACTCGAGGCTCGCCGATGCGCTGCCATTCGTTTACGCTTTCGCGATCTTGATATCGGCTCTGGGTTCATCGAGGCTCGCGGAATCGGCGGGAAGTTTATCGCGCGGTCGCATTTCTGCGCTGTAGCAACTGTCTTTCGCCCGCTATCTTATGGACTTTTCAAGGTGCAAGATAAGCGCATCAGATGCGGGAGGCAGAGGTTGCCACTC
>FWPU01001613.1_pt1 | contig 67052 bp, 64 predicted proteins | sample 2228361 | NCBI WGS metagenome assembly FWPU01 (sample SAMEA103939777, study PRJEB20133) | metagenome
TCGTTAACTTTCATCTACCAGAGGGAGGGTGGCCCTTCCTTCTACCACCCCGGGGGTTACCCCGTTTTTACACCATCATATGGACACAACTTACTGAAATTTAGGGTGAATTTCAAAGCCCGCCTGTTACCGAAATCCCCGACCAAACGCACGGACGTCGCCCGGGATTAGGAAAAGATTATTTGAGGTCACCAGACCTGTCAGGGCAGGTGACCTCACATTATTTCTGCGCGGTCGCCATTCAAACGACGTCCCCAGGCGATTCGGGCGAATGCGCTCAAAACGGCACCGCTCCGGGCGGCACCTGTCATAACCGTTCGTCCTACACACACCACATATCTATTGCGCCGGATTCCGGTTACCGGAATCCGGCGCAATGACAAACAAAAACGTTGACCTATACCCCTCGGTTGCCCGGCAAGAGCATTACGCTGTGACCTTTAGGGGCCACGGCGGCCCGGGTGGAGACGGCTACATCGAGCAATAGCGCCATCGGGTCCCTTTCCGGCAATAATCCTTTCCCTTGGGCCCCTGCGAGCCCAATCCGGCCTTCCTGACACTTCCTGTTCCACGCTTCCCGCGACCCTAACGCCCGGTCAGGCCGAGCACCGCCGGCACCGTGCGGGCGAGAATCTTCAGGTCGAGCCAGAGGCTCCAGCGCTCGATGTAGTCGAGGTCCAGCTCCACCCACCGCTCGAAGGGGATGCGGTTGCGCCCGCTGACCTGCCAGAGGCAGGTGATTCCCGGCTTCACCGAGAGGCGGCGCCGCTCGCGGGGGCCGTACCGCTCCACCTCCCGCGGCAGCGGCGGCCGCGGACCCACGAGACTCATCTCCCCCTTGAGCACGTTGAAGAGCTGGGGCAGCTCGTCCAGGCTTGTCCGCCTGAGCCAGCGGCCCACCCGCGTCACCCGCGGATCGGCCGCGATCTTGAAGACCGGCCCGGTCATCTCGTTGAGGTGGGCCACCTCGGCCAGGCGCCGCTCGGCGTCGGCCACCATGCTGCGGAACTTGTAGAGCCGGAAGCGCCGCCCGTGCAGGCCCACCCGCTCCTGGACGAAAAAGACCGGACCGGACGAGTCGAGCTTGATCAGCACGGCGACCACAAGCATCACCGGCCACGCCACCGCCAGCCCCGCCACGGCGCCGGCCAGATCGAGAACCCGCTTGGCCAGCAGCGCCACGCTGTCGCGCGGCCCCGGCAGGCAGCTCAGCACCGGCAGCCCCGCCACCGTGCCCACCCCGCACCGCCGCCCAACGCCCGGCGGCGCGCCCAGCAGCACGTCCGCCGCCAGGTGCACCGCCTTTCCCTCGGCCGCGCAGGCGTCCACCACCTCGGCCACGAGCTCCCGGTCCGCACCGGGCTCGGCCAGGATCACCTCGTCCACCACGTGCTCCACCAGGACCCGCCGTATCTCCCGCGTCTGCCCCAGGACGGGGAAGCCGGCCACGCTCTCGCGCCACCCGTCGAGGAAACCGGCCACCTCCACGCCCAGCTCCGGCCGCGCCGTCACCGCGCGCGCGAACTGGCAGGCCTCCTCGCCGGTGCCCACGATGAGCACGCGGCACCGGTTGAAGCCGCGCCGCCGCAGAGCCGCCAGCGCTCCCCGCGCCGCCACGCGCCCCGCCGCCGTCACCGCCGCGGCGCCTCCCGCCAGGAGGAGGGGCAGGGCCCGGCTCACCGCCACGTTGTGGGTAAAGTAGAGGAACCCGGCCAGCGCCGCCAGCAGGAGCGCGCCCGCCGCGGCGACACGCCCGGCCTCGTCCCGCCTCCGGAGGAAGCGATGGCGGTGGTAAGCCCCGCAGGCCGCGAGGCACGCCACCCAGAGCGCCGCGAAGCCGCCGAGCGCCGCCGCCGGCGCAGCAGCACCCTCCCCCCACGGCGCCAAGAGCACCCAGCCCTCCAGCGAACCGTACCGCAGCCAGGAGGCGCCCACACCCACCAAGAGCGCCGCCAGCCCGTCGAAAACGGCCAACCACCGCCGGCACGCCGCCAGGCTTCCCTCGATGGTCAACCGCATCTCCGCCACCCCCGTCGCGCGCCTGATCTGCCGCTCCGGGCGCACCTCCGCCCCGTGGGCCGCCGCCGCACCGCGAGCAGCCCCTGCGCCCTGCCGCCACCGCGGGGCCCGGCGGCCCTCGCGGGTCCCCGGGGCATTACCGCGCCTCCGCCGCCAAGGCCGCCACGTCGGCCGCCGGTGCCCCGCGCCGGCGGCGCAGCCCCTCCAGGGCCGAGGCCAGGATGGTCCCCGCCCCCGCCGCCAGCACGCCGGCCGCCGCCGCGTCCCGCGCCGGCTGAGGCCGCACCGGCGCCGCCCCGGCCACCGGCGGCGACACCACCGCCGCCGGCCGGTTCACTTCCCGGGCCGCCATGTAAACTTGCAGGCTCGCCAGTTGCCGCGTCAGGTCCGCGGCCGCCCCCTCGAGAGCGCGGGCCTCGGCCTCCCGGGCCTGAGCCTCTATCCTCTCGGCCGTCACCTGGCGCGCCGCCTCCAGCCGCCGCACCGCCAGGTCGCCCACTTCCTTTTCCAGCGCGGTCACGACGGCGCGCAGGCGGGCCACCTCGGCCCTCTTGCCCGCCAGGCGCGTGAGCCTGTCCCGCACCGCCGGCGCCGTATCCGCCTCGCCGGCCCGGCGCAGAGCCGCCACCTCGCCCTCCAGCCCCGCCGCCTGGGCCTCAGCCTGGACCAACTCGGCCCGGCGCCGCCGCAGCTCCTCGCTGCGGGCCTGGTAGTCGCCGTCGGCCGCCGCCGCCTCCGCCCCGCCGGCCGCAACCCGCACACGGGCCTCGGCCTGCTGCCGCAGGACCTCGCCCAGCCGCGCCCGCAGGGCCGCCTCGTAGGCGTTCAGCCGCCGCGCCTGCTCCTCGGCCAGCACGCCCGCGAAGCCGTTGACCACGGCCTCCGCCACGCGCCGCGCCTCCGCCGCGCTTCCCGCCCGCACCGTCACCGTGAGCAGATTGGTCCCGCGCTGCCCGCGGGCGCGCACCATGCTCCGGAGCCTGTCCACCGTGTAGCCGCCCCCCAGGTCCCGCGCCGCTGCCTCCAGCACGGCCGCGCCCGCCAGCCGCTCGCGGTACTCGTCCAGGCTGGGGAGCGGGCCGCGCATGTTCGCCAGCGCGTCCTGCCCCCGCCTCTCCGCCCCCTGCACCTCGGCCAGGGCCAGCACGGCGCGGGCCTCATACTCGGGCCGCACCGCCGTCAGCTCCACCGCCGCCGTGCCCGCGGCGGCCAGCACCGCCAGCAGCGCCACGAGCCACCACCAGCGCCGCACCAATTCCCAGGCGTCCCCCACCGTCACCTCGGCCGTCATGCTCCACCTCCGCCGTCCGACGGCCCCACCGGGGATTCCCTGAGGAAACCGGACCCGCCCTGCAGGGAAAAGAAAAAGCCCGGCATCGCTGCCGGGCCGGTTGCGCCACCGGCTCCGCCCGCCCCGTTGGCGCCCAAGGGTGGAACCCTGTCGGAGCGGGCCTCATCGCCTCCCAGCGGGGGCACCCAACCTTTGGCCGGGTGCCTTCTCCATCTTAGACAAAGGCTACTGAAAACCCTGCTGAAATTTTCGGACCTGTCTAGTAATCGGGGGCACCCACGTGTTATGTCATCCATACGGGTTGCAAAGCAGGTGATGGGTAAGGAGCCCTGCGAGTCGGGCTCCGCCCGAACTGCTGCATGGATAGCGGGGGCTTGTGGCACTTTCTCCACACCCCCCGCGACCCCGCGACCACCCGACCCTCAACCGCCCTGGAACGTTCTGAGGGCTGCTTCTATGCTTGCCTCAGCCAGAGCCATCGCGTCGCGAGCCGTTCCCGGCAGCTTAGTCTTGCTCGGAACACGGTAAGCCGCCTTGATATACCGTCTCGCCCGCGCCGCCGCCACCTCGCTGCACAGTCGTCGTTCCTCATCGTTCAGTCTGAGCTGCCCTAAAATCACTGCGGCCTCTCGCCAATATTGGGCCCACCTCCCGCCACCCCTCTCCATAACACGCCGCGTGCGCGGCATGCAGGCCGAGGTAAGCGGCTGCCTTCTCTATCTCTTTTCTCCTGCTCATCCTCCGCTCACCTGGCTGAGCGCGCGTTCCAACCCCTTGTCCGCCTCATTGGGGGGATAGCTTTCGATCAGGTCCTCCAGGACCGCCACCGCTTGCCGCAGCTCAGCTTCGTTATGCAGCTCCCGCACCCTGCGCCTGTAGCTCTCCGGGTCGGCGCGCCCGGCAAGCGCCTGCTCAAGGGCCGCCACCTGCTTAGCCACGGGCCGCAGCCACTCGGCGCGCTCACGGCCGGTTAACCCGAGGTTGTCCGCATCCTCCAGGAGTATCTTGGCTGTTTCCAGAGCGTGCCATGCTCCGTACCGAGACAGCGGGTAGCCTCTCCGCGGGACGTCTCCAATACATACGCCGCTGGCCAGCACATGCCAGATGTAGGGATCGGCCACCTCGTGCAGAAGTATCCCGCGCGGCGTGGCGACATTCACGTCTACACGAGCCCCGACCGCCTCACTGACTGCACGTTCGACCTCGTCGCGGCGGCCTACCCACTCCGGGTCATCGGTCACCACGAGGACGTCATAGTCACGCCCCCTACGCAGGAGACTCGATCCATACAGCATGACACCGCGCAGAGGCATCAGCCGCCGCAATTCCTCCACAATCCGTTGCCACATGTCATCCACCGAATCATCCCCCAAAGGTCCCGGCCCTTAGAATACATCGCCGGAACGTGATCGCCGGCTCGCCTCGCGGTCAGCGGCAGTCCGCCAGGAGCCGCATGGCCTCCTCCCAGTGGGGTTCCTCCGCCAGGCAGGCGAGGCAGGCGCGCCGCGCCTCCTCCTTGTCGCCCAGGCTCAGCAGCGCCCGCGCCCGGGCCAGGAGCAGGTCGCGCCGGAGGGCCGCGAGGCGGGCGCGCACGGCGTCGGTCCAGCGGCAGCGGCTCACGCCGGGCAGAAAGACACCGGCCCACAGGGCCAGGGCCTCGCGGAGGAGGGGAAGAGCCTCGGCGGGCGGGCGGGAAAGCCCCTCCCGCCCGAGCTCCTCAAAGGCCACGGCGTCCACCCAGGCGTCCAAAACGGGCGCCACCGTGTAGCAGCCGGCGGAGCAGGCCACCACGTCCTCGCCCGCCAGGCCCGCCCCGGCCAGCGCCCGGCGGCATTGTTTGAGGGCGCCATAGAACATGCGCTGGGCCGACTGGGGGTCCGAGTCGGGCCAGAAGGCGTCGCAGATGTCGTCGCGGGTGAGGCAGCGGTCCCGGTTGAGGACCAGGTAGGCCAGGAGGCGGCGGGGCCCGGAGGCGCGCAGCACGTCCCCGGGCACGGGGACGCCGCCCACCTCCACCTCGAAGCGGCCCAGCAACCGCAGGCGCAGGGGAACGCGCAGGGACGGAACGGCTCCCCCGCTCTCGGCGGCGCCGGCGCCGTTGCGCCGCGGGGAGGCGGGAACGGGTTCGGCCGCGACGGCCGGGCTGGGCCCGGCCGCGGCCGCCAGCTCCACCAGGGCCCGCTGGACACCGCCCACAAGACCCGGCAGCCGTGGCGCCAGGCCCGTGAGGCTCCCCAGGGCCGGCGCCAGGTAGGAGCGGACGCAGTTGTCCAGGCCGTGCCGCGCCACGACGTCCAGGGCGGCGGCCAGCGCCTGCGCGGCCCCCTCCCCGTCGCCGCGCCGGCGCAAAAGCTCCGCCCGCATGACCAGGGCAGAGGGCAGCAGGTGCTCGTCCCGGCCCCGCCCCACCCTGCCCAGGGCCGGGTCCAGCCACCCGGGCACCTCGTCGAGGCGCCCCGCCTCCAGCTCCACCCGGGCGCCGTTGAGGAGGGTGTAGGCCAGCCAGGCGGTGGTGGTGGCCTCCTGCAGGGCGCGGGACCGCCCGAGCAGGCGGACGGCGGCCTCCCCCCGTCCCAGAACGAGATGGGCCAGGGCCTGCTGGTCCAGGGCCCGGGCCAGCAGCACCACATGGCCCGCCCTTTCCAGCAGATCCGCCGCCACCTCGGCCGCCTGGAGGGAACCCGCCGCGTCGCCCACGTCGAGGAGGACGGCGGCGGTGGCGAGGGAGGCCATGCCCCTGGCCTCAGCTCCGGGAAGGCCGTCGGGGGCGGCGGCGTGCCAGCGTTCGGCGAGGGAGAGGGCCTCCATCTTTTCCCCGGCCCAGAGGTGGAGGTAGGAGCGGAGCAGCGCCGCCAGGCAGGCCGCCCGCACCGCCACGCCGGCGGCCGCGTCCGGGCGCCAGCTGTCCCCGGCCGCCTCGCGCCGCATCCTCGCCCGCTCCGCCAGCCACCCGCCCAGCACGGCCAGCGCCTCATCCAGTGCCAACCGCGCCCGCACGAGCTGCCCCCGCGCCAGGCGGCTCGTGCCGAGAGCCAGGAGCGCCTCGGCCCGCGCCGGTCCGGCGGCGCCGAGGCGCAGCGCCTGCCGCGCCAGCCGCTCGCCCCGGACCGCCTCTCCGCGCATGGCCGCCCCGAAACCGGCCAGGGCGAGCGCCACCGCCCGGCCGGGGGCCGGCTCGGCGCAAGGCGGATCGTCGCCGAAGCCCCGCCCGAGGAGAGCCCTTTCGTGCTGCGCCGCCTCGTCCGCGTCGGCGCGGATCAGGCTCCGCCGCCAGGCCGCCAGCCCCGCGGCCGTGGCCGGGTCCACGCCCAGCGCGGCGGCCAACCCGCGGGCCTCGGTCGCTCCGGTCTCGTCCGTCTCCCAACGGCTGGGGGAAGAATCGTCGTGGTGTGCACCGTCATCTTTTTGAACTTTGGTCCGCGTCCTCGGTCCGTCCTCGGGTCCGCGCCGGCCAGGTCCCTCCCGGGAACCGTCCGCCCCCAAGGGCCCCACGCCGCTCACCTCTCCCCCTTTTCCCCCGGCGGCGCGCCGTCACCGCGCGCCGCTCGTCGTTTCCGCGGACGGGCGCCGCACCCGCCCGTGGCTGCACCACCCGCACGCACGGCCGGCGCGGCGCCGGCGCCGCGCCCGCCCATCGAACAACGTTTCTCACGCCTGCCGGGTTACACGATAGCGCGCTGCGGACCAAATTGGAAGCACCAGAAGTACCATCCTGCGAGGCCGGCCAACCTCCCCAACGGGGGCCGGCGCCGCCGTCCCGATCAGGTGAAGACCACCGTCTTGCCCTGGTACACCAGCACCCGGTCCTCCACGTGCCAGGCGACGGCGCGGGCCAGCACGACCCGCTCCACATGGCGGCCGATGCGCCGCAGGTCCTCCAGGGAAGCCCGATGGCTCACCCGTTCCACGTCCTGCTCGATGATGGGGCCGGCGTCCAGTTCCTCCGTGACGTAGTGGGCCGTGGCGCCGATCAGCTTGACGCCCCGCTCGTAGGCGCGCCGGTAGGCGTCGGCCCCGGCGAAGGCCGGGAGGAAGCTGTGGTGGATGTTGATGACGCGCTCGGGGTAATGGGCCAGGAAGCGCCCGGTGAGGATCTGCATGTACCGCGCCAGGACCACCAGGTCCACGCCGGCGGCGCGGAGCAGGGCCAGTTGCCGTTCCTCGGCGGCGGCCTTGCTCTCCGGCGTCACGGGGACGTGGTGAAAGGGGATTCCCCACGACTCCACGATGGGCCCGAGGTCAGGGTGGTTGGAGACGACGACGGCCACCTCGGCGCGCAGATCGCCGGCCTGGACCTGCCGCACCAGCTCGAAGAGGCAGTGATCCTGTCGCGAGACGAAGATCCCCAGGCGTTTGACGCGGGCCGCCCTCTCTAGGCGCCAGGCGGCCCCCAGCCGCTCGGCCACGGGCTCGAAGCCCCGCGCCAGCACATCGAAACGTTCGTCGGCCCGCGGCAGGTCGAACTCGATGCGCATGAGGAAGGTGCCGCCGTCGGGGTCGGTGGAGTGTTGGTCCGACTGGACGATGTTGGCGCCCTGCTGGTAGAGGAACTGGGAGACGGCCGCCACGATGCCGGGCCGGTCGGGGCAGGAGATGAGCATCCGCAGCCGGTCCCGGAGGTGCGCGTCGCCGTCGTCGCCGTGACGGGGGGAAGCCGCGCCGCCCGCCTCACGCGCCGCGCCGCCCGCCTCGCGCGCCGCCCTGCCGCTCCGCCGCGCAGCCGCGTCCGGCGCGGTCGCGCGCGCCGCGTCCGGCTTCACCGCAGCTCCTCCGCGAAGGCGCGAAGCCGCCGCAGCCCCTCCTCGATGCGCTCGCGGGAGGTGGCGTAGGAGAGGCGCAGATGCCCCGGCGCGCCAAAGGCCGTGCCGGGCACGAGAGCCACGCGCGCCTCCGTGAGGATGAGCTCGGCCAGGGTCACGTCGTCCTCCACCGGTCGGCCGCGGAAGGAGCGCCCGAGCCAGGCGCGCACGTCGGGGAAGACGTAGAAGGCCCCGGCGGGCCGGGCCACGCGCACCCCCGGCAGGCGGCCGAGGAGGTCCAGCATCAGCTCCCGCCGGCGGGCGAACTCCTCCCGCATGGCGGCCACGGGCTCCTCGGGACCGGTCAGGGCCGCCACCGCGGCCTTTTGGGCGCAGGCGGCCGGGTGGGTGGTGGAATGGCTCTGCAGGGCGGCCATGCCCTTGATCACCGGCGCCGGGCCGGCGGCATAGCCGATGCGCCAGCCCGTCATGGCGTGGCTCTTGGAGACGCCGTTCACCACCACGGTGCGCTCGTACATGCCGGGCAGGGCGGCAATGCTTGCGTGCACGCCGTCGTAGACGAGCTTTTCGTAGATCTCGTCGCTCACCACGGCCAGGTCGTGCTCCCGGCAGAAGACGGCCAGGGCGGCCAGCTCCTCGGGCGAGTAGACGGCCCCCGTGGGGTTGGAGGGGCTGTTGAGGAGGAGGAGGCGCGTGCGCGGCGAGAGGGCGCGGCGGAGGTGGTCCGGCGTGACCTTGAAGCCGTCCTCCACCGTGGCTTCCACGATGACGGGCACGCCTCCCGCCAGGCGCACCTGCTCGGGGTAGGTGACCCAGTAGGGGGCCGGGATGAGCACCTCATCGCCCGGGTCGCAGAGGGCCATGACGGCGTGGTAGAGGGACTCCTTGGCGCCCGAGGAGACGAGGACCTGCTCGGGGGCGTACTCCAGGCCGTTGTCGCGCCGGAACTTGGCGGCCACGGCCTCCCGCAGCTCGGGGAGGCCCTGGACGGGCGTGTACTTGGTGAAGCCGGCCCGGATGGCCGCGATGCCCACCTCCTTGACGTGGTCGGGCGTGTCGAAGTCGGGCTCCCCCACCCCGAAGGCCACCACGTCCACACCCTGCCGCCGCATCTCCTTGGCCCGCGCGTCCATGGCCACCGTGGGCGAGGGCGCCATGGCGCCCACCCGCGCCGAAAGCCGCATGCTCTCACTCCTCCCCCGTCCTCCACCCGGCCGGGTGCGCCGCCCTCGACAGCGGTGGCGGCGCTCCGGGCGCGGCCGCTCGCCGGCCGCGAAGCCGGCGCCGCGAGCCGGCGCCGTCACCTCCGACATCCGCGGCGCCCCTGGCCGGGCACGGCCGCTTGCCGGGCGTCAGCCCGTCACGGGGCCCTGCCCGTTCCCGTTCACCAGGAAGTGGTTGACGGCCTCGTGGGCCTCCTCCGCCTCGGAGGAAGGCACGAGCACCTCAAAGGCTCCGCCGGCTCCGTCCCCCAAGGCGGCCTCCCTGACCCTGGCCAGGAAACCCTCCGCCGCCAGCCGCTCCAGGACCGCCTGGGCCAACCGGGCGCTGGGCGCGATGTAGATAACTCGCCAGACGCTCATCGCTCTCCCCCGCACGGGCTTGGCGCCCCAGGGGATTGTAGTTTCAACCGAAGCCGCCCGGCCTCCTGCCGCCCCGGCCACAAAGGGCCAGGTGACTCGGCCCGGCCCCCCGCCGCGGCGGCTCCGCGCCCCATCAGCCGGCGGCCAGCGCTCCCCGGAACCCCTCGCCGGCGGCGCGCTTGTGGGCCAGCCGCGCCGCGGCGGCCGCCGCCGTCCCCGCCACCAGGTCGTCGAGGAAGGTGTGCACCCGCCCGTCGGCGGGGCGGTCCAGCCGCGCCAGGATGCCGACCTTTTGTTTGTCGAGGTAGCCGAAGTTGGTGAAGCCGATGGACCCGTAGATGTTGGTGATGGCCAGGGCCAGGGTCTCGTCCACCCCGTAGAGCGGGTTGTCGGCGCCCACCAGGGACTGGAGCGGCTCGGGAAGGGAGCCCCGCTCGGCCAGCATGTCCAGGGCGATGCCCGTGAGAAAGGCGAACTGCACCTCGCGTTTCCCCAGCACGTCCAGGACGCACGCCGCGCACTCGTCGAGGGTGAGGCCGTTCTGGTATTTGTTCTGCAGGGAATGGACCAGCTCGGCGATGTCGCCGAGCTCCACGCCCCGCTCGCGCAGGAGGGCTATCACCGCGTCGCGCATCTCGTCCACGTCCCGCCCTCACTTCCGCGCGCCGCCCCGGCGGCCCGGGCGGCCGCCCGCCGCGGCCGTCATGCGCCGGCGGCCCCGACCGCGGGCCGACCGCCGGCAACCCCCCGCGCGCCGCCCGTCGCCGCCGCGGCGCCGTTCATATTCATCGCGTCGCGGGGAAGTGCATTGTACCACCGCACCGCATCGGCGCCAAGCACGGCCTGCAGCCTGGCCAGCACCCCCGGCCCCCCGTCCACCCACAGCCCGCGGTCCGCCAAAAGGGTGCGCCCCGTTCCCTCCAGATGCACATACACGGGGACGAGGCCCGGGCTCGCCGCCAGGGCCTCCCGCACCGCCTCCAGCACGCCCCGGTCGGAACCGGCCGGCAGGCGCACCACCAGGGCTCCCCCGCCCCGCGCCCGCTCCACCGCCGCCGCCAGGGGGGTCACCGCCTCCGCCACCACCGTCACCTGCTCGTCCCGCCAGGAAACGCGGCCTTCCACCAGCACGGCGCCGTCGGCCCCCAGGGCCGCCTCCGACCCCGCCAGCACCCGCGGGAAGAGGACCACCTCCACGGCACCGGTCCCGTCCTCCAGGCGGACGAAGGCCATCCGCTCCCCTCCCTTGGTGCGCGTAACCCGCGTTCCGGCCGCCAAGCCGCCCACCCGCACCGCCGCGCCCTCCGGCAGATCCCGCAGCGCGGCCAGGGCGTGCGTCCGCAGCCGCCGCAGCTCCTCCTCGTGCCCGGCCAGCGGGTTGCCGCTCAGGTAGACGCCGAGCACCTCCTTTTCCATGGCCAGGCGGCGGGCGAGCGGGGGTTCCTCCGCGTCGGGGAGCGGCGTGTCCGACGGGGAAGCCGCGGCCGCGCGCAGGCCCGGATCGTCCAAATCGAAGAGGGTCGCCTGCCCCGTGAGGGTGCCCTGGCCGTTCTGCCCGTTCCGGCCGTTGGCAGCGGTACCCGCCAGATGCTGGTAGGCGGGCGTGTCCAGGGCGGCCAGGAACTGCCCGCGGTGGCCGCCCAGCCCGTCCAGGGCGCCGGCCTTGATGAGGCTCTCCACCGCCCGCCGGTTGACCACGCGGGCGTCCAGCCGCCGCAGGAAATCGGCCAGGGAGGCGAAGGGGCCGTCCCGCCGCCGCGCCGCCAGCACGTGCTCCACGGCGGCCAGCCCCACGTTCTTCACCGCCGCCAGGCCGCAGCGGATGGCTCCGTCCCGCACGGCGAAGCCGGCCTCGCTCTCGTTGACGTGGGGCGGCAGCACGGCCAGGCCCATGCGCCCGCACTCCCGGACGTACTCGGCCACCTTGTCGGTGTTGTCGCTGACGCTGGTGAGGAGGGCCGCCATGAAGAGGGCCGGATGGTTGGCCTTGAGGTAGGCCGTGACGTAGGCCAAGAGACCGTACGCCGCTGCATGGCTGCGGTTGAAGCCGTAGTTGGCGAACTTGACGATGAGGTCGTAGAGCTCGTTGGCCAGGCGCTCGCGGTGCCCCTGGCGGAGGCAGCCCTGAACGAAGGCCTCCCGCTGGGCGTCCAGGACCTCCTTCTTCTTCTTTCCCACGGCCCGCCGGAGGATGTCGGCCTGCCCCAGGGTGAAGCCGGCCATGGCGCTGGCCACCTGCATGATCTGCTCCTGGTAGACGAGGATGCCGTACGTGTCCCGGAGAATGGGCTCGAGGAGCGGGTGGGGGTAGCGGACGTTGCCCTCGTGCTTGGCGCGGACAAAGGCGGGGATGTTCTCCATGGGGCCGGGCCGGTAGAGGGCCACGGCGGCCACGATGTCCTCCAGGCACGAGGGCTTGAGATCGCGCAGCATCTCCCGCATCCCGCCCGACTCGAGCTGGAACACGCCGCCCGTGTCGCCGCGGCTCAGGAGCTCGTAGGTGGGCCCGTCGTCCAGCCGCACGGCGTACGGGTCGGCCAGCCCCGCCGCCCGCGCCGTGTCCTCGATGACGGAGAGGGTGCGGAGCCCGAGGAAATCGAACTTCAGCAGCCCCAGCTCCTCCAGCACGTTCATGGGGAACTGGGTGACCACGGTCCCGTCGGGCATGCGCTGCAGGGGCACCATCTCGATAAGCGGGTCGCGGGCGATGACGACACCGGCGGCGTGGACCGAGGCGTGGCGGGGCAGCCCCTCCAGGCGCCGCGCCACGTCGAGGAGCACCCGCACGGGCGGGGCTTCCTCGCGGAGGCGGCGGAGGTCCGGGCTCAGATCCAGGGCCTGGTCCAGGGTCATGCCGAGCTGGGCCGGCACCAGGCGCGCGATGCGGTCCACCTCGGCGTAGGGCATCCCCAGGGCGCGGCCCACGTCCCGCACCACGGCCCGCGCCAGCATGCGACCGAAGGTGATGATCTGGGCCACCCGCTCCCCGCCGTACCTCTGCCGCACGTACTCGATGACCTCGCCGCGCCGCCGGTCGTCGAAGTCTATGTCCATATCCGGCATGCTGACCCGCTCGGGGTTCAGGAAACGCTCGAAGAGGAGGTGGTAGCGCAGGGGGTCTATGCCGGTGATGCCGAGGACGTAGGCGACGAGGCTCCCGGCCGCCGAGCCGCGGCCCGGCCCCACGGCGATCCCGCGGCCGCGGGCGTGCTCGATGAAGTCGGACACTATGAGGAAGTAGCCCGGGTACCCCATCCGCTCGATCATGGCGAGCTCGTACTCGAGGCGCTCCCACGCCTCGCGCTCCTCCCGGGGCAGCCCCTCCACCGCGGGGCGCGCCGCTTCCGCCACCCGCGCCGCGAGGAAGCCCGCCCCGTCGCCGTCCGGTGCCCCCGCGCCCCCGGCTGCCGTTGACCCCGGGGAGCGGTGGCCCTCCTCCACCCCGCCGGCCTGCCGGGCCTCCTCCAGCGTGGCCAGGGCGCGCCGCCCGGCCTCGGCGAGAGCCGGGTAGCGGCGGGCCACCCGCTCGTAGCACATCCGGCGCAGGTAGGAAGCCGCGTCGTAGCCCGCCGGCAGCTCGTAGCGGGGCAGGTGCAGCTCGCCGAAGCGCAGCTCCACACGGCACCGCTCGGCGATGGCTGCCGTGCTGGCCAGGGCCTCGGGCAGCTCGGCGAAGAGGGCCTCCATCTCCTCGGGCGACTTGAGGTAGAACTGGCCGCCGGGGTAGCGGAGGCGGTTTCGGTCCTGGACCGTCTTGCCCGTCTGGATGCACACCAGGACGTCGTGGGGCTGGGCGTCATCGGCGCGCAGGTAGTGGACGTCGTTGGTGGCCACGAGCGGCAATCGGGCCTCCCGCGCCAGCTCCACCAGTTGCGGATTGATCCGCCGCTGCTCCTCCAGACCGTGATCCTGCAGCTCCACGTACAGGTTGCCCCGTCCGAAGATGTCGGCGTACTCGGCCAGGGCAGCCCGCGCCCCCTCCCGGTCCCCCCGCAGGAGCCGCTTGGGGACCTCACCGCCCAGGCAGGAGGTGAGGGCGACGAGCCCCCGGGCGTGGGCCGCCAGGAGCTCCTTGTCCACGCGCGGCTTGTAGTAGAAGCCCTCCAGGGAGGCCAGGGAGACGAGCCGGACCAGGTTGCGGTAGCCCTCGCCGTCCTCGGCCAGCAGGATCAGGTGATGGTTGTCGCCGTCCACGCCGGCTTCCTTTTGGTGGCGGGAGCGGGGAGCCACGTAGACCTCGCACCCGATGATGGGACGGACGCCGGCCTCGCGGCACGCCTTGTAAAACTCCACCGCCCCGTACATGACGCCGTGATCGGTGACGGCCACGGCGTCCATGCCCAGCTCCGCCACGCGCCCGGGCAGCTCGTCCAGGCGGCAGGCGCCGTCCAGCAGGCTGTACTCGGTGTGGAGGTGGAGGTGCACAAAGGGGGAAGCCAAGGAGGATCACCCGGTTACCCCATATTCGACCCCGGCCGGGCCGCTCCCTCCCCACCCCCCGGCTTCTCCCCCGACGTGGCGGAGATCTTCGCCCCCGGCCCGTGACCGGCAACACAGGTGGGCGGGATCCCATCCGATCCCCGCTCCGGCGCTCATTGCCTCCGCGGCCTAGAGCAGAGCCACCAGCTCGCGGAAGCGCCGCCCCCGCTCCTCGAAGTTGGCGAACATGTCGTAGCTGGCGCAGGCCGGGGAGAGGAGCACCACGTCGCCGGGCCGCGCGAGCCCGGCGGCCAGGCCCACGGCCTCGGCAAGGTCCCGCGCCTCGGCTACAGGCGGCGGAGCCGCGCCTAGGCGGGCGGCCGCCTCTTCCACGGCACGGCGGATCTTGTCGCGCGTAGCACCGACGAGGACGAGGGCCCGCAGGCCGCGCCGCACGATGGCCTCGCCGAGGCCGTCGAAGGGAATCCTTTTGTCGTAGCCGCCCGCGATGAGGACGGTGGGCTCGGCGAAGCTCGCCAGCGCCGCCTCGGTGCGGTCGGGCGTGGTGGCGATGGAGTCGTTGACAAAGGTCACGCCGCCCGCCTTGCCGACCACCTCCAGCCGGTGGGGCACGCCGGCGAAGGCGCAGGCCCGGCGCCACGCCGCCTCCGGCGGCGCCCCCAGGGCGCAGGCGGCCGCCAGGGCCGCCAGGGCGTTGGCCAGGTTGTGCTCGCCCCGCAGGCGCAGCTCCCCGGCTGCGCCGGCCCGGATCGGCTCCGCCCCCGCGCGGGGAAGCCACCACGCCGCGCCCCCCTCCCGGAAGGCGCCGGCCTCCACCGGCCCCCGCAGGCTGAACCGGAGCACCACCCCGCGCGCCAGGCCGGCCGTCGCCGCGGACTCGGGGTCGTCGGCGTTGAGCACGGCCACGTCGTCGGCGCCCTGGAAGCGGACGAGGTTGCGCTTCGCCTCCGCGTACTCCCCGTAGGAGGCGTGCACGTCCAGGTGGTTCGGGCGGATGTTGAGGAGAACGGCCACGCGGGGGCTCCGGCGAAGGAGCTGGAGCTGAAAGCTCGAAAGTTCGAGAACCGCCACGTCCTCGGGCGCCATCTCGGCGACAACCTCCAGGAGGGGACGGCCGATGTTGCCCCCCACCCAGACCCGCCGCCCCGTCTCCGCCAGCATGAGGCCCACGAGGCTCGTGGTGGTGGTCTTGCCGGCGCTGCCGGTGACGCCCACCGTTAAGGATGGGCAGTAACGCAGGAAGAGGCCCACCTCGCTCTCCAGCGTGGCGCCCAGGCGCCGGCACTCGGCCAGCTCGGGCAGGTCCTTGCGCATCCCGGGCGTGACGAGCACGGCGGCGAAGGGCTCCCGCCGCGCCGAGGCCACCAGATCACCCAGGTAACCGGGCCCCAGGTGCCAGGCCTCGATACCGGCGTGCCAGACCGCCCCCGCCGACCCGCCCGGCGGTTCCGCGGCGGTCGGTGCAGCCGCGGCCGTGAGGCTCGCCGTCGCGTCGCCCAGTTCGGCAACCGGCTTGCGGTCGAAAATCTCGAGTCTGGCGCCGCGGGCCAGGAGAAAGCGGGCGGCCGCCGCATTGCTCACACCCAGGCCCACAACGGCCACCCGCCGGCCCGCCCACTCGCCCCCGAGCACCTCTCCCGCGGCCCTCCCCCGCCCCTCCATGGCCCGCACCCAGCCCATGTTACACCGTTCCCCGGAGGCTCAAAAACAGGCGCGATTTGCCCGCCAGGTCGCTAGAAAACCTGTGCGATTTGCCCGCCAGGTCGCTAGGGCTAGGGCGAGAGCTCCGCCGCCACGGTGGCCCAGCTTGCCCCGTAAACGGCGGGGAAGGCCGCATCGAAGTCCTCGCCCCGCGCCAGCCGCCCGACCAGCACCCGCAGGGCTTCCTCCCCGCGGGTGGCGGCCAGGTACTGAACCGCCGTCCGCGCGGCGGCATAGAGGAGCCGCAGGCGCCGCGGGTCCGACCACCCCGTCTCCAGGGGCGGTTGCCGACGGCCCGGCTCCAACCATCCGTTCACCGGGGGCGGTTGCCGACGGCCCGGCTCCGACCGGCCGCCCTCCAAGGACCGGCACAGGCGGCGGAAGCGCCGGGCCAGCACCGCCGGCGGGACCGGAGCGGCGGGAGGGGCCTCCTCCAGGTACGTGGCCACACCCTCGTTGAACCAGCGGGGCACCCGGCCGCCGCCGTCCAGGAGGGCGTGGACCAGTTCGTGGCGCAGAACGCGGCGCTCCGCCTCAGGGTCGGCCTGCTTGACCAGGTGAACCCGGCCGTCCAGGTAGAAACCGACGACACCCACGGCCCCCGCCGGCACGTACCCGGCCGCCGCCCGCTGAAAGGCCAGGCGTTCCGCATAAACGCGGATTTTGGGAAGGGGGCGCTCCACCCCGCCATAGCGGAGCAGCTCGCGCCAGATCTGCGCGGCTTCTCCCGAAGGGGGAAGGGGAGCCGCCGCCCCGGCGGGTGACCATGCCTCGGCCGGCACCGGGAGAGGGCAGACTCCCGGCGCCAGAAGCACGCACACTCCACGCTCCAGGAGCACGTAGACCCCGGGTACCAGGAGCACATAGGCAACAGCCAGACCGGCGAGCGAAACCGAGATGGTTCTCCCCATGGCGCACTCGCTGACAGGGGTTCGCTCGCTATGCCGCTTTTATGGGTGTAGGCGGAGGGGAGTGCGCCATGGATTCCTGATGCGCGGTTATGGCTCCGGATTCCCGCAGGGGGATTCCGGTCCAATGAGAGTTGGTGAAGCCCGCACCGCCCCGCCACCTGCTGAACCGGGGAGTTTACGGCGGCGGCGCCAACGTCCCCAGGGGCGCCATGGGTCTAGAGGGGCTACGGGCGATTTTCGCCCTCGGCTCAGGCCAGCAGGTCCAGGTGCTCGCCGGGACCGCCCCGCTCCTCGGCGGCAAGTCCTTCCCTCGGCTCCCCCTGAACGGCGGCCGTGGCACCCGGCCCCTTGCCGGCACCGGCGCCACCGCCCGCGCCGGCCTCACCGCCGCGTCGGCGCCCCCCGGCCTCCCCCTCCCGGCGCTCCCGCTCCCGCCGTTCGCGGAGACGCGCCTCCGACCCGGGCGGCGCGGCGCGCACCTCCGTCCCGGCCCGGCCGGCGTCACTCCTGGTCTGGGCGGCCTGGGCCACCGCCGCCTTTTCCGCCTCCTGCTCACCCTGCCCGCCGAAGCGCCCGCGCTGCGCCTCGGCCACCCGTTGCACCACCTGTTGCAGGTCCACCGGCCGCACCGACACGGCCGCCACCTCCCGCCCGGCGGCCGGGCCCGGCCCGCGCCGGCCCGGCGCCTAATCCCCGGGGCGTCCCATGCGCGCCAGCCGCCCCCGCAGCCGGAAGATGGCCTTGGAGTGGAGCTGGGAGATGCGTGAGACCGAGAGCTTCATGATCTGACTGATCTCCTTGGCCGTGAGACCCTCGTAATAATAGAGGGTCACCACCAGCCGCTCTTTCTCCGGCAGGTTTTCGATGGCTTGGGCCAGCATCTCCTTGGTCTCCGTGACCACCGCCGCCGCGTAGGGGTCGTCGGCCTTGACGTCGCGCAGGACGTCCTTGAGGGTGAACTCGCCCTCCTCCCGATCCGAGGAGAGCCACATCTCCTCCAGCGAAACCAGTTGGGAGCGGCTCAGGTCCTGGATCAGCCGCTGGAGCTCCTCCACCGTCACGCCCAGCTCCGCCGCCACCTCCTCGTCGGTGGCGGCCCGCCCGAGGCGGTGCTCCACGCGGGCGTAGGCCTCCTCCAGCTCGCGCGCCCGCTGGCGGAGGGAGGAGGGAACCCAGTCCATGGCCCGCAGACCGTCCAGGATGGAGCCGCGGATGCGGGTGATGGCGTACGTCTCGAACTTGATCCCCCGCCGGTGGTCGAACCGCTCGATGGCGTTGATGAGGCCGAATATGCCGTAGCTGTAGAGGTCGTCGCTGTCCACGTGGGCGGGCAGACCGATGGCCAGCCGGCCGGTCACGTACTTGACCAGGTGCAGGTAACGCAGGATCAACTGCTCCCTGGCCGTCTGGTCGCCCCGCTCCTTGTACGCCAGCCAGAGGTCGGCCGCCTCCAAGTTGCCTGAAGCGTCGCCGGGCATCTCACCGGCCGCCCCGCCGGTCAACCCGCCTGCCACCCCAACATCGCCGTCGCCGGCAATGTCCGGCTGCAGCACTCGCCCCGCCCCCCCGTGCCCCGCCTCCGCCGGCGCGGTTCCTACGCCAGGCCCCATCGCCTGAGCCTCCTCTCCTGGCTGCAGACGAAGCGCATGATGGCCTGCCTGCCCCACACCGTGAGCCGGGTGAAGTCAACCCCCGCCAGGTACATCTTCGCCCCCTTGTCTGAACCTTCCTGCCGGCAGCGCACCACTTTTCCCATGGCCTCGATCTCCCCTTCCTCCGGCAACCGGACCTTCACCAAGAGCTCCTCTCCCTCCGTCACCGGCTCGTCCACCTCCAGGAGAACGCCCCCCGCCGAGAGGTCCACCGTGAAGGCCTTCCGCCACGGCAACTCGCCGCTTCCCTCCGGGGCCGCCTCTGCGGGTGCGGCGCCGGCCGCGCAGCCGACGGTCCCTCCGCCGGCGCCGCCCACGCGCGCGTAGCTTACGGGCAGGCGCGTCCGCCAGCGGAAGTAGCGGCGCCGCTGCTCGCGTTCCACGGCCAGCACCCGCAGCCGCACCCCCGGCCAGCCCCCCTCCCCCCGGCCCCCGAACACCTGGACCACCTCGCCCTCCAGGCGGCAGACGCCCCGCGGCCGCGCGTAGCTCAAAACCACCCGGTCGCCGGGCCGCAGGACCCGGCCCCCCGGCAGCCGCGGCGGGCACAGGAGCACCACCTCCCGGCCCGTCACATCCTGGACCAGGGCGGAAACGGCGGCGTCCGCCGCCTCCGCCCCTTCCGCCCCGCCGGCCGCCGCCAGGAAGACCCGCTGGTTCAGGACCGGCAAGCCCTCCGACGTCACCCGCTGTTCCACGTTCTCCCACCTCCCCGCCGCAACCCCGCTCCGATCCGCCGGGGGAATGCCCATCAGCCGCCACCCGGCCCCCGCCCGGCCGGCCGGGGAAACCGCCCCAACCGCCCCGCCCCCAGCCGGCGCAGGAAGCCGCCCCAGCCCTCGCCCGGCCGCGCCAGGAGGAGCCTGGCCGCCGCCGACCGCACCGCCCCCGCCGCCGGCGCGTCGGGTTCCGCCGCCACAAAGGGCCTCCCCTCCAGGGCGCCCCGCGCCACGGCGGGGTCGGTCGGCACCCAGCCGAGAGAGCCGAGCTCCCGCAGAGGCAGGCGGGCCGCCATGCGCCGCAGGGCGGCGAAGGCCCGTTCCGCCTGGTCGGCATCCCGCCCTTGGTTGATCAGCAGGTGGACGGGGGCGTGCGGGTTTTCCCGCGCCAGGAGCTTGAGGGTGGCGTAGGCGTCCGCCAGGGAGGTGGGCTCGGGCGTGGCCACCAGCACCACCTCCGGCGCGGCCCGCAGCACCGCCCGCACCCGGCTTCCCAACCCGGCCGCCGTGTCCACCAGCACCACCTCGCCCGGTCCCGCGAGGCGCGGCAGCCAGGCCACCACCTCGGCCAGCAGGTGGCCGGGCAGGTCCGCCAGCTCCTCGAGGGCGCTGCCGCCGCACAGCAGGCGCACGCCCCCCGCCTCGCAGACGGCCTCGGCCGGCAGGCAGCGGCCCGCCAGGACGTCGCCCAGGTGGCGTGCCGGTCTCGCTCCCAGCAGCAGGGCGGCGTTGGCCAGCCCCACGTCGGCGTCAATGAGGAGGACCGGCCGGCGGGAGGTGCGTAGGGCCACCGCCAGGTTGACGGCCAGGCTGGTCTTGCCCACCCCGCCCTTGCCGCTGGTCACGGCCACGATGCGCACGCCGCGTCCGGCCGCCTCGCGCCGCAGGCTCTCCGCTATCTCGGCCCGCAAGGCGCCGGCCATCCTTCTGAGACCGGCCGCCTGATCCGCCACCCGCACCGCCTCCCGACCCGCTGCCGTCCCCTCCGCCGCCGGCCCTCGCACCCGGACCTCCATCCCCGCCACCCCGTCCCTCTACACCAAGAGCCGGGCTATCTCGCGCGGGCGGGCGGGCATCAGGTCCTCGGGCACCCGCTGCCCCGCGCAGAGGTAGGACACCGGCCTTTGAGCCGCCACGGGCAGATTGACGAGGAGGCCGAGCCGCTCCGTCTCGTCGAGCTTGGTGAAAAGGAGCCGATCGAAGCCCGCCCGGCCGTACCGGTCCACTATCTCCAGGGCGTCGGCATACCTGGTGCCCGCCGTGACCACAAGGTGGATCTCGTCCGGCCGCCGCGCCCGCCAGAAGCGCTCCAGCTCCTCCATGCGCACCTCGTCCCGGTGGTTTCGCCCCGCCGTGTCCACCAGCACCAGGTCGCAGGCGGCGAGGCGCTCCTCCACCGCCTCCGCCAGTTCCTCCGGGGTGGCGGCCACGAGGCATGGAATCCCCACGATGGCGGCATAGGCCCGCAGCTGCTCGGCCGCCCCCACCCGGAAGGTGTCTATCGTGACCAGCCCCACCCGCGCGCCCCCGCCCGGGCCCACCGGCGCAGGAACGCCGGCCGCCGGCGACCGGGCCAGGGCGGCGGCACCGGCCAGCTTGGCCACCGTGGTGGTCTTGCCGACCCCCGTAGGGCCCACAAGGGCCACCACACGCCGCCCCCCGGCGGGGCGGGCCTGTCCCACCAGGCGCGCCAGCATCCCCCGTGCCTCTTCCCGCAGCACGCCGGGGCCCCGGTCGGCCCCGCCCTCCAGGAGCGCGTCGGCCACACTACGCGCCAGGGTCGGCTCCACCTCGTGGGCCAGGAGACGCTGGTAGATTTCCTCCACCGGCTCTGGATAGAGGGGGGGCTCCGCCAGGACCGCGGCCGGCCGGGCGCTCAGGTGCCGCCAGATGCAGCCCAGCACCTCCCGCACTTGGGCCAGATCCGGTGTCGCCCCGCCCTCCTCAAGGACCCCGAGCCGGCCCTCTAACGCCACGGCTCCCGCAGGCCGGCCCCTGCCGGAGGCGGCCTCCCCACCGGGGCGGCCGGCACCCGCCGCGCTCGCAGCGTCGGCCGGCCTCGCGGCCGGCGCGGGCATGCCCGCGGCGGAGGACGGCCGCACGCCCGGCGCGGGCAGGCCCGCGGTCAGCTCCACCTGCCAGCGCCGGCCGAGCCAGCCGCGCCAACCCCGCGCCCGCACCCGGCGGGTGCGCACGATAAGGGCGTCCGGCCCCAACTCGCGGCGCACCGATTCCAGCACCTCCGGCAGCGATTCCCCCACGAACTTCTTGATCCTCACCGTCCCTCACCGTCCTCCCTTCCGCCTGCCACCCGCCGCGCGGGCGCTGGGACAGGCGGCCGGTCCGCCAACCAGCCGCGCGGCGGGCGTTTGGTCCGACGCGTGCCTCCTCCCCGCCCCGCCGCGCGGGCGCAGCCGGCCGTGCCTCGCCGTCCGGCTTCCCCTCTCACCATCTCACCGTCCCCACGATCTGGATCTGCAGGTCGGGGTCCAGCTCCGCGTAGGAAACCACCCGCAACTGGGGCCACGCCCGCTCCACGAGCCGGCGGAAGCGCAGCCGCGCCACGGGCGCGCAGACCACGACGGGTTCCGCCCCCTCGGCCAGGCTCCGTCCGGCCGCCTCCTCCAGGGACGCCAGGACTGTCCGGAGCTGCTCGGGAGAGAGGGGCGGCTGGTCCCGCCCCGCCGCCAGGGCCTGCTCGAGCCCGTGGTCCAGGGAGATGGCCAGGAGCCGGCCGTCCCGCAGAGGCAGGTCCCGGGTGATCTGCCGGCCCAGGCGCTGGCGCGCGGCCTCGGTGAGCTGGTCCGGGTCCCGGGTGACGGGCGCCCAGTCGGCCAGGGTCTCCATGATCACCGTCAAGTCCCGCACCGGGACCCCCTCCCGCAGCAGGTTGGCCAGCACCTTTTGCACCTCCCCGGTGGTCAGGAGGTTGGGCACCAGTTCGTCCACCACCACGGGGGAACGCTGGCGCACCGAGTCCAGGAGCGTCCGCACCTCCTGGCGGCCCAGGAGCTCGTGGGCGTGGGTCCGCACCACGTGGGTAAGGTGGGTCATGAGAACCGCCGCCGGCTCCACCACCGTGTAGCCGGCCGCCTCAGCCTGGTAGCGGGCGTCGGCGGGAATCCACAGGGCCGGCAGGCCGAAGGTGGGGTCCCGCGTCTCGATGCCCGGCACCGCCGCGGCCGCCCCGCCGGGGTTGATGGCCAGCAGGTGTTCGGGCAGCACCTCGCCCCGCGCCGCCTCAGCGCCCCGCAGGCGGATCACGTAGGCGTTGGGCGGGAGCTGCATGTTGTCCCGCACGCGCACAAGAGGCAGCACAAAGCCCAGTTCGGCCGCCAGCTGCTTGCGAACAAGCCCGATCCGGCTCATCAGGTCGCCGCCACGGCCGGGATCGGCCAGGGGCAGAAGAGCGTAGCCAAGTTCCACCTCCAGGGGGTCCACCTGCAGGAGCCGGGCCATGCCCTCGGGCGTGGTCACATCGTCGGCGGCCGGCGGTGCCGGCGGCGGCTCCTCGCTCTCCGCGGCCGGCACGGGACTGCGGGCCGCGTAGGCCACGGCCAGAAAGGCCGTGCCCAGGACGAGGAAGGGCACCTTGGGCAGCCCCGGCAAAAGGCCGAGGAGGAGGAGGCTCGCACCGGCGATGGAGATGCCGCGCGGCTGGGCCAGGATCTGGCCGGCCAGGTCCTCGCCCAGGTGGGCCTCCGAGGCGGCGCGGGTCACGAGGATGCCCGTGCCCGTGGAGATGAGGAGGGCCGGGATCTGGGTCACCAGGCCGTCGCCCACGGTGAGGAGGGTGTAGCGGTGGAGGGCGTCCTGCCAGGCGAGCCCCTGCTGGGCCATGCCCACCACGAAGCCGCCCACGATGTTGATGGCCACGATGACGAGGCCCGCCACGGCGTCCCCCTTCACGAACTTGCTGGCGCCGTCCATGGCCCCGTAGAAGTCGGCTTCCCTCTCGATCTCGCGGCGGCGCCGCCGGGCTTCCTCCTGGTCAATGAGGCCGGCGTTGAGATCGGCGTCAATGCTCATCTGCTTGCCGGGCATGGCGTCCAGGGTGAAGCGGGCCGCCACCTCCGAGACGCGCTCGGCGCCCCGCGTGATGACGACGAACTGGATGACCACCAGGATGAGGAAGACGATGAACCCCACCACGGGGTTCCCCCCCACCACGAACTGGCCGAACTTCTCGATGACCTCGCCCGCGTAGCCGTGGAGGAGGATGAGGCGCGTGGAGGAGACGTTGAGGGCCAGCCGGAAGAGGGTGGTCAGGAGCAGGAGCGACGGGAAGACAAAGAACTCCAAGGGCTGGCGGGCGTAGATGGTGGTCAGGAGGATCACCAGGGCCAGGGTAAGGTTGAGGGAGAGGAGGAGGCTCAGGAGAACGGGGGGCAACGGCACCACCATCATGGCCAGGATGGCGATGACGGCCACGGCCAGCCCCACGTCGCTCTGCCGCACCATTCTCGCCAGAACGGCGCCCCCCGGCGGGGAAACCCGCCCGCCGCCGGACGTCGCCGCGGCCGCGCCCCGCCCGGCCGAAACGCCCTTTTCGCTTGCCACCGCCATCAGAACCTACCCCCTTTCAGCCGCCATACAAAGGCCAGCACCTCCGCCACGGCGGCGTACAGCTCCTGCGGAATCGCCTGGCCCACCCGCACCAGCCGGTAGAGGGTCCGCGCCAGGGGCGGGTCCTCCACCACCGGCACCCCGTGCTTGTCGGCCTCGGCCCGGATGCGCTGCGCCAGGTAGCCCCGCCCCTTGGCCACCACCACGGGGGCGTCCGTCTCCCCCGCCACATACCGCAGGGCCACGGCCACGTGGACCGGGTTGGTGATAACGACCTGGGCGCGCCGCACCTCGTCCACCATGCGCCGCCGCGCCAGTTCGCGCTGCCGGCGCCGCCGGGCTGCACGCACCGCCGGGTCGCCCTCGGTCTCGCGGAGCTCTTCCTTGAGCTCGGTGCGGCTCATGCGCAGGTTACGCTCGTACTCCCACCGCTGGTAGAAGAAGTCGGCCACCGCCAGCCCAAGGAGCGCCGCCCCCACCTGGAGCCCGATCCGCCCGGCCCAGCGCGCCGCCAAGGCGAAGGAACCGGCCGGATCGCGCGCCAGGTAGAGGGTATAGTCGGCGGCCGCCTGCCGCGCCGCCGTCCAGGCCACTGCGCCCACCACCGTCACCTTGAGGAGGGCCTTGGCCAGCTCCACCCCCGACCGCAGGGAGAAGAGGCGGCGGAAGCCCCAGGCCGGGTTGAGGTGCTCCCAGCGGGGCAGGAGGCCGGCCGGCGAGAAGGCGAAGCCGGTCTGGACGAGACCCGTCACCACCCCCACGGCCAGGACCAGGAGGATGAGCGGGAGGCTCGCCGCCGCCCACGCCCCCGCCACCAGGACGCCCAGCCCCTGGGTCTCGCGGAGGCTCCAGTCGGCGGGCGGCAGGGACCACACCCGCACCGTCCAGGCGGCATAGTGCCGGGCGAGCCAGGGCCCCGCCAGGTGGAGGAAGCCGACCGCGCCCAAGAAGGCGAGGGCCGCCCCCAGCTCCGGGCTGCGGAAGATCTGCCCCCTCTCCCGGGCCTGCTGGCGCCGGCGCGGGGTGGCCGCCTCGCGCCGCTCCTCCCCTTCGGCGAAGAGCTGCAGGTCGAAGATGAGCACTTCCCCGGGGGCGCCGCGGCCGCCGCTCACCGCGCCACCACCCCCAAGAAGCCGTCCAGGGAGCGGTAGAGCTCCGGCAGCAACAGCTTGAAGGCCAGGACGTAGGCCGGCACAGCCAGGGCCAGGGCGACCAGGCCCACGGCCACCTGCGCCGGGAAACCCACGGCGAAGACGTTGAGCTGGGGCGCCGCCCGGCTCACCAGCCCCACCACCAGGTTGGTGAGGAAAAGGACGGCCAGGATGGGCAGGGCGAGCCGCAGGGCGGTGGCGAAGAACCAGCCGGCCTGGTCCAGGGCCACCCCCAGCCCGCGCAGGAGGGAGCCGCCGCCCGGCGGGATCTGCCGGAAGCTGACGAGGAGGGCCGCCAGGACCTGGTGGTGGGCGTCGGCCAGGAGGAAAACGAGCAGGGCCAGAAAGTGGAGGAACTGCCCCGTGAGGGGCGTGGGCCGCCCGAAGACGGGGTCTATGACGTTGACGAGGCCGAAGCCCAGCCCCATGTCCAGGAGGTGACCCGCCGCCTCGGCGGCCGCCAGGATGAGGTTGACCAGGAAGCCGATGGCCAGCCCCACCGCCACCTCCCGCACGAAGAGGCCCGCGTACCCTAAGAGGTCGCCGGGCACCCCGCCCGCCGGCGCCGGCACCACCGGCAGGACGGCCAGGGCCAGGAAGAGGGTGAGAAAGAAGCGCAGGGCCGGCGCCACCGCCTGGTGGCCGAAGGGTGGCAGGACCAGGACGACGCCCCCGATCCGGGCGGCCACCAGCCAGAAGAGGCCGAACCGATCCAGCGCCAGCGACAGCAGCTCCACCCTCACCCACCTCCCCGCGGGCTTCCCGCCACTGCCTTGGGCGCGGCGCCCCGCGGCCGTCCTACCGCGGCCCGCGGGGCGGCGCCGCCCCCGGTCCTCAGCGCACCCATTTGGGCAGGTCCTGGAGAACCTGCCGGGTGAAGTCCGTCATCACGCCCAGCATCCACGGCCCCAGCGCCAGGGTGGCCGCCATGACCACCAGGATCTTGGGCACAAAGGCCAGGGTCTGCTCGTTGATCTGGGTCACAGCCTGGAAGAGGCCCACCACGAGCCCCGTGGCCAAACCCAGCAGCAGGATGGGCCCGGCCACCATGATGGCCGTGAAGAGGGCCCGCTGGGCCACGTCAATGACCGCCTGATCCGTCATCCGTCTCACCCCCCGCCGCCTTTACCCCTCGCCGTCCCGGCGCCGCCGGGCACCGCACCCCGCTCCCCTCACCGCCGCGCACCCCGCGCCGTCCCGCGGGTTCCCCGCCAACCTTCGCTCCTGCCACCGTGGGGAACCCGCGCGCCCCGCGGCGCCTCGCGGGTTCCCCGCCGCTACCTGAAGCTCGTCACCAGCGACCGCACCAGGAGGTGCCAGCCGTCCACCAAGACGAAGAGCAGCACCTTGAAGGGCAGGGAGATCATCATGGGCGGCAGCATGAGCATCCCCATGGACATGAGGGCGCTGGCCACCACCATGTCAATGACCAGAAAGGGCACGAACAGGAGAAACCCCAACTCGAAGGCAGTTTTGAGCTCGCTGATGACAAAGGCCGGCACCACCACCCGCAGAGGCAGGTCCTGCGGCCGGGCGGGCCGCTCCTCCCCCGCCAGCTCGACGAAGAGGCCCAGGTCCCGCTCGCGCGTCTGCCGCAGCATGAAGTCCCGCAGGGGCACGGCCGCCCGGTCCAGGGCCTGTTCCACCGAGATCTGCCCCGCCTGGTAGGGAACCCACGCCTGCCGGTAGACGCGGTCGTAGACCGGCGCCATGACAAAGAAGGTAAGAAAAAGGGCCAGGCCGATGAGGACCTGGTTGGGCGGCATCTGGCCCGTGGCCAGGGCGCTCCGCAGGAAGGAGAGGACCACCACGATGCGGGTGAAGGAGGTCATCATGATGAGGATGGCGGGCGCCAGGGAGAGGACGGTGAGCAGGGCCAGGATCTGGAGGCTCACCGCCACCTCCTGGGGGTTCTGGGCCGGCCGGACGCCGATCTGGACCTGGGGGACGAGGGGCTGGGCCTGGGCCAGGACCACCCCGGACCGCGCCGCAACCGCCCCCAGGACCGCCGCCACCGCCGCCGCGGCCCGCGCCGGCCGCGCAAGGGCCGGACAGGCCCCCGTCGGCCGGGCATGCGCCGGACAGGCCCGCGCCGCCTCCGCCGCCGGCGGCCTCACCGCCCGCCGTCCCCCTTGCGCCCCCGGCGCCGGTAAGCCTCCAGGAGATCGCCAAAGCGTTCCCGCGCCGCCTGCCACCGCTCCGGGTCCACCAGGGGCTGGGCGGCGGCGTGCTCGAGGGCATCCACCAACTCCGGCTCCGCCACCGTGGCCACCAGGTTCACCTGGTGGTCGGTCACGCCCAGCACCAGCACCGAGGAACCCAGCCGCACGAGGCTCAGGCCCCGCCGCCCTCCCAGGTACACGTGGCCCAGCACCCGCACCGGCCCTCTGGCCGGCGCCAGGGGCAGCCGGCGGCCGCTCACCCACAGGAGACCGGCCACGAGCGCCGCCACCACCAAAAGCCCGAACACCAGGTTCACGAGACCCCAGATCAAAACGCCGCGCCTCCCCGCGCACCCAAGGCTCCGGATTCGCCGGTACCCCTGCCCGCCGTCCCCGCGCCTCCCCGCGCACCGGCCGCTCCGCCCAGTGCGTCACCCTTACCCGGGCCGTCGGCCCGGGCGGCGGGCGGCGCCTGGCGGGCGTCCGGCTCCCCGAGGCAGGCCGCCAGGGCGGCCCGCAGCCGTTCCTCGTCCACGGGCTTGACCAGGTAGTCCCTGGCCCCGAGCCCCATGGCCGCCGCAACAGAAGCCCGGTCGGCGGCCGCCGTGCAGACGATGACGGGGAGCGCCGGATCAAGGCTCCTGATCTCCGCCAGCAGCCGGCGACCGTCCCCGTCGGGCAGGAACAGGTCCATGACGACGGCCCCCGGCCGGTCCCGCCGGCACGCGGCCAGGGCCTCCGCCGCCGTGGCGCAGAGCCCCGCCACCGCCCAGCCCCAGCCGCGGACCAGGCGCGCCACGTGGGAGCGGAAGAAAGCCGCTCCGTCCACCACGAGCACTCCCCTCATGCCAGCCTCCGCAGGCGCTCGGCGCGGCTGACGATGTCGGTGACGCGGACGCCGAAACGGTCGTCCACCACCACCACTTCCCCCCGCGCTATGAGCCGGCCGTTCACCATCACGTCCACCGCCTCGCCGGCGAGGCGGTCGAGCTCCACCACGGATCCCGGCGCCAGGGCGAGGATGTCCTTGATGGGCCGCTCGGTACGGCCGAGCTCCACCGTGACGGTGAGGGGCACGTCCAGCAGGAGATCGATGCTGAGGGGACCCCGCAGGCCGACCTCCGCCCCCACCTCGGCGAAAGGCTCCTCGGCCGGCTCCGCCGGCGTCTCCGCCTCCTCGGCGTCCCTCTCCCCGATCAGGGACAGGAACTGCCGGGCTTCCTCCAGGGGCCAAAGGGTCTCGACGGTCCCCCGGGCCTCGCCCAGCCCAACCCGCGCCTCCAGACGCGCCCAGCTCTCCGCGTCCGCCAGCCGCTGCGTCAGGGCTTCACCCCCCGCGACCAGGGGCTCGCCCGCCTCCAGCCACACCTGGCGCCCGCAGAGGGAGGTCAGCCCCTCCGCCAGGGCGGGCAGGAAGGAACCGCCCACCTTGGCCAACTGGGCCAGCTCCTCGGGCGAGAGGGAGTCGGCCCCGTTCCACATGCCGAGGGCGTTGGCCGCCACCCCCTCCAGGGCGCCGCCCACCAGCCGGAACTCCAGCCGGCCCCGCAGGGCGCCGCCCAGTTGGGCCGGTATGACGAGCGCCGCCTCCGCCGCCTCGCCGCCGGCCGCGCCGGGCGCTGCCGAGCCGACGGCGGTCCCCTCCAAGGTCACGGGGAGGCCCAGGCCCGTCCAGGCCACCCGCACGGCCTCAGCCACCAGGGCCGCCACCCGCTCCAAGGCCTCCCGCTCGGCCGGCGAGGGCTCGTTGCCCTCCTGGCCGTAGATCTGGAGCAGGGCGTCTATCTCCGACTGGGACAGGATCTCGCCGCCCAACTAACCCACCTCCCCTTCCGCCGCTACCTCCGTGATCCGCACCGCCAGGCGTTTGCCGCTGCGCCCCGGGCGGCCGCGGAATTTGACGCGGCCCTTGACCAGCACGTCCACGGGACCATCCCGCGGCGTGTCCAGGGTGACCACGTCCCCCTTGGCCAGGTGGACCAGGTCGCCCACCGTGATGCAGGCCCGCCCCAGCTCCACCGTCACGGGCAGCCGGACGCCGGCCAGTTCCCGCAGGAGCCGCTCCCGATCCCCCGCCTCCTGGCGCGCCGCGTGGGCTCCCCACTGGCGCGTGGAAAGGAGGGGCAGCACCTTCTCCATGGTGGTGAAGGGAATGCAGAGATTCAGGTCCCCGGCCTGGTTGCCCACCTTTATGACGAAGGAGAGGTGGGCCACGATCTCGCTGGGCGCGACGATCGGGACGAAGAACGGATTGGTCTCGAGGCTTTCCAGACGCGGCCGGGCCTCCCCGAGCCCTCGCCACGCCTCGGCCAGAGACTCGAAGAGGGCGTGGTAGAGGCGCCTGACCACCACCGTCTCCAGCTCGGTGATGGCCCGGTTGGCGGCCAGACCGTGGCCGGGGCCGCCCAGGAGCCGGTCTATCATGGCGAAGGCCACCACCGGCGACAGTTCGGCCAGGGAGTTGCCCGGAAAGGGCGCCAGGGAGAAGACGGCCAGGACGGTGGGGTCCGGCAGAGCCCGGACGAAGTCCCCGTAGGTGCGCTGCTCGGCGCCCACGGCGCTCACCTGCACCACCGTGCGCAGCACCGCCGAGAGAGTGGTGGAGGCCACGCGGCAGAAGTTTTCGTGGAGGGTGAGGAGCGTCCGCAGCTGTTCCTTGGAGAACTTGTCCGGATTGCGAAAGTCGTAGCGGCGCGTCCGCCGCCCGTGCCCCTGGCCGGGCGCGCCCGCCCGCGCCCGTCCTTCACCCCGACCCTGGCCGCCGCCGGCGATGCCCGCCGTCCGCAAAAGGGCGTCCAACTGCTCCTGCGTCAGCTCCACACCCTCACCTCCTCCGCGCGCCCGGCTTCACTGCACGATGAGCTTGTTGAAGTAGACACCCGTGACCGCCTCCCCTCCGGCGGCCCTCGTCCGCTCCAACAGGCGTTGCCTGAGCCGGTCCATCCCGCCGCGCCCGTTGACATCCTCGTAGGACGTGGCGCGCAGCACCCCCACCACGGCGTCCCGGAGGAGGCTCGCCCGCTCCTCCATGCTTTTGAGAGCCTTCTTGTCCTTGACCCAGAGGTCCACGTCCACCTGGATCATGTGAAGGCCATCCTCCAGGTTGGTGGTGAACTCGCCGAGCTTGACGGGCACGCCCTCCGCCGCCCGCTCGGCGGCCGGACGGCCGGCCGGTTCGGCCTGGGCTCCGTGGGGGCGGAGCCACAGTAAGTACCCCGCGGCCAGGCCGCCCGCCAGCACCAAGGGCAGCGCCAAAAGGAGGATCTTTTTCACCGCTCCCCGCCCTCCCCGGCGGCGGCCGGCCCCGGCCTCCGGGGCCAGCCGCCGCCGTCAACCTCCCGCCCGGGGATGCCCGCCGCCGCGCCGAGGGAGCGGCGGTAAGCCACCACCAGCTCGATGAGGTCATCCAGGGATTCCCGGACGATCAGCCTGCGGCCCGTGGTCAGACTCAGCACCGTGTCGGGGGTGGCCTCGGCCGTCTCGATGAGCTCGGCGTTCACCACCAGTTCCTCCCCCGACAGCCGCGTCAGCTTGATCACGCCCTTCACCCTCCTCCCGCCGCCTGCCGCTCGCGCCCCGGCCCTGCCGTGCGCCGTTCGCCGTTCCCGCCCGGGGGCGCCCTCGGCGCGCGGCTCACGGCCCCGGGGCGGGGGCGTCACGGACCCCCGCCCCGGGGCCTAGGCCGCCTAACGCTTGAGGTTCGCCAGCTCCTGCAGCATCTCGTCGGACGTCGTTATCACCCGTGTGTTGGCCTGAAAGCCGCGCTGGGTGATGATCATGTCGGTGAACTCCTGGGCCAGGTCCACGTTGGACATCTCCAGCGTGCCGGGCACCACGGTTCCGCGCCCGCCCGTCTCCGCCGTGCCTATCTGCTCGGTGCCGGAGTTGACGGAGGGCTGGTAGAGGTTGTCGCCGATCTTGAAGAGCCCGCCCGGGTTGTTGAAGACGGCCAGGGCCAGGGCCGCCATCTCCTTGGTGAAGCCGTTGGAGAACACACCGCTCACCCGCCCGTTCTTGCTGATGGAGAGGCTCTGCAGCGTGCCGCTCGGGTTCCCGTTCTGCTTCTTGGCCAGCACGGTGAAGGCCGAGTTGTACTGGGTGAGGCTGCTTATGTCGGGCACGATCTCCACCGGGTTCGTGCCCGTGGGCTGGAAGATGAAGGACTTGGTCAGGTTGGGAGCGGTGGCGCCGTTGGCCGCGCGCGTGGCGTCGGTGTCCACGATGCCCGAGGCGCTGAAGATGATGGTCCCCGTCCGCACCGACGTGGAACCGTGCTTCAGGAAAGTCGTGGCCTCGGTGGTCGCCACGGTGGACCAGCTCGCCGTGGGATCCAGGTCCACCCGCACCAGGGCGTCGGCCGCCGCGTCTCCCTCAATGGCCGTTTTGATGTCGTTGAATGTCGCGTTGATGTTGTTGCTGGCGTCCGTCCCCAGGGTCACGGTGATGTCGGTGCCGCTCACGGAGACGGTGGTCGGACTATTGGGGCTGCCGGCCTTGACCAGGGTGATGGAGATGCTGTTGCCGCCCGTACCGGGGCTCTTGGCCTCGATGTGGAGGCCCGCCACATTGGAGCCGATGCCGCAGGCGCTGGCGTACCCCCCGAGAGTGGGATGGTTCAGGTCGGTGGCCGCATAGCCGAGAAGCACGTTGTTGAAGTGGTCCAGCACCGCCTGCTGGTCGGCGGCGGCCATGCTGTCAAAGCTCGGGTAGTAGGCGGAGATGTACTCCTGCATCAGGGGAGAGTTGCGGTCGAAGCTGATGGTGTACTGCCACTCGTTGTTGTTGGTCTTCTTGAAGTTGGCGATGACGCGGTGCAGGGTCCCCTGGGCGTCGTAGACGTCAATGGGGGCATCTTTGCTCGAGCCGATGGTGGCGCCCGCGTCCAGGTTCCCGCCGTAGGTGATGCTGGTGGTGGCCTTGGGCGGGAAGGTGCTGCCGACGAGCACGCTCACCGGGATGAGGGCGCTCGTGTTCACGTTGCCGGCGTCGTCCACGCTGTAGCCCATCACCTTGAGGCCGCTTGACTTGTCCACGAGGTTTCCGTCCCGGTCGAGGTCAAAGTTGCCCGCCCGCGTGTAGAAGCGGTTGCTGGCTGCGCCCGTGCCGTCGGACAGGACGAAGAAGCCGTCGCCCTGGATAGCCAGGTCTGTCACCTTGCCGGTGGCCTGGAGGCTTCCCTGGGTGAAGATGGTGTCAATGCTGCCCATGTTGACGCCCAGGCCCACCTGCTGGGGGTTCGTCCCGCCGCGGCCAGCCTGGGGGGCGCTGGCGCCCCGCAGGGTCTGCACCAGCATCTCCTGGAAGTTGGCGCGGGCCCGCTTGTAGCCCACGGTGTTGACGTTGGCCACGTTGTTGCCGATCACGTCCATCCGGATCTGGTGGTTCCTGAGTCCGGAGACGCCGGAGAAAAGGGAACGCATCATTTCTATCTACCTCCTCGCTCTCGCCGCCCCGCGCGCCTCCTTTGGCGCACCGGGGTCGCGCGTCCTTCGGGTCTCGGGCCGCCTCCGCCGCTCCGCGGCCCCCGGGCCCCCTCTCGCGAGGACCGGCCCGCCGTGCTGCCTCCGTCATGTCTCCCCGTCGCCGCACCGCCGCGCGGACCGTCACCGCCGCGCCCCGGACGCGCCGAGGAAGCCGCCCGCCGCGCCGGCCGCCGCCGGCGCCGGCCACTGCAACAGCACCGCGCTGTCAATGCGGGTGAAGACGTGGTCCCGCATCCGCGCCGCCTCCACCACGGTCACCACCGTGCGGTCGCGCACGTCCACCACCAGGGCGAGATCGCCGGTGACCACCAGGGCCTCCCGGCCGCCCTTGGCCGCCGCCCGGTCCACCGCCTCCGCCACCCCGGCCAGCTCGGCCGCCGACAGGGACCGCCCGCCGGCCCGCAGCCGCTCCTCGGCGTGGCGGGAGAACCGCAGTCCCGCCTGCCGCCGCACCTGTTCGGCCAGAACCCCGCCGAAGTCCGCCCCCGCCGCGTCGGGCCGGGCGCCCGCGCGGTCCGCCTTCGCCGCCGCGCCCGTGCCCGCCGCGGAACCCGGGCCTGCCGCCGGGCCCGTGCCCGCCGGGGCGGCCGGCTTCCCCGCGCCCTCCGGCGCCGGGAGCGGCAGGGCCCCGAGACCGGCCAGGCCAGCCTTGATCACGTCCATTGCCGCTCACCCCTCCGCCGCAGCGGTCCGCCCGCCTGCGGCCAGGATGGCCGCCAGGGCCGCCAGCTGCTCCGACATGGCCTGCTGGGCGCCCAGGATCTCGTCCAACCGCCGGTTGACACCCTGCATCTGCTCCAGGGCGCTGAACTGGGCTAGCTGGGCCACGAACTCGCGGTTGTCCACCGGGTCCAACGGGTTCTGGTTTTTCAGCTCCGTCACGAGGAGGCGCAGGAAGGCCTCCCGCCCCAGGGCATCGCCCGTCCCTCTCTGCCAGGCCGTCTCGCTCCACCACGTCTGCGTCCCGATGCTGGCCAGCATCCTCGCACCCCCTTTCCTGAGGAAACCCGCTCCGCCCGGACCGGGCCCGCCGGCGAACCATCCCTGGGCGCTTCCGCGCCGCCGGATCAGGCCAAAAGGTCCAGAACCGGCATGCCCGGCACCCACGCGGGGCTCGCCCGCGCGGCCGTCGCGCCGATGGTGCCCACGCGCCGCGCCGCCCCGTGGGACCGGGCCGGCAATCCGTCCGGGATTTCCTCGGCCCGCCGCCGCGGGCCCGTGCTCCCGTCGCCCGCTCCGCCGCCCGCCAGGGCCACGGCCAGCTGCGCTACCTCAAGCCCGTGCTGCCTCAGCACCGACCCCAGGTCGCCCAATTGCTGCTGGATGGCCAGGGCCACGTCGGGCCGGTCTACGGTGAAGGCCGCCCGCAGGTCGGAACCCCGCAGCACCATGTCCACCTGGACGCGGCCCAGGTGCTCCGGCACGAGGTGCAGCGTCACCCGGCGCCGCCCGCCGCTCGCCTCCCAGGTCAAGGCGCGCACCAGGCGCGGGAACAGCTCCGCCATGGTCACGCCGTCGTCCGCCGTCCCCGGAACCGTCACCGTGGTCGTCGCATCGGCCGTCGCCCCCGGGCTTTGCGCCTCCCGGCCCGCCGCGGGGTGACCGATCCCCGGAAGGGCATGACCGATCCCGGCGCCGGGAGTGCCGGCGAAGCGCCCGGCCGTGTCATCGTCCGGCGAAGCCGCGGCCGCCGCGGCCGCTCGGGCATCAGCGGAGCCGGCAGCCTCCTCACGCCCCGCTGTCACCGCGTCGCCGGCGCGGCTCATCCTTTTGGCCGGTGCGCCGCCGGGGACGGCAACCAACATGGCCGGCGCGTTGGCGCCGGCACCCGCTTTGGCCGGTGCGTCAGCGCCCCCGCCGACCGGCTGCGCCGGTGCGTCAGCGACACCGCCGAGCGCCTGCGCCGGTGCGTCGGCGGCCGCCGGCGCGATTCCGCCCTGCCCAAGGGCCGCATCCGCCGCCGCTCCCGCCGGTGCGGCCGGCGGCAAGGTCTCCGGCGCAGCCGCCGTCACCGCCTTCTCTGCGGCCGGGACGATGCCACCCCCGGGCCCTGCCGGTTCGCTCGCCGGGCCACCCCCGGCCGTCACCACGGGCGCGGCCCGCCTGGCATCCCCGGCGGCAACTGCCCCGGTACGCTCAGCAAGCTCGGCGGCAACCGCCACAGCGCCCCCGGCTAGGCCGGCGGCAACCGCCACAGCGCCCCCGGCTAGGCCGGCGGCAACCGCCACGGCGCCGCCGGCACGCTCGCGGGCCACCCCCACGGTGGGGTGTGTCATCATACCCGGAGCACCCCCGGCGTGGCCGTCGGCCGCCGCGCGCCTGGGATGGGCGGTCACCGCCGCCAAGGCTGGACCGTCCCCTGCTCGCCCGTCCGGACCAGCGGGCGGCTCCAAGGCTCGCCCCGGAGGCGCGGCGCCGCCACCGGCCATCGTGACCGGGGTCCGCGCCTCAGCCGCCGCATTCCCTCCCCCGGGCACAGGACTACGGGTAGCGGCGTCGGCGACCGCGCCAATCCTGCCAATGATCCCCCGGGAGGGCGCCTCCGCGCCGAGATCGGTTTCCGGGGGCGGCACCACAGCGGCCGCCGTCGGCCCGAAGGCAGCCGCCGGGGACTCAACCCCCGCAAGGCCGAAAGGAGCCTGCATCCCCGCCAGGATGGTCTCCAGGATCCGATTGAAGGCGCCCCGCCGGTCTCGCGGATCCTCGGGCGCGGCCCGGCCCGCAACCGCGGGGACATCCCACGCCTGCGCGGCCTCGCCCGCCACAGCCGCGGCATCGCCGCCCGGCGCGCCCCCCGGCGCGGGTACACCGGAGGACAGCGCGACCTCGCCCGCCACAGCCGTGAACACGTTCACTCGCTCTCACCCCCTTTCGCGGCCCACCGGACGGCGGCCGCCTCGTCCAGCTCAGCCCTCTCGCGCCGCAGCACCTCGGCCCGCCACCGCCGCAGGGCCCGCTCCCGCAGGACCTCCAGGGCGCGGGCGTCGCGCCGCCGCCGCAGGAAGACCCCCCGGGCCTCCTCCTCGCCGGCCGCCGCCCGCTCCAGCGCCTCGGCCGCGGCGGCGTGGCGGGCGACAAGGGTTTCCAGATGGGCAGCGGCGTGGGCCGCCTCCCAGGCCCGCACCCCGCACCGTCCGGCTTCCTCCGCCTCCCGGCGGGCCTCCGCCAGCTCCGCGGCAACGGCCGCCAGCCCCTCTTCGGCGGCGCGCCTTTCCGCCACGGCCGCCAGGAAGTGCGCCCGGGCCGCATCGGCCTCGGCCCGGCGGAGCCGCGCCAGCCGCTCCAACGGGAAGGCGAACCGGGCCACCTACGCTCCCCCCACGGCGGCCAGGAGGCGCGCCCTCGTCTCGCCCAGGGGCGGCCGCTCCCGCGGTTCCTGCCGCAGAAAATCCTCCAGCGCCGGGTAAAGACGGCGCGCCTCGTCTATCTCCGGGTTGGCCCCCTCGCGGTAGGCACCCACATTGATGAGGTCCTCAGCCGCCCGGTAGGTGGCCAGGAGGCGCCGGAAGCGCCGCGCCGCGCGGAGTTGCTCCTCGTCCACCACGTCCTCCATGACGCGGCTCACGCTCTGCAGCACGTCCACGGCCGGGTAGAGGCTCCGCTCGGCCAGCTCGCGCGCCAGCACCACGTGCCCGTCCAGCACGCTGCGCGCCGCGTCGGCCACGGGGTCCATCAGGTCGTCACCGTCCACCAGGACGGTGTAAAAGCCGGTGATGCTGCCGTTCCGTCCCGTCCCCGCCCGCTCCAGGAGGCGCGGCAGGAGGGCGAAGACCGAGGGCGGATAACCCTTGGTCGTGGGCGGCTCGCCGGCGGCCAGGCCCACCTCCCGCTGGGCCATGGCAAAACGCGTGAGGGAATCCATGAGCAGGAGCACGTGCTTCCCCCGGTCGCGGAAGAACTCGGCCACCGCCGTGGCCACGAAGGCCGCCCGCAGGCGGAGGAGCGGCGGCTCCTCGGCCGTGGCCACCACGGCCACCGCCCGGCGGCGCGCCTCCTCGCCCAGCTCCTCCTCCAGGAAGTCCCGCACCTCCCGCCCGCGCTCGCCCACCAGGGCCACCACCGTCACGTCAGCCGAGGTGCCCCGGGCCATCATGCCGAGGAAGGTGCTCTTGCCCACCCCGCTGCCGGCGAAGATGCCCACCCGCTGGCCCCTGCCGGCCGTGAGGAGGCCGTCCACGGCCCGCACCCCCACCTGCAGGGGCTCGCGGATGCGGGGGCGCGCCAGGGGGTCCGGCCCGCGGGCGCCCGCCTCCCGCCATTCCGCCGCGGCCCAGGGAGGCAGCCCGTCCCGGGGCCGCCCCAGCCCGTCCAGGACCCGGCCCAGCATCCCCTCCCCGAGGGGAAGCCTCACCCCGTGGCCCAGGGCGCGCACCGGGCAACCCGGCTCCACGCCGGCCAGTTCCCCGTACGGCAGGAGCACCGCCCTCCCTTCGCGGAAGCCGACCACCTCCGCCAGGCAGGGCGCGCCGAAGCGCGTGGCGACGGAGCAGAGTTCGCCGACCCAGGCCGCCGGGCCGGCCGCCTCCACCGTCAGGCCCACCACCCGCACCACCCGCCCCAGGCGCCGCACGGGGTCCGCGCCCGCCACCGCCGCCGCGGCTCCGGCCAACCACTCCCGCGCCGTCATGCCCCCCCACCCCCGCCCGTCCCGCGCGCGCCGCCAGCGCCCAACCCGGCAACGGCCGCCGAGCCATCGCCCAACCCGGCGCTGGCCGCCGAGCCGTCGCCCGCCCCCGCGGCCACGGCCGCCCGCGCCGCCTCCGCCAGCTCGGCCAGGCCCGTCTCCATCCGGGCGTCCCAGGTGCCGGCCGGCGACTCGAGAACCAGGTCGCCATGGCTCAGCCGCTCGTCGGGCACGATCTCCAGCTCGGCGCCCGGCGCCAGGCGGGCCGTGAGCCGCTCCCGCTCCTCCGCCAGCCGCTCCGCATCCCCCGGGGAAGCCGCCAGGCGCAGATTCCGCGCCGCCGGCGCCGCCGCGCCCAGCACCTCGGCCGCCAGGCGGACCACCTCCTCGGGGTGGAGCGCCAGCTCCCGGCGGAGAAGCCGCCGCGCCACGGCCACGGCCAGATCCACCGCGGCCCGGCGCCACGCCTCCTCCACCGCCAGCCCCTGTTCCCGCGCCGCCGCCACCTCCCTCTCCAGCTCCGCCACGCGGCTCCGCAGACCATCCCTCTCCGCCTCCAGGCTCGCCAGCCTGGCCTCCAGGGCCGCCACCCGCCGCGCCGCCTCTTCCGCGCCGGCCGGCACTCCCCCCGCCCCCGCCGCCGCGCCCCGGCGCACCCCGGCCCGCCCGACGGCCTCGCGCGGATAAACACCCCCGCCCCGCCGGGCCGGCTTCCCCTCGCCGGCAGGAGCCGGCCGCCAGGCGTCCACGGCGCCGCCGCGCAGGATGGGCGACCGGCTAGACAAGGACATCCCCCTCCCCGCCCCGCGAGATGACGATCTCGCCCTGCTCCTCCAGGCGGCGGATGACGGCCACCACCCGCTGCTGGGCTTCCTCGGCGTCGCGCAGGCGGACGGGGCCCAAGTACTCCATGTTTTCCTTGAGGTTTTCCACGGCGCGCTGGGAGAGGTTCTTGAAGATCTTTTCCTTCACTTCCTCGCCGGCCAGCTTGAGGGCCATCGGCATGTCGTTGTTCAGGTCCACCTCGCGCAGGGCCCGCTGCAGGCTCCGGTCGTCCAGGAGCACGATGTCGTCGAAGGTGAACATCCGCATGCGGATCTCCTCGGCCAGGGCCGGGTCCTCCGCCTCCAGACGTTCCATGATGGCCTTCTCCGTGCCGCGGTCCACGTGGTTCAGGACGTCCACCATCTGCTGGACGCCCCCCGCCACCGCCGCCCCCTGGGTCATGAAGGAGGAGAGTTTGCGCTCCAGGATCCGCTCCAGCTCCCGCACCACCTCGGGCGAGGTGCGGTCCATGATGGCGATGCGCCGGGCCACGTCGGCCTGCCGTTCCGGCGGCAGGGCCGAGAGGACGGCCGCCGCCTGCTGCTTGTCCAGGTACGCCATGACGAGGGCGATGGTCTGGGGGTGCTCGTTCTGGATGAAGTTGAGGAGCTGGCCGGGATCCGCCCGCCGCGCGAACTCGAAGGGCCGCACCTGGAGGCTGGCCGTCAGGCGCTGGATGATGTCGTGGGCCTTGGCCGGCCCGAGCGCCTTTTCCAGGACCTCCTTGGCGTACTGGATGCCGCCCTGCTGGATGTACCCCTGGGCCTCGGCCAGCTGGCGGAACTCCTCGAGCACGTCCTGGCGCTGCTCGGGCGTAATGTGGCGGACGGAGGCCAGCTCCAGGGTGAGCTGCTCCACCTCCTCCTCCCGCAGGTGGCGCAGGACGCCCGCCGACAGCTCGGGCCCCAGGGCCACCACCAGCACCGCCGCCTTTTGCTTGGCCGTCATGCGCGCCTGGACCGCCATGGCCATCTACTCCTCGCTCAGCCAGGACCTGATGATCTGGGCCACTTCCTCCGGTTTCTGACGGGCCAGGGTGGCCACCTGGCCCTGCAGGGCCGCCGCCTCCGGGGAAACCTGGATGGGCTCCGCCTCCCGGGAAACCTTGGCGAGGGCCGCCTCGGCCTGGGCGCGGGCCTGGAGCTCGGCCAGCTCCCGCGCCAGCCGCTCCTTCTCCCGCCGCACCCGCCGCCGGAAGAGGAAGAAGACGAGCCCGCCCAGCAGGAGACCCGCCGCCGCCGCGCCCGCCGCAAGCAAGGGCGACAACCCGCCGCGCCGGTCGGTCCCGGCCCCCTTTTCGGCCAGGTCGCCCTTCAGGGCGTCGGCCAGGGAGGTGTCAAAGGGCAGGTCCATGACCGTCACGGTGTCGCCCCGCTCCGGCCGCACGCCCAGGGCGGCGCTCACCACGTTCTCCACGTTGGCGCGGTCCACGGCGCTCAGCCGGCGGTGGGCGCGGTTGACCACCACCGACACCGACAGCCGCTTGATGGCGCCCGGCGCCACCGCCACCGTCCGCCGGATGCGGTTCACCTCGAAGGTCTTGCTGCTCTGGGTGCGGGTGAACTCCCCGGCACCGCCGGCCGCGCCCGTTTGATAGACGGGGGCCCCCGTGTTGCTGTCCACCCCGGGCACACCTCCGCCCGGCACGGCGCCCCCCGCGAACCGCTCCTCGAGCTGCTGGATGCTGCGGAGGACCCCCTCGCCGGCCACCCCCGGCTCGTAGGTCTCCTCCTCCCGCGTCTCGCGGTTCAGGTCCAGCTCGGCCCGCACGCGCGCCACGGCGTTGCCGGGCCCGAAGATCCGGTCGAGGAGGCTCTGCACCGCCTGCTCCAGGCGCTGCTCGTAGTCGGCCTGGGCCGTCAGGGCCCCCGTCGCCCCACCCGTTCCCGCCAGAAGGCCGGTGTCGTCGCGGGCCGTCAGGAGACGGCCGGCTTCGTCCAGGACCGTCACGTCCTCGGCCCTGAGCCCCTCCACGCTGGACGCCACCAGGTTCGCGATGCCCCGCACCTGGGAAGGGTCAAGCCGCGCTCCCCGCCTGAGGCGCAGGAGCACCGCCGCGCTGGCCGGCTTTTCCTCGGTGACAAAGAGGCTCTTCTCGGGAACGTTGAGGTGGACGCGGGCCGCCTCCACCCCGTCTATCTGGAGGATGGTGCGCGTCAGCTCGCCCTGCACGGCCCGCAGAAACTGCACCCGCCGATCGAATTCGGTGGCGCCCAGGGACACCTTGTCCATGATCTCGAAGCCGACGGTGCCGCTCCTCGGCAGCCCCTCCTGGGCCAGGGTGAGCCGCGTCCGGTAGAGGACGTCCTCGGGCACCAGGACCGTCCGCCCCCCGTTCTCCAGACGGTAGGGCACCTTCTGCTCCTCCAGGCGGTTGACGATGTCGCCCGCGTCGCGCGGGTCAAGGTCGGTAAAGAGAGGGGAGTAGCGGGGCCCGCTTCCCTGCAGGGCCAGGAAGAGGACCACGCCCAACACCGCCACCGTCGCGCCCAGGACGGCCAGGGTGCGACCCGACCCGCCCAACCGCGCCACCACCTCGGGCAACCCGTCCCCTCCTCCCTCCGCGCCGCCGCGTCAGACCGGCAGACGCATGATCTCCTGATAGGCCTCCAGGGCCTTGTTCCGGAGCTGCAGCACCAGTTGGAAGGACAGCTCAGCCTTTTGCATGGCCAGAATGGCCTGGGAGACGTCCTCCAGCCGGCCTGTCACGAGGGCCTCCGAGATGCGGTCGGCCTCCAGTTGGCTCGCGTTGGCCTCGGCCAGATACCGCCGCAGCACGTCGAGGAAACCCTCCCCGCCCGCGCTTCCCGCCCGGCCGCCGCCACCGATCACCCCGCCGGCCGGCCCGCCGACGCCACCAACCCCCGGGAGCGCCAAGGCGCCTCACCCCCTACCGGCCCAGCTCCAGGGCCCGCAGGAACATGCTCCTGGCCGCCCCCAGGGCGGTCAGGTTGGCCTCGTAGGCCCTGGTGGCCGTGATCATGTCCACCATCTCCCGCACCACGTCCACGTTGGGAAGCCGCACGTAGCCGTCGGGACCCGCGTCGGGGTGGCCCGGATCGTACCGGAGCTTGAAGGGTGCCTCCGTCTCCGGCACCTGCCGGATCTCGGCCACCTGGACGCCGCCGCCCCCCTCCCCGAGGAAGCCGCCCCCCTCCCCGAGGATTGCGCCGCCGTTCCCGAGGAAGCCGCCCAGCACGGACGCGAAGGGGCCGCCCCGCGGCGTGAAAACCGGCACCCGCCGCCGGTAGGGCACCGCCCGGCCCTGCTCGTCCACGCCTGCCCGGGTCGTGTTGACGTTGGCGATGTTCTCGGCGATGATGTCCAGCCGGAGGCGCTCGGCCGTCAGGGCCGAGGCGCTGATCTCAAAGGAGCTGAAGAGGCCCACCCTCACCGCCTCCCTTCGCTGACCGCGAGTTGCAGAATCCGCAGCTTGCCCGAGAGCTGCCGCACCGTCGCCTGATAGAGAAGGGCCGTCTCCAGGAGGGAAGCCATTTCCCGCTCCATGTCCACGTTGTTGCCGTCCAGGCGTCCCGCCGTCCCCGTCTGCCGGTAGAAGGTGGGCCGGAAGGCGGGCGCCGGCCCCCCGCCGCCCGCGGCCGACCCCGCGGAGCCCGCGCCCCATCCCCCGCCACCCGCGGCCGACCCCGCGGAGCCCCGCGCACCGTCCCAGGCCGCCGCCGCGTCCAGGTACGACTCCAGCTCCCGGGCAAAGGACACATCGCCCCGCTTGAAACCCGGCGTATTGGCGTTGGCCACGTTGTCGCTGATGACCCGCTGCCGCAGCGCCAGGGCCCACAGCCCGTGCTCCAGTGCCCTGGTGCCCCTCTCCCCGAAGATGCCTTCCGTCATGCCGCCCCCTCCCCCGTCCGGCGCCGCCCTGCGCCGCGGCGCCTTCTCTTCCGCCGCGGCGGCCCCGGCGCCCCGCCGGCTTCCCTGGGACACCCGGGCCCCAAAAACGATGCGGCCCGCCCCCGACAGGGACGGACCGCTCAGCGCGCCGCTGAAAGCCGCTCAAAGAAGACGATCGGCCTCTTTCGGCAACCCGGCTGCCCTTACGCCTCCACCGGCCGGCCTGTCGGCCGTCCGGCTCTGCGTCGAGGGCCCGTGGCTTTGCGTCCCAGGCTCTCGCCTGGTTTGCCCTTGTCGGTAAGGCCCGAGGTCCTATTAACTTGTGCTGCTAATGATACTACAAGCCTGCCTGTATTCCTGCAAGGGCTCCAAAGAATTTTTTGGGCTGTCCCCGCCGCAGCCGCGCAAACCGCCACGGCGCCACATACCGTGAAATGCGCCAGCTCAAGGCTGTCGCCCGCAGCAGTGTCCGGTACAGCGTATCCTACAGCAGTGCCATATAAAGCATGTTATACAGCTGTGCCGTATACAGCAGTGGTGCTGTATTCACACAACAAGACGATGTGGGCCGCCGGGGCGGACCACGCGTGCAACGGCGCGGATCGGCGCGGACTCCCACGCCGCCGCGGGACCAAGCGACCAGCTCCCCGCCGTATGGTGCGCGACACCCTCAGAGGATGTAGCGGCTGAGGTCGCGGTCGGCCAGGAGATCGCGCAGGCGCTCCTGGACGTAGGCGGCGTCCACGGTGACGCGCCGCTCGGGCAGGTCCGGCGCCGCGAAGGACACGTCGGCCAGCACCCGTTCGAGGACGGTGTGGAGGCGGCGGGCGCCGATGTTCTCCATCTGCTCGTTGATGCGGTGGGCCGCGTCGGCCAGGGCGTCGAGCCCGTCGGGGGTGAAGACCAGCTCCACTCCCTCCGTGGCCAAAAGGGCCTGGTACTGCTTGGTCAGCGCGTTCTCGGGCTCCACCAGGATGCGGCGGAAGTCGTCGCGGGTGAGCCCTTCGAGCTCGACCCGGATGGGGAAGCGCCCCTGCAGCTCGGGGATCAGGTCCGAGGGCTTGGCCGTGTGAAAGGCGCCCGCCGCGATGAAGAGGATGTGGTCGGTCCGGACGGGGCCGTGCTTGGTCATGACGGTGCTTCCCTCCACGATGGGCAGGAGGTCGCGCTGCACCCCCTCCCGCGATACGTCGGGGCCTGTCGCCCCCTCGCGGCCGGCAATCTTGTCCATCTCGTCTATGAAGATGATCCCCGCCTGCTCGGCCCGGCGGATGGCCTCGGCGTGCACCTGGTCCATGTCCACGAGCTTTTGGGCCTCCTCCTGCGCCAGGATGCGCCGCGCCTCGGCCACAGAGACCCGCCGGCGACGCCGGCGCCGGGGCAGGAGCCCGCCCAGAACGTCCTGGACGTTGATCCCCATCTCCTCCACGCCCGCGCTGGAAAAGACCTCCACAAAGGGAACCGAGGTGTCCTCCACCTCGATCTCCACCTGCTCCCCCTCCAGCTCGCCGCTCAGGAGGCGCCGGCGCACGGCCTCCCGCTCGCGGCGGCGGGCCAGCCGCTCCTCCTCGTCTTCTTCCTGGTCGGGCGCCCGCCCGGCGAAGAGGGCCTCGAACGGGTTGCGCGGTGCAGGGCGGCGCCGCGGCGGGCAGAGAAGGTCCAGCAGCCGCTCCTCGGCCAGGTCCGCCGCCTGGTCGCGCACGGCCTCCAGCCGCTCGGCCTTGACCATGCGCACGGCCGTCTCCACCAGGTCCCGCACCATGGCGTCCACGTCGCGGCCCACATAGCCCACCTCGGTGAACTTGGTCGCCTCCACCTTGACAAAGGGAGCGTTGATGAGCCGGGCCAGGCGGCGGGCGATCTCCGTCTTGCCCACCCCCGTCGGGCCGATCATGAGGATGTTCTTGGGTGTCACGTCCTCCTGCATCTCCGGCGGCAGGAGCCGGCGCCGGTAGCGGTTGCGCAGGGCCACCGCCACCGCCCGCTTGGCGTCAGCCTGGCCCACGATGTATTTGTTCAGCTCCGCCACGATCTGGCGCGGCGTCAGGTTCTCCAACGGCCACCCTCCCGTCCTCCGGCCGGCGGGTCAGAGCTTCTCCACCACCACGTTGCCGTTGGTGTATATGCAGATGGAGGCGGCGACGGCCATGGCCTCCCGGGCGATCTCCTCGGCGCCAAGCTGGGTGTGCCGCACCAGGGCCCGCGCCGCCGCCAGGGCGTAGGGCCCGCCGGAGCCGATGGCCGCCACGTCGTCGTCGGGTTCGATGACCTCGCCGCTCCCCGTCACCACAAAGATGTGCTCCCGGTCCGCCACGAGGAGCAACGCCTCCAGCCGCCTCAGGACCCGGTCGGTGCGCCAGTCCCGGGCCAGCTCCACCACGGCCCGGGGCAGGTTGCCGCGCCACTCCTCGAGCTTCTTCTCGAAGCGGTCGTAGAGGCTTACGGCGTCGGCCACCGCCCCGGCGAAGCCGGCCAGCACCCGCCCCTGGTAAAGGCGCCGCACCTTGCGGGCGGATTGTTTGAGGACGGTGTTTTGAAAGGTTATCTGGCCGTCCCCCGCTACGGCCACCTCGCCGCCCCGCCGCACGCCCACGATGGTGGTGCCCCGGAGACGCACCGGCCCGCCTCCCTCCCCCGCCTCCCCCGCCGCGCAACCGAACGCGGCCGCGCGAAACCCCTCCGGCCAGGCCGCCCCGGCGGATTCCCCAGGGAAGCGGCGCCCCGTCATGCCCGCGGATGGGCCCGCTCGTAGACGGCCCGCAGCCGCTCCCTCGTAACGTGGGTGTAGATCTGGGTCGTGGACACGCTGGCGTGACCCAAAAGCTCCTGCACGGCCCGCAGGTCGGCCCCGTTGTCCAGGAGGTGGGTGGCGAAGCTGTGCCGCAGGGTGTGGGGGCTCACGGCGCCGCCGTTGCCCAGGCCGGCGCTGTGGCGGGCCACCACGTCCCGCACGCCGCGCGCCGAGAGGCGGCCGCCCCGGCAGTTCAAAAAGAGGGCGCGCTCCCCCGCACCGCCCCCGCCCAGGAGCGCGGGTCTCCCGCCATCCAGGTACGCGGCCAGGGCGGCGATGGCCCTGCTGCCCAGGGGCGCCAGGCGCTCCCGCCCCCCCTTGCCCCGCACGTGCAGAAGCCCCCGGGAGGAGTCCACGTCCTCGAGATCGAGCCGCACGAGCTCCCCCACCCGCAGGCCGGCACCGTAGAGGACCTCCAGGAGCGCCCGGTCCCGGCGGCCCAGGGGCGTCCGCGGATCGGGACGCTCCACCAGCGCCCCCGCCTCCCTTTCCTGGAGGAAGCGCGGCAGGCGGCGGCCGAGGCGCGGCGTGGCCACCGACCGCGCCGGGTTGGCGGGGAGACCCCGCCGCGCCAGGAACCGGAAGAAGGTCCTGACGGCGGCCAGCTTGCGGGCCACGGAGCGCCGGCTGTAACGCTTGCTCTGGAGAAAGGCCAGGAAGGCCCGCACGTGGAGATGCCCCACGGCGGTCATGTCCCCCGGCGGCGAGGGCAGCCGCTCCAGGAAGGCGGCGAACTGCCCCAGGTCGGCGGCATAGGCGCTGACGGTATGGGGGGAAGCCCCCCGCTCCGCCCGCAGGTAGGCGAGAAACTCACCCAGCTCAGGACCGGCCAGCGCCCCCACCCCCTATGAAGCGCCATGGTCAACCGGCACGCGCCCGGGAAGCGCAGCGGTGAACCAGCCCCCCGCCCAAGGCGCCCTGCCTCTTCACCGCGAGGCCGGAAGGGCGGCGAGAAGATTATACCTCCCCGCGAAGCCGGCAAGGGCGGCCAGGGCTCGCTCGACCTGCCGGCGCCGGCGGCCGCTCCCCCCCGGCGCCGGGGCCTCCGGCGGCGGCAGCAGGCCGAAGGCGGCGTTCATGGGCTGGAAGGTCTCGGCAACGGCCGTGGCCACGTAGTGGCAGAGGGCGCCGATCATGGTCTCCCGGGGGAAGGCGAGGGGCTCCCCGCCCGCCAGGAGCCGCGCCGCATTCACACCCGCCACGAGCCCCGTGGCGGCCGACTCCACGTAGCCTTCCACGCCCGTCATCTGGCCGGCGAAGAAGACGCGGGGATCCCGGCGCCATTGCAGGGTCGGGTGGAGGTGCCGCGGGCTGCAGAGGAAGAGGTTGCGGTGCATGACGCCGTAGCGGACGAACTCGGCCCGTTCCAGACCCGGTATGAGCCGCAGGATGCGGTCCTGTTCCCCGTGGCGGAGGGCCGTCTGAAAGCCCACCAGGTTGAGGAGCCTCCCTTCCCGGTCGTCCTGGCGGAGCTGCACCACCGCGTAGGGCTCCCGGCCGGTGCGCGGATCGCGCAGCCCCACCGGCTTCATGGGACCGTAGCGGAGGGTGTCCCGCCCCCGCCGGGCCATCTCCTCCACGGGCAGGCAGCCCTCGAAGTAGGGCACCGGGTCAAAGGCGTGGCGCTCCGCCTGCCGGGCGGAAACCAGCTCCCGCCACAGGCGCTCGTACTGTCGGGCGTCGAGGGGGCAGTTGACGTAGGCGTCCTCCTCCCCCTTGCCGTACCGGGAGGCGCGAAAGCAGCGGCCCATGTCCACGCTCTCGGCGGTGACCACGGGGGCGGCGGCGTCGTAGAAGTAAAGGTATTCCTCGCCCAGCCGCCGCCGCAGGTCGTCCGCCAGGGCCGGCGAGGTCAGGGGCCCCGTGGCCACCACCACCGCGCCGTCTCCCGGGTCGGGCAGCTCCGCCATCTCCCGGCGGACGAGCCGGATGCGGGGATGGGCCGCCACCGCCTCGGTGACGCCGGCGGCAAACCCGTCCCGGTCCACGGCCAGGGCACCGCCGCCGGGAACCAGGTTGGCCAGGGCCACGCGCATGATCAGGGATCCCAGACGGAAAAGCTCCTCCTTGAGGAGGCCGGGACCGTTCTCCAGGGAGGCGCCGCGCAGGGAGTTGGAGCAGACCAGTTCGGCGAGGAACCCCGTCCGGTGGGCCGGCGTCGGAACGACGGGGCGCATCTCGTAAAGAACGACCCGGGCGCCGCGCTCCGCCGCCTGCCAGGCCGCCTCGGAACCGGCCAGGCCCCCGCCCACCACCGTCACCTCGGGCAACCCGGCCCACCGCTCCTCTCCGACGGCGCCATGAAACCCTGCCCCCCTAGGGAGAAAGCGCCGGCGCCGCCTCTCCCACCTCCGCCCGGTAGCCGCAACCTTCGGCGGCGCACACCAGGTGCCGCGCCCGGCGCCCGCCCTTTTCCACCAGGACGTTGCCGCAGCGGGGGCAGTTGCCCGCCGGCCGGCTCCAGGTGGTGAAGTCACACGCCGGATAGGCGGTGCACCCGTAGAAGATCCGCCCGCGGCGGCTGCGCTTGGCCGCCAGTTGAGCGCCGCAACGGGGGCACCGGGCCGCCACCTTTTGCTGGAAGGGCAGGGTCTGCCGGCACTCCGGAAAGCCGGAACAGGAAAGGAACCGGCCGTAGCGCCCCACCTTGATCACCATGGGCCGCCCGCAGGCCGGGCATTCCCGGTCGGCCGCCTCGTCGGGCACCTGCACCCGTCCCACCTCGGCCTCCACCCGCTCCAGAGTGCGGGCGAAGCCCTCGTAGAATCCCCCCACCACCGCCCGCCAGTCCTCGCGGCCCTCCTCCACGGCGTCAAGCTTATCCTCCAACGCGGCGGTGAACTCCACGTCCACCACGTCGGGGAAGTGCTGCCGCAAAAGGGCGTTGACGGCCTTGCCGAGCTCCGTGGGACGGAAGCGGCCGTCCTCCTTCACCACGTAACCGCGCTCCTGGATGGTGGAGATGATGGGGGCATAGGTGCTGGGCCGCCCGATCCCCCGCCGCTCCAATTCCCGCACCAGCATGGCCTCGCTGAACCGCGGCGGCGGTTGGGTGAAATGCTGCTCGGGTTTCACCTCCGCCAGGATCAGCTCCTGGCCCGTCACCAGGGGCGGCAGGGGCTCGCCCGCCTCCCCCTCCCGCTCGTCCTCGGAGGGGCGCTCGCCGGCCGCGCCGTCCCCCTCCGCCCCTTCGCCGCCCTCCTCCTCGCCGCGCCGGGCGCGGCCGCCTCCGCCGCCGGCGGCCTCGTCCTCGTCCCGGCCTTCCTCGTACAGCACGGTGAAGCCGGGGAACCGGACGGTGGATCCCGTGGCGCGCAGCCGGTGCCGCCCGGCCTCGATCTCGGCCGTGACTACGTCCAGCACGCAGGACGCCATCTGGCTGGCCACGAACCGCTCCCAGATGAGCCGGTAGAGGAGGTGCTGGTCGCGGCTGAGGCTCGGCCGCAGGTCCTCGGGCGTCCGCGCCACGTAGGTGGGGCGGATGGCCTCGTGGGCCTCCTGGGCGTGGGCGGTCGCCTTGCGTCCCCGGCGCCGCGGTTCGGCGAAGTCGGCGCCGAAACGGGCCGTGATAAAACGTTGGGCTTCCTCCAGAGCCTGGTCGGAGACCCGCGTCGAGTCGGTGCGGATGTAGGTGACGAGCCCCAGGGAACCCTCGCCCCGCACCTCCACGCCCTCGTACAGCTCCTGGGCCACGCGCATGGTGCGGGTCACGCTGAAGCCGAGCTTGCGGGCTGCCTCCTGCTGGAGAGTGGAGGTGATGAAGGGGGGCGGGGGCTGGCGCCGCCTTTCGCGGCGGCGGATCTCGCCCACCGTGAAGCGGGCGTTCCGCAACTCCTCGGCCACCGCCCGGGCCTGGGCCTCGTCGGCCGGCTCCGCCTTGCCCGCAGCGGTGCCCCAGTACCGGGCCCGGAAGGGCCTCCCCTCGGGCTCGGCGCGCAGGAGAGCGTCAATGGTCCAGTACTCCCTGGACCGGAAGGCCTCGATCTCCTCCTCCCGGTCGCAGACCAGCCGCACGGCCACCGACTGGACGCGCCCGGCCGACAGGCCGCGCCGCACCTTGCGCCAGAGAAGGGGGGAGAGCTTGTAGCCCACCAGGCGGTCCAGGACCCGGCGAGCCTGCTGGGCGTCCACCAGGCGCAGATCTATGGGACGAGGGTTCTGAAAGGCTCGCCGCACCGCGTCCCGCGTGATCTCGTTGAAGGCTACCCGGCAGCTCTGGTCCGCCGGGATCTCAAGCAGGTGGGCCAGGTGCCAGGAGATGGCCTCGCCCTCCCGGTCCGGGTCCGTGGCCAAAAGGACCCGCTCCGCCTTGCGGGCGTCGGAGCGGAGGCGGCGCACCACCTCGCCCTTGCCCCGGATGGTGATGTAATGGGGAGTGAAGCCGGCCTCCACGTCCACGCCCAGCTCGCTCTTGGGCAGGTCGCGGACGTGCCCCAGGGAGGCCGCCACCCGGTAACCCCTCCCGAGGAACTTCTCTATGGTGCGCGCCTTGGCGGGCGACTCCACGATGACGAGAGCCCTTTTCACGCTGCCTCCCCTGATGGCACCGCGCCGAGGCGGGGGCCGGCGAGTCAGGAACTAATTATAAGAGTCGAGGTGGGAGGCAACAAAACGCAGGCCGGGCAGCCAGCGGATCCGTCGCTGACGCTCCAGCCGCACGAGAAGAGCCCCCAGTCGGGCCGCCGCCACGCCGGTGCGCGCCGCCAGCTCGTCGAAACCGAGGGGCTCGGCGAGGACGGCCACCACCCGTTCCTCCTCGGCCGCCTCCCGGCCGTCCGCCTCCGGGGAACCGCCGGCCTCGCCGGTCCAGCCGTCCCGGCGGCCTGCCCCGGCGGGGTGGCGCGGCCCGGCGGGGGACGGCGCCAAGGCGCGCCAGCCGGCGCCGGCCCCCAGCCCCGGCAGCCAGGGCAGGATCTCGTACCCGCTCGTCACCGCCACCACCTCGGGGTGGGTGAGGAGAAAGTTGGAGCCGGCTGTGCAGGGACGCAGGGGGTCGCCGGGCACGGCGAAGAGGAGCCGGCCCTGGCGATCGGCGCACTCGGCCGTGATCATGGCGCCGCTGCGCCAGCCCGCCCGCACCACCACCACGCCGTCCGCCAATCCGCTGAGAATCCGGTTTCGCCAGGGAAAGTGATGGGCCAGGGGCGGCGCGCCGGGGGGGAACTCGCTGACCACGGCCCCCCGGGCGGCCACCTCCTCATAGAGCCGCCGGTGCTCGGGCGGGTAGATCACGTCAATCCCCGACCCGAGGACGGCCACCGGGCAGCCGCCCGCCCGCAGGCACGCCTCGTGGGCCGCGCCATCCACGCCCCGGGCGAGACCGCTCACCACCACCACCCCGGCCCCGGCCAGCTCGCCGGCGATGCGGCGCGCCAGGACCAGACCGCTGTAGTCCGTCCGCCGCGTGCCCACCACGGCCACCGCCGGCCAGGCGGCGGGGGGAAGCGCGCCTCGCACGAAGAGGACCGCCGGCGCCTCGCCCACCGAGCGCAGGCGCGGCGGCAGGCGCCCCGGCCCCACCAGCCGCACGCCCAGCCGGTCCAGGTCGCCGGCCAGCTCCTCAGGTCGCTCCGCCCGGTAGGCGCGCCGCAACCGCTCCTCGGCCTCGCCCTGCAACCCCAGGGCGGCCGCCAGGGCCCCCGGGCCGGCTTCCCACGCCGTCCGTCCCGCGCCGAAAAAGCAGAGGAGCTTCGGAACGCGAAAGGGACCGACCTCAGCCAGCTCGGCCAGGGCAGCCAGGCACAGATCCTCGGGGGAGTACGGGCTCACGCTCTCTTCTATTCGCTGTTGCGGCTGGGATTCCTTCCCTGGTTAGCGACCGAAGGAGGGGGGATGTGGCGGGCAGCGCCGACCCCTCAGCGGCTCTGGGTGCGGACCCACTCATCCAGCACGTCGGCGAAGAGGGCCGCCCCCCGCCGCGCCGAGGGCTCGGCGTTCTGCTCGGTGCCCACCTCTATCAGGATGGAGCGGGGGGAAAGATCCTGGTTGTAGGCGTCCCGGCCCACGAAGATTCCCTTGACGAGACCGGGGTGCCGGCGGTCGGCGATGGCCTTCAATTGGCGGGCGAAGGTCAGGTTGATGGGCTCGCCGGGGTTGGTCCGCCCCACCACCAGGCGCACCTGGGCGAGCCAGCGGCCGTGGACCCTGCGGGCATACGAGTTCCAGGGTCCCGCGTCGCGGTGCACGTCCACCAGCACGTCGCCGCCCTCCTGGTTGAGCAGGCGCGTGACCACCCGCCGCGAACGGCGGTAGGCGCCGTTGTCGTGGGGGAGGTTGACGGTTTCATCGTGGATCACCCGGTAGCCTTTGGCGCGGAGGGCGTCCGCCAGGGAGTCGCCCACCCGGTGGACACCGCCCCGGCCGTTGACGGCTTCCGTGCGGGAGGTGGGGATGTAGCTCTCGTCGTTATGGGTGTGGTAGATGCCCACGGTCACGCCGCGCGGGGAGCGGGCCAGGGCCAGTCCCCGGGCGGCCACGGCCGCCGCCGCCACGGCCACATCGGGGGCCGTATCCTTGCCCAGGAGCAGCGCATGGGCCACCCTTCCCCTCACCCGCACCACCCGGTAGTGGTCGTTGTTCTCGGCGATGTACTCGTCTCCCGGGTGGATGCGGCGCGCCGTCACCATGATCTGCCGCCCGTCCTGATCCCGGAGGACGTAAAGGGGTCCGTGCAGCACCTCGTCGGCGTGGCCCAGGCGCTGCCCGCCCAGCACGCCCGCCGTCAGGGCCAGGGCCGCGCCCGCCAGGGCCAACCCGACGGCCGTGAGCCCCCACGGTTTGCCGGCGTCCTGACCGAAGGCCACCCCCTCTCCCTCCTCGGGCATCCCTTCCCGCCCGCCGCGCGCCGGGACAGCCGCACCCTCCGCCTGGCGGCCCTCCTCGCCTGCCGCCCCGCTCGCCCGGGCCTGCCCGCCCACGGGGGAACCCGGACCCTCCCCTCCCAGGACCACGCGCCCGCGGAGACCGGCCAGGAGGCGCGGATGCCTCCCCTCCCGGCGGGGACCTCCCTGCAGGGCCTCCCTGGTTTCCCCGATGGCCTCGGCCAGGAAAACGGCCAGGAAGCCGGCCACCACGGTGGCGTCGAAGACCCCCGCCCCGCCCAGGGACGCCAGGGCTCCGGGCGTGCGCCGGGCCAGGTTCTCCACCACGGCGAAGAGGTCGGCCAGCACCACGCCCAGCACCCCGGCCACGAAGGACGCCCGCCGCGAGCGCCCCAGGATGTATGCCAGGAGGCCGGCGGTGATGCCCGGGAGGAGGACCGGGTCCAGGAGCAGGGGCACGGGTCCGCCCTTCATGGGGGGATCCACGGCCAGGAGTTTGTCGGTGGCGAAGGTGACGGAGCCCGTTACCAGCGCCGCGACGGAAGCGCGGGTCCTCTCCCAGGCCGTGCCGGCCCGGACGAGAAGGTAGACGGCCACCCCTGCGGGCGCCAGGAGACCGCCCACGTCCAGGCGGATACCCCGCCCCGCCGGCACCTCCGGCAGGAAGGCGCCCAGGAACATCACGACCAGGAGGACCAGGGCCTCCTGGTCGCGGAGCCGCATCCTGTCGAGAACCCGGTGGCCGACCCCGAGGAAGAGGAGAAGGGCCACCAGCACCAGAATGATGAGACCCACGGGAAACGTGGCGAACACCTTTTGCGCCTCCTTGCCGCTGCCACCCTGCCTGCTTGCCGGCATGAGCCGACCCGCCCTGCCGGCAGCGAACCGGCTGCGGGCTTAACGTCTCACCTCCGCGGGCGGTCTATGCCGCTCTTCTGCCCGCATAGCCGCCGTCGCGCCCGGCCAAACTACGGCCCGAAAAGAGGCCGGCGTCGCGGACGATCCGTGAGGCGGGAGCGGGGCACCGGCGTCGCGGACGATCCGCGAGGCGGGAGCGGGACACCGGCATCCGGACGATCCGCACGGAGGGCGCGGACCATCCGCAGGGAGGGGAAGAGAGTTGGCCTTCACGGGCACCTTCGACCAATTCACTCAAGAGTTGTCCCAGAGGCTCAAGGTGGCGCGGGACATCGGCGTGGCCCAGCAGGACATCACCCGGCGAGCCGCCGACCTCGGCGACTGGCTGGCGGCCAACGTGGAACCCCGCAGCCCCGAGCAGAGGCTGCTCAAAGAACTGTGGGAAGTGAGCACCAACCAGGAGCAGCAGGCCATCGCCAGCGCCCTGGTGAAAATGATCCAGCGGAAGGCGCCGGCCGTGCACTGACCGGGACGCGGCCGTAACCCTTTGCACGCCACGCGCATACTTCTTCCTTCCAAGGCGGCGACGCTGCGGAAGGGAGGTGTGGCGCGTGGCGGACGTCTTTGGCTACACCCTCGACCAGAACGCGGTCTACCTCATCTCGGCCGTCCTTCTCCTTAAGGCGGTGGACGTGGTGCTGGGCGTGCTGGGAGCCCTGCAGCACGGCACCTTCGATGTGCGCAGGCTCCCCGCGTACCTCTCCGGCACCGTCCTCGGTCAGATCGTGCCCGTCGTCCTCCTGGCGATGGTGGCGGACCTCCACGTGGGCCTGCAGGCGGCGTTCTACGTCTCGGCCGTCTTTCTAATCCTCAAGCTCATCGCCGACCTGCGGGACAAGGTGGGGCGCCTCGGTCCCCAGGGCCGTTGACGCCCCGCGTCTTGGGCCAAGCGCCTGCATGACTAACGGCGTCGCCGTTCGGGAGGCTCCCCCGGGAGCCTCCTCCTGTGTCGCCGCCACCTTGCCACGGCTTCCCGCCTGACACGGCCTCCGGGAGCTGGACAATGTCGGCAGCCACGCCCCGCCGGCGGGCCAGGCGGCCCTAGGCGGCCCCGGCCACGCCTCCGCGGCGGCCTCCGACGGAACGCAGGAAAAGGGCCGTCTCCACGTCCTCCCTCGTGATGTCGCCGGCGCCCCGCAGGTCGGCCAGAGTCCTGGCCACCCGGAGAACCGCCTCCGCCGCGCGGAGGGAAAGCCCGTGACGGCCCACGGACTGGCGCCACTCTTCCTCCACCGCGGGGCCGAGGCGCACGTGCTCCCGCAGGCGCGCCCCCGCCAGTTGGGCGTTGCACGCGAGGCCTGTCCCCCGCAGGCGGTGCCGCTGCCTCTCCCTGGCCGCCGTCACCCGGTCGCGGACCGCGGCCGACCTCTCTCCCCGCGGCGAACCCGGCACCGACTCCTCGACCCGCACCCGCAGGTCCAGACGGTCGAGAAGGGGGCCCGAGAGACGCGCCCGGTAGCGGTCCACGGCCGCGGGGGTGCAGGTGCAGCGGCCGTCCTGCCCGCCGAAATAGCCGCAGGGGCAGGGATTGGCCGCCGCCACCAGGCCGAACCGGGCCGGGAAGCGCTCCACCCCGTGCCGCCGGGCCACGGTCACGCAACCCTCCTCCAGGGGCTGCCGCAGAGCCTCCCGCACGGGCCGGGCCAGCTCGGGGAACTCATCCAGGAAGAGCACGCCGTGGTGCGCCAGGCTGACCTCCCCCGGACGCGGCCGCTCCCCTCCCCCTCCCAGAAGACCGGCCACCGACACCGTGTGGTGGGGAGCGCGAAAGGGCCGCTCCTCCGCCAGCCCCTGCCCGTCTCGCACCAGGCCCGCCAGATCGTGGATGGCCGTCACCTCCAGAGCCTCCTCCCGCGACAGAGGAGGCAGGATGCCGGGCAGACAGGAGGCCAGCAGCGTTTTCCCCGTCCCGGGCGGGCCCACCAGGAGCAGGTGATGCCCGCCGGCGGCCGCCACCTCCAGGGCAAGCCTGGCCTGCCCCAATCCCTCCACCTCGGCCAGGTCACGGCCCGCCGTCCCTTTCCCCTGCTCGCCGGGCCCGTCCGCCTCGGCCCGGCGCCGGCCGCTAGCCATCCCCGGGCCGCAGGCGGGAGCCTGGCTGGGGTCGCCCGGCGTCACAGGGCCGCAGGCGGGAGGGCGGCGGGAGCCGCCCGGCCTCCCCGGGCCGCAGGCGGGAGGGCGGCGGGAGCCGCCCACCTCCCCGGCCGCCCTCGGCTGGCGGCCGCCCAGGACCGCTGCCGCCTCGGTCAGGTGCCGCACAGGCACCACCTGCAGGCCGGTCACCAGGGCCGCCTGCGGGGCGGCGGCCTCAGCCACCACCAGGCGGCTCACCCCGCCGCGGGCGCAGGCCAGGGCCATGGCGAGGACACCGCGCACGGCCTCCACCCGCCCGTCCAGGCCGAGCCCACCCAGAAAAGCCCAGTCATCGCCGGGCGGCGCCGCCTGGCCGGTGGCCACCAGCAGGCCGACGGCCAGGGCCAGGTCGAGCTGGGCTCCCTCTTTGCGCAGATCCGCCGGCGCGAGGCTCACCGTTATCCGCCGCAGGGGGAAGGCGAAGCCGCTCCGCCGCACGGCCGTCCGCACCCGCTCGCGTGCCTCGCGAACGGTGGCCTGGGCGAGCCCCACCAGCTCGAAGGCCGGGACGCCGGGGCTCACGTCCACCTCCACCTCCACCGGCCGGCCCTCCAACCCCGCCAGCACGCAAGACATCACCCGCGCCCACAAGCTCGCTCCCTCCCGCCCGGCGGACACCGCCGGCCTGACCCGCCGCCACCGACCCGTCAGCCGCCGGCCGGACCAATTGCCCAGCCCCGCCAACCCGGCAGGCACCAGCAATCCGACACGCCGGATGGCGCCGGCAAGCGTCAACCGCCGCTCCCTTGTGAGCAATATCCTATTATTGGCTGCTAGTGGCGGTCAAGTCAGTCTGTGGCAGGCTCTGCTGCTCCGCGTCCCGCCCGTCACACGCCCCCGTCCGCCGACGGCGGGATGGCAACTAGCCCCATTCTCGCCTTCTCTCCTAAATGCGGGCACCCGTGAGTTATGTCACCCCCACAGGATTGCGGCAATTTTTCCACCAGCCTCCCACAAGTTGGGGGTGGAATTTTTACCGGTAAAACCGCCAAGCGCCCACGCGTGCGTCACCACCCCCCTCAAAAAGCTGAAAAACAACCTCCGCGGTACCCACCTATTCCCAGCCAGCCCTATCCATGCTAACTTCCGCCCCCGTCGCCTTGCGTTTATGGCAAAGTTTCCACCGCCGTTGCCGTCGGTGGCGGTGGAAAAAATGCACCTAAAGGCATGCCTGTTTCGCCGGTGGGCGACAGGCCTTTCGAACATACCGGCGAAAGGCCCCGCCGGGCGGCGGCGTAGCACAGCTCCAGGGCCTCTTCGGCTTGGTGCTTCCTTCCCCTTCCCCTACGCCGTGAATCCGTTGTCGTTCCCAACCGAGCTTGTGCCAGCACGCATGTCCACTGTGACGGGTCCCTGCCAGCCCTCCGCGTCCTCCACGCGTATGGGTTAGGGGATCCCTGAGGAAGCAGAAGGCCGGCGGCACCAGGGCGCGGGAGGCCGCGCCAGGGCGCCTAGGACCTGCCCCTCCGCCCGGCAACGGGCGGATGTCGGGCACAGTTGTCTATTTTCTCGGCAACCGTGGTCCCCCGTGGAAGATGTGCTCCCTCGGCCTCCGCCTGCCCCGGCGCCTCAGCGCGGGCGGGGCGGCGGCAGGAGGAAGCGCTCGATGGCCTCCGCGACGCCGTCGTGGTTGTTGTCGGCCACCACCGCGGCGGCGGCCGCGCGGGCTTCCGCCGTCGCATTGGCCACAGCCACGCCCAGGCCGGCCCAACGCAGCATCTCCACATCGTTGCCCGCGTTGCCCACCGCCATGGCATCCGCCGACGTCAACCCCCAGGAGGCGGCCAGCCGCGCCAGGGCCGCGCCCTTGGAGGTGCCGGCCGCCACCACGTCCAGGGCCCACGGGCTCGGCCGGTGGACCGCGGCCCTGCCGCCCCAACGCTCCCGCAGGCGCCGGACCAGCTCCCGGCCGGCGGCGTCCTCCGGCACGTAGGCCACCAGCATGGGAGGCGGCTCGCGTCCGGCCGCGGCCGCCTCCCGCAGGAAGAGGGACAGCCGGCCCACGCAGCGATAGGGAACCCCGTAGTGGCGGGAGAACCACTCGGTGTCCGCCGTCGCCTCGGCCACCAGCATGACCTCGTCCAGGTAGGCCTTGACGTAGCGCCCCTCCTCCTCGAAGAAGGCCGCCACGCCGGCGGCCACGTCGGCAGGGAGGGGGCGAAAAAGGTAACGCCGCCCGGAGAAAGCGTCCTGGACCAGGGCGCCATTGTAGCAGATGACGGGCAGGTCCAATCCCAGGGAGACGGCGTAAGGGCGGGCCGAGAGATAGGGGCGGCCCGTGGCCAGGACGACCCGGACCCCGGCCGCCACGGCCCGCCGCACCGCGGCGCGCGTCCGCTCGCCCACCCGGAACTCGTCGTCCAGGAGGGTGCCGTCCATGTCTATGGCCAGGAGGCGAAAGGGGCTCGTCCGGCACACACCCGGCTTTCTACCAGAAATCAAAATAAGGCGCAACGGCGGTTGCCTTTGTGCTTTATAAATTTTATCTTATGCTCATCCGGCCAGGCCCCGCGCCAAAAGGCACCACCGGCCGTAGCGGATGGGCCCCGCGCCAAAAGGCACCACCGCCCGCAGGGGACCAGCCGGCCGAGGAGGGGCGGAGACGATGGACAGGGCCGCGGACGCCTTCACCCTGCATCAGTTGCGCGTCTTCCGCGCCGTGGCCAGGGCGGGCAGCTTCTCGCGCGCGGCGGAGGAGCTGCGCATCTCCCAGCCCGCCGTGACCATGCACGTTCAGCAATTGGAGCGCACCCTGGGGGTTCAGGTCTTCGTCCGGGCGGGCCGCGGCGTCCGCCTCACCGAGGCGGGGCAAGCCCTCTACGAGGGCGCCAACCGGGCCTTCGCCATCTTGGAGGAGACCCTGGCGGAGCTGGACGCCTTCCGCGGCCTGCGGCGCGGCACCCTGCGCCTGGCGGCCGACACCACGGCCGGCGTCCACGTGGTGCCCCCCTACCTGGCCCTTTACCGGCAACTCCATCCCGACATATCCGTCACCCTGGCGGTGACCAACCGCACCGAGGCCCTGCGCCGGCTGCTGGTGGGCGAGGTGGAGCTGGCCGTCATCGGCCGGGTGCCCGACGACGAACGGCTGACGGCCGAACCCTTCCTCGAGAACGAACTGGTGGTCATCGCCCCGGCGGACCACCCCCTCGCCGGCCGCCGGCTCCGCCCCACCGACCTGGCGGGAGAGCCCTTTCTCCTGCGGGAGGAGGGATCCGGCACCCGCGCCACGGCGGAGCGCTTCCTGGCCACGGCGGGCCTCCACCTGCGCCCGGCCATGGAACTCGGCAGCAACAGCGCCCTGGTCGAGGCCGTGGCCCACGGCCTGGGCATCGCCGTCATCTCCCGCCGGGCCGCCCAGCGGGACCTGGAGGCCGGCCGCCTCGCAACCCTGGACGTGGAGGGATTCCCCCTTCTCCGCCACTGGCACCTGGCCTGGCGGCGCGGCCCGCGTCTCTCGCCGGCCGCCGCGGCCTTTCGCGGGCTTCTCCTGCCGGCTTCCCGCCCCGCCTGAGAACGACTAAGCCCACAGGGCGCCCCGCAGGTGCCGGAGCACCAGCTCCCGGTCGCCGCGCAGGACCGTCACCACGTCCAGCCGCACATCGGCCCCGCCCGCGGCCGCCGCCACCCGCGCGGCCACCGCCAGGAGACGCCTCCGCTTGGCGGCCCCCACGGCTTCCTCGGGGAAACCGGTCGCCCGGCCCCGCCGCGCCTTGACCTCCACCAGCACGACGGTGTCCCCCCGACGGGCCAGCACGTCGGCCTCCCACCGCCCCACGCGCACGTTGCGCCCCAGCACGGTGTACCCCTTGGCCGCCAGAAAGGCGACCGCCAGGCCCTCGCCCCGCCGGCCCAGCCCGCGGTCCGAACTCACCGCCCGCCTCCCCCCTCCCCGGCCCCCGGGAAGGCCGGCAGCGCGAAACTCACCCTGTGGATGGGAGAGGGACCGAGCCTGGCCACGGCGGCCCTGTGCTCCGCCGTGGGGTAACCCTTGTGCCGGGCGAACCCGTAACCCGGGTACAGCCGATCGAAGGTCTCCATGACCCGGTCCCGGTACACCTTGGCCAGGACCGAGGCGGCGGATATGGAGGCGCAGAGGGCGTCGCCGCGGGGGATGGCCGTTTGCCGCCAGGGAAGCCCGGGGATGGGCTGTCCGTCCACCAGCACCCACTCCGGGGCCGGCTGCAGCCGCCCCACCGCCAGGGCCATGGCCAGGAAAGCCGCCCGCCGGATGTTGAGCCGGTCTATCTCGTCCGGCGGCACAGCCCGGACCGACCAGGCCACGGCCGCCTCCCGGATCAATGCGGCCAGCCGTTCACGCCGACCGGGCGCGAGCAGTTTGGAATCCCGCAGGCCGGGCAGACGCACCCCCACCGGCAGGATGACGGCCGCCGCCACCACCGGCCCCGCCAGGGGCCCCCTCCCCGCCTCGTCCACCCCGGCGATGTGCCGGAACCCCTCGGCGGCCAGCCGCCGCTCGCGGGACCAGTCGGGCCACGGCCGCGCGCCTCCGCCCACCCACCGCCCCCCTCCCCTTTCCGCCGTCCCCGCACGGCCAGCCCCCGCCGGGCACCGTGCCACGGGCCGGGCGCCGTTCCGCGCCACGGGACACGAAGCGCGTCCCCGTGCGGGGCGTCCCCACCCGCGGGGCAAGCTGTCTCCGGAGGGATCAATTCAGCGGCGGCCCGCCGTCTCCTGCCGCCCGCCGGCGCCGGGATCGTCGAGGGTTGGCGGCGTCTCCAGGCTGATCCTGCCCAGGCGGCCGGCGCGAAAATCCCCGAGAAGGGTGACAGCCGCCCGCCGCAGGTCGGGGCGGCCTCCCGGCAGGAGATGCCCCCGGGCCCGGGCCACGGCGGCCAGCAGTGCCGCCCCGCCCTCCCCGGCGCCCAGGCCCGCTTCTCCCTGGGCCAGACCGTAGAAAACGGCCAGCTCCCGCGGCCGGGCTGCCTCCAGCAACTCCACGAGACGTGCGGCCGCCTCCTCCGGCGGGACCGCCTCCTCCGGCACGTTTCCCAGGATGGCCTGAAGCAGCAGGCGGCGTCCCGGGCGCGGAGGAAGGACGCCGGGCAGATCCAGGTAATAGCACCCCTCCGCCGCCACCCACTGGGGACCCCGCGTCACCCCGGGGGAACGGCCGACCCGGGCGCGGGCCCCGCCGACCAGCCGGTTGAGGAGCGACGACTTGCCCACGTTGGGGATCCCGACCAGCATAACCCGGACCGGACCGCGCCGCCCGCCGGCAACCGCGCCCACCTCCGCCACCTTGCGGCGCAGCCCGGTCACCCCCCGGCCGGACCGGGCGTCCACGGCCCAGGCCGCGGTGCCGCCCGCCCGCAGCCGGGTCAACCAGGCCCGGGTGACCTCCTCAGCGGCCAGGTCCCGGTGCGTCAGGGCCAGGACGCGCGGGCGCCCGGCCAGCAAAGGCTCCAGGCGCGGATTGCGCGTGGCCGCGGGGGCGCGGGCGTCGGCCACCTCCACCACCAACTGCACCGCCGACAGATGGCGCCGGATCTCCCGCCAGCCCCGCGCCATGTGACCGGGAAAGAAGGAACCCGCCCCCGGAGACCGGCCCACGCCCCGCCACCCCTCAGGCGGAGCCGGGCTCGCCGCCGGGCCGGCACTCGCCCGCCAACCAACGGAGGTAATCCTCGTTGCCGCCCAGGACAGGAAGGAAGAGAACGGCCGGCACCGTATAAGGGTGATTTTCCCTGATACGGCGGGCGGCTTCCTCCGCCAGCTCCGGCAGGGTCTTGACGATCAACAGGACCTCGGCCTCGTCGGCCACGGCCCCCTCCCACCAATAGAGGGAACGCAGGCCGGGCACCACGTTGGCGCAGGCGCAGAGGCGCTCCGCCAGGAGAAGGCGCGCCAGCCGCACGGCCGCGGCTTCGTCGGGGCACGTCACGTAGACCAGGCAGGCGCGGACGGCAAGGCCCCCGCCGGGGCGGGAAAGGCCCTCCCCCGACGACCCCGGCACCGGCTGGGCGGAGGGTGACACGGCGGCATCACCTCAGGGCAGAAGGCCGGCGTAGGCCACCGGCCACCAGACGAGAAAGGCTTTGCCCTTGAGCCGATCGAGGGAGACGAAGCCGAAGTACCGGCTGTCCTCGCTGTTGGGCCGGTTGTCCCCCAGGACGAAGATGTGGCCCTCGGGCACCACCCTGTCGGGGAGGTTGCCGCCGGCCGGGCTGGAGATGTAGGGCTCCTCCAGGGGTCGGCCGTTGCGTATCACCTGGCCGTCCACCAGGGCCACGTGGTCGCCCGGCACGGCTATGACGCGCTTGATGAGATCGTCCCGCTCGCGCAGCGGGGAGCGGAAGATGACGATCTCGCCGGGCCGCGGCGGGCGCAGGCGGTAGATGAACTTGCTGACCAGGAGGCGCTCGCCGTCGTGCAGGGTGGGCTCCATGGAGCTGCCCCGGACCACGAAGGACTCCACCACGAACTGGCGGATGAGGAGGGTGAGGACGAGGGCGATGGCGACGGTCTCGACGGTTTCCCGGAACGCCGAGCGGCGCCGCTCACCCATGGGTCATCCCCGGCGGTCGCCCTCGCGGCGGCTCTCCTTGATCCGCGCCGCCTTGCCCCGCAGCCGGCGCAGGTAGTAGAGCTTGGCCCGGCGCACGTCGCCGCGGCGGACCACCTCGATTTTTTCGATCCGCGGCGAGTGGACGGGGAAGATGCGTTCGACACCCACCCCCGACGCGATGCGGCGCACGGTGAAGGTCTCCGTCGCCCCTCCTCCGTCGCGGGCGATGACCACGCCCTCGAAGGCCTGCACCCTCTCCCGGTTTCCCTCCCGGACGCGGACGTGAACCCGCACCGTGTCGCCGGGTCCGAAGCTCGGGAGGTCGTCCCGCATCTGTTCCCTCTCTATGAGCCTCATCAGGTCCAAGGAATCCGCCTCCCTCCGGAGAATGCCCGCGCGCAACGGCTTCGATTATAGCACGGCGGGGCGGGACCGAAACGGTCACGGTTCGGCCGCGGGCGGCCCCTCCTCCTCCCGCCAGATCTCCTCCAGGAGCCGCCGGTCGCCGGGGCTCAGGAGAGCCTCCCGCAAGAGCTCAGGCCGGCGCAGCCAGGTCCGCCGCAGGGCTTCCTTGCGCCGCCAGCGGGCGATGAGGGCGTGGTGCCCCGAGAGCAGCACCTCCGGCACCTCGAGCCCGCGAAATTCCCGCGGCCGCGTGTAGTGGGGGCCCTCCAGGAGGCCCATGGCAAAGGACTCCTCCCGTGCCGCCCCGGGCTGGTTGAGGACCCCGGGCAGGAGCCGCACGACGGCGTCCACCACCACCAGGGCCGGGAGTTCCCCCCCCGTCAGGACGTAATCGCCGATGGAAACCTCGTCCGTCACGACGAGCCGGGCCACCCGCTCGTCCACGCCCTCGTAGCGGCCGCAGATGAAGACCAGGTGCGCCTCCGCCGCCAGTTCCTCGGCCAGCCCCTGATCGAAGAGCCGGCCCGCCGGCGTCATGAGGAGGACGCGGGCCGCTCGCCCGCCCCGCTCGGCCGCCCCTGCGGCGAGACAGCTCTCCACGGCGGCCACGATGGGCTCCGCCTTCATCACCATGCCGGGCCCGCCGCCGAAGGCGTAGTCGTCGGTGGTGCGGTGCCTGTCGGCGGCGAAATCCCGCAGGTTCACCACGTGGACGCGGACCAGGCCGCGCTCGCGGGCCTTGCGCACCATGCCCTCGTCCAGGGGTCCGGCAAAGATGCCCGGCAGGCAGGTCAGGAGATCTATCCGCACCCTCTCACCCCCCGGCGTCCGCCGGATCGGCATCGTCCAGGAGACCCGGCTGGGGCCGGACGAGGATGATTCCCCGCGCTAGGTCCACCGTCACGACGGAGGCGAGGGCGGGGATGAGGCGGGCCCGGCCGCCGCCGACCGGCTCCACCACGTACACGTCGTTGGCCCCCGTCCGCAGGATGTCGGTCACGCGGCCCAGCTCCCGCCCGTCCGGGGTGACCGCCGTGAGGCCCAGGAGCTGGTGGTGATAGTACGTGCCCGGGGGTAGGGGCGGCAACTCGAAGGCGGGCACCGCCAGGTGCCGCCCCCGCAATCCCGCCGCGGCCTCCCGGTCGTCAATGCCGGCCAGCTTGACGAGGAGGGAATCCCCGTGAAACCGGACCCACTCCACCCGCCGCGGTTCCCCCTCGCCCTCCACCCACAGAGAGCGCCGCCGGTGGAACCGCTCGGGAAAATCGGTGAGGGGCAGGACGCGCAGCTCACCCCGCAGCCCGTGCGGCGCGCTCACCCTCCCCACCCGGATCAGGTCCGGCGCGGCCCTAGCGCACCACCTCTACGACCACGCGCTTGCCCTGGCGGCTGGCGGCGGCCCGCGCCAAGGCGCGGATGGCCTCGATGATCCGGCCCTCCCGCCCGATCACTTTGCCCACGTCCGCCTCGGCCACCTTGATCTCGACCAGGACGGCCTGTTCGCCGCCCAACTCCCGCACCTGCACCTCGTCGGGCCTGTCCACCAGGTTTTTCACCAGATATTCCACCAGATCGCGCACCGTGGCCCGCCTCCTCTCCCGCGCCGGCGGCCCGCCCGCCGCGACCGCCTCGCCCGCGGAGGCGCCGCGGAACCGCCCCGCCGCGGCCGCTCCGCCCGCAGCGATACTGCGGAACCGCCGTGGCCGCTCCGTCAGAGCGCCTCCGGCACCTCCCGCCCGGCCTCCTCCCCGCCCCCCAGGCGGAGCAGGCGCCGGACCGCGTCACTGGGTTGGGCGCCGCGGCGCAGCCACTCCTGCAGCCGCTCCGCCTCCACCTTGACGGTGGGGGGCTCGGTCAGGGGATCGTAGTACCCCAATTCCTCGATGAAGCGCCCGTCCCGCGGCGAGCGCGCGTCGGCCACCACCAGCCGGTAAAAGGGTCTCCCCTTGGCGCCCATGCGCCGCAGGCGAATCCGCACCGCCATCTCCTCACCCCCTCCGTCCCCCGATCTCCTGCTGCCGGCGTCGGCCGCACCCCAGAGCTAGCGGCGTCCCCCGCCCGGCAGGCCCGGAAAGCCGCTCCTCCCCGGCAGGCCCGGGAAGCCCGGCAGACCGGGGAAGCCCGGCAGGCCGCCGCGCCCTTTCCGCCCCTGCCCTCCCAGCCGCCCCATCAGGTCGCGCACCTGCTGGAACTGGCGGAGGAGCTGGTTCACCTCCTGCACCTCGGTCCCGCTGCCCCGCGCTATGCGCCGGCGGCGGGAACCGTCTATGATCTCCGGCCGCCGCCTTTCCTCGGGCGTCATGGAACAGATGATGGCCTCGGAGCGGGCAAGACGCCTCTCGTCCACCTGGAGGCCGCCCCCCAGGGAGGCCAGGCCGGGGATCAGGCGGGCCAACTCCTGCAGGGGGCCCATCCGCCGGAGCTGCCGCAGTTGCGAGAGAAAGTCCTCCAGATCCAGCTTGCGGCTCACGGCCCTGCGGGCCAGGTCGGCGGCCTCCTTCTCCTCGTAGGCGGCCGTCGCCTTTTCGACTAGGGTGAGAAGGTCGCCCATGCCGAGGATGCGCGACGCCATCCGATCGGGGTGGAAGGGCTCGAGGGCCTCGGGCTTTTCGCCCACGCCGGCGAACTTGATGGGGCGGCCCGTCACCACCCGCACCGACAGGGCCGCGCCCCCGCGGGCGTCGCCGTCCAGTTTGGTGAGGATGACCCCGTCCACCTCCACCCCGCGGTGGAATCCCTCGGCCACCGCCACGGCGTCCTGCCCCGTCATGGCATCCACCACCAGCAGGACCTCGTGGGGACGGACGGCCTCCCGCAGCCGCCGCAGCTCCTCCAGCAGTTCCTCGTCCACGTGCAGCCGTCCCGCCGTGTCCAGGATCACGTAGTCGCGGGCCAGCCGCAGAGCCTCGGCCCGCGCCCGGAGGGCCGTCTCCACCGGGTCGGCCGTCTCCTCCCCCAGGCGACCCGCCCCTCCGCCGGCGAAAGCGACGAAGGGCACCTCCACCTGCCTCGCCAGCACGGCCAGCTGCTCCGCCGCCGCCGGGCGGTACACGTCGCAGGAGGCCAAAAGGGGCCGCCGGCCCTGCCGTCGCAGGTGGAGGGCCAGCTTGGCGGCCGTGGTGGTCTTGCCGGCGCCCTGCAGACCCACCACCAGGACCACGGTGGGCGGCTCCGGCGCCACGGCCAGCCCCGCGCGCCTGCCTCCCAGGAGGGCGGTCAGCTCGTCGCGGACGATCTTGACCACCTGCTGGGCGGGGGTGAGGGAAGCCACCACCTCCCGGCCCAGGGCGCGCTCCCGCACCCGCGCCAGGAAGTCCCGCACCACCCCCAGGTTGACGTCCGCCTCCAGGAGCGCGACCCGCACCTCGCCCAAAGCCTCGTCCAGGTCGCGCTCCGACAGGCGGCCGCGCCCCGCCAGGCGGCGGAAGGCCGTCTGCAACCTTTCCGTCAGCGACTCGAACAAAGCGAGGAACCTCCCGGCACGCGCGCCTGCAGCACAAGGCGGATTCTAGCAATGGGATTTCACGGCGTCAACGCGGCACCCTTGCGGCCGCAGCGCCGCATAAACATGGCGCCAACACGGGGCCGGCGCGGCGACACCGCGGCGCGAGACCGGCGCGGCGGCAAAGCACGGCCGGCGTTCTCAGGCCGGTCTCAGGCCGCCGACGTGCTCTGACCGTGCTCGGCGGGAAAAGTGACGAGAAAGGTGGTCCCTCCGCCCTCCCGGTCCCGGACGGTGACCCTGGCTCCGTGGGAGGCGGCCACCTGCCGCACCACCACCAGCCCCAGGCCCGTTCCCAGCTCCTTGGTGGTGAAGAAGGGCTCGAAGATCCGCTGCCGCAGATGGGGCGGGACGCCGCAGCCGTTGTCGCTCACCTCCAGGATCACGTGTTCTCCCTCTCCGCGCACGCCAACCCAGACCAAGCCGCCCGGCTCGCACGCCTCGAGGGCGTTGACCACCAGGTTGCGCACCAGTTGCTCCAGGTGGCCGGGGCGGCCCTTCACCGCCGGCACCCCGTCCGCCACGCTCAGGGAGATCCCAACTCCCCGCTCCGCGGCCAGGAGCCGGCAGTGGTGCACCACCTCCCGCGCCACCTCGCCCAGGGAGAGAGCACCCTCCGGCTCGGTGACCCGGGCCAGGAGCAAAAAGTCCCGGCCCGTGTGCTCCACCTTTTGTAGGAGGCGCAGGGAGTCGTAGAGCCAGCGCCGCGCCAGGCCAAGGCGGGTGTCCAGGGCGGCCGCCTCCTCCCCCGCGGGCGGCTCGCCGCCCCCCACCGCCTGGCCCTCCTCCCCCAGGATGCCGCCGATGAACTCGAGCCGGCAGGAGACGGTGGTCAGGGGCTGGATCACCTCGTGCACCGCCGTGGCCGCTATCCGCACCGTCTGCTCCAGCTCCCGGCCCCGCCGCGCCTCCGCCTCTTGCTGGAGGAGCCGCTGCATCTCCCTCAGGACGACGATGGAGACCACGGGCAGGGCCACCACGGCCAGCCACACCAGGTAGCCGGAAAGGCCGCTCGGCACCGCCTCCCAGAAGTGGACGTGCCTCGCCGCCGCCACATTGCCCAGGAGGAGGAGGGCGTAGATCTGCACGAGGAAAAGGTTCACGAGGATCAGGCTCTGCCGGCGCACCGGCGCGCCGCCGCCCAGGTCCACCAGCACGAGGCCCCGCCGCCACGCGGCCCACCCCAGCCCCGCCAGGGGCGTCATGCTCATGGCCCACAGGCCCGCGTAAGCCGGCCAGGAGGACATGACGGCCGCCAAGTCAATCTTGCCAAGAGCGGTCACGCCGATGACCAGGAGGCCGCCCAACCACATGAAGGACATGGCCAGGAGGCCGGCCGCCAGACCCACCCAGCCGCTCAGGCCCAGGAAGAGGCGCGCCACGGCGGGATAGGCCGCCAGCAGGAGCACGTTGTGGCCCCCCAGGGGCAGGCCCAGGCGGCGGTAGGTCTCGCTCACCGCCACCACCAGGAGGCCAAAGAAGAGGCCCGCCTCCAGCAGGCGGGCGGCCGGCCGCCGCACGCCCACCAGGAGCAGGCCCACGCCCATTGCCAGAAGACCATCTGCCAGACTGGCCACACCGTCGGTGATGCGTACCGCCAGCGGCAGGTCCAAGAACGGCCCTCCCCTCAGCCCTCGCCCCCCAGCCGCCGCGGCAGCGCTGGCTCGTAAAACCACCCGAGGCACGCCAGGGCCGCCCCGTTGAGGAGGGCCAGCCCGGCCCCCGCCGCCGCCAGGAGGAAGAGGAGCCGCCTAGTGAATTTGCCGGCCATGTCCCTTTTCCCTCCTTCCCCGCAGAGATAATGAGAAACTTTTTCTCCGCCTCCGCGTCGCCCGGCTGGCCCCCGCCCGCCGGTCGCCGCCCTCCGCCCCCGCCCCCTGCCCGGCTTCGCCGGCTCACGACCGTCCGGCCCAAGACGGCTCGCGGCCGTCCGGCCTAGGCCCAGGCCGTCCGTTTCCGCGCCGGGGCCGCCAAAACCCGGTCCAGGAGCCACACCAGCCGCTCGCCGGTGCGGGTGACGGTGAAAGCCTGCCAGGCCATGGCCCACGCCCCCGCCAGGACGTGGGGCGGCACTCCGCCGGCTGCGCCAAGGCCCGCCGGCTCGGGGCGACCCGCCAGGGCGGCCAGGGCCACGGCCGCGTGCCAGGCCGCCCAGCCCCCCGCCACGGTCAGGGCCAGCACCCGCAGCCGCCGGCGCCGGACCCGGTCCGGGCG
>FWPU01001614.1_pt1 | contig 66966 bp, 62 predicted proteins | sample 2228361 | NCBI WGS metagenome assembly FWPU01 (sample SAMEA103939777, study PRJEB20133) | metagenome
CGGGCACGGGGGCCGGGGCGGCGGGCGCGGGGGCGGGCGGGCCAGCGGTCGCGGCGGCGGGCACGGGGGGCGGCGCCACCAGGACCGGCTCCAGCTCGCGGAGCTCGACGATCCGCCGGGGCGGCGGCTTGCCGGGGACGACCGGCTCCACCCTGGGCCGCTCGGGCTCCCCCTCCCGCGCGAACCTCGGCGCGTAGCGGAAGTAGGCGAGGCCGGTCCCCAGGAGGATGAGGACCCCCAGGGCGAACACGAGCACGGCCACCCCGTACACCCACCCGCCGGTGTTCCGCACCGGCGTGACGGTGGGGTCGAGGCTCACCTGCGCGAGCGCGGCGGGCGCGCCCAGGACCGTGAGCGCGCAGGCGCCGAGCACGACGAGCGGGGTGCGCCGGGGACGCATCGGCGGCGATCGTAGCAGACGGCCTGGAGAGGGTCCGATCGAGCCGGAGATGGGATTCGAACCCATGACCTGCCGCTTACGAGGCGGCTGCTCTGCCTGGCTGAGCTACTCCGGCCGGCCGAAGCGAGTCTACCAACCGCCCCCCGCCGCCCGGCCGCCGCGACCGTGGCATCACCCGGTGCGTCCACCACCCGGGGATGCGGGAAGGCTCCCCCGGCGATCGGCCGGTCCGCTCCCTCACCCGCCGGGGACGAGCCGCAGGAACGCTTGCTCCAGGACGAGCCTGGGGTTCAGGTTGAGGTCCTCCGCGAGCGCCGCCCGGGCCTCCTCGATCGCCCCGATGGCGCGGGCGTCGGCGGCCACGTCGCCCCGGCCGGGCTCGCGGTCCACGTTGAGGAGGAGCTCGGGCCCCGCCCCGACCGTCGTCAGCACGCGGTCCCTGAGCAGGGCCGAGCATGCCAGGAGGACCCGGTCCAGGAAGTCCCGCTCGGCCCGGCGTTCCCGACGCTTCTGGCGCGTCTCGATCCGCCGGACCGCGCCCCGGTACGCCTCCTCCACCCGCCCGCGCTCGTCGAGGAACGGCTCGAGCTCGGCACGGAACTCCTCCTTGAGGCCCTTCCGGTAGGCCTCCGCCGCCCCGAGCACGAGGTCCGCCGCGGCGAACGCCCCGGTCGGCCCATCGGCCGCCCTGGCCAGCGCCTCCGCGGCCACCCCGCGGAAGGCCAGGCCCTCGGCGTCCGCGAGCCGACGGGCCCGGCCCAGGTTCCCGCCCGAGAGCCGGGCCGCGAGCAGCGCCCGCTCCTCGGGGACCCCCTCCGCGACCAGCGTCCCCACGACGAACCCCTCGGCGAGCGGGCGGAAGGCGACGACGTGGCACCGCGACACCACGGTCTCGGGCAGCTCGTGGGCCCGGGCCGAGAGGAGCAGCAGCACGGCGTCGGCCGGCGGCTCCTCCAGCACCTTGAGGAGGACGTCGGCGGCGGCCGGGTTCAGCCGGTCCGCCTCGCGGATCACGAAGACCTTCCGGCCGGGCTCGGGGGGCGTCCGGTAGGCCGGGTGCCAGACCTCCTCCCGGACCGTCTCCACGTGGATGTCCCGGCCCTCGGGCTCCACGACGAACACGTTGGGGTGGCGCTCGGCGAGCGCCAGCCGGCAGGCCCGGCACTCCCCGCACCCCCGCCGCCCGCAGAGCAGCGCGGCGGCGAAGGCCCGGGCCGCGAGCTGCTTCCCGCTCCCCTCCGGCCCCGCGAACACGTACGCGTGGTGCGGCCGCGCCGCCGCCTGGGTCAGGAACGCCACCGCCTCCTCCTGCCCGGGGATCCGCTCCAGCACCGGCGAGCCCGTCACCGCCCCTTCACCCGACCCCCTCCGGAGGGTTCTCCTCCCGCTCCGCGAGCAGCCGGAGCAGCGCCTCCCGCACCGCCGCCGCCACCTCGTCCTCGGGCCGGGCGGCGTCGACCACGACGAACCGCTCCGGGTGCTCCTCGGCGATCCTGAGGTACGCGTCCGACACCTTGTCGAAGAACCCCGGGCCCTCGGCCTCGATCCGGTCCGGCTCCCGGCCGATCCGCCGGAGCCCCTCCTCGGGCTCGAGGTGGAGGAGGATCACGAGATCGGGGAAGAGCCCCTGCGTCGCCCACACGTTCAGCGTGAGCACGTCCTGCTCCCCGAGCCCCCGCCCCCAGCCCTGGTAGGCGAGGGAGGAGTCCACGTACCGGTCGCAGAGCACCACCTTCCCCTCGGCCAGGGCCGGCCGGATCACGGTCGCCACGTGCTGGGCCCGGGCCGCGGCGAACAGCAGCGCCTCGGCCCGCGGCTCGAGCCTCCCGGTGTCCACCGAGAGGAGCAGCTCGCGGAGGGCCTCGCCGACCTCCGTGCCGCCCGGCTCCCGGGTCACGAGCACGTCGCACCCGCGCTCGCGGAGGAACGCCGCGGCCCGCTCGATCTGGGTGCCCTTCCCCGACCCCTCGACGCCCTCGAACACCACGAACAGCCCGGCCGCGGGCGCGCGCTTCAGCCGGGGCACGAGCGAGAGGGGGACCGGCCTGGAGAGCCGGTGGCGGCGGAGGCCGAGCCGCGTGAGGATCCCCGCCGCGATGACCCCCAGGCCGACCGTGGCCAGGGCCAGCCGGGTCCCGGACAGGTCCAGCCGCTGGCCGCCCACGTGCGCCTCGTGGTCGCCGTAGATCGCGGCGAGGGCGGGGAACGCGACGAGCGACACGAACAGCCCGAGACGGCCGAGGACCGTGAGCGATCCGAAGGTCCGCCCCCGGTACTCGTCGGGGACGTTCTCCTGGAGCAGCACGTACCCCGCGACCCACGTCGCGCCGCAGAAGAACCCGAGCACCACGGCGAGCACCGACGCCAGCGAGAGGTTCGGCATCGAGGCCAGGACGAACAGCGTGGCGGCGGCGGCGAGGAGGGACCAGGAGAAGACGTGGTCGATCTCGGCGGCCCGGGCCGCGCGGCTCACCGTGGCCATCCCCGCCCCCATGCCGACGCCGAACGCCGTCACCAGGACCCCCCAGCCCGCGCTCCCGGCACCGAGGGTCTGGGTGGCGAACACCGGCCCCAGCGCGAGCACGGCCCCCGCCGCGCTGAAGGCCACCACGATCCCCGTGGTCATGGCCCGGGCCAGGGGGTGCTCCCGGAGGAACCGCAGGCCCTCCACGATGTCCCGCCCGATCAGCGTGAGGTCCACCCGGGCCGCGCGCCGGGCGGCCGGGGTGCGGATCGGGATCCCGGTGAGCATCACGGCGGAGAACAGGAACGTCCCGGCGTCGGCCCAGAGCGCGATGGCCTCGGGCCGCGCCGCCAGGTAGGGGACCCGCGCCGAGAGCCCCTCCGCCACCCCCGCGAGGGCGGCGAACGCCGCCCCCCCGAAGGGGAGCGTCCCGTAGGCGGTGATCAGCCCGATCGAGTTCGCGTTCGCCAGCTGGCGGCGGGGCACGAGCCGCGGGAGGCTCGCGTCGCGGGCCGGGGTCCAGAGCAGCGAGAGGCACTCGATCGCGAACGAGAGGAGGTAGATCGCCCAGAGCTCCCCGAGGAACGGCATCGAGGAGTACATCGCGGCCCGGGCCACGTCCGCCACGATCATCACCTGCTTGCGGTCCAGCCGGTCCACGATCGCGCCGGCGAACGGCCCGAACAGGATCGCGGGGAGCATCCGCGCGACCATCACCCCCGACACCGCGAACGCGGCGCCCCCGGGCGTCCGCCCCAGGCGGGCCACGAGCGCGGTGACCGCCACGAACCCCACCCAGTCCCCGAACGAGGACACGGTCATCGCGGCGAGGAGCCGGGAGAACGGCGGGTGGGTGAGGAGGTCGCGGAGGGTCGCCGACCTGGTCCCTCGGAGCGCCGCGACCTCGTCCGCGAACCCGGCCACTACGCCTCCGCGGACCCGGCGGCCCGCCCGCCGGCCCCGGCGCCTCCCTCGAGGTCGGCGGCCTCCCCGGCGCCCTCCACGACCTGGCCGCACGCGATGCACCTCCCCGACCCGTCCCGCTGGAGGACCAGGAGGGAACCGCAGTTCGGGCAGGCTTGGGGGAGCGGGCGCTGGCCCACCGTGAAGTCGCAGTCGGGGTAGCGGTCGCAGCCGTAGAAGACGCTGGCCCGCCGGCCGCGGCGGGCGCGCTTGCGCACCAGCTCCCCCTCCCCGCACCGGGGGCACCGCACCCCGGTGCCCCGGTCCTCGCGCTTCACGTACCGGCACCCCGGGTAGCCCGTGCAGCCGACGAACGGGCCGTAGCGGCCCACCTTCCGCGCGAGCGGCCGGCCGCACTCCGGGCACCGCTCGTCGAGGACCTCGGGCTCGGGCCGCTCCCCGCCGTCCAGGTTCCGGGTGTAGCGGCACTCGGGGTAGTTCCGGCAGCCGATGAACTTCCCGTGCCGGCCGAGCTTCACCACGAGCCGCCCGGGCTCGCGCCCCTCCTGCGGGCAGAGCGGGCACAGCTCCTCGAGCTCCTCCTCGAACCGTTCGATCTCCACCTCGTTCTTCTCCAGGAGCCGCTCGAACGGCCCGTAGAAGGCGTCGAGGACCTGGACCCAGCGCAGCCGCCCCTCGGCGATCTCGTCCAGCTCCTCCTCCATCCGCGCCGTGAAGTTCACGTCGACGATGTCGGGGAAGAACTCGACCAGGAGATCGGTCACGACCTCGCCCACGTCCTCGGGGAAGAAGCGGCGGTCCTCGAGGCGGACGTACCCCCGCTCGAGGAGCGTCGAGATGATCTGGGCGTAGGTCGAGGGACGGCCGATCCCCAGCTCCTCCAGGGTCTTCACGAGCGACGCCTCGGTGTAGCGGGGCGGGGGCTGCGTGAAGTGCTGCTCGGGGAGGACCTCGAGGAGCCGGAGCGGCTGGTCGGCCCGCAGGCGCGGGAGGAGCGCCTCCCGGTCCTCCTCGGAGGGCTCGTCCCGCCCCTCCGTGTACACCCGGCGGAACCCGTCGAACCGGAGGGTCTGGCCGGTCGCGCGTAGCACGTAGGTGGCCCCCTCCGCCGTGGCCTCGACGTCCACCGAGACCTGGTCGAAGACGGCCTCCCGCATCTGCGAGGCCACGGCCCGCTGCCAGATCAGCCGGTAGAGACGCGCCTGGTCCCGGTCGAGCGAGTCCTCGACCGCGTCCGGGTGGTAGCGCTTGGGCGCGGTGGGGCGGATCGCCTCGTGCGCCTCCTGCGCGCCCCGGGCCTTGGTCCGGTAGCGGCGGGGCTTCGCGAGCGCGTAGTCCGGGCCGTACTGGAGCCGGACCACCTCGGCGAGCTCCGCGAGGGCGGCCTCGGCCAGGTGCACCGAGTCGGTCCGCATGTACGTGATCAGCCCCACCCGGCCCTCCCCGGGCAGGTCGACCCCCTCGTAGAGCTGCTGGGCGATCGTCATCGTCTTCCGCGCCGAGAACCCGAGCTTCCGGGCCGCCTCCTGCTGGAGGGTGGAGGTCGTGAAGGGCGGGGGAGGCGTCCGCTTCACCTGGCGTTCGCGGACCTCCCGCACGCGGTAGGCGGCCCCGCGGAGCCGCTCGGCGTGGGCCGCCGCCTCGGCCTCGGTCCGGAGCACGAGGCCCCCCTTGTCGGGGGAGGCGGCGAGCCGCTCCTCCCCGATCTGGATCAGGCGCACGACGAAGGCCTCCTCGTCCCCGTCGGGGGCCAGGCGGGCGTCGATCGTCCAGTACTCGACCGGGACGAACGCGCGGATCTCCCGCTCCCGGTCCACGATCAGCCGGAGGGCCACGGACTGGACCCGGCCGGCGGAGAGCCCGGGGCGGACCTTCCTCCACAGGATCGGCGAGATCCCGTAGCCGACCAGTCGGTCGAGGATGCGGCGGGCCTGCTGGGCCTCGACGAGCCTGAGGTCGATGGCTCGCGGGTTGCGGAACGCTTCGAGGATCGCGTCCCGCGTGATCTCGGTGAACGTGACGCGCTTGGCCTCCTCGGGAGCCACCCCGAGGACCTCCGCGACGTGGTAGGCGATGGCCTCGCCCTCCCGGTCGAAGTCCGTGGCCAGCACCAGGTCCCCGGCCCGGCGGAAGGCAGCCCGCAGCTCCCGGACGGCTCGCTCCGAGTCCTCCGGCACGACGTATTCGGGCTCGAACCCACGTTCGGTGTCGACCCCGAGCTTGTTCTTGGGGAGGTCGCGGACGTGCCCGTAGGAGGCCCGGACCGTGTATCCCGCTCCCAGGTACCGCTCCAGGGTCTTCGCCTTGGTGGGCGACTCCACGACCACGAGCGTCTTCGCCATGGTCTTCCTCACCTGCCCGGCGGCCGGCCCGCCCGCCCGGCCCGCCCTCCGGCGGCCCACGGTACCACCGCCCCCAGCGGTGCCGGGCGAGCGGCCCCACCGGGGATGCTACGGTGGGGCGGCCGGAGGGCGGGGTGTTCGAGGCGATCCAGGACTTCGTCGTGGAGGAGATCGGCCGCTACGGCTACGCGGCCGTGTTCGTCCTCATGGTGCTCGAGTCGGCCTGCATCCCGATCCCCTCCGAGATCACGATGCTCTTCGGCGGAGCCCTCGCGAGCCCCGCCTTCTCCGGCTCCGGGCGGGAGCTCGACCTGGTCCTGGTTTCCCTCACCGGCGCCGTTGCGAACCTCGTGGGCTCCTGGCTCGCCTACTGGGTGGGGTCGGTGGGGGGACTCCCGCTCGCCCGGCGGTGGGGACGGTACCTCCTGGTCCACCCCCACGAGATCGACCGGGCCCACGACTGGTTCGACCGCCACGGCGAGGCCGCGGTCTTCTTCTCCCGGCTGCTCCCGGTGATCCGCACGTTCATCAGCCTCCCGGCCGGGGTGGCTCAGATGCCGTTCGGGCGGTTCAGCGTCTACACCCTGCTCGGCTGCCTCCCCTGGACCTCGGCGCTCGCCGGCCTCGGCTACGTCCTCGGGGAGAACTGGGCCGCCGCCGAACGGGTCCTCCGCCCGGTCTCCTGGCTCGTCGCCCTGGCCCTCGCGGCCGTCGTGGCCTGGTGGGTGGTCCACCGGGTCCGCCGGATCCGCGAGGCGGCGGGCCGCGACTGACGACGGATGGGCACCGGCCGGCCCCGGCGGTTCCCCGGGTCGATCGCGGCCGGCGCGCGGCGAGCGTTCGAGCGGTTCCCGGCCCGCGCCCGCGGCGTGCCCGGGCTCGGCCTCGCGATCGCCGTCGCCGAGCGGGCCTCCCGGGACGCCGTGGGGATGCTGGCCGCGGCCCTCACCTACTACCTGTTCCTCTCGCTGTTCCCCCTCCTCCTCCTCGCGCTCTCCATCCTCGGCTTCGTCCTCTCCGACCCCGCGCTCCAGGCGCGGTGGGCGGAGCGGCTCGCGGGCGCCGTGCCGGGGCTCGAGCCGCTCCTGGGCCGGAACCTCCGCGCGCTCGCCCGGGGTCGGACCGGGGCCGGCGCGGCCGCCCTCGCCGGGCTCCTCTGGACGAGCCTGGGGGCCGCCGAGGCCGCCCGCGGCGTCCTCGCCCGGGTCTTCCGCCGCCGCCCCGCCGGCAACCTGCTCCTCCAGAAGCTCCGGTCCGCCCTCTCGCTGGGGCTCGTGGGGCTCGTCGTCCTGGCCTCGACCGCGGCGACCGCCTTCCTCGCCGGCCGCCCGGCGGCCCCGGCCCGCCCGCTCGGCTACCTCGCGACCCTCGCGGTCGACACCGGCCTGTTCCTCGTGGTCTACCGCTACCTGACCCCCGGCCCCGGCCCGCCCGCCCGGGACCTCCTCCCGGCCGCCATCGTGATGGGCGTCGGCTGGAACGCCCTGAAGGTGGCGGGCACCTGGTACGGGCTGCGCGTCGTGGCCCGGGCCTCCGCGGTCTACGGGGCGTTCGCGGCCGCCCTCGGGATCCTCGCGGTCCTCCACGTGGCGACGCGGGTCTTCGTCTACGGGGCCGAGGTGGCCGCGGAGCTCCTCGAGCGGCGGGGCCGCCTGCCCGCCGAGGGCTGACCCCGGTCACGCCAGGTCGATCTGGGGCGCGACCTCCTGGAGCCCCTCGATCGCCACCGCGAGGAACTCCTCGAGCGGGAGCCCCAGCGAGTCCTCGACCGACGTGATCTCCTCGCGATCCACGCCCGGGGCGAACGCCTTCTCCTTGAGCTTCTTCTTCACCGAGGAGACCTTCATCCCCCGGGCCCGCTCCGGCCGGACCAGGGCCGCGGCGACCAGGAGGCCCGCGACGGCGTCGGCGTGGACCACCGCCCGCGACATCCGGTCGGTCCGGTAGGCCCCGTGCGCGTGGGCGATGACCGCGTTCACCACCCGCTCGTCCGCCCCGGCCTCCCGGAGCCATTCGGCGGCGAGGAAGCCGTGGCGGTCGGGGTCGTCGTGGGTCCGGTCCTGGTCGAGGTCGTGGAACAGGCCGGCCAGGCCCCAGAGCTCCTCGTCCTCGCCGAACCGGCGGGCCAGGGCCCGCATCACCCCCTCCACCGAGATCAGGTGCCGGACGGTGGTCTCCTTCTCCGCCCGCGCCCTCACGAGGGCGAGCGCCGTCGCGCGATCCATGGCTCCTCCTCCAACGGGTAGGGGACGCTCGAGAGGATGACCCGCGGCTCGGTGAGCAGCAGGCGCTTCACGAACAGGGCGTTCTGGTTGTGCAGGAGCACGTGGCGCCACCGGGCCACCACGAACTCGGGGAGGACGACGGCGCACACCGCCTCCGGGGTCGCGGTCACCCGCCGGACCTCGTCGAGGATCGGCCCGGTGAGGTCGCGGAACGGGGCCTCCACGACGTCCAGCGGGACGCCCGGGTCGGCCCGCACCCACTCCTCCTCGATCGCGGCGGCCTCGTCCGGGTCGAGGCTGAAGTGGACGGCCCGGGTCTCCTGGGCCTCGAGGGAGCGGGCGTGGTTCACGGCCCGGATCGTCGCGTCGTGCACGGCCGAGACGAACACGAGCGCCACGGTCCGGGTGGGGATCAGCGGCCGCGCGTCGACGCCCACGGGCCGCCCCTCCTCCACGAGCACCGGGACGTCGGTCACCACCACCCCGGCCTCGCGGAGCAGCCCGGCCTTGAGCCGCACGAGCCCGCGGCGCCGGAGGAGGTAGAGGAGGAGCGACCCGCCCACGAGCTCGGGGACCACCACCGTGACGAAGTCGCGCGGCCCCCGCGGGATCCCGTCGAGGAACACGCGCACCGAGCCCAGGAGGTCGGGGCCGGGCGGGAGGGGTTCCAGCTCGGGCCCGGGCCCGCCGAGGAGCGTCCGCCACCGCGCCCGGAGCTCCGCGAGGGCGGGCTCCTCCCGGACCGGCGTGACGGCCCGGAGGTCCCGGGGGCGGAACGAGCGGATGTAGCCGAGGGCCTCCGCGGCCGCCGCGTCGACGTCCCGCACGAGCAGCACGACGCGGTTGATCCCCACCTCCCCCGGTCGGACCGCCCCGCGGCGGAGCTGCCGGCTCACCGAGGCGTAGTGGCGGTGGATGGCGAGGAAGCCGGACACGATGACGGGGATCGCCGCGATCACGATCCAGGCCCCGTGCAGGAACTTGGTGGCGGTGATCACGACCAGCACCACGCCCGTGGTGAGCGCCCCGACCGCGTTGATCGCCATCGCCCGCCGCCAGCCGCGCGGGGCCGCCTCCCCCCACGCCCCCTCCCGCCGCCAGTGCCGCACCATCCCGGCCTGCGACAGCGTGAACGAGGTGAAGACCCCCACGACGTAGAGCTGGATCAGGCGGCTGACCTCGGCCTCGAACGCGACGAGCAGGAGCCCGGCCAGGGTGGCGAGCGCCAGCACGCCGTTGGAGAACACGAGCCGGTCCCCCCGGTTCATGAACCGCCGGGGCATGAAGCGGTCCCGGGCGAGGATCGCCGAGAGCCGGGGGAAGTCCTGGTAGGCGGTGTTCGCCGCGAGCACGAGGATGGCCGCCGTGAACGCCTGCACCACGTAGAAGCCGATCCCCCCGTCGAAGACGGCGTCGGCGATCTGGGCCACGACGGAACGCTCCTCGCTCACGGTGATGCCCGGGACGTGCGTGGCGAGGAACGAGATCCCGAGGAACATCGCGATCGCGATGGCCCCCATCATCGCCAGGGTGTCGGCGGCGTTCTTCGCCTGCGGCCGCCGGAACGCCTGCACCCCGTTCGAGACGGCCTCCACGCCGGTGAGGGCGGTCGAGCCCGAGGAGAAGGCCCGCAGGATCGTGAACGCGCCGACCGGTCCCGCGACCTGGGCCAGGTCGGGGTGGGGCGGGACGGGGGACGTGGCGGGGCAGGCGGCGGCGCATCGGGCGAGGCCCACGGCCACCATCGCGAGGATCGAGGCGATGAACGCGTAGGTGGGGACGGCGAAGAGCGTCCCGGACTCGCGCACGCCGCGGAGGTTCGCGAGCGTGATGAAGGCGACGAGGCCGAGCGCCAGCTCGACCCGGTGGGGCAGGAGCGCGGGCCGGGCCGAGGTGATCGCGAACACCCCCGCCGCGACCGAGACGGCGACGGTCAGGACGTAGTCGGTGAGCAGGGCCGCCGCGGCCACGAGGCCCGGCAGGGTCCCCAGGTTCTCCTTGCTCACGATGTAGGCGCCGCCGCCGGAGGGGTAGGCCCGCACCGTCTGCCGGTAGGACGAGATCACGATCACCATGAGCGCCGCGATCGCCAGGGCGATCGGCATCACCGGGCGGCGCGCCGACGCCGCCGCGGTCGCGCTCGACAGCACGAGCAGGATCTCCTCGGTCGCGTAGGCCACCGAGGAGAGCGCGTCCGAGGAGAAGACCGGGAGCGCGAGGACCTTCGGCAGCAGCGTGTGCTCGAGCCGCGCGCTCGCCATCGCGCGCCCCACCAGGAGGCGCTTGAGGAGGCTCCCCCGGCGCCGGGGCGGGAGCGTGGCCACCCTCACGGTGCGGCCCGCTCCAGCGCCGCGCCGGCGCCCAGGTGGTAGGGGACGCTCGTCACCACGACCCGCGGCTCGTAGAGGAGCAGACGCTTGAAGTAGAACGCGGTCTGGTTGTGGAGCATGTGCTCCCACCACCGTCGCACGACGAACTCGGGCAGGACCACGGTCACCACCGTGTCCCCGCGCCGGGTGTGGGCGCGGATCTCCTCGAGGAGCGGCGGGCCCAGGTCCCGGAAGGGCGCCTCCACCATCGCCAGGGGGACGTCGATCCGCCGCCGGTGCCACTCCTCGACCATCGGGCCGACCTCCTCGGGGTCGGTCACGAAGTACAGCGCCTCGAGGACCGCCGGACGGAGGGCCTTCGCGTAGACGATGGCCCGGACGGTGGCGTCGTGGACCGCCGACACGGGCACCAGGACCACGCTCCGACGGAGCTCGACCGCGTGCTCCTCGCGCGTGGCGACCAGCGGCTCCTCCTCCGGGAGCAGCGGGACGTTCGTCACCACCACCCCCGGCTCGAACAGGAGCGAGGTCTTGAGCAGGAGCGCCCGCCGCTCGCCCAGGGGCCGGAGCGGCGACCGGCGCCCGATCCGCTCGGGGATCACCACCGTCACGAACCCGTCCGGCTCCCGCGGCATCGACCGGAGGTAGGCGCGGATCGCCCGGACCGGGTGCTCGGCCGCCCCCGGCAGCCGCTCGAGCTTCCCGAGCCGGGGGGCGAGCGTCGCCCATCCGGCGGCCACCTCCTCGTAGGCCTCGGACGGTCCCACGTACAGCGGCGCCAGCCGCTCGGGGCGGACCGCGAGGAGGTAGGCCGCGGCGTCCGCGACGGCCGGCCCGAGGTCGGGCACGAGCACCACGAACGACGTCCTCGCCTCGACGTCCGCCCGCAGCTCCCGGGCCCGGAGCACGCGTCCGGTCCGCTCGTAGTGCCGGTGAACGGCGAGGAAGAACGAGACGATCACGGGCATCGCCGCGATCACGATCCAGGCCCCCCGGGTGAACTTCGTGAGCGTCACGATGACCAGGACCACCCCGGTGACCGCCGCCCCCACCCCGTTGATCGCGGCGCTGCGGCGCCAGCCGGGCTCCCTCCGGGTGACCCACCGCCGGACCATCCCGGCCTGCGAGAGCGTGAACGCCGTGAACACCCCGACGACGTAGAGCTGGATCAGCCGGGTCAGTTCCGCGTCGAAGGCCCAGATCAGCAGCCCGGCCAGGGCCGCCAGGGCGAGCACGCCGTTGGAGAACACCAGCCGGTCGCCCCGGTTGCGGAACTGGGCCGGCATGAACCGGTCGCGGGCGAGGATCGACGAGAGCCTCGGGAAGTCCTGGTACGCGGTGTTCGCCGCCAGCACGAGGATCCCGGCGGTGGCCGCCTGCAGCAGGGCGAAGGTGGGCCCGTGGCCGAACACCGTCTCCCCGATCTGGGCCAGGACCGAGGTGTGGAGCGCGATCTCGTGGTTGGTCCGGACGTGGAGCGCGCCCGCGAGCCACGTGATCCCCAGGAACATCGTGACGCTCATGGCGCCCATGATCGCGAGCGTGGCGGCCGCGTTCCTCGCCTGGGGCCGCCGGAACGCGCCCACCCCGTCCGCGATCGCCTCCACGCCGGTGAGGGCGGTGGCCCCCGAGGCGAAGGCCCGCAGGACCAAGAACCAGGTGAGCGGGCTCTCCGGGGGGAGCGGCAGGTCCGCGGTCTCGGCCACCGGGCACCCGGAGAGGCAGCGCACGAAGCCGGTGGCGAGCGTGAGCCCGACCATCGCGACGAACCCGTAGGTGGGGACGGCGAAGAGCGTCCCGGCCTCCTTCACCCCCCGGAGGTTCGCGAGCGTGACGAACCCCACCAGGGCCAGGGCCATCGCCACCCGGTGCTCGCGGAGGGCCGGCACCGCGGAGGTGATCGCGATCGTCCCCGCGGTGATCGAGACCGCCACCGTGAGGACGTAGTCGGACAGGATCGCCGCCGCCGCCACCAGCCCGGGGAGGGTCCCCAGGTTCTCCCGGGCCACGATGTAGGAGCCGCCGCCGCGGGGGTACGCGCGCACCGTCTGCCGGTAGGAGGTCACGACGACCACGAGGAGCGCGGCGATGGCCAGGGCGATCGGGAGCCGCAGCGAGAGGGCTCCGGACCCGGCCAGGACCAGGACCAGCATCATCTCCTCGGTCGCGTAGGCGTTCGAGGAGAGGGGGTCGGAGGAGAAGACCGGGAGCGCGAGGACCTTCGGGAGGAGCTGGTGCTCCTGCTTGTGGGTGGCGAGGGCCCGCCCGACGAGGAGGCGCTTGATCACGTCCCTGGCGGGCGGACGGGTCCGGACCGTGGCGGGCATGCGACGCAGGGTAGCGGGCGCCGGTCGCCCGGTCGAGGCACCGCGCCCGGCCCCCCACGCGTTAGGCTAACGCCTCGTGCGGGTCGTCATCATGGGCTGCGGACGGGTCGGCTCCCTCCTCACGGTGGAGCTGGCCAAGGCCGGCCACGAGGTCGCGATCATCGACAAGCGGCCCGAGGCCTTCGAGCGGCTGCCGCCGGGCTTCGAGGCCCGGACCGTCGTGGGGATCGGCTTCGACCCCGAGGTGCTCGAGGAGGCGGGGATCAAGGACGCCGACGCCTTCGTGGCGGTCTCGAGCGGCGACAACTCCAACATCGTGTCGGCCCGCGTGGCCCGGGAGCACTACCACGTGCCGGTGGTGATCGCCCGGATCTTCGACCCCCGCCGGGCCGAGATCTACGAGCGGCTGAACATCCCCACGGTGGCGAGCGTGCGCTGGGCGGTGAAGCAGATCATGGCGATGCTGTTCCACGCGCGGGAGGAGATCAAGGAGACCCTGGCCGGCGGCGACCTGTTCCGGATGCGGGTGGCGGTGCCCCCGCACCTCGTGGGCAAGCCGGTGAGCGCGCTCCAGGTCCCGGGGAAGATCCTGGTGGGCGGCGTGGACCGCGGCGGCCAGGGGTTCATCCCGGTGCCCTCGAGCACGTTCCAGGAGGGCGACCACGCCCAGCTCTTCGTCCACCGGGACGCCCTGGAGCTCCTCGACGAGCTCCTCGAGGCCCCGGCCGAGCACTGACGGGGGATCGCGATGCGGGTCGTGATCAGCGGCGGCGGCGCGGTGGGCCGGCACCTCGCGGTCGACCTCGCCGAGCGCGGCCACCAGGTCACGGTGATCGAACAGGACCGGGCCACGGCCGAGCGCCTCCAGGCCATCGCCCCGGGGGTGAGCGTGGTGCTCGGCGACGCGTGCGAGCCGTGGGTGCTCGAGAAGGCCGACCTGTCCACCGCCGACGTCCTCGTCGCGGCGACCGGCGACGACGAGGATAACCTCGTGACCTCCCTCCTCGCCAAGCAGGAGTTCGGCGTGCCCCGGGTGCTGGCGCGGGTCAACCACCCCCGCAACGAGTGGCTGTTCAACGAGCAGTGGGGGGTGGACGCGGCGGTCTCGCCCCCCCACATCCTCACGGCCCTGGTCGAGGAGGCGGTGACCGTGGGCGACCTGGTCCGCCTGATCCGGTTGGAGGGGGGCCGGATCGCGATCGTCGAGATGACGCTGCCCGAGGAGTCCCCCAACGTGGGCCGGCCGCTCTACGAGCTCCGCCTGCCCACCGACGCTGCGATCGTCGCGATCCTCCGCGAGGGCCACGTCGTGATCCCCCAGCCGGAGACCGTGCTCGTCGCCGGCGACGAGGTGGTCGCGCTGGCCGCGCCGGAGAGCGAGGCCGCCCTGCGCCTGGCCGTGGTCGGGGAGGGCGTCCCCGGAGCCGCTCCCCCCGACCGGACCGAGGGAGCCGCCTCGATCTGAGCGGCCCCGCTCAGGCCGCGAACTCGAAGCTCGGGTTCACCATCTTCCGGGCCCCGCGCTGTTCGCCCACGACCCCCTCCACGACCACCCGGGTCCCGAGGGTGAGGCCCGGGATCTGGCGCCTGCCCATCCACACCACCGCCACCTCGCCGGTCCCGTCGGTGATCAGGGCCTCGAGCGATTCGAACCCCTCCACCGGCCGGACCGTGATGCGCTTCACGACCCCGGCGAGCTTCACCCGCTTCCGCAGCGGCGCGTGGGCGATCGGCGCGGCATCGGGGACCGTGGACGCCCAGGCCCGGATCTCCGCGGCCAGGCGCTCCTCGTCGGACTCCGTGAGCCGATGGAAGAACCGCCGCAGCCGGGCGACCATGCCGCAGGGGACTCAGGGGACCGGCGCGGTCTCCCGCGATGGCTCGGGGACCAGCGCCTCGGCCCGCCGGGACTTCGAGTACCAGATCGCGGCCGCGAGCGCGAGGCCCGCGACGGCCGCGACGCCGACGCGGAGGGCGGGCTCGTCGGCGAGCTGGACCACGAGCGGCGCGATCAGGAGCGCCACCAGGTTCATCACCTTGATCAGCGGGTTCAGCGCCGGCCCGGCCGTGTCCTTGAACGGGTCGCCGACGGTGTCCCCGATCACCGCCGCCTTGTGCCGGTCGCTCCCCTTGCCGCCGTAGTGGCCCTCCTCGATGTACTTCTTCGCGTTGTCCCACGAGCCGCCTGCGTTCGCGAGCATCACCGCGAGGAGCTGGCCGGTGAGGATCGCCCCGGCGAGGAAGGCGCCCAGGGCCTCGGCCTCGAAGAGGAAGCCGACCACGATCGGCGAGAGCACGGCGAGGAGCCCCGGCGTCATGAGCTCCCGGAGCGAGGTCTTCGTGCAGATGTCCACGACCCGCGCGTAGTCCGGCCGCTCCCGGAAGTCCATGATCCCCGGGTGCTCCCGGAACTGCTTCCGTACCTCGATGACGACCTGGGAGGCGGCCCGCCCGACCGCCCGGATCGCGAGCGAGGAGAACAGGAACGCCACCGCACCGCCGACCAGGAGCCCCACGAGGACCTGGGGCTGGTCCACGCGGATCCCGAGGAAGCGGAACCCGGCCTCCTTGAGCGCCTCCTCGAACGAGCCGAACAGCGAGGTCGCCGCGAGGACCGCGGTCGCGATCGCCATCCCCTTGGTGATGGCCTTCGTCGAGTTCCCCACGGCGTCCAGCCCGCCGAGGATCTCGGCCGGCCGGCCCTCGAACTCCCCCGACATCTCGGCGATCCCCTGGGCGTTGTCCGAGACCGGCCCGTAGGTGTCCATCGAGACCACGACCCCCACGGTCGTGAGCATCCCCATCCCGGTGAGCGAGATGAAGTACAGGCGCTCGGCGGTCGTGTCCCCGAGGAGGAACGCCGCGATCACGGAGCCCGCGATCACCAGGATCGCCCACACCGTCGACTCGAGGCCCACCGCGAACCCCGAGAGGATCGTCGTCGCGGGGCCCGTCACCGTGGACTCGGCGATCTCCCGGACCGGCCGGTACTTCGTGTCGGTGAAGTACTGGGTGAGGACCTGGATCACCGAGGCCAGGACCAGCCCGAACAGGACCGCCCAGGCCGGGCGGAGGTCCTTCATGTACACCCCCGAGATCGCGAACACCGCGGCGGCCGAGAGGGCGGCGGAGAGGAAGAAGCCCCGGTTGATCGCCCGCATCCCGTGCTCGGTCTCGCTCCGGGGGGTGACCCCGAGGATCCCCACGATCGAGGTCACGACCCCCACGGCCCGGACGAACAGCGGGAACATCACGCCGGCGATGGCCCCGACCTCGCTCCCGGCGAACGCGGCGGCCCCCAGGATCAGCGAGGCCACCAGCGTCACCTCGTAGGACTCGAAGAGGTCCGCGGCCATCCCCGCGCAGTCGCCGACGTTGTCGCCCACGTTGTCGGCGATGGTCGCGGCGTTCCGTGGGTCGTCCTCGGGGATCCCCTGCTCCACCTTGCCCACGAGGTCGGCGCCCACGTCCGCGGCCTTCGTGTAGATCCCGCCGCCCACCCGCATGAACATCGCGAGGAGCGCGCCGCCGAACCCGAAGCCCACCAGCACGCTGGTCGCGTCCTCCCGGTAGACCAGGAGGATCACCGTGGCCCCGAGCAGGCCCAGGCCCACCGTGAACATCCCGGCGACGCCGCCGGCGCGGAACGCGATCCGGAGCGCGCGGCGCAGCCCGGACTCCCGCGCAGCGTTGGCGGTCCGCACGTTCGCCCGGACCGCGAGCCACATCCCGGTGTACCCGGTGACCGCGCTGAACCCGGCCCCCAGGATGAACGCGAGGGAGCGGCCCGCCCGGAGGAACAGCTCGCCGTGGCGGGCGTCCTCGGGGACCGGGAGCAGGAAGAAGATCGCGACGGTGAGCAGGGCGAGGAAGACGCCGAGGGTCCGGAACTGGCGGTTGAGGTAGGCCCGGGCCCCCTCCTGGATCGCCCGCGCGATCTCCCGCATCTTGTCGGTGCCCTCGGGGGCGGCCAGCACCTCGCGGACGAGGTAGTACGCGAACAGCAGGGCGACGAGGGAGATCGCGAGGACCACCCACAGGGCGTTCCGCTCGAACGCCCCGAAGACGGCCTCGATCGCGCCGCCCTCTTGGGCCAGGACGTGCATGGAGCCTCCTCGAAGTCGCAGGTCAGGGGCGACGTGCCCGCGGGAGGCCCATCATAGCTCGCCGCGCGGGCGCGCGGCTCAGGCGAGGGCGAAGTACCGGACCACGAGGTACGCGACGGCCGCCGCGAGGGTGACCCCGGTGACGACGACCCCGGGGCGCAGGAAGTCGGCGAACCGGATGCGGTGCCCGACCCGCTCGGCGATGCCGACGATCACGACGTTCGCGCTCGCCCCGACCGCCGTGCCGTTGCCGCCGAGGTCGGCGCCGAGGAGCAGGGCCCACCAGAGCACGGTCGTGTCCCCGGGGAACGCCCGGGTCAGCGCCGACACGAGGGGTGCCATCGTGGCCACGAACGGGACGTTGTCCACCACCGCCGACAGCACCCCGGACACCACGAGCACCAGCAGGGTGGCGGCGAGGAGGTCCCCCCCGGTCACGCGCACCACGCCGTCCGCGACCGCCCGCAGGACCCCCGCCTTGACCAACCCGCCCACCATCACGAACAGGCCGGCGAAGAACAGGAGCGTCCGCCAGTCGATCTCGCGCAGGTACGGACCGGGGTCGGATCCCGCCACCAGCAGGAGGGCCCCCGCCCCGAGCAGGGCGATCACCGAGGGCTCGTACCCCAGGGGCCCGTGCAGGACGAACCCGGCGGTCACCCCGCCCAGGACCGCGAGCGCCTTGGTCAGGAGCCCGCGGTCCGCGAGCGCCTCCCGCTCGTCCAGCGCCAGGAGCTCCGCGACCCGGTCGGGGTGGAGGCTGAGCGCCTCGCGGAAGAGCCACCGACCCAGCAGCAGGAAGATCCCCATCAGCACGACCACGAGCGGCGCGAGGTGCACGAGGAAGTCCAGGTAGGAGAGACCGGCCTCGCTCGCCACGATGATGTTCGGGGGGTCCCCGACCAGGGTCGCGGTGCCGCCGATGTTCGAGGCCATGGCCTCGGCGATGAGGAACGGGGCCGCCGGGACCCCGAGCCGCTCGGCGATCAGCACGGTCACGGGGGCCACGAGGAGGACCGTGGTGACGTTGTCGAGCAGCGCGGAGGCGGCGGCGGTGAGGACCGCGAGCGCGACGAGGATCCGGAACGGGCGGCCCCGGGCGCGCTTCGCGGACCAGATCGCGAGGTACTCGAACACCCCGGTCTGCCGGAGGACGCCGACGATCACCATCATCCCGAGGAGCAGGAAGATCACGTTCCAGTCGACGCCGTACCGCTCGGAGTGGAAGGCGTCGGAGGCGTCCACCACCTTGAACAGGAGCATCACCCCGGCGCCGGCGAGGGCCACGACGACCCGGTGGACCCGCTCGGTGACGATCAACGCATAGGCGCCGACGAACACGAGGGCGGCCAGGCCTGCCTTCATCGGGACCCGAGCAGGTGGGGCAGGAGGACGTCGATCTCGATCGCGCCGATCAGGCGGCCCTCCTCCTGGACGGCGACCACCGGGACGCCCGCCCGGCGCATCACGTCGGCCACCTCCACCAGGGTCGCCTCCGCGCTCACGAGGGGCTCCTCCTCCGGGGGCTCCGGCAGCAGGTCCCGGACGGTGCGGGACCGGATCGAGCGCCACGCGGCGTCCGCCGCCTCCTCGTCCAGCACCCGGGCGAGCGCCGCGTCCTCCTCCACGTAGCGAGGGAGGAGGTGCTCCAGGAGGTCGGTGTCGGCGAGGATCCCGACCAGCTCCCCGGCGTCGTCCACGACGAGGACGGCCCGGACCTCGCGGCGGGCGAGGAGCCCCGCCGCCTCGACGGCCGGCGCGTCCGCCCGCACCGTCGGGTACGGGCTCACCAGGTTCCGTGCCTTCACCGCCACCTCCGAGGGCGGCCGTAGCCTACCCGCACCTCACCGCCGGGCGCCCCGGAGGATCGCCGCCGCGAGCAGCGCCGCGGCCACCGATGCCGCCAGGATCGCCACCTTGGCGACGTCGCGGAGCCCCGGGTCCCCGAAGGCGAGGTCGGCGACGAACAGGGACACGGTGAAGCCGATGCCGGCGACCTGGGCCGCGCCGAGCAGCCCGCGGAGGCCCGCCCCGGCGGGGAGCGGCGCCCCCGCGAGCCGGCTCGCCGCGAGCGCCCCCGCCGAGACCCCCACCAGCTTCCCGGCCACGAGCCCCAGGAACACCCCGAGCGCCACCGGGCTGCGCGCGGCGGCTGCCAGGTCCTCGGCGGAGAGCTCGACCCCGGCGTTGGCCAGCGCGAAGAGCGGCACGATCACCAGGCTCGTCCAGGGGTGGAGGAGCGCCTCGAGCCGGGCGAGCGGTGAGACCGCCTCCCGGGCGAGCGCCGCCAGGTAGAGCCAGTGGTGGGCATCGGCGTCCGGGGGGACCGGCTCGTCGACCGTCTCGTCGGCCACCCGGTGCGCCTCCTCGCTCACGGCCCTCGGCCGCTGGAAGGCCACGGCGGGGGTGAGGAGGCCGAGCGCGACCCCCGCGATCGTGGGGTGCAGGCCGGACCCGGCGGTCGCCGCCCACACCAGCATCCCCACGAGCAGGTACACCGGCCCGGCCCGGACGCCGATCCGGCGGAGGAGCGCGATCAGGCCGCACAGCGCCGCGGCCGAGGCCAGGGCCGGCAGGTCGACCCGGCCCGAGTAGAACAGCGCGATCACGACGATCGCGCCGATGTCGTCCACGATCGCGAGCGTGAGGAGGAAGGGCTTGAGCTGACCCGCGGCGCGGCCCGCCGCCAGGCCGAGGAGCCCAAGCGCGAAGGCGATGTCCGTGGCCATGGGGATCCCCCACCCCCTCGCCGCCTCCCCCGAGGGGTTCAGCGCCAGGTACACGAGCGCGGGCCCGAGCATCCCTCCCACCGCCGCCACGACGGGAGCCACCGCCGCCCGGGCGCCCCGGAGCTCGCCGGTGAGGAGCTCCCGCTTGATCTCGAGCCCCACGACGAGGAAGAAGAGCGTCATCAGCCCCTCGTTCACCCAGTGCCGGAGGTCGTGGGAGACCTGCCAGGCGCCGACGCGCACGTTCACGCGGACGTGCCACAGGCGTTCGTAGAGCTCGCGCCAGGGGGAGTTCGCCCACGCCAGCGCCACCAGCGTCGCGGCGAGGAGCAGGACGGCGCCGGCGGCCTCGGTCTCGAGGAAGGCCTGGAGGGGCCGGAGGATCCGGCGCGGGATCGGACGCTCCGAGCGCGACCAGGGCGGCCGCACCTCCGGATGTCCCCGCATCGTCGCCCGATCGTCACGCGGCATCGCCCACCCCGTGCCGACCAGGCTTCCCGGCGCGCCTCCGTGCGCCGACATGCTACCCGAGCGGGTGCTTGCCCGGCCCACCGCCCGGTGGCAACGTTGGAGCCGGCCGCGCGGCCCGCTACCCTCTGCGGCGTTTTGGCCACCGGGAGGCATCGCGCGAACGGGAGGCGGTTCCCCGCCGTCGGGGTGGCGGTCGGCGTGGCCGTGGCCCTCGCGGTCGGGGCCGCCGGCTTCGCGCTCCTGGGCGGCCGGGCGCCGCTCCCCGGCGCGGGCTCGGGCCCCTCCGACGAGATCCCGCCGTTCGAGTTCGAGCTGCGCCGGGCCGTGGCCGTCCCCACGACCGACGCCAGGGCGACGGCCTTCCGCGCGGAGGCCGAGGCCGCGGCGCGGGCCGCGGGAAAGGTCCTGACGGACCTCTACGTCGCCGCGTTCCTGGACCCGGCCAACCGACGGGAGGCCTCCTACGCGGAGGCCTGGGAGCTGTTCGAAGCGGGCGCCCGCGCCGCCGCCGAGGGGGACGCCGAGGTCCTCACGGCGGGGTCGGCGGGGCCGGCGCTCGAGGAGGTCCTCCCGGTCCGGGGCCGGCTCGCGGCGAAGGTCCTGCTCGACGAGCGCGGGCACCCGGTCCTGGTCGTCGCGATCGTGCGGTTCGCCGCCCGAGCCCATGGCGAGGACGGGACGGCGACCGACCTGGTCTCGACCGGCCAGTACTTCCTGCGGAAGGCCGACGGCGCCTGGCGGATCTCCTCCTACGACGTGGAACGGGCCGACCGCGAGCGGCCGCTGGCCGGACCGAGCGCGTCGCCCTCGGGGGCCGCGCCGTGACGCCCGCCCCGGCGAGGAGGCGCGCCGCGGCCCTCGGGCTCGTCGGGCTCCTGGCCTGGGTCGCCGGGGCCGCTCTGGGCGCGGCTCCGGCCGCGCGCCGGGCGGCCGCCGCCCCGCCGTTCCTCCAGGTGGGACGGGCGCACGCCGAGTTCACGCCGGTGCTCGACGGGAGCGAGCCGATCTTCATCGTGTTCATCGGGAGCGACGCCCGTCCCGGCGAGCCCGTCGACCGGGAGCGGGCGGACTCGATCCACCTCGTGGGGATCGACCCCGCGAGGGGCCGCGCATCGATCCTGGGCTTCCCCCGCGACTCCTGGGTCGAGATCCCCGGGTACGGCACGGACAAGATCAACGCCTCGATGGTCTACGGCGGGCCGGAGGCCGTCGTGGCCACGGTCGAGGCGCTCACGGGGATCACGGTCGACTACTGGGCCCTCACCTCGTTCGAGGGCTTCCAGGCGATGGTGAACGACGTCGGCGGGCTCGTGGTGGACGTCCCGGTCCCGATGTCCGACCCCTACGCGCGCTCGGACTTCGAGCCCGGCGTCCAGCGGCTCGACGGCGCGGACGCGCTGGCCTTCGCCCGGGACCGCCACAGCCTGGCCTCCGGGGACTTCGGACGCTCGGAGAACCAGGGCCGGCTCCTGCTCGCCGCCCTCGCGCAGTTCCGGAAGGAGTTCGCGAAGGACCCGAGCCGGCTCCTGACCTGGGTCGCGGCCGGCCTCCGCCACGTCCGGACCGACCTCGGGATCGGCGAGGTCCTGGACCTCGCCTTCACCGCCACGGCGATCAACCCCAGGCGGGTGCCGAACATGGTCGTCCCCGGCTCCACCGGGATGGAGGGCGGCCAGAGCGTCGTGTTCCTCTCGAGCGCCGCCGTCGCGATCTACCGCGACATGGCCGACGACGGGTTCGTGTCGAAGGCCAACGTCCCCCCCTCCCCGGAGCTCGGGTAGGGCGTCGCGGCGGCCTCTGGTAGCGTTGCCCCGAGGCGTGGAGGAGGAGAGGACCGCCCGTTGACCGAGCTCCGCGAGGAGCTGCTCGACGTCCATCCGGCCAGGGCACGGGCGGCGATCGCGCTCGCCCTGGTGGCCGCGGTGCCGGGCGTGGCGCTCCGGCTCTCGGGCGCCCACGTCGCGGACCCCCTCGCCGCCCTCCTGTTCGGCCTCGCGATCGTGGGCGCCGCCTTCCTGCTCTCGTGGGCCGCGGAGGTGGCCCAGCTCGACATCTCGGCGGGCCTCGCGATCGCCGTCCTGGCCCTCATGGCCGTGCTCCCCGAGTACGCCGTGGACCTCGTCTTCACCTGGAAGGGCGGGGACGACTTCGAGCTGTACGGGGAGGCGTGCAAGGCGGTGAGCGTGGCCCGGGAGTCGAACTGCTCGCTCGCGCTCGCCAACATGACCGGCGCGAACCGGCTCCTGATCGGCGTCGGGTGGTCGCTCGTGGTCTTCATCGCCTGGTACCGCTCCCGCCGGGCGGCGCGCCCCGTCCCGGGGATCGCGCTCTCGCGCCCGCACGCGGTGGAGCTCTCCTACCTGGCCCTGGCCACCGCCTACTCGCTCCTCCTCCCGCTGAAGCGCTCGGTCACGCTCGTCGACGCCGCGGTCCTCGTGGGGATCTTCGCGGCCTACACGTACCGCGTGGCGAAGGCGCCGGCGGAGGAGCCCCACCTCGTGGGCCCGGCCCGGTACCTCGGCACGTTCCCCGCCGGCCGGCGGCGGGCGTCGGTGGCCGGGCTGTTCCTCCTCTCGGGCCTCGTGATCCTCCTCGTCGCGGAGCGGTTCGCCGAGGCGCTGGTCGCCACGGGGGAGGCCCTCGGGATCAGCGAGTTCCTCCTCGTGCAGTGGCTCGCCCCGCTCGCCTCGGAGGCGCCGGAGCTCCTCGTGGCCACCCTCTTCGCGTGGCGCCTGAACACCGACGCCGGGCTCGGAACCCTCGTGTCGTCCAAGGTGAACCAGTGGACGCTCCTCGTGGGGACGCTCCCGATCGTGTTCGCCGCGGCGTCGGGGAGCACGCACGGGCTCCCCATCGACGTCGTCCAGCGGGAGGAGATCCTCCTCACCGCCGCCCAGTCGTTCTTCGCGGTCGCCGTGCTCGCCAACCTCTCGATCTCCGATCGGGAGACGATCGTGCTGTTCGTCCTCTTCTGGGCGCAGTTCATCCTCGGAGCGATCCTCCCATCGTCGCTCCACGGGCTGGAGCGGGTCGTGGTGTCTGGGCTGTACCTGCTCCTCGGAGCCGGGATCCTGCTGCGGGATCGCGGGAGGCTGCCGGCGCTGCTTCGGCATGGCTTCGGTTCCCCGCTCTCCGCGTCGGGGGAAGCGAGGTAGGCTCGATGCGAGGACTAGGTCCCTCCGCCGCGCCCGTCCGACGAACGGGAACCCGAGCCACGTTGCCGGGAGCCAGCTGAGCCACGATGGAGATCCCCGGCTGGGCGTGGGCCGCGTTCGTCGCACTGATCCTCGGCCTGCTCGCCCTCGACCTCTTCGTGTTCCACCGGGAGGCGCACGAGGTCTCGTTCGGGGAGGCTACCCGGTTCAGCGTCCTTTGGATCGCCCTCGGGCTCGCGTTCGGCGGTGTCGTGTTCCTCTGGCTGGGCCCCACGGCCGGCGCGGAGTACCTGGCGGGGTACCTCATCGAGAAGAGCCTCTCGGTCGACAACATCTTCGTCTTCGCCCTGCTCTTCACCTACTTCGCGGTCCCGGCGAAGTACCAGCACCGCGTCCTGTTCTGGGGGATCATCGGGGCCCTCCTCTTCCGGGCCGCGTTCATCCTGGCCGGCGCGGCCTTCCTCGAGCGCTTCCACTGGGCGATCTTCGTGTTCGGGGGCCTCCTCGTGGTCACCGGGGTGCGGATGGCGCTGCATCGTCACGAAGAGATCCATCCGGAACGGAACCCGGTCCTCCGCGCGTTCCGCCGGTTCGTCCCCATGACCCCGGCCTACCGGGGCCAGCGGTTCCTCGTCCGGGAGCGCGGCAGATCGATGGCGACCCCGCTCATGGCCGTCCTCGTGCTGGTCGAGACCACCGATATCGTGTTCGCCATCGACTCCATCCCGGCGATCTTCGCCGTCACCCGTGAACCCTTCATCGTGTTCTCCTCCAACGCGTTCGCGATCCTCGGCCTGCGTGCCCTCTACTTCATGCTCGCGGGGATGATCAAGCGGTTCGTCTACCTCAAGTACGGCCTCTCGGTCATCCTCGCGTACGTGGGGGTGAAGATGATGATCAGCGACCTGTACAAGATCCCGATCCTGGCCTCCCTCGCGGTCATCGTGGTCGTGATCGGGGCCTCGGTCCTCCTCTCCCTCGCGCGCACCGCTCCTCGATCCGTCCAGGAGGAACCTGCGCCGAGCCCCGACCCCGGCACCCCGCACCGATGAACGCCCTGATCGCGGCCGACGGGACCCCGGCGTCGGACGCCGCCGTGCGGCTGCTCGCGGCCGTGTCGAGGAAGGGGGCGGTCCGCTTCCGGGTGATCACGGTGGCGAGCTTCGAGCTGGCCCTCGCCTTGGCCGAGGAGATCGGGCGGTACGACGAGGCGGCCGCGCTCGAGCGAGCCCGGGCGATCAGCGAGGCCGCCGTCGCTCGCCTCAGGGAGGCCGGCCACGAAGCGTCGGCGACCGTGCTCGAGGGTCACCCCGCGACCGAGATCCTCGCCGCGGCCGAGCAGGACGTGGACCTCGTCGCGATGGGCGCCGGTCGGGAGCGCTGGCTGGACATCCTCCTCATGGGCAGCACGAGCCACGACGTCCTGCTCCAGGCTCCCTGTCCCGTGCTCGTCGTGCACCGGGCCGAGCGGGACCGGGACCTGCGGGTGCTCGTGGCCACCGACGGATCCGATGGCGCGGAGCGGGCCGCGCGGCGCTTCGCCGAGCTCGCTGACCCTGCCCGCTGCGCGGTCACCGTGGTCTCGGTGCGCCGGGGGGAGGGGCTGGGCTTCCCGTCCGGGGCCGAGCGCGGGGACGCCCTGAGCGGACCCCAGGCCCTGGCCTCCGCGGAACGGGCGGCCGAGCTCCTCCGCCGGGAGGGGTTCGCCGCCGAGGTCAAGGTCCTGGCCGGCTCCCCGGCCAGCGCGCTGCTCGAGGAAGCGAGGGCCTCGGGAGCCGACCTCGTCGTGGTCGGGTCACGCGGCCTGGGGGGCATCCGCCGGGCGCTCGGCTCGGTGAGCGACAAGCTCGCCCGTCATGCACCAGCGACCCTCGTGGGCCGCTGAAGGACCGGCGCGCAGCTGCCGCTAGCATCGGGCCGTGGACGTCCGCGGGTTCCTCGACGAGTTCCTCGCGGAGGAGGGGGCCCGCGCCTGCCTGGCCCACCTCCGGGAGCTCCCCGCCCGGGAACCGCGCCTCGCCCCCCTGGACGGGGTCCCGGAGGTCGTCGCCGACCGGCTCCGCCTCCTCGGGGTCGAGGGGCTCTACCCGCACCAGCGGCGAGCCCTGGACGCGCTGCTCGACGGCCGGAACGTCGTGCTCGCCACGGGCACCGCCTCGGGCAAGACCCTCGCGTACAACCTGGCCTTCGCGACCCTCGCGCTCGCCGACCCCAAGCGGACCGCCCTCTACCTGTTCCCCACGAAGGCCCTGGCCCGCGACCAGCTCCGCCAGCTCCGCGAGCTCCGGCTCCCCCAGCTCCGGGCGGGGGTCTACGACGGCGACACGCCGCGGGCCGAGCGCCCCCTGATCCGGCGGAACGCGAACGTCGTCCTCACCAACCCCGACATGCTCCACGCCGGGATCCTCCCCGACCACGCGCGGTGGGCCGACTTCTTCCTCCGGCTCTCGCTGGTCGTGGTGGACGAGGCCCACGTGGCGCGGGGGGTCTTCGGCTCCCACGTGGCGCTCGTCCTCCGCCGCCTCCGCCGCCTGGTCGCCCGCTACGGCGGCGAGCCCCGCTTCGCGCTGGCCTCCGCCACGATCGGGAACCCGGGCGAGCTCGCCGAGCGGCTCGTGGGCCTCCCGTTCGAGGCGGTGGCCGAGGACGCCTCGCCCCGCGGCGAGAAGCTGTTCGCGCTCTGGAACCCGCCGGTCGTGGACGAGGAATCGGGCGCCCGCCGCTCCGCGCTCTCGGAGGGCTCGTGGCTCCTCGCCCGCCTCGTGGAGCGCGGGGTCCGGACCATCGCCTTCGCCCGCTCCCGACGGGCCGCGGAGCTCCTGGCGGAGTTCGCCCGGCGCGAGGTCTCCGCCGAGCTCCGGGGCAGGGTCCGCGCGTACCGGGCGGGCTACCTCCCCGAGCTCCGCCGGGAGCTCGAGCGGGCCCTCGCCTCGGGGGAGCTCCTGGCGGTGGCCTCGACCACCGCCCTCGAGCTCGGGATCGACATCGGCTCCCTCGACGCCGCGGTGCTCGTGGGCTACCCGGGGACCCGGGCCTCGATGTGGCAGCAGGCGGGCCGGGCCGGGCGGCGGGAGGAGGCCTCCCTGGCGGTCCTCGTGGCCCAGGACGACCCCCTCGACCAGTACCTCGTGAGCCACCCCGGCGACCTCTTCGACCGCCCGCCCGAGGACGCGGTGATCGACCCCGGGAACCCGTTCATCCTCGAGCCCCACCTGGCCTGCGCGGTCCGGGAGCAGCCCCTGGCCGAGGAGGAGACGGCGTTCTTCGGCGAGGGCGCCCCGGCGGCGCTGGCCCGGCTCGAGGAACGGGGGGAGGTGGTCCGCCGGGGCGGCCGCTACCACCACCGGGGCCGGGGCTCGCCCCACCGTGCGGTCGACATCCGCTCGGCCTCGGGGCGGACCTTCGCGATCGTGGTCGGGGAGACCGGCGAGCTGCTGGGGACCGTGGACGAGGCCCGGGCCCACTGGCAGGTGCACCCCGGCGCCGTCTACCTCCACCAGGGCGAGCAGTACCTCGTGCGGGAGCTCGACCTCGAGGCCGCGGTGGCCGTGGTGGAGCCGGCGGACCCCGAGTACTACACGCAGGCCGCGGACGTCACCGACCTCGAGGTCGTGGAGGCCCTGGAGGAGGCGAGGACCGGCGACGTCCCGACGTTCCACGGCCGGGTCCGGGTGACGGACCGGGTCGTGGGGTACCGGCGGGTGCTGGTCGCGACCGGCGAGCTGCTCGACACGGTCCCGCTGGAGCTCCCCCCGCAGGAGCTCGAGACCCGCGCGGTGTGGTGGGCGATCCCCGACGGCGTCGTGGAGCGGGCGGGGATCACCCCCGCCGTCCTCCCGGGCGCCGCCCACGCCGCCGAGCACGCGGCCATCGGGCTCCTCCCGCTCGTCGCCGCCTGCGACCGGTGGGACGTGGGCGGGGTCTCGACCCCGCTCCACCCGGACACCGGGACCTGCGCGATCTTCGTCTACGACGGCTACCCGGGCGGCGCGGGGATCTCGGAGCGGGGCTTCCGCGCCCGCGAGCGCTGGCTGGGTGCCACGCTCGAGACCGTCCGCACCTGCCCCTGCGCCCGGGGGTGCCCCTCCTGCGTCCAGTCCCCGAAGTGCGGGAACGGGAACGAGCCCCTGGACAAGCAGGGGGCCGTGGCCCTCCTCGCGGCGATCCTGGGACGCCGTTGGGGGTAGCCGTCCGTTGCCCTTCCGGGCACCGAACCTGGGGACCATCGGCGGGTTGACTGCGGAGCGCGGCCGGGGGACGCTTCGCCGGGGGGCCCGGGAGGTGGCGATGGTGTTCCTCGGAGCCATCCTGGCGGTGCTCGGCGCGGCCTCGGGCGCGCTCGCGATCCTGATCGCGCGGACGCCGGTGGCGGAGGGCGTGCTGCGGCTGAGCGTCGGGCAGCTCCCGGCGGTCGAGATCGCGGACCGCTGGGTCCCGGTGGCCGTGGCAGCGACCACCGCCGCCAGCTCGCTCCTGCTCGCCGTCGCCACCGGGCTCTTCGTCGCCGCCTTCCACCGGTCCCGCTCCGAGCTGATCCGCCGCATCTCCGGGGACAGCGCGAGCCTCGAGGCACGCGGGCGGCTCCTCCGCGAGCGCGTCGCGTTCCTCGAGGAGCGGGTCGAGGCGCTCGAGCGGACCAGGACCGAGCTCGAGGAACGCAAGCGCGCGCTCGAAGCCGAGATCGCCGACCTGGACGACCGCCTCGAACGGCGGCGAGCCTCGCTCAGGCTCGCCGAGCGGGGCGGGGTCGTGGTGGCCCCCGGCGAGGGCGAGGGCGGCGGGGTGGCCCCCGGCGAGGGCCAGGGCGGCGGGGCGGCCCCCGGCCGGGCCGAGCAGGGCCGGGCGGAGGTCGGCCCGGACGAGGCCGGGCCGGCCGAAGGCGCCGGGGACGCCGTCGTCGGCGGGGAGCCGGTCGAGCCCGGCCGCGACCGGTAGCGCCCACGGGGCCCCCGTCGCGGATACCCTTCGGGCGTGCGCCCCTACGTCGCGGTCTGCGGCCCGGCGGTGGCCACCGAGGAGGAGCTCGCCTGGGCCGAGGAGATCGGCCGGCTCCTCGCGAAGGCGGGAGCGGTGCTCGTGTGCGGGGGGCTGGGCGGGGTGATGCACGCGGCGGCCCGGGGGTGCGAGGCGGAGGGCGGGACCTCGGTGGGGATCCTCCCCGGGGAGGACCGCCGCGGGGCGAGCCCGCACCTCACGGTGGCCGTGGCCACCGGGATGGGGGAGGCGCGGAACGTGCTCATCGTGCGCACCGCGGACGTGGTGATCGCGGTCTCCGGCGAGTTCGGGACGCTCTCCGAGATCGCCCTGGCCCGGAAGATCGGGAGGCCGGTCGTGGGCCTCCGCACGTGGGAGCTCTCGAAGGCGGGCACGCCGGTCGAGGCCCTCGTCCGGGTCGCCTCCCCTGCGGAGGCCGTGGCCAGGGCACTCGAGCTCGCGCGGGGGGACCCGCCCCGCGGTTAGGCTCGGGCTGCTCGGCCGAGGACGCTCCGCGCGAGCGCCAGCGCGGCGCGGCGTTCCCCCGGCTTGAGCCCCACGGCGACCAGCGCAGCCGCGTAGGCCGCCGCCCCGAGCCCGCCGGCCACCAGGAGGTCCAGCGCCCACCGGGCGTCCGGGACCAGGGCGTCCAGCGCGAGCATCGCGGCCGCCCCCGCCGCGGCCGGAGGCGCCAGGCGCAGGAAGTGCCGGTCGAACGGCCAGATCCCGAGGAACCGCCGGACCAGGAGCAGCCGCGCGACCGCGGAGGCCGACAGCGTGCAGGCCTGGGCCACCGCGGCCCCCGCGATCCCCAACCGCTCCGGGCGGGCCAGCGCGAGGGCGATCCCCACGTCGATCGCCAGGCCACCGAGGTAGACGAGGAGGTCCCACCCGGTCCGGCCCGCCATGATCAGGATGAATCCCACGGTCCCGACGCACACCGGCACGATGGCCCCGACGATCAGGATCCGCAGCGCGGCCTCCCCCCGGGCGAACCCCCCGCCGAAGATCCGGAGCACCGGCCCGGGCAGCACCGCCAGGACGAGCAGGACCGGGATCGTGGCGGCGAGCGTCCAGCGGGTGACCGCCTTGTAGAGCGCGTCGAGCCGCTCCCGCTCCCCCCGGTGGTGGAGGTCGGCCACGAACGGGCTGAACGTGAGCGAGACGCTCGTGAGGAACAGGAACAGCGACTGCGCGGCCCGGAGCGCGGCGCCGTAGACGCCGACGTCCGCCGCCCCGGCCAGCCCCCGTTCGCTCGCGAGGCGGGACAGCACGTAGAAGTCGGCCCAGAAGATCAGCTGGGAGAACAGGGTCGCCGGCGCCCGCAGGGCCCCGAAGCGCAGGAGCGCCCCGGTCCGCTCCTCCGGGATCCCGGTCCCCTCGTGCCGCCCCCCGAGCCCGCGGGCCTCCCGCTCCCAGCCCCACCACGCCACCCCGAGCGCCAGGGCCCAGGATGCGGCGTACGCGAGGGTGGTGACCCCCGCGGTCCGGGCGATCGGCCAGCCCGCGAGGGCGAGCACGATCCACCCGACGGGCTGCGCGGTCCACTGCGCGTAGAGCGTGTAGCGCATGATCTTGAGCCCGCGCGTCGCCCCCATGTAGGTGAAGGCGAGGGCGGCGAGGGGGACCGCCAGCGCCGCCGCCCGGAACGCCGGGTCCGCCTCCCGAGGCAGCGCGGAGAAGCGCTCGGCGAGCGCGCCGCTCCCCAGGAACGCGACGGCCGCGAACGCGACGCTCACCGCGCCCGCGATCGCCCCGGCCCGGGCCACGAGCCCCCGGGCCCGCCCCGCCGCGCCCTTGCCCACGAGGATCGCCACCAGGCGGACGTTCGCGACGTCCATCCCGAACCGCGTCGCGGCGGCGGCGATGAACGCGAACTGGGTGGCCACCGTGACCACGCCGAACCGCTCCGGCCCCAGGGCGTTCGTCATCAGGACCTGGGCGGCGAAGGTGGCGAGCGCCCCTACCGCGAGCCCCAGGACGTTCTGCCCGGTGTTGCCCAGGATGTTCCGCTGGTCGGCGAACCGCTCGGCGGGGAGGATCCCCTCGACCGCGGCCCGGAGCGCCCCCGCGCCCCGCCGCCGGCCCGGGGGCGGCGGGCCCTCGGCCGGCCGGGGGGACTCGGGCGGCGGGCCCTCGGCCGGCGGGGGGGATCCGGACGGCGGGCCCCCGCCGGCACGCGCCTCGGGCTCGGGCGGGGCGTGTGGCTCGGGCGGGGCGTCGGGATCCACGGGGGACCAGTATCCCCGACCGGCGGCTCGACCGACCCCTGGCGCGCGGGGGCGCCCCCGGGGTAGGGTTGCCGTGGAGGGGCGACGACCCGTGGAGCCTCGTCCGACCTCGAACGGCCCCTTGGGCCCGTGGGCCCGAGGGAGGTCGCGACGCCTCGGCGTCGTGATCGTGGAGCCACTCGCCCTGGTCCGGGCCGAGCTCGGCCGGCTCGCCGAGGAGCAGCCGGACATGGAGCTCCTGGCCGCGGTGGGCTCCGTCCAGGAAGCGGTCTCCGCGGTCCGGCCGATCCGCCGCAGCCGGCTCGTCCTCGTGGTCTCCCTGGGGCTCGCCGACGACCGCGGGTCGTTCTGGCTGATCCGCGCCCTCCGCGAGCGGTTCCCCGAGGCCATCGTCATCGCCTGCGGCGGCAACGTCGATCCCGACACGATCTCGCGGGCGCTGTTCGTGGGGGCCGACGGCTACGTGGACGAGGGCGTCTCCCCCCGCGACTTCCTCCAGGCGCTCAGGGCCGCCGCCGAGGGCGGGATCGTGCTCCTGCGCCCCGGGGAGCCCGTGCCCCGGCCGACGCCGCGCCCCGCGCTCCGCGCGGAGCTCGAACGCACGCTCACGATCAGCGAGCTCGGCGTGCTCACCGGGGCGGCCCAGGGCCTCTCGCTCCCGGAGATCGGCCGCCGCCTGGGCCTGGCCGAGCGCGGCGTCCGCGAGCGGCTCCAGCACATCTACCGGAAGCTCGGCGTCGCGGGGCCGATCGCCGCCCTCCGGATCGTCCTCCGCTCCGGCCTCGTCACCGTGGGGGCTCGGTAGCCCGCCCGGACCTCCCACCCCGACCTGGCCGGCGCGGCGGTCGCTCGGAGCGGGCTGCGCACGGAACCCTCGCGGGGACCCCCGAAGGGGCCCTCACCGCGGGTGTCGAACGGCCCCCGAGGTGTCGGGAGCACCGCGAGGCGCCGCGGTCCTAGCGGGCGCTCCAGGTGGCGACGGATCGGCTCCTCCTCCTGGGCCAGGAAGGACCTGAGCGTGGACGCGGACACCTCGCTCGACTCCCCGGAGGAGGCGACGGGGCTCGCCCCCCGGGGGGATCGCCGACCGGAGGGGACCGCCTGTGCCCAGGGGTCACCCAGCGACCCGGTGGCCGTCGTCGTCACGGTGGATCAGGCGCCGTCCGCCGGGCCGGGATCACCCTCCCGCCAACACGGCCGCCGCGACCGCGGCCTGGCCCAGGCAGACGCCGCCGTCGTTCGGGGGAACCCTGCGGTGGAGCAGGACCTCGAACCCCGCCTCCCGGAGCTCCGGGACCACCGTCTCCACGAGGAGCCGGTTCTGGAACACCCCGCCCGAGAGGGCCGCCGTGGCCAGCCCCGTGGCGCCCCGCAGCCGCTCCAGGACCTCCACCACCATGGACGCCACCCCCCGGTGGAAGCGGGCCGAGACCGTGGCGGCGCCGAACCCCTGCAGCAGGTCGGCCACCGCGGCCCGGACACACGGGGTCGGGTCGACCACGAGGGTCTCACCGGGGCCCCCGGCCACCGCGAACGGGTAGGCGCCCCCCTCCTCCGGGTCGGCCGCCATCTCCAGCTCGATGGCGGCCTGGGCCTCGTAGGTCACCTCACACCGGAGGCCGGCCAGGGCGGCCACGGCATCGAACAGCCGACCCATGCTGGAGGTGAGCGGGGCATTGAGCCCCGTCTCGGCCAGCCGGAGGCAGGCCCGCCAGCGCCGTTCGCCGACCCGGGCCGGGAGGTCCAGGGCTGCGTCGCCGAGCCGCTCACCGAAGGACGCCCGGAGCCAGACCGCGGCCATCCGCCAGGGCTGGCGGATGGCCTGCTCGCCCCCGGGCATGGGGACGGGCAGGAGGTGGGCGGCCCGTCGGAAGGAGGTGAGGTCGGCGACGAGGAACTCCCCACCCCACAGGGTGCCGTCGGTCCCGTACCCCAGCCCATCGAAGGCGACCCCCAGGACCGGCCCCGCCCGCCCGTGCTCGGCGAGACAGGCCGCCACGTGGGCGTGGTGGTGCTGCACGCCGACCCGGACCAGACCCGACCCCTCGGCCCAGGCGGTGGAGAGGTAGTCGGGGTGGAGGTCGTGGGCGACGGCCTCGGGCGCCACGTCGAAGAGGCCGCCCAGGTGGCGGATGGCCTGTTCGAACGAGCGGAGGGTCTCCAGGTTGTCCAGGTCCCCGATGTGGTGGGAGACGACGCAGCGGTCCCCCTTCACCAGGGCCACCGTGTTCTTCAGCTGAGCGCCCACGGCGACGAGGGGACGAGGCGCGGCCACCGGCAAGGGCAGCGGCTCCGGGGCGTACCCGCGGGAGCGCCGGATCGGGCTCTCTCCGCCCGCCACCACCCGGGTCACCGAGTCGTCGCAGCGGATGTGGATCTCGCGGTCGTGGAGGAGGAAGGCCTCGGCGATCCCGGCGAGGCGGCCGAGGGCGTCGGCGTCCTCGTGTGCGATCGGCTCGTCGGAGCGGTTGCCCGAGGTCATGACGAGTGGGCGCCCGACCTCGGCGAGGAGGAGGTGGTGGAGGGGCGTGTACGGGAGCATGATCCCCAGGGTGTCGTAGCGGGGGGCCACGGAGGGTGCCACCGCCGCCCCCTGCCGGCGGCGGAGGAGCACGATGGGACGGCGGCGGGACAGGAGGAGGGCCTCCTCCTCGGGGCTCACCTCGCAGAGCGCCCGCACCGCCTCGAGGGTGGGGGCCATGAGCGCGAATGGGCGTTCCTCCCGGTGTTTCCGGAGCCGGAGGCGCCGGACGGCCTCCTCGTTGGCGGCGTCGCAGGCGAGGTGGTAGCCGCCCAGGCCCTTCACCGCCACGATGGCCCCGGCGGCCAGGAGGCCGGCCGCCGTGGCGATGGGGTCGGAGGTCGCGAGGGGCGCGTCCTCCGCGTCGACGAGGCGCAGGCGGGGCCCGCAGGCCGGGCAGGCGTTCGGCTGGGCGTGGAAGCGGCGGTCGGTGGGGTCGTCGTACTCCCGCTGGCAGGCCGGGCACATCCGGAAGGCGGCCATCGTCGTGTTGGCCCGGTCGTAGGGGACGTCCCGGACGATGGTGTACCGGGGTCCGCAGTTCGTGCAGTTCGTGAACGGGTAGCGGAAGCGGCGGTCCGTCGGGTCCAGGACCTCCCGGAGGCAGTCCGCGCACGTCGCCACGTCCGGAGAGACCGGGACCCGCCGCTCCCCGGCCTCGCTGCCCAGGATCCGGAATCCCACCTCCCCCGTGGGCGCGAGCTCCTCCACCCGGGCCGCCTCGACGACGGCGAGGGGAGGGGGTCGCTCGGTGACCTCGGCGAGGAAGGCGGCCACGGCCTCGGCCTCGCCCTCCACCTCGGCCACCAGCCCCTGGGCATCGTTCCGGACCCAGCCGGAGAGGCCGAGCCGGCCGGACAGGTTGAACACGAAGGGCCGGAAGCCCACCCCCTGGACGATCCCCGTCACCTGGACCCGGATGCGTCTGGCAGCCGGCCGCGCCATCGTCCCCGAGGACCTCCGCCTCACCACCCCTCATGCCGGGCAGGGTGGCCGTGACCCACGTCGAGGCAGATGCTAGCCGACCCCCGTCGTGCGCCCCGCGGCCCGCCGGGCGTCTTCCATCCCCCGGGGCTCGAGCCGCGATCGACGCATCCGCCCACGCCGGGCGGGAAGCAGCCTCCCCGGCGGGCCGCTAGTATCGTGGCAAGGCCAGCCTGACAGGAGGTCGTCCAGGATGTGCCTGGGGGTGGCAGGGAAGGTCCTGGAGGTCGACGGGCCCGTGGCCGTCGTGGACTTCTGGGGCGTCCGGAAGAAGGTCCGGCTGGACGTCATCGACGAGCCGGTGAAGCCCGGCGATTACGTCCTCAACCACGTGGGCTTCGCCATCAAGCGGATCCCCGACGAGGAGGTCCAGGCCACCCTCGCCTTCTACGAGGAGCTCCTCTCCGCCGCCGACCTCATGGGCAGGGACGTCCGGGCGGACATCGAGTCGTGATGGAACCCGGGGGGGCGCCGGGCGGGGCCGGCCAGGGGGTCCGGGAGCTGCAGTTCCGGGACCCCGAGAAGGCGGCGGCCCTGCGGAGGGCGCTGGACCGCGTCGCCACGGACATCGGCCGGCCCGTGACCGTGATGCACGTCTGCGGCAGCCACGAGCAGGCCATCGCCCGCTTCGGGCTCCGGAGCATCCTGCCCCCCACCCTCCGCGTCATCATGGGACCCGGCTGCCCGGTCTGCGTCACCGACGAGCCCGAGGTGGACGAGGCCGTGGCCCTCGCTCGTCAGGGGGCGATCGTCGCCACCTACGGCGACATGGTCCGGGTACCGGGCAGCGCGAAGTCCCTCGCCGACGTCCAGGCCGAGGGGGCCGACGTCCGGGTCGTCTACAGCGCGGCCCAGGCCGTGGACCTCGCCCGCCGGAGCGACCGCGAGGTCGTGTTCTTCGCCACGGGCTTCGAGACCACCGCCGTGGCCACCGCCGCCGTCGTGCTGGCCGACCCGCCCCCCAACTTCTCGGTGCTCTCGGCCCACAAGTACATCCCGCCGGTCATGGAGATCGTGGCCGAGATGCCCGGGACGAAGGTCGAGGGGTTCCTGGCCGCCGGCAACGCCGCCACCATCACCGGCTGGAAGGTCTTCGAGCGGTTCGTCGAGCGCCACCGGACCCCCGTGGTGGTGGGGGGTTTCGAGCCCCTGGACATCCTGGCCGCCCTCGTCAAGCTCGTCGAGCTGATCCGCGACGGGGACCTCCGGGTGGTGAACGCCTACCCCCGATGCTGCACGGCCGAGGGCAACCGCCCCGCCCAGCGGCTCCTCTGGAAGGTCTTCCGCACCGTGGGCGGGGTCTGGCGGGGCATCGCCCACGTCCCCAACTCGAACCTCCGTCTCCGGGAGGAGTTCGCCTGGGTCGACGCCCGGGAGCGGTTCGACATCGACCTCGAGGCCCTGGCGGGAGAGGCCCCGCCGGGCCTGTCCCACCGCTGCATCTGCGGGGACATCATGGCCGGCATCGCGAGCCCCGCGGACTGCGAGCTGTTCGGCCGGGAGTGCACCCCCGAGCACCCGGTGGGGGCGTGCATGGTGAGCAGCGAGGGGACCTGCAAGATCTGGCACGAGTACGGGAGCCAGCACCCCGCCGTGGCCTTCGGCTCGATCGCCGGCTCCCTGGAGGCGCGGTGACGGCGCAACCCCTCCGGGTCGTCCTGTTCCTCTCCCACCGCGCGAGCGGGCTCGACCAGGTCCTCGGTTCGGACGCCGCGCCTTACCGGGTCGTGGGGGCCCTCACGACCTCGACGGAGAGCCAGGCCATCCCGCTGCTCGAACGAGCCGGGGTGCCCTGGGTCCACCACGACCCCCGCGAGTTCCACCGCGCGCGGGCGGCCTCCCTCGCCGACCGGGCCGTGCGACGGGCCTTCGACCGGGAGAGCCTGGGGCTCATCTCCCCCTTCGCCCCGGACGCCCTCGCCCTCGTGGGCTACCTCTACGTCGTCACGGCGCCGATCCTCGGGGCCTTCCCGGGACGGGTGGTGAACCTCCACGACGCCGATCTCCTCCTCCTTGGGGAGGACGGCCTGCCCCGCTACCCCGGGCTCCACGCCGTCCGGGACGCGATCCTCGCCGGCGAGCCCGAGACCCGCTCCACCGCCCACCTGGTGACGGAGGAGCTGGACGGGGGGCCTGCCCTCGTCCGCTCGGCACCGTTCCCGATCCACGCCGAGCTCGTGGCCGGGGCCCGGGCGGCGGGGCGGGAGGACGTCCTGCGGGCCTACGCCTACGCCCACCGGGAGTGGATGGTGGAGGCGACCTGGGGCCGCCTCCTCGACGCCGCCCTCCGGCTCCTCGCCGAGGGACGGGTGCGGGTCTCCGCGGGACGGGCATGGGTGGGCGGCCTGCCCGGACCGGTGACGCTCGAGGCCGTCGCGAGGGCCGAGGCGGGGTGAGCCGGGGTGGAGAACATCCGGGTGGAGCGTCAGGGCGCCGTGGGGGTCATCGTCATGGACCGTCCCGAACGCTTCAACGCCCTCGACGTCCGGATGGCCCGGGACCTCCGGAGGGCCGCCCTGGCCCTGGCCCGTGACCGCGGGATCCGCTGCGCGGTGCTGGCCGGCACCGACCGGGTGTTCTGCAGCGGGGCCGACCTCAAGTACGTGCGGGACGAGGGAGAGCCCGAGGACCTCTCGTACCTCCAGCCGGGAGCCCGGGCGGTGGAGCGGGGCTACGGGGAGGCGTTCAAGGAGATCCTCGAGTACCTCCACAGCACGATCGCGGAGATCAAGCGGGCGCCGAAGCCCTTCCTCGCCGCGGTGAAGGGGGCGGCCGCGGCCGGCGGGTTCGGCCTGGCGATGGCCTGCGACCTCGTCTACGCGACCGACGACGCCTTCTTCGAGTGGGCGTACCAGAAGACGGGCCTCACCGGCGCCGAGAGCTCCACGTTCTTCCTCCCGCGGCTCGTGGGCCTGCGGAAGGCCATGGAGCTCGCCTTCCTCAACCCGAGGCTCTCCGCCCAGGAGGCCCTGGCGGCGGGCCTGATCTCCGGGATCTTCCCCCGGGCGCGCTTCGACGCCGAGGTCATGGCCGTCGCCGAGCGCCTGGCCCGGGGGCCCACCGAGGCCTTCGGCGTCGCCAAGGGCCTCATCAACCAGGCCGCGGGCGTGGACCGGCTCGACGTCCACCTCGACCGGGAGCTGGAGGCCCTCCGCCGGATCGCCGGCACCCCGAGCTTCGCCGAGGGCCTGGAGTCCTTCCTGGCCAAGCGGGAGCCCCGCTTCCCGGGGTGAGGAGGGAGCGGCGGTGAGCGAAGAGGGAGCGCGGGTCGGCGGGGGGCAGGTCCGCCCCGTCCTCGCCGACGACGTCGTCACCATGGCGCACGGCAGCGGGGGCAAGGCCATGCACCGGCTGATCGAGGCCCTGTTCCTGGAGGCCTTCGACAACCCCCTCCTCGCGGCCCTGGACGACCAGGCGGTCCTCGCCCCCACGGGGCCCGACGCCCGTCTCGCCTTCACCACGGATTCCTTCGTCGTGCACCCCCTGTTCTTCCCGGGCGGCGACATCGGGAGGCTCGCCGTGAACGGCACCGTGAACGACCTCGCCATGTCCGGGGCCCAGCCCCTGTGCCTGTCCGCCGGCTTCATCCTCGAGGAGGGGTTCCCCATGCCCGACCTCCGGCGGATCGTGGCGTCCATGGCCGAGGCCTGCAGGGAGGCCGGGGTGGCCATCGTGACCGGCGACACGAAGGTGGTGAACCGGGGGAAGGCCGACGGCGTCTACATCAACACCGCCGGCGTGGGGGTGATCCGCCGGCCCGTGGACATCTCGGCGGCGCGGGCGCGCCCCGGCGACGTCGTCCTCGTGTCCGGGCCCATCGGGGACCACGGCACGACGATCATGGTGGCCCGGGGGGGCCTCGACCTGGAGGCCGAGCTGGAGAGCGACACCGCGCCGCTCGCCTCCCTCGTGGCCGCCATGCTCGACGCGAGCCCCGAGGTCCACTGCCTGCGGGACCCCACCCGGGGCGGCGTCGCCACGGTCCTGAACGAGTTCGCCCTCCGCTCGGGGGTGGGGATCGTCCTCGAGGAAGAGCGGATCCTCGTCCGGGACCCCGTGCGGGCGGCCTGCGAGATCCTGGGCATCGACCCCCTCCACGTGGCCTGCGAGGGTCGCCTCGTCGCCGTCGTGGCGCCGGGGTCCGCCGAAGGCGTCCTCGCCGCGATGCGTCGACACCCCCTGGGCGCCCAGGCCGCGGCGGTCGGGGAGGTGGTGGAGGAACCGAGCGGGCGGGTCCTGCTCCGCACCGCTTACGGCGGCACGCGGGTGGTGGACATGCTCGTCGGCGACCCCCTCCCCAGGATCTGTTGAGGCCGCTCCGGTCGCCCTGCCTCCGCCCAGGGGGCCGCCGGGACGTTCGCCGTCGGGCTCCGCGCTAGTCGATGTACCCGAGGGATCGGAGGCGGTCCTCGATCTCCCGCGCCTCCGGCTCCGGCAGGGGCTCCCCGAGCGCCTGCGCGAGGGAGACCCGGTACCCGTCGGGATCGAGGACGCACGCCTCGCGCTCCCCCCAGGGCCGGTCGGTGGGCTCCTGCGCGACCGTCCAGCCCGCCGCTCGCAGCCGCGCCACGGTGCCGTCCACGTCGTCCACCGCGAAGACCGGGAGCATCGCCCGGGCCTCCCCCTCGCGGGGTGGGCGCGTGTCGCCCTCCGCCGCGTGCACGAGGAGCGTCACCCGGCCGCCGGCGCCGAACCCCACCACGTGCCCGGGCTCCTCGTAGCGGAGCTCGAGGCCCAGGGAATCGCGGTAGAAGCGCTTCGAGCGCTCGAGGTCCGTCGAGTAGAGGATCAGCGTGTGGAGCCGCGCGCCCATGCCCCTCCCTCTCCCCGATGCTAGCGCCGGTGGCGCGCCCGGACGAGCGGGCCCGCCGCGGCTACTCGAGGTACCCGAGGCCGCGGAGGTGCTCCTCCATCTCGTCGGCCTCGGTGTCGGAGACCGTGGGCCCCTCGGAGGCCGCGGTCGCCTCGCCGCCCCGCTCCCCCGCGGTCACCCCGGCCCCGAGCCCGACGAGCTCGCGGAGCACGCGTCCGGTGTGCTCCACGGTCGCCGGCGCCCCGAGCGCCGCGAGGATGGTCGGGGCCAGGTCCACGAGCCGGGGCTCGCCCTCGAACGGGCGGACCTCGGGCCCCGCCGCCACGATCACCCCTTCCGGCCGGTGGTCGCCGGAGACCCAGTCGGCGTCCTCGAGCGCGCGCTTCGCGTGGGTGAGCGAGTACCCCTCGGCGGGCTCGAGGAGGATGTCGGGGGCGCGGTCCGCGTAGCGCCCCTTGAACACCTCCTCGCGGCGGCGGACCGCCTTGAACGGCGAGCGGCCGGTGGCCGGATCCCGGAACGAGGACAGCCGCTCGATGAGCTCGTCGCGGAGCCGGTCGAAGTCGGCGGGGTCCACGATCCCCGCGGGCTCCCTCCCCGCGAGGTTGATCGAGACCCCCTCGCCCGTGGACCGGATCGAGGTGTAGGCCCTGGTCTTCTGCCAGTTCACCGCCTGCGGCAGCGACACCTTCCCGTGGAGCCCCAGCACGTCGTAGACCTTCCGCGCCACCTGCCGGACCGCCCCCCACTGCATCGGGCCGAACACGACGTTCGAGGCCGAGAACTCGAGGTAGCCGAGCTTCCGGAGCAGGTGGTCCATGTGGAGCGCCCGCGTGCACGACTGGAACCCGTGGTCGGACATGAAGATCACGAGGTCGTCGGGGCGGGCCCGCGAGAGGAACGACCCGAGCGCCTCGTCGAGCTGCCGGTACACGTCCCGCACCCGGGCCGCGAGCCCCGTCCCGCGGAGCTCGGGGTAGGCGGGGTGGTCGGGGGAGACGTACTGCGAGAGGCAGTGCTGGGTGCGGTCCACCGAGACCCAGACCGAGCAGAACAGGTCCCACTCGACCTCGTCGAGGAGCCGTTCGCACGCGCGGATCCGCCGGCCCGTGACCTCGAGCGCCTCCTCGAGGTAGGCCTCGGGCCGGTGCCGGAACGTGGTCCAGGACATCCCGTTGATCGGCCACGGGGCGCCCCGGGCCTCGAGCTCCGCGGCGAGCTCCGGCGGGTGGGTGAACGTCCGTCCCTTCGGGAGGACCCCGCCCGCGATCACCGTCCCCCGGATCGCGGGGGGCGGGAACATGAGGGGCACGTCCGCGTAGACCGCGGTCCTCCCCGCGGCCGACAGGTCCTCGACGAACGTCCGCTCCCCGATCGACCGGTAGGTGACCGGGAACTGCTTCGTGCTGCCCGGGACCCGCTCCAGGATGTCGTAGACACCGTGATCCGCGGGGTCCACGCCCGTGAGGAACGACGGCCAGGCGGCCCAGGAGTGGGTGGGCACGGTCGAGCGGAGCACCGCCCGCTGCCCGCGGTCGATGAGGGCCTGCAGGTTCGGAAGGTCCCCCCGCTCGAGCAGGGGGTCCAGGATCCGCCAGTCGGCCCCGTCCCACCCGATCAGCAACACTCGACCCATGCGAAGGCCTTCCCCGAGCGCGGTCGTCGGAACCCGCGCAGTCTACCGAAGCCACCGACGGGGACGCCGCGCCAGCTCCTCGGCCCCGCGGGACCCTCATCCCGCCGGGGCCGCGGCGCCGCGGGCCGACGGGACGCCCCGGCGGCCGGGGAGCCGGTCCACCGCGGGCGCCAGGCGGGGGTCCGAGCGGTAGACGAGGAGCGCGAGCATCGCCCCGTAGATCGGCAGGTGCCCGATCAGCTCCTCGGCGCCGAGGAAGAACAGGGTCGCGTTGAACGGGATCCCCGCGACGATCACCGCCACCTGGGGGAGCGTCCCCGAGATCAGGAGCAGCCCGAACAGCAGCTCGGTCGCGCCCGCGATCCGCACGAACGCGACGTCGCCGACCTCGAGGCCGAGCGTGCGGAGGAGGTTGAACGCGGGGAACCGGTCGAGGAACGCCAGGGCCAGGGCCGGCCGCGCCAGCTTCTCGGTGAAGGCCAGCACCACGAGCGCGCCACCGACCAGCAGCCGGAGCCAGAGGACCGCCCGCTCGACGAGCGCCTCGGCGACCGGGGCCGCCCCCCAGCGGTCCGGGCCCGGGGGCAGGAGCGCGAGGAACAGCGCGATCCCCAGGAGGTCCATCCGCTCCAGGATCGGGACGGCCCCGTACGGGAGCACCCCGAGGGGCCCGGCGGCGACCACGGCGAACGCCGCCGCCCGGACCCGGAACCCGCTGATCAGCCACACCCCCAAGGCGCCCTCCGCGACCCGCAGGAGCGCGCCCGGCGGGCTCTCGGGGAGCGCGAGGGCCGGGGCGAGGTAGGTGTTCCGCGCGGCCTGCGCGAGGAGCGAGACGCCCGCGTGGATCGCGAGCAGCCGCGGGACCCAGGGCGCGAGGCGGCCCAGGGGCCCGAGGAACGGGAGCTCGGGCCGGGGCAGGCGGCGCCCCACGAGCCGCCAGAGCACGGTCGCGAGGGCCGCGGCCGCGATCAGCGCGAGCGTGGCGGGGTGCGCGGCGAACGCCCAGTCGTAGGGAGGGCGCTCCTCCGTGAACCAGGTCTCGTGGGCGAGGATGCCGGGGACCCTGGGCACCCTCCCAGCCTACCCGCCTCCCAGCCTACCCGGGCCGGGAGGTCGGCCCCGCCCCGAACCGCTCGACCAGGGTCCGGCCGGCGAACGCCACGTCCTCGGGGGGCGAGCCCGCGGGGAGGTTGAAGATCAGCCCGTCGAGGCCCGCGTCGAAGAAGGCCTGGACCTGTTCGGCCACGGCGTCGGGGTCGCCGACCGTGCTCCGGGCCCGGAGCGCCTCCTCGTCAACCCCGAGCCGACGGGCCCGCTCCCGCTGGCGGCGTTCCGCCTCCTCCATCGTCGGCGCCAGGACCAGGGTCCCCAGGCGGGTCCTGGTGATCGTCGCCGGGTCCCGCCCCACCTCCTCGCAGTGCCGGGCCAGCACGGCGAGCTTGGCCCGGACCTCGTCCGCGCCGCCGAAGAGGTTGCAGGCGTCGGCGTAGCGGGCGACGAGCCGGAGCGTCCGCCGCTCCCCCCCGCCGCCCACCAGGATCGGCGGCCCGCCCGGCTGGACCGGCGGCGGGACGTTCAACGCATCCCGCACCGAGTGGAACCGCCCCTCCACCGTGGCCCTGGTCCCCCCGAACATCGCCCGGCAGATCCGGAGGGCGTCTTCGAGCCGGTCGAACCGCTCGCCGGTCGGCGGCCAGTCGTAGCCGTAGCGGGTGGCCTCGTCCTCGTTCCAGGCCGCGCCGATCCCGAGGATGGCCCGGCCCGCCGAGACCACGTCCAGGGTCGTGACCGCCTTCGCCAGGAGCGCGGGGTTCCGGTAGACGACGCCGGTGACGAGCGCGCCGAGCCGGATCCGCGAGGTCCGGGCGGCCACCGCGCCGAGCAGCGTGTAGCACTCGAGCATCGGCTCCTCCACCGCCCCGACGCTCGGGATCTGCTGGAAGTGGTCCATCACGAAGAACGCGTCGAACCCCGCCTCCTCCGCCGCCTGCACCACCTCCGAGATCCGCTCGAAGAGCCGTTCGTCGGGGACGCCAGGGAACGTGAAGCTGGGGAGCTGCAGGCCGAACCTGAGCACGGGCGTCGCCTCCTTCCTGCCGCCGATCCTCCGGGAGACCGCGCCGCATGGCGAGGGCCCCCCGGCGGACAGGGTAGGCTCGGGGCGATGCGGAGCCGGCGCACCGGGGAGCGGTGAGGGCGGGACGGCGCGCGCTCGTGGCCGGCGCCGCCGTCGAGCCGCGGCGGGCCCGCGTCGACGTGTCGTTCCTCCTGGACCGAGGCGGCCGGCCCGCCTCGGCCATCGCGTCGGTCCGCTTCGAGGGGACCGCGGTCGCGGTGGACGGCGACGAGCGCCTCGGCCGCCACCGGGGCGATGACACGCTGCGGAAGGGCCCCGGGGGCTGCGGGCCGAGGGGACCATCCTGATCCGCCCCACCTCCCGGTCCCTGGTCCGCATCGGCACGGTCACGTCCGGTCCTGCCGGGGCGGCCTCCCCCTCCACGACCACCGGGGGATCCCCCTCCACCTCCACCTGGCACCGGGCCAGGTCGAACAGGGCGACGGCGGCGCGCGCCGCGTCCCGCACCACGGCGCCGACCTCATCGCCCGCCAGCAGCCGCTCCCCCGCGGCCTGGAGCAGCCGGGCCTCCCGCTCCCTCCCGAGCGCCGCCCGGCGCTCGCGCAGGGCCGCCGAGAGCAGCGTCGCCGCCCCGAGGGAGACGGCCAGGAACACGACGAGCGCCACCAGGTCCTCCGCGCGCTCGACCCGCAGCGTGTGGACGGGCTCGGTGAAGAAGAAGTTCAGGCCGAGGAACGAGAGCAGGGACGCCAGGATCCCGGCGGGCGCGCCGCCGAGCACCGCTGCGCCGATCGCCGCCGGGACGTACAGGAGGGCGGCGATGGTCGGGGAGACGTCGGCCGGAGCGAGGGCGAGCGCGGTGACCGCGGCAGGTGGGGCGGTCCCCGCGAGGAGCACCCACCCACGGCCCCGCCACGACCGGGAACCCCCGATGCCCATCGCGCTCCAGCGTGGTACGCGGCAGCGGACGCGACAACGGGCTCCCGCGAACCCTGACGGGATCCTGACGCCCTCCCGGCGGCCGCTGACGCCTCGCAGACGCGCCCGGCGCGACACTCGGATCGATCGTGGTCGTTGCGTTCCTCCTCGGACTGCTGGTCGGGACGGCCCTGGGGGTCTCCCTCTACCCCCTCCTGATCGCGTGCGTCGCGGCGCGGGAGCACGAGGCCGCCTCCGCCGAGGCCGAGGGCACCCCGAGGGCCCCCCGCGCCGTCCTCCCGCCCGCTCCGCCTCTCCCTCCCGCCCAGCCCCGTCGCCCGACCGCGTCGTAGGCTTGGCCCGACCGATCCCCGGGAGGGCGCGGTGGCGACCGTCCACGTGCTGCACGAGGGCTACGTCCGCGGCGAGCGGGTGGGGTCGACCGTGGGTCTGGTCGTGGACCGGGACGCGCTGGTCGTGGTCGACCCCGGGATGGTCCCCGGCCCCGGAGCGATCCTCGACCCGCTCGCCTCGCACGGGTTCGGCCCCGAGGACGTGACCGACGTGGTCCTCTCCCACCACCACCCGGACCACGCGCTCCACGCCGGCCTGTTCCCGCGGGCCCGCGTGCACGACCACTGGGCGTGGTACCGGGGCGACCTGTGGACCGCGCGACCGGCGGAGGGCTTCCGCGTGTCGAGCGACGTCCGGCTGCTCACCACGCCGGGGCACACGCGGGAGGACGTCACGACGGTCGTCCGGACCGACCGGGGGCTCGTCGCCTTCACGCACCTCTGGTGGTCGGCGGAGGGCCCCCCGGAGGACCCGCTCGCCGAGGACCGCGCCGCGCTCCACGCGGGGCGGGCCCGGGTGCTCGCGCTCCCGGGGCTCGCCCGGATCGTCCCCGGGCACGGGGCGCCGTTCGCCCCCGGTCCCGCGACGCCGGCCTGACCGGCGCTCGCGCTCCCGAGCTCAGGACCGCCGGCCGCAGGCGCACCGCCCGCCGCAGGCGCACCCCCCGCCCGGGCCCTCGGAGCCCGAGGTGGCGAAGGGCGAGATGAGCCGCGTGACCGACGCGCTCCCGCAGGACGGGCAGGCCGGGTGGGCCGCGGTCCGGGCCAGGAGCTGCTCGAACCGGTGGCCGCACCCGTCGCACGCGAACTCGTAGATCGGCATCGGCGGAAGTGTACGGCGCCGGCCGACGCCCCCAGGCGCGGGCCGCACCGTCGAGGGCTATGCTCCGACCGGTGGCCCTGCACCGGCTCTCCGAGGACCCGCTCCCCGCGCTCGCGGCCCCCGCCCTCGTCGCGGCGTTCGACGGCTGGATCGACGCGGCGGGGGCCTCGACCATGGCCGCCGCCCGGGTGGCGGGCGGAGGCCGCACGCTCGCGACCTTCGACCCCGACGCCCTGTACGACTACCGGGCGCGGCGGCCGGTCCTGGACGTCGTGGACGGGACCCTCTCGGAGCTCACGTGGCCGGAGCTGTCGCTCAAGCGCCGCCGCGTCGGTCAGCGCGACGTCCTGGTGCTGACCGGCCCGGAGCCCGACTTCCGGTGGCGGGAGCTCGGCGCCGACGTCCTCGGGCTCTGCCTCCGACTCGGCGTCGTGGAGTGGATCTCGCTGGGCTCGCTCCCGGCCGCCGTCCCGCACACCCGCCCCGTCCCGGTGCTGGGCACCGCGTCCAAGCCCGGCCTGCTGCCCGACGACGTCCCCCAGGGCCCGGCCGGGCTCCTGCGGGTCCCCTCGGCCGCGCTCAGCGCGGTGGAGTTCGCGGTCGCGGAGAGCGGGATCCCGGCCGTCGGGTTCTACGCACAGGTCCCCCACTACGTCGGGTCGAACTACCCGGCCGCGGCGATCGCCCTCCTCGAGCACGTGGGCCGACACCTGGGGGTCGCGTTCGAGACCGCGGACCTCCGGCACGCCGCGGACGCCACCCGGGATCGCCTGGACACCGCCGTGGCGGCCGACGAGGACTCCAGGGCCTACGTCGCGCGCCTGGAGACGATGGCCGACGAACAGGGGCGGCCCGCAGGGGAGGATCTGATCGCCGAGATCGAGCGGTTCCTCCGTCAGCGGGCCCACGGAGGCGGCGAGGGCGAACGCCCCGGCTCGAGCTGAGGCTCAGCCCGCCGGGGGTATCGTGTTCGGCGTCATGCGCCGCCGGTCGCGCCCCCGCCTCGTGCTCGCGGCGCTCCTCTCGGCGTTGGCCTGCACCGCACCCCGGGGAGCCCCGGCTCCACCCGCCGCGCCCGCCCCTCGGGCCTTGCTCGCCCTCTGGCCCGAGCAGTCGGCGACGGCCGCGGCCCGCGTCCAGCGCCTCGCGGACCGCGGGGACGGCTCGGTCCGCTGGCGGCTCGAGCCGCGCGCGGTCGCCCTCCGGTTCGCCCACGCCGTGCTGGGCTGGCCGCACCCGCTCGTGGCGCGCGAGCAGTCCTGGCGGGCCCTGAACGGCGTGGAGCTGGCTCGCGTCTGGCTCTGCCTCCCGACCGGTTGCCCGACCTCGGGCCCCGCGTTCCACGAGGAGGTGGTCCTGAAACGGGTCGTGCGTCCCGGGCCCGGCGGGGTCTGGAGCGTCGCCGAGGTCAACAGCCCCCGCCTCCAGTTCGCGCCGCTCCTGTTCCTCCGGGTCAGGGACGTCGAGGTGCCGGCCGGCTACCGGGTCCGCCTGCTGTCGCCTTCCCCCCGGACCGGCGGGCTCCCGGAGGGGACCACGGTCGCGGCGGGCTCGGTCGCCTGGACCGCGTGCGGGACGGTCACGGAGACCTCCCGGACCACGCTCTGGCTCCGCCAGGCCAGGTTCCAGGTGGCGACGAGGGGCTGCGGTCCGGACGGGGGGATCGGCGCCCCGGTGCCGGGCTACGTCTTCGCCCTCCGCGCCGCGGGCGCCGCCGACCCCGGGGCGCTCGCGGCCTCGCTGTTCGACCCCCGGACGCCCCGGGAACCCCCCGTCCGCCTCCTCGACCTCACCGCCGCCGCCGTCCGCTTCCTCCCGCGCCCCGGGCCGATCCCCCGGCCCCCGCCCCCGTGGCTCCAGGACGACCCGCGGACGTACCCGGTCTGCCGGGCGGGCGACCTCGTGGCGGCGGCGCCCTCGTTCGAGCCCGGGATGCCGGTGGGCCTGGGGGGCGGGCTCGGGATCGCGGTCGAGGTCCACCGCCGCGGCGGCGGTCCCTGCCGGGTCCGGGCGCGGCTCGCGCTCACGCTCGAGGGGCCGGACGGCCGGCCCCTCCCGATCCGGGGGAACGGCCTCGAGGTCCCGGTCCGCGGCATCCTCCCGCTCCAGGAGGCGAGGGCCGGCTGGTGGCTCCGGTCCTGGTGCCGGCGCGGGCCGGTCGGCGACCGGGTCGTGTTCCGCATCTCCGGGCTCCGGAGGGACCTCGTGGTGGCCCGCCCGTTCCTCCGCGTGCCGTGCGCGGGCCCGCCGGCCGGCCCGCCCTCGCTGGAGGCCTTCCCGGACAGCTAGGGCCGGCCGGTCGGCCCCTCGGCTACCATGGCGCCGCCGTGCGTCGCGTCGAACCCACCGAGCGGACCCGCCTCCGTCGCCTCCCCGAACGGGGGGTCTACGACCGAGCGGTCATCGACGCGATCCTCGACGAGGCGCTGATCTGCCACGTCGCGACCCTGGTGGACGGCTCCCCCCGGGTGATCCCCACGATCCACGCCCGGGTGGGCGACACCCTGTACGTCCACGGCTCCCCCGCGAGCCGGACGCTCCGCGCCCTCCGCGAGGGGGCCGAGGTGTGCCTCGCGGCCACCCTCGTGGACGGGCTCGTGCTCGCGCGCTCCGGCTTCCACAGCTCGGTCAACTACCGCTCGGTGGTCGTCTACGGACGGGCCCGGGAGGTCACCGACCCGGAGGAGAAGCGCCGGGCCCAGGACGCGCTCGTCGACCACGTCGCGCCCGGACGCTCCGCCGAGGTCCGCCCGCCCACCGACCGCGAGCTCCGGCAGACCGCCATCTTCGCGATCCCCCTCGACGAAGCGTCGGCCAAGGTCCGCACCGGGTCCCCCAAGGACGACGAGGAGGACCTGGGCCTCCCGATCTGGGCCGGGGTCCTCCCGCTCCGGACCGTGGTGGGACCGCCCGAGCCCGACCCCCACCTCCCGCCCGCCGTCGGGCCCCCCGAGAGCGTCGTCCGCTACCGCCGGCCCGGACCGCCCGCCTGAGCCGGGGCTGCCGAGGGAGGGACGCGGAGCGCGTCCTCTCGGTTTGACGCGGCCCCACGCGCCGGGTATATATCGAAGCGATATATCCAGCCGCTATATCGGTTCGACACGGATGGAAGGACGACGAGGGATGCTCGAGCTCGCGGTCCTCGGCCTGCTGAAGGAGCGCTCCATGCACGGCTACCAGCTCTCGAAGCGGCTCACGGACACGCTCGGGGGGTTCTGGCGGGTCTCCTACGGCTCGCTCTACCCGAGCCTCCGCCGGCTCGAGCGCGAGGGGGCCGTGGAGAAGGTCTTCGACGAGCAGGCCGTCGGCCGCCGCAAGAACGTCTACCGGATCACCGAGAAGGGGGAGCGGCTCTTCCTCGACCTCCTCCAGGAGACCGGGAACGAGAGCCCCGAGGAGAACCGGTTCCGGGTGCGCCTCGCGTTCTTCAAGTACCTGGCGCCCGACACCCGCATCCGCCTCCTCGAGCGGCGCCGCGCCTACCTCGAGGAGCGCCTCTCCACGATCAAGGACATGCTCCAGGCCCGGCGGGAGCGCTACGACACCTACACGCTCTCGCTGATGGAGCACGGCCAGGTCTCCACCGAGCGGGACATCGCCTGGCTCGACGGGCTGATCCGAGCCGAGCGGAACCGGACCGGGGGCGCCGATCGACCCGAGCGCCGCCGGGCGCTGCGGAGGAAGGAGCACACCACATGAGCAAGGTCAGGCTGGCCATCGTCGGCGTGGGCAACTGCGCCTCGTCGCTCGTGCAGGGGATCGAGTACTACCGGGACGCGCCCGAGGACCAGCGGGTGCCGGGCCTCATGCACGTCCGCCTCGGCCCCTACCACGTGCGCGACGTCGAGGTCGTCGCGGCCTTCGACGTCGACGCCAAGAAGGTCGGCCGGGACGTGGCCGAGGCCATCTCCACGGAGCCGAACAACACGATCCGCTTCGCGGACGTGCCCCCCACCGGCGTGACGGTGCTCCGGGGGCCCACCCTCGACGGGCTCGGGAAGTACTACCGCGAGGTCGTGACCGAGTCCGACGAGCCCGAGGTCGACGTGGCGGCCGCCCTCCGGGAGGCCGGGGCGGAGGTCGTCGCCTGCTACCTCCCGGTCGGGAGCGAGCAGGCGGTCCGCCACTACGCGCAGGCCGCGATCGACGCCGGCTGCGCGTTCGTGAACTGCCTGCCGGTGTTCATCACGAGCGACCGGGGATGGGCGCGGCGGTTCGCCGAGGCGGGCCTGCCGGTGGTGGGCGACGACATCAAGAGCCAGGTCGGCGCCACCATCGTCCACCGGGTCCTCGCGAAGCTGTTCGAGGACCGCGGCGTGCTCCTCGAGCGGACCTCCCAGCTCAACTTCGGCGGCAACATGGACTTCCTCAACATGCTCGAGCGCGAGCGGCTCGCGTCCAAGAAGCTCTCCAAGACCCGGGCCGTCACCTCGCAGCTCTCGCGCGACCTCGGGGAGGGGAACATCCACATCGGGCCCTCCGACCACGTGCCGTGGCTCGAGGACCGGAAGTGGGCCCACATCCGGCTCGAGGGGCGGGAGTTCGGCGACGTGCCGATCTCCATCGAGCTCAAGCTGGAGGTGTGGGACAGCCCGAACTCGGCGGGCGTGGCGATCGACGCGATCCGCTGCGCGAAGCTGGCGATGGACCGCGGGATCGCGGGGCCGCTGATCGGGCCCTCGGCGTACTTCATGAAGTCGCCGCCGGTGCAGTTCTCCGACGAGGCCGCCCGCGAGATGGTCGAGGAGTTCATCCTGGGCGACGGCGGCTCGCGGGACGCCGACTGGACGGCGTTCTTCGACAGCCAGCGGACCTAGGCCGGGTCCCTCCCCGCACCCGCGCGCCGGCCGGCCCGGCTGCCCCTACCATCGGCCCGTGAGGGGATCGCTCGACCGCGCCCGGGAGGCCGTCCGCAGCCCGGACTTCCGCCGGCTGTTCCTGATGCGCCTCGCGAGCCAGTTCGGCGACGGGCTGTTCCAGGCCTCGCTCGTCGCCTCGGTGATCTTCGCGCCGGAACGACAGACCACGGCGGTCGGCTTCGCCAAGGCCACCGCCCTCGTCGCCCTCCCGTTCTCGGTGATCGGCCCGTTCACCGGCGTGTTCATCGACCGGTGGCCCCGGCGGCGGATCCTCGTCGCCGCTCCCTGGCTCCGCGCCGCCGCCGCCCCCCTCGTCCTGTTCGACCCCGAGGCCGCGGCCCTCCCCTTCTACGCCGGCGCCCTCTGGGTGCTCTCGGTGAACCGGTTCTTCCTCGCCACCGCCCAGGCCGTGGTCCCCAGGCTCGTGCCGACCGCGGACCTCCTGGTCGCCAACTCCCTCGCCGCGGTCGGGGGCACGGTCTCGCTCCTCGCCGGGGTCTTCGCCGGCGGCCTCGTCGCCGACGCCCTCGGGACGGCCCCGGTGGTCGCGGCGGCCGTCGGGCTCTGGCTCCTCGGGTCCGGGCTCGCGGCGCGGATCCGCTCGGACCTCGTGCCCCACGCGCTGCCGACGGCGCCCCTCGGGCACGAGCTGCTCCGCGTGGTCCGGGGGTTCCGCGAGGGGATCGCGCACCTCGCCCGCGCGCCCCGGGCCGTGGGTCCGATCACGTCGATCGCCGTGGACCAGTTCGGCCAGGGCGTCGTGCTCGTGTTCTCGCTGTTCGTGTTCCGCGACATGTTCCGGGAGGGGGTGGGCTCGTTCTCCTGGCTGATCGGGGCCGGCGGCGTCGGCGTCTTCCTCGGCATCCTCACCGTCGGGAAGCTCGAGGAACGGTTCCGGAAGGAGCTGATCGTGGCCGGCGCCTTCCTGCTCGGGGGGGCGAGCGTGGCCGCGGTCTCGCTCCGGATCACCGGCCCGACCGTCCTGCTCGCGAGCTTCATGGTCGGGCTCACGTTCGCCTGGAAGAAGGTCCCGGTCGACACCATGGTGCAGGAGGCCCTCCCCGACGCCTTCCGGGGGCGGGTGTTCGCCGTGTACGACGTCGTCTACAACGTCGTGCGGATCCTCGCGGCCGTCGCCGCGATCCCGCTGCTCCCGGCCCTCGGGCTGCGCGGCTCGGTGGCGGCGATCGGGGCGGGGTTCGTGCTGTGGTCCCCGGTGCTGCCGCTGTGGGTGGGGCGGGCCCCCGAGATCGTGCTCCGGTTCTACGAGGGGGCGCGGGCCGAGGAGTGGCCGAGGGCGGTGGTCTGGGGCGGGGTGGAGGAGCCCGTGGAGGTGGAACGGACCTGGCTCGAGGAGCGGGACGGGCTGCGGCGCCGCTGCTTCACGCTCCGGCTGGCCGACGGGACCGTGATCGACGTCTCCCGCGCCGAGCCCGACGGCGCCTGGCAGCTCGACGCCGAGCGTTCCTGAGGGTCCGGCCCCCGGCCCTACGGAGGGGTCCAGCGCCTCCGCAGGGAGGCGAGGGGCTCGGGCCGCCCGAGGTGGAAGCCCTGGGCGAACCGCACGCCGAGCGCCCGGAGCGCCTCCAGCTCCTCGGCCGTCTCCACGCCCTCGGCCACGATCTCGCCCCCCGTCTCCCGGGCGAAGCGGACCAGGGCCGCGGCCAGGTGCCGTTTCGCGGGGTCCGCGTCGATCCCCCGCGTGAGGCCCATGTCGAGCTTGATCAGGTCCGGCGCCAGGCGGAGGATGTGGGTGAACGACGCGTACCCGGCGCCGGCGTCGTCGACCGCGACGCGCAGCCCGCCGGAGCGGAGCACGTCGAGCCGTTCGCGGAGGCGCTCGTACGAGGGCACGGGCGAGTGCTCGGTGATCTCCACCACCACCCGGTCGAGCGGCGCCGCGGCGAGCGCCCCCTCGACCCCGCCGCCGAGCACCGTCGCGGCCGAGAGGTTCACGGCCAGGTACGCCTCCCCCGGGAGCTCGGGCAGGTCGCGGACCGCGCGGACCACGGCCTCGAGCTCCAGCGCCTCCCCCAGCCCCGCGCTCCTCGCCTCGGCGAACCAGGCCGCCGGCCCGCGGGGTGGCTCCTCCCGGAAGCGCGCCAGGGCCTCGAAGCCGGCGGGCCGCGCCGCCTCCAGGTCGACGAGCGGCTGGTAGACGAGCGAGAGGGCGTCCCCGCGGAGCGCGTCCAGGATCCTCGCCCGGAGCTCGCGCCGACGGCGGCGGGCGTCGCGCTCCCGCTCGATCAACCCCGCGGCGACCTCGGCGAACGCGCGCATCACGGCGAGGTCGCGCTGGGTGAGCGAGTGGTCGGGGCTCGAGCTGAAGCAGCAGAACGTCCCGTAGACCGTCCCGTCGGAGAGCACGATCGGGACGCTCACGTGCGCCCCCACGGGCAGCGCCGCCGTGACCGGGAGCTCCGCCGCCGCCGGCTCCGCCCGTGCGTCGCGGATCAGGGGCGGGAGGCGGCCGTCGACGACCCGCTGGCAGTACGTCTCCTCCAGGGGGTCGCCGCCGCCGGGCCGGACCGGGGTCGGGACCGCGGCGTCGACCGATCGGAACACCCGGTGGGTCTCGGTGAACTCCGACACGAACCCGACCTGCATCCCGAGGTGCACGCGGGCCGCCCGGAGGATCGCGCGGAGCGCGCGGTCGGCGTCGTCGGCGCTCGCCGGGTCCGGGCGCGGCGACCCGTCCTCGACGAGCAGCGACGCGAGGACCTGGTCGGACACCGCCGTCGACATGACGCCTCCCTGGACGACCTGGTGTTCCTATCGGTCGCGTGGGTCGGGCCTTGAGGGGGAGGGCCCGCCCTGGCAGGCTGGACCCGGGGCGGCGGAACCGGGGGGGCGCCGGGAAGGTCCCTGGGAGCGGATGCGGTTCGCCCGAGCGACGGTGATCTGCGCGGCGCTCTGCCTGCTCGCGGCCTGCCGGGGCGAGCCCAACGGCGCGGCCGGGGAGCGCGCGGGACCCCCCGCAGCGGGCGCCCCCGGGCCACGGGGCGCCGAGGGCGGCACGCTCCCGCGACCCAGGCCCGCCGGGGGCGACCTCCCCACGGCCCCGGGGCTCCGGGACGACGGGGGCCCCGTCCGGCGCCCGCCGCTCCCGGGCCGATCCGCGGGCATCCCGGACGCCCCGCCGGTCGGCCCCAGCCGCCCCTGGACGATCTCTCCGATCCGGGGAGAGCTGCGCCGGGCGTTGGTCCCCCGGAACTGGCGGCCGGGCTGCCCGGTGGCCCTCGACGACCTCCGCTGGCTCACCGTGGCCTACCGCGGCTTCGACGGCCGGCGGCGCGTCGGGCCCATCGTGGTCCACGAGGCCGTCGCCGGCGACGTGCGTTGGGCCTTCCGGCAGCTCTACCGGGCCGGGTTCCCGATCGAGCGGGTGGCGCTGCCGCGACGGTTCCGGGACCTCCCGCGCAGCGAGACCTGGGACGACACCCGGAACGTGACCTCGGGCTTCAACTGCCGCCCGGTGACCGACGGGACCTCGTGGTCCCAGCACGCCTACGGCCTCGCGATCGACATCAACCCGCTGCAGAACCCCTACGTGCGGGGCAACGGCTCGGTGCTCCGCCGGGCCGCCCGGCCCTACCGGGACCGGAGCCTCGACCGGCCCGGGATGATCCGCGAGGGCGACGTCGTGGTCCGGGCCTTCGACGCCATCGGCTGGGAGTGGGGCGGCCGTTGGCGCACGCTCAAGGACTACATGCACTTCTCGGCCACCGGGGGGTGACCGACGGGCCGGGCACCGGGGCCCCGGCGGGCATCGGCCGGAGCTGCCCGCGCGACCCCGGACGCGAGACCCGCTCAGATGAAGAGCTGGATGTCGGCCTCCTTCATCTCCAGGAGGGCCGTGGCCGCCCCGATCGGCTCGGGGAGGCCGTCCAGCAGGTGCTCCCGCGTGAGGCCGAGCATGTCCATGGTCATCTGGCACGGCACGAGGTTCACGCCCATGTCCCGCGCCATCTCCAGGAGCTCGGTGGGGTGGGGGGTCTTGTAGTCGCGGGCGAGCTTGGAGAGCATCTTCGGCCCGATCCCGGCGAAGTTCATCTTCGAGAGCTTCGCCTTCCCCACGCTCCCGGGGTTGTAGATCGAGAGCATCCGCTGCATCCAGTTGAACCCGGTCTTCCTCGCGTGCTCCGGCTTCACCAGCGCGAACAGACCCCAGAACGTGAAGAAGACCGTGGCCTGCATGCCCGAGGCGACCGCGGTGGTCGCGAGGATCAGCGTCGGCCAGATCCGGTCGAGGTCGCCGGACCAGGCGATGATCGTGATCTTGCTCGGCTTCCCGTTGCCCTCGCCCATCGCCCCACCTCACACCTTCCGGATGCGGTAGCGGAACACGCCGTCCTCGCCCCGCTCCCGCTCGACCAGCTCGTTCCCCGTGAGCCGGGCCCAGGCCGGCACGTCGGACCAGGAACCGGGGTCGGTCGCGAGCAGCTCGACGACCTCGCCGGCCGGGACATCCTTGAGCGCGCGGGCGAGCGTCACGAGCGGGCCGGGGCAGGACTGCCCGCGGGCGTCGACGGACCTCGACGCCGGCTCCGCGACGTCCTGGCTGCTGCGCTCGATAGCGGTCGAAACGTCCATGGCCAACCTCCTCGGGGGGACGATGGGACGAGGTCGGGGGTGGGTGCCGTGCGGGCGGCTAGGCGCGGGCGCCGCCCGGCACCCCGGGACAGCAGCACCGGCAGGGGATCATGATCCCCACGAGACCGCGGCACCGCGTCCTGATCATCGCAGTTGCAAATCCTACTCCCCCGGTGGGGAAGGCCGCAAGCGGGCGTCCGCCGGGCTCCGGGGCACCGCCCCCAGGAGCCTCGGTCGGGGCCACCAGACCAGGACGGCCCGGCCCCTGATCGCCCCCGCCTCGATCGGCCCGAAGGCCCGGGAGTCGGTGGAGGCCTCCGCCCGGTCCCCCTCCACCCAGTACCGGCCGTCGAGCGGAGCGCCGTCGGGGCCCAGGTCCCCCGGGGCCGCCGTCACCCGCTTCACCAGCTCGAACCCCGGCCGGCGGGGGTCCTCCACGACGACCACGTCGCCCCGCCGCACCCGCCGGGGCGCCACCGCGAGCCCCCACTCGCCCTCCCGCAGCGTCGGCGACATGCTGTCCCCGACGACCTCGAACCGGAACGGGCGCCAGCGGAGCCAGGCGGCGCCGGCGAGGGCAGCCAGGCCGAGGGGCACCCACCCTCCCGCCTTCCGACGCCTCCGAGCCCGGTGATAGGTTGTGGGCGACGGACGATCGGAAGGAGGGGCCATGCTCGACATGCTCGTAGCTTCTCTCCGCCCGAAGCGGGTCGTCCACGCCCACTGCGACCTCCCGTGCGGCGTCTACGACCCCGCCCAGGCCCGGATCGAGGCCGAGTCGGTGAAGGCGATCCAGGAGCGCTACCAGGATCCCGAGAAGTTCAAGAAGCCCTCGGAGAGCGTGGAGGACTACCGCGCGCGGTGCCTGCACATCAAGGAGCAGCGCGCGAACATGGTGAAGGAACACCTCTGGGTGCTCTGGACGGACTACTTCAAGCCCGAGCACCTCGAGAAGTACCCCCAGCTCCACGAGCTGTTCTGGAAGGCCACGAAGGAGGCGGGCGAGGCGAAGAAGTCCCAGGACCCCGCCCAGGGCCAGCGGCTCCTGGACGCGATCGACGAGATCGCCAAGATCTTCTGGGAGACGAAGGCGGCGTAGCGGGGGGAGACGAAGGCGGCGTAGCCGGGGGCGTCGCGCCCGGACGCGCCGGAGGGCGGGGCCGCGTGCCCCGCCCTCCGCGTCGGGTTCCGCTCACCCGGCCTTCGAGACGATCCGCTCCATCTCCTCGGCCTCGAACGCGCGGAGCGTCGTCGTCCGGACGTTCCCGACCGAGCCGAGCGCGAGCAGGAACGCCGTCCCGGTCTCGTCGTCGGGGAACTCCGCGATCGCCACGATGTCGTAGGGCCCGAGGGTCCAGAGCACCCGCTCGAGCCTCCCGCCCATCTTCTCGGCGAGCCGCGCGGCGTCGTCGGCCCGGCTCACGGTGTCGCGGAAGGTCTTGATGCCCTGCTCGGTCCAGCTGATCAGGCTCACGTACCTCGGCATGGCCCCTCCTGGTGGTCGGGCTCGCTGGGGTTCGGCGGGCAGGTCCGGGGGCGTCGAGCGGGGGCGCGCGGGCCCGGATCCCTCGCGACGGCGATGGGCGGGACCCCCGTCCTCGACCCACGGCCTCCTCCCTCGACCGGGCGGGCGTCCGCAGCCTACACCCGGCGGGAGCCCCGCGGCAGGGGGCACGCCCCCGGGGGAGCGCGAGGCGGCCCCGCCCGGGGACCACCGGCCCCTAGACTGGCCGCGGCGTGAAGGACATCGGCCTCGTCGGGATCCCCTACTCGGGCAAGACCACGCTCTTCACCGCGCTCACGCGCCACGGCGCGGCGGGCGGGCGGGCGAACCAGGCCGTCGTGCCCGTCCCCGACCCCAGGCTCGAGGTCCTCGCCCGGCTCCAGGGGTCGGCCCGGATCGTCCCGGCCCAGGTCCGGTTCGTGGACGTGCCGGGGGGGACGTCGTCGGCCCACGGGGTCGCCAGGCTCCGCCAGGTGGACGCCCTGTGCGTCGTGGTCCGGGCCTTCGGGCCCGACGCCGACCCGCCGCGGGAGCTCGCCGAGGTCCGCGCCGAGCTGCTCCTCGCGGACCTGGCCGTCGTGGAGTCGGCCCTGCAGGGCGCGCGGAAGCGGGCCCGCGGCGGGCGTTCGCCGGCCGAGGAGGTGGCCGCGCTGGAGCGGGCCCACGAGGTGCTCGCGGCCGAGACCCCGCTCCGCGACGCGGCCCTCGACGAGGAGACCTGCCGCCACCTGCGGGCGGTCGCCCCCCTCACGCTCAAGCCGGAGGTGGTCGTGGCCAACCTCGAGGAGGGCGCCCAGGTCCCCCCGGGCCTCCCCGAGGGGACGGTCGGGGTGTGGGCGGCCCTGGAGGCCGAGACCGCCGGGATGCCCGAGGACGAGGCCCGGGCCCTGCTCGAGGGCTTCGGGGTCCCCGAGCCCGGGCTGGAGCGGGTGGTCCGGGCCTGCTACCGGGCCCTCGACCTGATCACGTTCCTCACCTTCAACGCGGAGGAGGCCCGGGCGTGGGAGGTCCGCCGGGGCGCGAAGGCGCCCGAGGCGGCGGGCGCGATCCACTCCGACCTCGAGCGCGGCTTCATCCGGGCCGAGGTCGTCGCCTTCGACGACCTGGTCGCCGCGGGAGGGTGGGACGCGGCCAGGCACCGCGGCCTGGTGCGGGTGGAGGGCAGGGACTACGAGGTGCGGGAGGGCGACGTGATCCATGTCCGGTTCGCCGTCTGAGGGCGAGGGCGGTCGGGCGCCCGGCGTCGCCGACGGGCGCGCGGTCGCGGCGACGGGGCGGCGGGGGTGGCTCACCCGCGGCGTCCTCGGGATCGGCCTGGCGAGCTTCCTCTCCGACCTGGGGCACGAGGTGCCCACCGCGCTCCTCCCCTCGTTCCTCGTGGGCACCCTGGGCGCCCCGGCCGCCGCCCTCGGGCTGGTCGAGGGCGCCGCCGACGCGCTCGGGGGGGCCGCCAAGCTCGCGGGCGGCGCCCTGGCGGACGACCCGGGGCGACGCCGGGCCACGGCGGTGGGGAGCTACGCGACCACCGCGGTCCTCTCCGGCCTGATCGGCGCGGCGGGGGCGCCCTGGCAGGTGGGCGTGCTCCGCGGCGGCGCCTGGGCGGCCCGGGGGCTGCGGACCCCGGCCCGGAACGCCCTCCTCGCCGAGGCCGCGCCGCCGGGTGCCTACGGCCGCGCCTACGGGTTCGAGCGGGCCATGGACAACCTGGGCGCGATCGCGGGGCCGCTCCTCGGCGTGGCGCTCGTCGCCGCCCTCGGGGTGCGGGGCGCGATCCTCGCCTCGGCCGTGCCCGGGCTCCTCGCGGCGGCCGCGGTGTTCGACGCGGTCCGGCACATCCGGGCGCGGGGCGATGCGCCCCGTCGGCCGGTCCGGGGGGCCCGTCCCCGCGTGCGCGCCGTGCTCCGCGGGGGCCTGGGCCGCACCATGGCCGCCATCGCGGCGTTCGAGATCGGGAACGTGGCGGCCACGCTCCTCATCCTCCGAGCCACCCAGGTCCTCGCCCCCGACCGCGGCCCGCGGGGGGCGGCGGCCCTCTCCCTCGTCCTCTACACGGCCTACAACCTCGCGGCGACCCTGGCCTCGGTCCCCGCCGGACGGCTGGCCGACCGCAGGGGCCCGCGGGTCGCGCTCGCGCTCGGCGTCTCGCTGTTCCTCCTGGCCTACCTGGCGTTCGCGGCCGCCGGCGGCGGCCCCGTGCTCGCCGCCGGGTTCGCGCTCGCCGGGGTGGGGATCGGCTGCGTGGAGACCGCCGAGCACGCGGCCGTGGCCCGCCTCGCCCCCTCGCCCCTCCAGGGCAGCGCGTTCGGGGTCCTCGGCGCCACCCAGAGCGTGGGGAACCTCGTCGCGAGCGGGGTCACCGGCCTCCTCTGGACCGCGGTCGCACCGGGCGCCGCGTTCCTCTGGCCGGCCGCGTGGATGGCCGCGAGCCTCGCGCTGCTCGCCATCGCCGGCGGCCCGCCTCCCGCGAGCCGCTGACGCGCGGGCGAGCAGCCCGGCTTCTCGGCCCGTCCGGGGATGTTTCCCTGGCGTTCCGACGCTCCGAACCTGTACCATCTCGCGGGATGGAGGAGGCGTACCGGATCGGGGAGGCGGCGGCGCTGCTGGGGGTGCGGGTCGAGACCCTCCGCCGGTGGGAGCGGGCGGGCAGGCTCCGGGTGGCGAGGACCGCCGGGGGGCAGCGCCGCGTCCCCGCCTCGGAGGTGGCCCGGATCCTGGCCGAGCGGCGCGGCGAGCCCCAGGCCGTCGCGCTCTCGGCCCGGAACCGGTTCCCCGGGGTCGTCACGAGGGTCCAGCGGGACCGGCTGATGGCCGCGGTCGAGATCATGGCCGGCCCCCACCGGATCCTCTCGCTCATCACGCGGGAAGCGGCGGACGAGATGAAGCTCCGCCCCGGGATGCGGGCGGTCGCGATGGTGAAGGCGACCTCGGTGATGGTCGAGGTGCCCGAGGGGTGAGCGCGCGACCACGGCCCGGCGCCCCGGGAGCGGGGGGAGGGGGCGCGTTCCGGGTGGGGCTCGGCGAGGCGGCCGGCGCCGTCGCGGACCTCGGCGTCCTCGTGCCGCTCGCCGCCGCCCTGATCCTCGTGAACGGCCTCCACCCGGGCGCCGTGTTCGTCTGCGCGGGGCTCGCGGTCCTCGGCTCCGGCCTGTTCTTCAGGGTCCCGTTCCCGGTCCAGCCCCTCAAGGCCCTCACGGCCGTCGCGGTCGCGAGCCTGGCCTCCCCCGACGTGATCCACGCCGCCGGCATCGAGCTGGGGCTGTTCCTCCTCCTGCTCTCCGTCCGCCACGTCGCCGACGCCGTCGCCCGGCTCTTCACGAAGCCGGTGGTGCGGGCGTTGCAGTTCGGGGTCGGCGTCCTGCTGGTCCTGGCCGCGGGGCGGCTCGCCCTCCGCCCCCCCGGGGTCTTCCGCGGGGTCCCGCCCTCGCCCTGGCCCTTCGCGCTCATGGTCGCCACCGGCATCGGCGTGGCGCTCGCCGCGCACCGCCGCCGCTACGGCGGCGCCCTGGCCCTCCTCGCCGCGGGGCTCCTCGCGACGTTCCTCGCGGCGCGGCCGGAGCTCGGGGGCCCCGCCCCGGCCCTGCCTTCGCCCTCGCTCCCCGACGCCCCGGCCTTCGCCCGCGCCTTCCTGCTCCTCGTGGTGCCCCAGCTCCCGCTCACGTTCGGGAACGCCGTGGTGGCGGTCTCGGACCTCGCCCGCGAGGAGTTCGGCCCGCGGGCCCGGCGGGTCACGCCCTCCAACGTCTGCCGCTCGGCGGGGGTCGCGAACGTGCTCTCGGGCGTCCTGGGCGGGATGCCGATGTGCCACGGCGCGGGAGGCCTCACCGCCCACGTCCGCCTGGGCGCCCGCACGGCCGGCATGAACGTCCTGCTCGGCGCCGCGCTCCTCGCCCTGGGGACGCTCTTCCCCCGCCACGTGCTCGCGCTCCTCGGCCTGCTCCCGGTGTGGGGCCTGGCGGGCTTCCTGGCGTACGCGGGGATCCGCCACGCCCTGCTGGTCCGGGACCTCCGGGGCCCGGCCCTCGCGGTGGCGGTGGCCACCGGCGCGCTCGGGGCCTGGCTCGGCAACCTCGCGGTGACCGCCGGGGCGGCGCTCCTCGCGGTCCACGGGGCCGCCCTCGGTCGCCGCGTGGCCGCGCTCCGCAGCCGGTAGCATCGGGCCGTGGCCGAGTCCGCGCCCGCCCGCCCCGCCGAGCGCTCCGGGCCGCTCGCGTTCCTCCGCGAGCTCCCGGGCCTCGTCCTCCTCGCCCTCCTCCTCGCCTTCGTCGTCAAGGTCCTGTTCGTGCAGGCCTTCTACATCCCCTCGGGCTCGATGGAGCCGACCCTCCTGCCCGGCGACCGCGTCCTGGTGAACAAGATCCCCTACTACCTCCACGACCCCGCCCGCGGCGACGTCGTGGTGTTCCAGGACCCCAACGCCCGCCCCACGGACGAGGGATGGCTCGCCCGGGCGCTCCACTGGTTCACCGACGGCCTGGGGTTCACCCGCCCGTCCCAGGAGGACTTCGTGAAACGCGTGATCGGGCTCCCCGGCGACGTCGTGGAGGGGAGGCGGGGGAAGGTCTACGTGAACGGCGAGCCGCTGCGCGAGCCCTACCTCGTCGGGCGCACCCGGCCCTTCGACGCCGTGGAGGTGCCGCCCGGCCAGCTGTTCGTGCTCGGCGACAACCGGAGCGCCTCGAACGACTCCCGGTTCGGCCTGGGGTTCGTGCCGATCGAGAACGTGATCGGCAAGGCCTTCGTCGTGATCTGGCCCCCCTCCCGGGCCGGCCCGATCCGCTGAGGAACGGCGTGCGGGGGCTCCTCGTCGGGCTCGCCGTCGCCGCCCTGGCCTGGGCCGCGATCGTCGCCGCCCTGGCCCTCGCCGGGCGGCGGACCGCGGCCCGCGAGCTGGCCGCGTTCCTGCCGAACCTGCTCCTGCTCTTCCGCGGGCTCCTGCGCGACCCCCGCGTGCCGCTCGGGGCCAAGGCCCTCCTCCTCCTCGCGGTGGCCTGGGTCGCCTCCCCGATCGACCTCGTCCCGGAGTTCGTGCCGGTGGCCGGCCCCCTCGACGACGCGATCGTCGCGGCCCTCGTGCTCCGGGCCGTGCTCCGCCGCACGGACCGGGCCGTCCTGCTCCAGCACTGGCGCGGGGAGCGCGCGACCCTCGAGCGGCTCCTGGGACCCGCTCGCGGACGCTAGCGGAGCCCCTTCTCCCTCGCCCAGGCCTCGAGGGCGGCGCGGGCCTCCTCCTCGCTCATCGGCCCGCGCTCCAGGCGGAGCTCCATCAGGTGGTCGAGGGCCTCCCCGACGAGGGGACCGGGGGGGATCCCGAGCTGCTCCATCACCTGGTGCCCGTCGAGCGGGGGCCGGAGCGCCTGGAGGTTCTCCTGCTCCGCGAGGCGCGCGATCCGCTCCTCGAGCTCGTCCTGGGCCGCCGCGAGCTGCCGGGCCTTGAACGGGTTCCGGGTCGTGCAGTCCGCCCGGGTGAGCTGGTTCAGCCGGTCGAGCAGGTGGCCCGCGTCCCGCACGTAGCGGCGGACCGCGCTGTCGCTCCACCCCGCCCGGTAGGTGTGGAAGCGCAGGTGCATCTCGACCAGCCTGGCCACGTCCTCGACCACCTCGTTCGGGTAGCGGAGGGCGCGGAGCCGCTCCCGGGCCATCCGCGCGCCCACGACGTCGTGGTGGAGGAACTGGACGCCCTCGGGGGTGATCTGGCGGGTCCTCGGCTTCCCGATGTCGTGGAGGAGCGCCGCCAGGCGCAGGACGAGGTCGGGCTCGCACCGCTCCACGACCGCGTAGGTGTGGCGCAGCACGTCCTTGTGCTTGTGCACCGGGTCCTGCTCGAGCTTGAGGGCCGGCAGCTCCGGCAGGAACTCCTCGGCGAGCCCGGTCTCCACGACGAGCTCGAGCCCGCGGGAGGGCTTCGCGCCGAGCAGGAGCTTGTCGAGCTCCTCCTTGATGCGCTCGGCCGAGACGATCCGGATCCGGTCCCTCATCCGCCGCATGGCCTCCACCACGCGCGGCACCGGCGTGACCTCGAGCTGCGAGGCGAACCGGGCCGCGCGGAGCATCCGCAGCGGGTCGTCGGCGAACGACACCTCGGGCTCGAGCGGGGTGTCGAGGCGCTTGGCCGCGAGGTCGCGGAGCCCCCCGAAGGGGTCGCGGAACGTCCCCTCCGGGAGCCGCACCGCCATGGCGTTGATCGTGAAGTCGCGCCGGGAGAGGTCGGTCCGGATGTCCCGGGCGAACGTCACGGCAGGCTTCCGCTGGTCCTCGGGGTACACCTCCTCCCGGAACGTCGTGATCTCGAGCCGTCGCCCCTCCTTGCGAGCGCCGACGGTCCCGAACCGCACTCCCACCATGTACAGGGCGTCGGCCCACCCCCGCAGGACGCGGATCGTCTCGTGCGGGGTGGCGTCGGTGGCGAAGTCCAGCTCCTGGTCCGCGCGGGCCCGGCCGAGGAAGAGGTCGCGGACCGCGCCGCCCACGAGGTACAGCTCGTGGCCGACGGCGCGGAAGCGCTCGCCGAGCTCCCGGGCCAGGGGATCGACCTCGACCGCCGCGCCCGCCTCGGGCTCCGTCCGTCGGGGCATGACCCCCGAAGGATACCCCCGGCCCTCCGGGCGTCCCTCGGCGTGTACCGTGCTCCCGTGGCGCGGGCGCTCGGGTTCCTCTGGACGCTCCCGAACACGGCCCTCGGCCTCGTCCTGGGCCTGTTCACGTTCCAGCGCCCCCGCCTCGTGCGAGGGGTCGTGGCCTTCGACCGGGCCGAGCGGGGGCTCACCTGGATCCTCCGCCGCCTCGACCGGACCGCGATGACCCTCGGCCACGTCGTGGTGTCCGCCCGCCCGCTCGAGGGTCCGCTCCTCGAACACGAGCTCCACCACGTCCGCCAGTACCGGGCCTGGGGCCCGCTGTTCATCCCCGCCTACCTGGTGCTCGCGGCGGTGTACGGCTACCGACGCCACCCGTTCGAGCGGGCCGCGATGCGCGCCGCCGGCGAGCTCGGAGCGGCCGGGGGATCCCGCTGATCCCGCTCAGGTGAGCTGCGGCGTGCCGCGGGCGAGCACGCCGCGGAGGGCGAGGTTGAAGTCGTGGGGGTTCGTCGCCGCCCCCCGGGCGTCCTCCTCGGTCACCATCCCCTCCCGCACCAGCTCGACCAGGGCCTGGTCGAACGTCTGCATCCCGTAGAAGCCGCCCTCGGCGATCACGTCCGAGATCTCGATGGTGGACCCGGGGTCCACGATCCGCTCGTAGACCCGGCCGGTGTTGACCAGGACCTCGACGGCCGGCACGCGGCCCTTCCCGTCGGCCCTGGGGACGAGCCGCTGGGACACGATCCCCCGGAGCGCGCCGGCGAAGGAGAACCGGACCTCGCGCTGCTGCTGGGGCGGGAACAGGTCGAGGATCCGGTTGATGGTCTCCGTGGCGTCGATCGTGTGGAGCGTGGAGATCACGAGGTGTCCGGTCTCCGCGGCCTGGATCGCCGCGAGCGCCGAGTCCGGGTCCCGGATCTCGCCGATGAAGATCACGTCGGGGTCCTGGCGGATCACGTGCTTCAGCGCCGCCGCGTAGGACTCCGTATCGAGCCCGACCTCCCGCTGCTCGACGATCGAGAGCTCGTCGTCGTGCACCACCTCGATCGGGTCCTCGATCGTGATGATGTGGGCCCGCCGGGTCCGGTTGATGTGGCCCACGATCGCCGCGATCGTCGTGGTCTTCCCGGTCCCGGTCGGTCCCGTGATCAGGACCAGCCCCCGCCGGGAGTCCGCGAGCTGCCGGAGGACCGGTGGGAGCCGGAGCTCCTCGAAGGTCGGGATCTCGGCGCGGACCCGTCGGATCGCGAGCCCCACGTAGCCACGCTGGCGGTAGACGTTCACCCGGAACCGTCCCACCCCGGGCAGCGTGTAGCCGAGGTCGGCCTCGGAGTGCCGCGCGAACTCCTGGACCTTGTGGTCGGGCATCAGGGCCGCCGCGAACGCCTGCGTGTCGGCCGAGGTGAGCTCGGGGAACGGGGTCGGGGCCAGCTCGCCGTCGACCCGGATGAACGGCACGTTCCCCACCTTCAGGTGGAGGTCGCTCGCGCCCTTCTCGACCGTGTACCGCAGAAGCTCCGTGACGTCCATGTTCCCTTCACTCCTCGCCCGCTCGCTCGGCCAGCTCCTCCGGCTCCCGGGGGTCGGGGCCGATCTCCTCCTCTATCCTTCGGCGCGTGCGGCGGGACGTTGAGACCCAGATCGCGACGAGGAGGACCGCGAGCAGGACCACGCCGGCCCCCCGCAGGTAGCCCTCCGCGCGCCGGTACGCCTCCCCCAGGACGTAGCCGACCACCGCGTTCGCGGCCCCCCACAGGGCGGACCCGGCGGCGTCGTAGGCGGCGAAGCGCCGCCAGGGCATCCGCGAGACCCCGGCGAGGATGAACCCGACGCTCCGGACCACGGGCACGAACCGCCCGAGGAACACCGTCTTCCCGCCGTGGCGTCGGTAGTAGGCGTCGGCCATCGCGAGACGCTCGGCGGTCACGAACAGCCGCGGCCCGTGCCGTTCGAGGAACCCCCGGCCGAAGCGCCGGCCGATCAGGTAGCCGAGGTTGTCGCCGAGGATCGCCCCCGCCACCGAGACCGCGATCACCCCCGGCAGCGTGAGGCGGCCGACCCGCGCATAGAATCCCCCCACGATGACGAGGGTCTCGCCCGGCACCACCACGCCTGCCCCGATCGAGTTCTCGAGCAGGGTGGCGAGCCCCACGATGATGTAGCCCCAGGGAGGCGAGAGGTACGGCTGGAGGAACTCGACGACGTGTTCGACCACGGGCGCCCAGTATAGGGTCGGGGGGTCCGCGGGCCGCCGGCGGAAGCTCGGGGGGACGCCGGCCGGCGGCCGGGCGGGCGGCCGCCACGCGCCGCGAGGTCTCGGCCGGCGGGGTCGTCTACCGCAGGACCGCTGAGGGCGCCGAGGTCGCCCTCGCGGCCCGGCGCACCCGCCGGGGCGAGCTCGCCTGGGGGCTCCCCAAGGGCGGGATCGAACCCAGCGAGACCCCCGAGGAGGCGGCGCTCCGGGAGGTCCGGGAGGAGACCGGCCTCGAGGCCGAGATCGAGGCCCCCCTCGGCGCGTCGCGCTACGTCTACGTCTGGGACGGGGTGCGCGTGCGGAAGGTGGTCCACTTCTTCCTCATGCGCGCCACCGGGGGCGACGTCGCGCTCCACGACCAGGAGATGGAGGAGGTGCGCTGGTTCCCCCTCGCCGGCGCCCTCCGGAAGGCCACCTACCGCGGGGAACGGGAGGTGCTGGCCCGGGCCGCCGACGCGCTCGGATGACGCCGGGCGAGGCGGTCCTCGGCATCCTCGTCGGCTTCGCGGCCGGGGTGATGTCGGGCCTCTTCGGCGTGGGTGGGGGGATCATCACCACGCCGGCCATCCAGGTCCTCCTTGGGGGCGCTCCGTACATCGCCGTGGGGACGCCGCTCCCGGTCATCTTCCCCACGAGCCTGGTCGGTGCCTACACGTACTGGCGGGCCGGGGAGGTGAGCGTCCGGGCCGCCCGGTGGGCCGCGCCGCCCGGGGTGGTGGGCGCCGCCCTCGGGGCCTGGGCCACGGCCCTCGTGAACCCCCACGGGATCCTCCTCGTGACGGCGTTCCTGATCGGGTGGCAGGCGGTGCGGGTCGCCCGGGCCCGCCCCTACCTCGTCCGCCCACGCGGGATCACGCCGGGCCCCCACTACGCCATCCTGGGCTTCGTCACGGGGTTCGTCTCGGGCCTGCTCGGCGTGGGGGGAGGCATCGTGTTCGTCCCCGCGGTCACCACGATCCTCGGCATGCCGCTCAAGCGGGCGCTCGGGACCTCCCTCCTCCTGATCTCGGCGGTGGCGATCCCCGGCACCCTGGTCCACGCCGCCCTCGGCCACATCGACTGGTCGATCTTCCTCGTGCTCGTGGCCGGCGTGATCCCCGGGGCCAGGATCGGCGCGCGCCTCGCCCTCGGCGCCGGGGAACGCGCGCTCCGCATCGCGGTCGGGGCCTTCCTCGGGGTGGTCGCCGTGCTGTACGCGGCCCAGGAGGCCGTCCTCCTGCTACGGGGATGACCGCTAGGATGGCCGGGCCGGCATGGCCACGCGTCCCGCGCTCCCGCCCCCCGCCCCCGCGCGGATCGCCGCCGCGCTCCTGGCGGCGGCCACCCTCCACGCGTCCCCGCTCCCGGCGGGGGCCCAGGAGGAGCCGGCCCCCGCGGTCCGGCTCACGCTCCTCCGACAGACCCCCTGGGTGACGTCGAGGGACCCGACGCTCGAGGTGGAGGTCCGGGCCGTGAACGAGGGGGCGGAACCCTTGGGCGACCTCGCGCTGGGGATCGCGCTGTGGGGCCCGGTCCGCTCCCGCTCGGCCTACGAGGCCTCCCTCCGGGAGGACCCCCTCGGGGCGCTCCCGCTCCTCGCCGTCACGGAGCCGCTCGAGGGGACGCTCGCCCCCGGCCGGCCCAGGGACTTCGCGTTCCGCCTCGACCTCTCGGTCCTCGCCGGCCTCGCGAGCCAGTCCCTGATCTACCCGCTCCGGGTGGAGGTCCGCTCGGGGGACCTCCCCGTGGGCGTGCTCCGCACGCCCGTGATCCACCTCGTCCGCCGTCCGGACCTCCCCCTCGACCTCGCGTGGTGGTGGGAGCTCCACGAACCGGTCCGATACGGGCCCGACGGGCGCTTCACCTCCACCGCCCTCGAGGACGCCCTGGCGCGCGGGGGGTGGCTCGACGGCGCCCTGGACGCGCTCCGGCTGCTCTCCTCGGGCCGCCGCACCGCCCCCTTCGACCTCGTGGTCTCCCCCCTCCTCGTCTCCCAGCTCCAGCGGATGCGCGCGGGCTACGCGGTCGTGGAGGGCGGTGCGCTCCGGAGCGTCGACGAGGGCGAGGGAGGCGCGGCCCGGGCCGGCGCGGCCCTCGAGGAGCTCCGCCGCGTCGCGGCCAGCGGCGTGCCGGAGGTCACCGCGTACCCGCTCGCCGCCCCCCTCCTCCCCGCGATGACCGGCGGCGGCCTGGCCCGGGATCTCCCCGCGCAGCTGGACCGCGGGCGGGAGCTGGTGCGCGCCGCCCTCGGCGTCGAGCCCGACGCGTCGGTCTTCCGCCCGCCGGGCGGAGCCCTCGACCCCGCCGGGCTCCGGTTCCTCGCGTGCCGGGGGGTGCGGGTGCTCCTCGCCGCCCCGACCTCCGTCGAGCGCCCCTCCCACCCCCTGGGCTTCGCG
>FWPU01000760.1_pt1 | contig 66839 bp, 55 predicted proteins | sample 2228361 | NCBI WGS metagenome assembly FWPU01 (sample SAMEA103939777, study PRJEB20133) | metagenome
CTAACCGGTTGTGATTTGCTTTCAATGAACGATCTTTGACATGAGATTAGGTCGTTTTTCGATGACTGTCAGCGCATTGTAAGGAATCTGCAAGCCGAAAAATTGGCCCCCGGAGGGCCAAATGTCAAAGATTACCCCAAAAAAAGCCTTCCGCTCCCTAAAACAGCTCCAGCTGCTGGGGAACGGGAGGCTTTGGTTTTTCGTCTTTTCCATAGAAAATTTGCATGTCGCCAAACTGTTTGTCGGTAATTTTTAATATTCCCACATGCCCTTTCGGGGGCAGGTTTTTTTTAATGCGCTGAATGTGCACTTCGGCATTTTCGGCACTGGGGCAGTGGCGAAGGTAAGCACTGAACTGAAACATGCTGAAGCCGTCTTTGAGCATTTTTTTGCGAAAATCGGTATAGTTCTTCCGGTCTTTTTTGGTTTCAGTAGGTAAATCAAACAACACCATAATCCACATAATTCGGTATCCGTTAAGACGCATGGCAGTATTTTTTTATGGCAGTTTGGGGTAAATAAGTTTTTTGGTGGTTCCCTCAAAACATCTGGCCAGGGAGGCCGTGGTGCGTTGCACGCCTACCGACAGGGGGCTGCGTTCGTCATCAAACACCACATCAGTATGGGCAATGCCCAACAGGTATTTTTTTATCTCGGTAGTAAGCCCGGCAGAGGTTTTACCCTCCACCACAAGTTCCTTTATCCGGGCATCGGCAAAAGGGCGGTAGGGTTCCATAATATCATCGGCCAGGCAGTAATGGTTATAGCGGTTGTGATGGTGGATGCCCAATGTAGGCAAAAGGCCAGAAGCTACCAGGCTGCGGGCTACAATGGCTCGAAGAACGGCATAGGCATAGTTAAGCAGGTTGTTGGGTGGTGGGCCTTCGCGCTGGCGTACAAAATCGGGCACTTCGGGGAAAAGGTTTTTCCAATAGTAATTTGCCGCGCGGGCCTCCAGGTTTTCCTGATCGCCTGAGCTCACTTCCCGGGCCCATTTTAAGAGGTTATCAGCCGGTATGTTATAGCGATGCAGTAAAAGCGCCTGGTTGCGGATTTTTGCTTTTACTGTAGCCTGCCACAGTTGTTTTTTAAGAGGTGCTGATGATTCAATCTGACATTTAAAACGCTCGGCCTGCAGGGTATGACCGGAGAGGTTAAGCATTAAACCAGCAGGATGGTGGGTGCTGTTGCAGGAAATAACAGCCACGTTGTTTTCCAACAGCTTACTTAGCAATGCCTGTGAGAATATAATCTGGGGGTGGTCGAGGATAACTACACCAATATCTTCGATGGGGATGACCGCCTCGGCTTCTTTTTTAAAATGTTCCGGGAGCGAAGAGTTGTTTTGCACGGCAGGCAGGCGCACTACCAGTTGTTCGAGACGCGTACTAAGGTAAGCGGGATTGCCAAAGTAGAGCGTGCGCTTGATCATTTTTTACCTGTCTTCGGTAACTTTTGTATAATCAGTTGGCAGTTGGTGAACTTTTTTAAATTCGTTCAGGCTGCCAAACCATTTCACTAACCAGTTGCTGTTCAGCCCCCCGGGCGTATTATTTGAAACCAGCGTGGTGTACGAACTCCAGGGCGATTTCACGTTATAAATTCTATTTTTCCATCTGGTTTAATTACAAAGTCTTTTCCCTCTATGGCAAAGTTGAATAAGGAATTTGATATAAAGTATCGAGGCTGCAAGTTTGAAAAATCAATTTTAGATGGACCGTTTCCAAGCTCTTTATCAGTTCTTGCTTCTAAATGGTGCTGAAGGTATAACCTTCCATCTTTTTTAAATTTATAAATTTTATAGAATCTTTTACTCAGTTCATTTATGTTTAAATCTTTTAATTCTTTTATAGATTTATTAAATAAAATAACCTTATGGTTTTTATAAAGTACAGCTTTTAATTTTGCTTTTGTTTTATTCTTACCCCTCCCCACTTCTTTTTCTGGTGCAAAGAAATCTTCTGGTTTACATACTGGGTTCGTTTGTTTGATTTTTAGGGCATTAAATAAATTGAGCATTTCAAAAGTACGATTACCTTTTTCATCTTCGTATAAGGCATAGAAAAGATTTTCTGCGTTATCAGCATAATACTTGTTCTTGTAATCGTACTTAGATAAGTTGGTTTGATCTTTTATCTCAAGCAGTTCTGTTGGCTTTTGAAAACAACGCACATGACGTATTCGAATGGTTTTACCGGTTTTGGGATGGGTGTAGAATAAGCCCCCCTCTTTTTGTATTTCTTTGAGTGGTTTTTCCTTTACTTTTTCTTCAAAGATTTTCCGAATTTCAGGATCAATGATGTTTTCAATTTTTAATCCCTCACCAACCGGTATTCTTTTTACAAATGCAAATTCTTCATTGCCGTTTTTATCTTTTTGCCAAATCCATTCGCCATTTACTCCTCTTTTGGGTTTATCATTTTCATCACGTTCTACCAATTTTATTTTACCATAGAATGATTCTTTGTGTAATTGACCTCTTGCAATATCTCCGGTAGCATATTTCCCTTTTAGTTTACCTTTTCTTATTTTCTTTTTGGCAGTGGAAAAAATTTTGTCTTTGTTTTTTGATTTAGAAACAACTATTGTGTTTTGTTCAATTAACTGAATTACTTTATGCAAGTTATTTTTTGGGATTCTACACTCAAATAATAAATTTTTCAGTTCGCTGTTGAGTACCTCAAGTCTTCGTTTATTTAATGTTCGTGTATCCGAATCTAAGTATTCATTGTATTTTGATAACTCATCTATTTCAGCATTTATTTCAAGTATTCTTTTTAATCGAGCACTATCCGGAATTAGAGAAAGTACAAAAGCATCAATCGTATGGTGTGAGTGTTTATCTCTGATTTTTGATTTGTATTTATCTCGTACACCTAATATTCTTGCAAAGCTTGCTGTTACTTCACCCTTTTGAACTTGAACATTTTCAAATAATGATTTTAAATAATGGAATGCATATTTGCTGATTACTTGAGTTTCTACTAATTGAGCATTTACAAAGTTTTCTTTTATTTCAGTCATTGTAAATCGTTCTACTTTGCTTTGCCAATATTGAAGTTCCCATGTCCATAAATGTTTTTCTACTACACATTGATTTTTCCGTTCTATGGTAGATGCTTTTTTGGTTTCATTTTTCCAAAAATCAAGGTGTTGTTTTATGTTCTCAATTTTTTCCTCCCAAGATTTTATGCGTTCAAGTATTTCATTGTAATTTGGGCATTCGGCTGGTATAAGATTTTGTTTAACTTTTCGGTTATACTCTTTAAAGCATACTGTTTTATTTTGCAAACTGTTATCCAATGAGCGGGAATAGGGTAAAGTGTGCTCAACATCAATGGTGTCTTCGCTAAATAAATCGCTTATGCTTATAATTTTTCCGGTATAGATGCAGGTAGCTTTTTGTTCTTGCCATAACCTGTACTTGGTTATAACATCTTCTTTTGCCTTTTGAATTTTAAACCAAAGTGAGGTGTTAATGCTTTCATAGCGATTTTCTTTCCATTCCTTACTTTCTTCATCAGTTTCTTCTTTTTTGACTTTCTTTTTAACTAATTTAAATTCATTAGGTCCCTTGTCGGTAAATTCTTTAGTTATTTCATCAAAGCATTGTTCATACCACATTCTGAATTTGTCAATATCTGAATCGTTTTGGTCGTTGGCTTTAATTCCCGGTACGTTTTTTATAAGTTCTGCAATGGCAATGGCGAATTGCTTGTTTTCTTCTTCTCTTCTTTTTTGCCAAATTTCATAGGCTTTGCGTTTGTTGGCATCGTTGAGTTCGCGAGGTATTTCTACTATAATCTTGGTTTGCTCATCAATTTGATTGGTTTTAATTAAATAATTGATTAATTGACGTAATTCCTGTAGAACTCTTAAAGCCATTGGATTTTTCCATGACCCGGTTTTAGGGCTTTGAAGATAGAGTTTACCATCAGCGGCTTTATCTCTTTCAGTAAGTTTAGGATAGATATCAATAGCTGAAGGGTGATAAAGCTTATTGAGTTTTTTATCATCCAGAAAATCGAACTTTTCTTTTAAGAAACTTATCAAATCATCCTGTAAACGTGGTAGTTTTTTGTATGCTCTTTGCTTATCGTTTATAAAACTTTGTAATTCTTCTTTTACAGCATTTACATATTCTGCTTTAGCAGTATCATCCAATTTTTCCCATGATTTATCTCCCAACGATCTTTTACATGCTTTATTTATCTTATTAAAATCATCATCTTGAAGCACGTAATCAAATTCTCTTTCATGGTAATGATTAATTTTGTACTCTGAAATAAGATTATTGGTTATATTTATAATAGTTTTATTTTTTCTATTTGTTTTGATAATCTCATTTAATGAAGTGATGAGAAGATTTTCCTTATCCTGGTTATAGATATCCTTCCCTAATATTTCAGGTATTTTAGCAAGTAATACAGCATCAGTGTATATCAAGCCTTTTTTTAAAAAGTAGTTAATGTTACGAATAGCTTTTAAGCTAAGCCTACCATAACCAACAGGCATTTTATTAAACCAAGTTAGATAAGTTTTAATTTGCTCATCATTGAACTTGAATTTGTTTCTTGCAATTTCTTCAATATCTTCTTCGTCATCTAATTGAAATAATACATGCCAGATGTCTTCGTAGTTGTAGTAGTTTTTTTGAGAAGTTTCTTTTGTTTTTTTCTTATATCGTATTCTTTCAATTACTGAATGTTCAATTTTATAGTTTTGCCAATCTGAGCCAAAAAGTTTTGTTAAATAATAAATACTTGGCGAAGCAGATACAATTTTGTTATCTTCATAGTTTAGCTTTGAAATATTCTCTTCTAACTCTTTAATAATCGATTCTCTGATAGTTTTAACAGTAAAATTATTTTCTTTTATAAATACTTCTTGATAAAGCTTTTCTTTTATTTTTAAAGGTAATTCATGCCACACATTTTGTTGTTGACTTGTTTCATATTTTAAATTATTAATAAACGACCAGGCCCTGAAAATTTCAAACTCGGGATGACTAACAGGGCATCTGTATTTGTTTTTTTCTAAGGTGCATTTACCTACAGATGCTTTTTGAGAGCGTAAAGGGCGCTGCCAAAACACACAACTTTTAGAAACTTTTGTAACGCCAAAAATTTTTTCAAATTCGTTTAACCAATGTTCCTCGCCAAATTGAAATTTGAAAATTTGCTCAACTTCCTGTTGAAGCATTTTACGGGTTACGTTGGGTTGAAGTTCATTTCTAATCCTACCGTATCCTCGGTTTTTAAAAAATGTCTCTGCTTCTGCTAATAGTTGACCTATGGTTTTATTTTCATCAAATAATAGTCCTAATTTGTCAAACTCTTTTTTAAGATTTTCTTTCTTTTTACGCTCAGCTCCAATATCTGTTATATCTTTTTCGTCTTCTTCTACTTTTACTTTCTTACTGCTTTTAAAAGCTCTGTGTTGAGCAATATGATAAATAGCTCTACCAAGCATGTAACGATTGGTTGCAATAGAAAAATCAAGTTTGTTTTCAGCCAGATATTTTCTAAGTTGATAAGGGCTTTCAAAATCAGGTGTATTATCACCATTAAAATCAAGTTTAATCCATTTATCTAATTCCGTATCCCAAACAGGATATTTTCTTTTAAGACCTAACAGTTTATTGTAAGTAGTCCATTCTTTCAAGGCTTGTTCTTGTATAGGTGTTAAATCGGCAGTTTTAAGGTTTCTGAGTGTTTCCCAGAGTTTATATTTTCTAGACTGATAAAGCCTGCGCATTGAACGATATTTGGTCCTTTCAGCGGCTAATGAATATTCTATATTTTTTTCCTCACCAACACCTTTATTAAATGTCCATGTGCCGAATTTATTGAATTGTTCCACGCCTTCGTAATCAGTGTTTCTTAACAACCAACCGATGGAAGACTGACCTAAATCGAGCGCTAAAATTTTTTGTGCCATATTTTTAGTATTTAATTTTTTTTATATTTGCTTTTGAAAGACAAATCACAATAAGGCTATAAGCCGAAGGATTCTTAACCCTGCGACTTGCGTGGGGTTTAATTTTTTCTCAATGATTCTTATTTCTTTATAAGGTTTAGTTGCTTAATTGTTTTCATATTTTTTAAATTCCATTTTCCTAGTTATATCAATTCAAGGTTATGCTGACTGTTGTTAAATTTATGTCTTTTTTGCAAAATAGATGTAAGAATTTTACCCAGATTTTTCTCGAATGTACCGGGTATCGCTGATTTGAAGTTTAATGAAGTCATTGGATTTTTCTCTCTAAATGTTTTTTCAATTGGCCATATGTTCACCGTAGGTGAATAGAAAATATTTTTTGCTGCCATGCCCGCAACTAAGTTTTGTTGCAAAGAATATAATTTTCCCTGTTAACCCCTGTCACCTCCCTGTCTTTTTTCAAGAAACCTGTTAAATTTCACCAATTTTTTCTTTTTCAAAAAATGTTTTTTTATCCGGGAGTGCCAGAATCATGCGAATAACTGCATCAGGAGGATGCCTTTTTTGCAGATAGCGCAATCGGGGGGGTGTCAGAGTTGACTTGCCTATGGTATTTTTGTAAATTGCAGGAGTAAAACCTAAAATGCCCTATGCAACCCCTTTCGTTAGGCAACTTTTTGTTATTACTTGCTGGGGCGGCCTTTCTGTGGGGGTGTTCAAAAGATCCTGTTGTTCAGCCCGTTGTTGACCGTATTGAGATATCCGGCCCCAACACCCTTTTAAAGTACCACGAGGCTGAGCTGCAGGCAACAGCATATCTCACTGATGGTACCGTGGCCAATCATGTTACCATAACCTGGCAATCCTCCAACCCTGCTGTGGCTTCGGTAAACAGCAATGGAAAAGTTACAGGCATAAATACTGGAACGGCCAATATTACAGCAACGGCAGCGGGTGTTACGACTGGTATTGAAATGCAGATAACAGAAAACCCCGTAACCGATATTCAAATAAGCGTGCCCGACCAGACCGTTATCTCGAAGGTTATACCCCTACAGGCTACTATAATGGTCGGGTCGGGTTTAACCCTAAATGGCTCTTCTTTGGTAAACTGGTCAGTTACCGGTCCTGCCCGGATTACCGGCAACTCGCTACTTGCCACCGACAGTGGCAATGTTAACATTACCGCAACGGCCGGTGCCGTAAGCCGTCAAAAAACGGTTTATGTAAAGGCATGGGAGGAGACAGAAATAGATCCCTACCTGGCACAGCCGGCTGCAGGGGCAATTAGAGTGGTTTCTGTTGTAATTATACGCATTCTTCCCACTGCCGACGGGGTAAATATTGACGCCACCCAGGATGTGCAATACGGAGGTGGAGGGGAAATTTCCATTGCGGATATGAAAAAACGCCTGCTGAGGTTTGACAAACGCATCAAATTTGCACTTGAAGAGGGCAGCCGTTTCAGGGGCTACAAAACGCCTTCTGCGGTTCCTTATCTGGGGTATAGGGTAGTTAAGTATATTGATTACTATAAACCGCAACCGCCCAACTACAGTATTATTACCAAGGTAGAAGCCGGGAAGAATGTGTACTCCCCTCACTATTTCAAAATGTGGCAAATGTTTAACATGCGTGATCTGGTAGAAAACCAGGGAGTGAAGGAAGTTTGGGTATGGGCAAACGGAACGGCCTATCCCAATTTTCCCAATTACGACCCGGCTGTTCATGGCAATATTCCTTCGGTAGGTGGCTGGGAATCGAACATGGCAGGCCCGTACGGAGATGTGTCCAACAGCGACCGCAAAACCAACGACATGCCGGTGTACAACAAAACCTACATCGTTTATCAGCAAAATACCCGCCGAACCCAGGCCGAGGCTCTTCATAACCATGGTCACCAGATTGAGGCGCAGCTCAGTCATATTAACAATACTATTTTCTGGAGCAATTTTGCGGGCAGGTCATCCGGAGCCTCACCGCCCTACGGCAGGGCTGGCGACACGCATTTCCCGCCCAACGCCACTGCCGATTACGATTACATCAACACCACACCAGTGTTAAGCGACATTGAAGACTGGACACCCAATGCCATAGGAGAGAAAAAGCTGGTTAACCGCGATACCTGGGGAAGTATTCCCTACAACTGGCCGGAGGCCGATGGCCTGGAACAAAAAGTTGAATCGCAATGGTATATTTACTGGTGGCAAAACATTCCGGGGTATCAAAACAACATCAGCTGGTCAGCTACCCATAAAATGAGCAACTGGTGGGAATTCGTGGCCGACTGGGACGCGGCCAAGGCAGCGGGTAAAAATCTTAACCAGCCCAAATAGGCCATCAGGTTTCAATGGCCGGCATCACCTTACGGTACATTTCCAGGCACACCCAGGCATCGGTAGCCGCATAGCGCAGTTGCTTTTCGGTAAGGGTGGGAGCTTCCCAGTTGCTGGTTTGTGCACTTTTCGATATGCGATGACCCAGTATCTGGGCAGTAAGGGTTTTAATACCTTCGCCCGTATAGCCGGCCTTGCGGGTAAGTGTGGTAAGTTCAATAAAGCCCCGTGGCGTAAATTTTCTGAGTTGCTGAAGGGCTTTAAGGTCATCGCGGATAGCCAGCCCTACCTTTAATAAATTTTCATCTTCCAAATAGCCGGCCAGTGCATCGGGAATGCCCGTATGCGTAAGGCGTATTAAGAATACCCGTGCGGGCAATGCCAGCTGAAGCAGGGCTACTTTGTGCCGCCTTCCCTTTACAAAAACAGGTCGGGTTTCGGTGTCGAAACCAGCTACGCGGTGCCGCGATATTTCCTCCATTACCCCCTGAAGTTTTAAGGTGTTGGTGATTACGGAAATTTTTCCTTTAAAAGTAAGCAGTGGCAGCGTGGCTGTTTCTGCAGGCATGTTCTTCATACGGCCGTATTATGAATTTTTTTGTTCATCTTTTTCAAAGCGATGGATTCGGATGTTGAAGAAGGCAAACAGCATGGTCATGAAAGGACTAAGCAGGCAAAAGAAGGTATAGGGTGCATAGGCTACGGTAGCCACGCCCAGCACGCCGGCCTGGGTAGCCCCGCAGGTGTTCCAAGGCACCAGCACCGATGTTACCGTGCCCGAATCTTCGAGGGTTCGGCTCAGCACCTCGGGCTTTAACCCCCGCTGCCGGTAGGTATCGGCATACATGCGGCCGGGTACGGCAATAGCCATGTACTGGTCAGATGCCGTAACATTAAAAAATACGCAGGTAGCAGCCGTTGAGGCCACCAGCGACCCGGTAGACCGGGCAAAGCGGATAATTTCGGTTGCGATGCGCCTCAGTAACCCGCACGATTCCATGGTACCCCCAAAAATCATGGCGCAGATAATTAACCACACGGTGTTAAGCATGCCGGCCATGCCCTTGCCGGTGAGCAGCTCATTAATGCCTTCGTTTTGGGTTGTAACATGAATGGTGGTGGAGAGGGCATTCATAACTGCGGTGAATGACGACTTTGCATAATGGTTGTCTATTCCTGATACCTGATTAACTACATCGGGTTGAAAAATTACAGCGAACAAGCCACCCAGCAGGGCGCCTGCCAGCAGGGCCGGAGCCGCAGGAACGCGCTTTATAATCATAAAAATAACCAGAGCCGGCACCACCAGCAACCAGGGAGTAAGGTTAAAGGCGCCATCGATGGCATTGAGTACTTCCTGCGAGGAAGTTTCGTTACCCGAAGGCGAAAGGGTGAATCCCCATGCCAGGAAAATAAGTAATGTAAGGGTAAGCGATGGTAACGTGGTGTGCATCATATAGCGTATGTGTGTAAACAAATCGGTTCCGGCCATGGCCGGTGCCAGGTTGGTCGTGTCGGAGAGGGGCGACATTTTATCGCCAAAATAGGCCCCCGAAATAATGGCTCCGGCCACCACCCCTTCGGGCAGGTCAAGTGCCTGGCCAATGCCCAGCAGGGCCACGCCTACGGTAGCTACGGTTGACCACGAGCTGCCCGTTGCCAGCGACACAATGGCGCACACCACGCAGGCAGCAAACAGAAAAATACCCGGGCTTAGAATTTTGAGTCCATAATAAATCATAGCCGGCACTATGCCGCTGAGCAGCCAGGTGCCCGAAAGCGAGCCAATGGTAAGCAGAATGATAATGGCCGGCATGGCCGAGCTGATGCTGGCAACAATACTTTGGCTTATTTCATCGTATGTATAACCCAGTCGCCAGGCAATAATGCCGGCGGCTCCGGCAGCCAATAACAGCACCAGCTGGTTGGCTCCCGCAATGGCGTCCGAACCGAATACCAGTACGTTCAGGGTAAGCAGGGTAATAAGTACAATAAGAGGGATAAGCGCCTGAAGAAGCGTTGCCTGTTTTTTTGCTGTCATGCCCTAAGTTTAAAAAGGGCAAGATAGAAATATTTACAGCGATGCCGTTTAACGGACGTCAAAAATTGACCGGCTTACCGAAGGAATTTCGAAAGACTTTTTTGATAGAACGGAGAAATGGGTTTGCCCTCTTTGTAAAGCGCTAATACCTTTTCGTATTTTTTAAGGGTGTACAGATTAAGTTCAAGAAAATTAACAAGCCAGCCTGCTGAAGCTATTAACATACCCGATGCCCCGACAAACATAAAAATGAACCCGGCATAATTTTCCGGATTGTAGGTAGCGGTGAGGTCATCCAGATTTTGTTGCAACATAATTCCTGCAGGTGCTTGCTCCGGTGGTCCATACGGAGATAGGAATACCAGAAGCGTCTGCGATTGCCATGATCTTGGTGCCCTTGCCTTTCTTAGTTTTTCCAATAGAAAGCCCCCTTTATTGGCACTTGCAAAAGTGCCATCGATGAAGCATTCGGTGATATCTATCTTGCCCCGGTCGCGTAAATCCCGGGCAACCTCCCAAAGAACTTTGTCCCAGATACCGGCCTTCACCCAATTCTGAAAATACCGGTGGCAGGTTTGGTAGGGTGGGTACTTATCAGGTAATTCATTCCATTGTGCACCCGTTCGGCAAACCCAAAGTATGCCATTCAATACTTGTCGCAGGTTTTGAGCAGGGCGGCCCCGCTTGCCCGGTCCGCTTTTAGGTTTTGGAAGGATGGCTGAAATAATCTCCCATTGATGGTCGGTAATATTCACGGCATCTGCAAAAAATGGTATAACAGATGACCGCTAAGCTAAAAAAATTCCCATTTTATTCAATTCGGGCTATTTAACTATTTTTGAGATGGGTTGTAGTTTATTCAATAACCTGGAAAGTAAAGCTACCTTTTTCTTCACTAGGTACAATATCTGTTCCTGGTTTGGCATAACGCTTAAATAGGTCGTAGTTAGTTTTACCATTATTAACAATAAAAAGAAACGCCTCGTATACCGGAATTCTTTTTCTTCCGTCTGATCCAACCCCTAAAGTTATATATGGGAGTAAATCAATACGTTCATCGGGAACATCATGCAAATTTACTGGGCGATTAAAGAAAACATTGAATACCCCATGACTTTTTGGAATAAGAGCGATTGTATAAAAATAGTCATTGCCAGAATAATTAAATTTTACTCGACCACAAATTGAACTCGTTTGAAAGACGTCACCTGTGTAAATGAATTCATCAAATGCTGGTTGTTGCTGTGATACATACAACTGATTGTTACTTATTTTAGTTAAGCAAATTTTGCTTTTGAAATCAAAATTTTCCAGTTTAAAGTATTTCCCGGAATGGATTTCGCGCAAAGTATCTGGAAATTGACCTTTAATCCAAAGTGTGTCACCTGAGGATAGGGTCTCGCTATCTGGGGAAATTGAAATGGGGATCTCAAATGTCATAAACACAAACTCTGGATCTTGCTCAGTACATTTGCCAGAAATGAGTAGGAGTAGTAGCAAGCACATAGCGCTTGCTACTAATTTCTTTTGCTTACCATCCATAACCAGTAACCAAGTTATTAACCTGTGTTGCTTGATTGTTTCCGTTGTTTGCTAGGATTGCAGCTCGTAAACTTTGCACACTTGTTGAGCCTGAATGGAATCCTTTGAAGATTCCATTTATTGTGTACCCGCTTACTTGATCTGTTATTAATGTTATTGACGGTTCATTTGAGTCTATTAGGTCGTGATGCATACCCAAAGGTATCCAGCCTCTAGAAAATGATCCGTTGAAATTAGCTACAGGAACAGAATCATCTCTTCTCTGAAATTCAAGAAAATTAAGTTCAGCATTTGCCAATGTTAAATTCGAGATATATTTACTTCTGTTAAAAGTAGGCCCTATAAAAAATGCCCAACTTTCTGCAACGGCTACGTAGCCAGCGTTGTTGCCTGTTTTAGTGCCATAGCCACTATTTGCAACAATAGTTGCAATCAGATTAACCCAATAGTTATTCCCAACCTGGTTGTAATGTACAGTATGGGCAAACTCGTGGAAAAACGTACCACTTAGGTTGGCTGCATTTCGCGTATTACCAGAATCATGCACCAACAACCGGCACGGTTTTATTAATGCTGTTATCATAAACCCGTATTTGTCCTGCCGGATAGTATCTCTTGCCGCCGGCCGTTCGTCCGCCTGCGTTGTCATCAGGAATCTCGTCTTCATAACCGGCCAGTTTCATCATTTCGTTATACAGTTCAATCAGGTTAACCCCGGCATTCAGCAGGTACCGGGTGGTTTTTTTAACCAAATCTTCCGGTAAGCCTTCCCCTGCCTTTTTTCTAACGTAAACCCGGGGTCGGTATTGCAGAAATAAGGAGATCCAAGTTCATCGTAACAGTATGGGTCTTCCGGATTAGGAATCCATGGATCTTCAGGGTCTTCCGGGTCCTGTTCATCCCCGGCATCTTCATTAAAAAGTATAACCTCTGATATAACGGTATGGGGTACTGATTGTGTAATGGTGTAATTAGCGGGAATAAGGGTGTAAAAGTAGTTTAACGAATCCGGCAAACCTGGTTGTTGGTAATAATCGCCTGAGTACTCCAAATGTTGGTCAAGCGGTTCGTCCCAAAGATCATAGCCTAAATCATGAATAAGCATAATCTGATTCAGGTTTTGAGGCTCAAATCTAACATAGTAATGTGTTGTTGACGGGGCGGCTATTTTAATTCTGCCATTTGACCGGGCAACCAAATTGTCAAATGCCTGCTGTACGTTCTCGGTGGAGAAAGGGTTTTTTACTGATAGTTCGGGTTTTGGAGCGGAATGGTTAGGTTTTAGCTCAGCTTCAGGCGTACAGGCACTTTGCCATAAAGCGAGCATCGAGAAAATTATTCCACAAGAGAATAATTTTCGGGGGGGATAAGATATTTTTTCATGGTATTAGGGGTTTAAAACGTATAGTAAATTTAATGAAATGCACAAATAAAAACCAAATCCCTGACAGGCTCCGGGAATCAAAATTTCTAAAGGTTGCAGTTTTAAGCCTGCTTAACCGTGTAATGAACGTTGCGCGCTTTGAGGTAATTTAAAACAAATGCAAGGTTAGCTTCATCTTCTCCCAGATATTCGGGCGGGCAGATGCCCGTGCGCGAAAATTGCCCGGAAGCAACCAGGCGGGCTACAGCCGTGCAGGTATAACCGGTGCTGCGGGCCATGGAAAGCGTGCCGGTTTGCCGGTCGGTACGGTCCAGCAGGTCGTATTGAATTTTTTTCCTGGCTCCGTTTTTTTCGCCTTCAATTACAATGCGCATAACGGTAAACTCTTCTTCACCCGGTTTAAGCTGCCATTGTCTGAACAGCAATGCAGCGGTTAGGTCAATGGGGCGAATGCGCATGCCGTTTACTTCGGTTTCTTCGGTTGAAAAGTATCCGGCGTGCCGCAGTACACGCATATATTCCATACTGCCCGGGTAGCGAAGGGTTTTTTCGATCATGTTCGGAATGTGCTTCATGGTGCGCAACAGGGTGCGCAGGCCATCGGTATTCCAGGCCTCCAGTGTGCCGATGCCCTCAAACTCAACCAGCTCAGGGTCGGTAAGGGCTTCGCGCACCACAATATTCCCGTTTTGAACAAACCGGGCCGGCCGCACGTATTCTTCAATTACATCGGCGGGCGAAAAACAGCCCCGGTATTGCCAGGGCCATTGCCTTACCACCGGAAGGCCGCCTACCAGGCAGCTGTACGAGTTTACTTTCATGCGGGTATTGTGGTAACCCAGTAAAATGTTGCCCATACCCGGCGCCACTCCGCAGTCGGTTACAACTGTAACCTGGTGTTTGCGTGCAAGCTCATCCAGTTCAAAGGGGTCTTCCGGAAAAAAGCTTATATCGACCATGTTTTTGCCCGCCTCAATTACGGTACGTGCGGTTTCAAAGCCCAGAGAGCCGGGCATTGCCCCTACCACCAAATCGAAGGGTGGCAGTATGCGCTGCAGATTTTTTTTATCGGCCAGGTTGGTGCATATAGCGCTAATGCCGGCCTCCTGCAGGCCTTCCAGCGCTTTTACACTGCGGTCGGCTACCGTAACGTTAAAATCATCGGCCAGGTCGCGGGCCATAACCTTGCCCACCAGGCCTGAACCCAGCACCAAAATTTTTTGCATAATGCAAGTATAGATGTAAAGATGTTGTTCTGAAAGTTTTATTTGTAATATGGGGCTATGAATACAGCACTACTCATTCAGCGTGCGCAAACCTCGGCCGTATGGCGCTGGGTGTTAAACTGCGCACTGCAGCGGTTTATTCCGTTTAACCGTGCACATGGATTTACCATTGATGCCCTTGGCGATGATTTTGTACAGGTGCGCCTGCCCTATAAAAAAAGTAATTTAAACCACATAAAAGGTTTGCACGCATGCGCCCTGGCCACGCTTGCAGAATATACCACGGGCTTTATGCTGGTAAAAAAGCTCGATGCCCGTAAGTACCGCCTCATTATGAAAAGGCTGGAGATGGAATACCACTACCAGGGCAGGACCGATGCCGTAGCCCGCTTTGAAATTACCAGCCACTGGCTTCAGGAAAAGGTGCTGGAACCGCTAACGCACCACGAAGCCATTGAGGTGGTTTGCGAAGTTGCTGTGATGGATGTGCAACGCAACCACCTGGCTACCGGGCGTGTGCGCTGGCACATTAAACCATGGCATGCAGTGAAAACAAAATTTTAACAGCCATAATGGATAAATACCGGTTTGCTTATGGCAATACAGATTTTGAAGTGCAGGGTTATGAGCCTTCGATGTTTCATTGCCGTGATCATCTGCGTTTGCAGACCAGCCAAATATGGTCTTTTTACATGATTGATGAGAAAAGAAAGAAACGCTGTGCCGAAGTGCACTTTCAACAGGACGAACACCGAGCTGTAAGCCACCGCTACGCCCCTTTTGGTTCGTTTATGCTGCCAACCGGCCTTCCGGCACAGGCTATTTGCCGGTTTATTGAATATTGCGAAGAAAGTTTGCGCGAACTGGGTGTGCACGAAGTACAATTGATACACGCACCATTTGAATATTACCCGGCCACCTATGGCATGCTTCACCCCCTGTTGCTTCAAAATGGATATACGATTGCAGCTGCCGGCATCAGCGCCTTGCTACCGGTACAGGAGCATGGTTACCGGCAGGCACTGCACACCTGGGAACGCAGAAAATTACGCCAGGCCGAAAAGGCGGGACTTCAGGCCGTGAAGCTGTCGCCTGATGAACTAAGAACCGTTTACGATTTTCTATTCCTGTGCCGCGAACAAAAAAATTACCGGCTTTCGCTGGCCTTTGAAGTGGTGCAGCAGCTGGCACAAACATTCCCCAACCGGCTGCATTTGTTTGCCGTGTACCAAAATAATCGCATGGCGGCAGCTGCGCTTTGCCTTTCCGTAAACCGCAATGTGTTGTATGCATTTTATTACGACCACCATGCCGAATTCGATGGCGTAAGCCCGGTGGTGTTGCTTATGGAGTACGTTCACCAATGGTGCGCGAAAAATGATTTCCGGATTCTTGACCTGGGCACCTCTTCAACTGAAGCAGGTATTAATTATCCGCTTCTTGCGTTTAAACTGCATCTTGGGGCCGTACCATCACCCAAATACACGTTTCAAAAAAAACTGGCATGAGTTTACCCGGGGTATCGGTAATTTGCTTGTGTTACAACCATGCCCGGTTTGTTGAAGAGGCTGTGCAATCGGTTTTAAATCAGGATTACCCCAATGTTGAAATATGGATTGCAGATGATGCGAGTACCGACAACAGCTTTCAGGTAATTAAACGACTTAAACAACAGTATCCGCGTATTAATTTTATGCGCAACGATGTTAATCAGGGTCACTGCCGCACGTTTAATAAGGTACTAAGCAAAACAAATGGCGAGTTTGTTATTGACCTTTCGGCAGATGACGTGCTGCTTCCGTCGCGCATCAGCAAGGGAGTGGAGGCCCTGCAAGTAATGGGCAGCACTTATGGAGTTCATTTCAGCGATGCAAGGTATATTGATGAAGCCGGACGTGCGCTGCATCTTCATTCTACAAGGTATCCGCACGAAACTATTCCCCAGGGCAATGTTTATACCGAGCTAATAGAAAGATATTTCATTTGTCCGCCTACGCTTATGTTCAGGCGCGAAGTGCTGGAACAACTGGGTGGCTACGATGAGCAACTGCACTATGAAGACTTTGATATACTGGTGCGTGCTGCCCGGCACTTTTGCTTTAGCTATTCGCCCGAGGTTTTGGTAAAGCGCAGGGTGGTGAAGGGCGCAGGCAGCAGCCGGCAGTTCAGGCTGTTTTCCAGGCATAGCCTTACCACACTAGCTGTTTGTAAAAAGATTATGGCGATGAACCGCACAGAGCCTGAACACAGGGCGCTGCAAAAGCGGCTGCGGTACGAACTGCTGCTCAACCTGAAGCTGCTGAACGCAGATGTGGCCTGGCAATTTCTGGAGTTGCTTATCCAAAACGGCAAAAGGCTAAAGCCAGACGAGGCTTAGGAACCTGTTTCAATAACTTAATTTTCCCGGTGAAACTGCTCGGCCTGCTCCACCATTTTTCTGGAGCCTACAAAAAACGGTGTTCGCTGGTGCAGCGATACGGGTTCAATGTCCAGTATTCTGCGTGTGCCGTCAGATGCGCGGCCTCCGGCCTGTTCGGCAATGAAGGCCAGGGCGTTGCACTCATACATTAAACGCAACTTGCCATTAGGGTCTTTGGCTGTGGCCGGATAAATGTAAATTCCGCCCTTAAGCAAATTGCGGTGAAAGTCGGCCACCAGCGAGCCAATATAACGGGCCGTAAAATTATTATCCTTGCAGTATTGCACATACTTCTTTACCGGCCCGGTAAACGAATTGTACGAGCCCTCATTAATGGAATATATTTTACCGTCATCGGGCATGATCATATCGGGATGCGATAAAAAATACTCGCCCAGGCTGGGGTCGTAGGTAAACCCATTTACGCCGTGGCCGGTTGTGTAAACCAGCATGGTTGATGAACCGTACAGGATGTACCCGGCCGCAACCTGCTCAGAACCTTTCTGCAAAATATCTTCCGGCTGAATGGGCGTACCGGTTTTGGATTTTCTGCGGTATATGGAAAAAATGGTGCCGATGGATACGTTTACATCAATGTTTGACGAGCCATCGAGCGGGTCGATGGCAATAACATATTTACCGGTGTTGTTCAGGTCAATATACGACTCCGATTCTTCTGAAATCAGGGCGCAGGCTTCTCCGCCTTTCATAAGTGCCCGCGAAAAACGAATGTTGGCCAGCACATCCAGCTTTTGCTGCTCATCACCGCCGGTATTCACCGAACCCATTGCTCCCATAATGTCAATTAGTCCGGCTTTGTTTACTTCGCGGTTTACTACCTTGCTGGCCAGGGCAATATCGCGCAGCAACTGCGAGAGCTCACCGCTGGCATAGGGAAATTCGTCCTGGCGGCTTTTAATAAATCGGTCCAGGGCGCTGCCTATGGGTGCGGCTATGCGGGATTGCTCCATGGGCAGCAAATTTAACACTGCAAACGTTTTAACAGATAAAAAATGAAGGTTTTTAAATTCGGTGGGGCTTCGCTTAAAGATGCAGCGGGGTTAATTAATACAGGAAGCATTATTCGGGCACACCAACAGGAATCCCTGCTGGTGGTGGTTTCGGCCATGGGCAACACCACCAATGCCCTTGAAGAGGTGGTGCAGCTTATGCTGCGCAACAAGCCCTTCAGCAAACCATTGGATGAAATAACGGCTTACCACCGCGCAATAGCTGAAACCGTGCTGGGAAGGGAGCATCCGGTACTGGAAAATATCAGCAGGCTGTTTGGCGAAATTCCTTCATGCTACATAGGCAATGAGCCCGATGCGCTCTACGACCAGGTGGTAAGTTATGGCGAACGGGTATCATCCGAAATTGTAAGTGCTTACCTTGCTCAACTAGGCCTGCCATGCCGGTTGATTGATGCCCGCGATTACATCATTACCGATGCCTGCTACCGCGAAGGCAAAGTAATATGGCCCGAAACCGAAGCACGTATAAGCACACTTGCACCACTATTAAAACGCCATGTGCTGTTAACCCAGGGTTTTATAGGCTGTTCGGTTAACGGCCTTACCACTACACTTGGGCGTGAGGGCTCTGATTACACAGCTGCCATTTTTGCTTCATGCCTCCAGGCGCAATCGGTTACCATCTGGAAAGATGTGCCCGGCGTAATGAGTGCCGACCCCAGGCGCATACCCGATGCTGTGGTGTTTCCGGAGTTACCCTATAAGGAGGCAGCAGAAATGACCTATTACGGGGCATCGGTTATTCATCCAAAAACCATTAAACCGCTGGCCTTGCGCAACATACCGCTTTACGTAAAATGCTTTACCAACCCCGAACTGCCCGGCACGCATATTCACGATTGCCACGTAGCCAACCTTCCGCCCCTTATTGTTTTTAAGGAAAATCAATGCCTGGTGTCGTGCAAGGTGGTGGACTATACTTTTATCAACGAAGATCAGCTTAGCATAATTTTTAAGGCTTTGTCGGAGCTGGACATTAAAATAAACGTGATGCAGAATTCGGCTATATCGTTTTCGTTCTGTATTGATTTTCGCGAAAGCAAGGTTATGGCGCTGGTTGAAAAACTCAGGCATGTGTTTGAAGTGTACTACAATACTGGCCTGGTACTTATAACCGTAAAGAATTACGATGCCCCCACATTTGAGTATTATCGCAAATTACCCGGAGTTCTGCTCGAGCAATCATCACGATCAACGCTTCAGGTGCTGGTTCGTAAGTGAATGCCGGGCGGCCAGGTAATCGAGAAAACCTTCAATGGAGCGGTCCAGAATTTCGAATACCTGCTGAAACCCCTCTTCACCGCCATAATAGGGGTCGGGCACAGATGTTCCGGGAGCCTGGGCATCGAAATGGCGCATCAGGTACAGCTTGTCCTTCAGGTTTTTGCCTGAGGCCAACAGGGCAACATCGGCATAATTGTCTTCGTCCATGGCCAGTATATAATCAAACCGGTCCAGGTCCTGTTGCGAAAGCTGGCGCCCCCGGTGGTTTATTTCAATGCCATTTTTACGTGCATTGGCCAGCGTTCTCCGGTCGGGCGGGTCGCCAATATGGTAACCGGAAGTGCCGCATGAATCTGCAACAATGTAATCAGACCAGCCCCGTTGCCGGGTTTTGTGATTAAACAGTGCTTCGGCCAGGGGCGAGCGGCAAATATTGCCCAGGCAAACAAACAGAACGCTAATGGGTTTCATCGGCTTTATAAACCGTTAAGCTGCAAAAGCTGCAAAAATACTGCAGATGCTGGTTACTGCATGGTTTCGAAGGGGTATTCAGGCATGCATAGCACACTTTTTTGCCGCCTTTTGGTTTGAAAAGCCCCTTCCCGCACGAAGGGGTTTTTCTTTTGGTTCTTACCGGCCTGGCTTTCCTTAGCCGAATATTTGTTCGAAATTAAGGCGCCAAAACAAAGTTCTATGGAATTTATTAACGTAACCGAACAATATGAGGAGGGCATAGCGCTTATACAGCTTAACCGGCCCAAAGAGCTCAACGCATTAAACCGTAAACTCATGGAAGAGGTGCGCGATGCGCTGCAGATGCTGGACAAAAACGAACAGGTTAAAGTAATTATACTAACGGGTAATGAACAGGCTTTTGCTGCCGGGGCCGATATCAAACAAATGGCCGATAAATCGGCTATTGATATGTTGCTGATAGACCAATTCAGCACGTGGGACCAGATTCGCAAAACCAAAAAGCCGATAATTGCTGCTGTAAGCGGTTTTGCACTGGGCGGAGGTTGTGAGCTGGCCATGATGTGCGACATGATTATTGCCTCTGAAACAGCCCGGTTTGGCCAACCCGAAATAAAAATTGGTACCATTCCCGGTGCAGGGGGTACACAGCGCCTTACCAAAGCCATAGGCAAAGCCAGGGCTATGGAGTATATTCTTACCGGAAAATTTATGACGGCCGAAGAGGCCTGCGATTACGGGCTGGTAAACAAGGTGGTTCCGGTTGAAATGTATTTACATGAGGCTGTAGCGCTGGCGCGCGAAATAGCCCGGCATTCGCCGGTGGCGGTACAGCTGGCCAAAGAGGCTGTTAACCGGTCGTTTGAAACCCATCTGGATGAGGGCCTGGCCTTCGAACGTAAAAATTTCTACCTCACCTTTGCCTCGGCCGACCAGAAAGAAGGCATGCAGGCATTTATCGAAAAGAGAAAACCTTTATTCAAAGGACGCTGAGCATGACCAACTCCGGGAGTACCAAAAAGCTGCATGTGGAAAAAGTTGCAGCGTGGCTGATCATCCTGTCGGTTGTGGTTTTTTGTCTGGTGTATTTCAGCAGTTTTTTACAGCCCGTAGTAATTGCTGTGCTGATATGGTATGCGGTGTTTGAGCTGAAAAGAACACTGGGCAAGGTAAACTTTAAAAACCGTACCCTCCCTAACTGGCTGCGCACTTCACTCGCCTTTCTTATTATTCTGCTTGTTATTATCGGAGTGTACGAAATTGTTGTGGTTAACCTGGAGTTTATAATTGCACGCTCAAATTACTATACTTCGAACTTCCGGAATATGCTGCAGAACCTTCAGGCGCTGGAAGGCTTTGATGTGGTAAAGGAACGACTTACCCGGCTAAGCGCTGAATTTAACATTCAGCCCGTACTTACAGCGTTATTGAACAGCCTTACCAGCCTGGCCGGCAATATTTTTATCATTATTGTGTATGTGGCTTTTCTGCTGGTAGAGGAAAAGTTTTTTAACCGAAAGCTGGCATTGTGGATTCAGGAGCCGGAAAGACGCGAAAAAGTTATCCATATTATAGATGAGATAATGGCCGCCACCCGAAAATACATTGTGGTTAAAACCCAGATGAGCGTGCTTACCGGCTTGCTGAGCTATTTTGTTTTGCTGTTCTTTAAGGTTGATTTTGCCGCCTGGTGGGCGTTTTTAATTTTTTTACTGAACTACATACCCTACCTTGGTTCTTTTTTTGCCACACTGCTTCCGGCTTTGTTTGCATCTTTTCAGTTTCAGTCGCTCTGGATGCTGCTGTGGGTATTTCTGGCTGTGCAGCTAATCCAGTTTGCCGTTGGCAATGTGCTGGAACCCAAAATCATGGGGCGCTCCCTCAATTTAAGTCCGTTGGGCGTTTTGCTTGCCCTTACTTTCTGGGGAGTAATTTGGGGCGTATTGGGTATGTTCTTATCCGTACCCATAACCTCTATTATGGTTATTGTCAGTTCCCGCTTTGAGGCTACCCGGTTTATTGCCGTGTGGCTTTCAGAAACGGGCGACATCGCTCAGGCAGAACACGCGAACCGGCAGCCTGTTTAAACAGGCAACCTTAGTTTTACCGGAATGTAAACCCAAGGCCAAACGTAAAGGCCTGGTATTCCTGCAAGGAATAATTACCGTATAAATAAAAGGCCATGAGGTTTATGCGCATGCCCGCATCCAGCCGCATGGAACTGTTTTTAAATGTGGCTGAATATGGATTGTTCAGATCAAACCCATAGGGCTGGCCGCTAAAAAAAGTGTAGCTGCCTTTAATCTTTGCCCTGGTGTTTATACCATTAAAGCCCACGCCACCGAAAAAGGTAACAAAAGCCAGCTTTTTTGATATGAGTGCCTCCAGCAAGAAGGCATTGAACCTGTACTCCGACTCCTGTTTTACATTCGAAGACCCTGGGTCGGGCGGAAACTCGGAAGCCAGTCCGCTCATGTCGGTAACCCCGGTAAATGATGTGTAGCCCGTCATAACCGATAAATCGAAGGGAAGCATCTTTATTCCGGGTATGTGCTGCTTTACATCGTGGCGAACCGCAAAGCCAAACAATTGCAGGTCGGTGCTGCCTATGTTGGTTTTCGGAACATACCTTATCATAATATCGGTTCCTTTAATCAACCCTATACCCACCTGGGCCATGGGTAAACCCACGGGTGCTACCTTAATGGTTTTGCGTATGCCCAGGCCTTCGGGTCCGGAAAAGGTAATTATGCCGTTGCCGGTATCGTACTGATATTCATTTCGGTCTTTGGGGCCAATAATGGTAGGTGCCAGGTTGCCCCCGGTTGTCTGGTTGTTAAAGCCCACAAAATTGCTGCTCAGGCCCAGTTCGTTGGGGTTAAAGTAATCCCTCGATTTGGGAATAAATACCGGAGTAACACTAAAGTTGAAATCAAAACCTCCCAGCTTGTGCGGTTTGGCGGTATGAAACCATCCCCCGTTCATGGCATACGAAAAACCCTCTATCATAGGGCTGATGTAGGCTGTAATCATTTTACTGCCATCGGCCTGGCCGGCCTGCATAAACCGTATCAGGTCATCTTCATTCTGTGCATAGACCGCTGCCGAACTGCATAAGCCAAAAAGCAATAATCGTATTGTCTTCATAAGGAAATGATTTTCTGTCTGCATACCAAAATAGCAAAACTTGTAAACCTTTAAAGTTAAAATTTTGGCGCAAAACGCAAGAGTTGCCTGTCAGCCTGCTAAATTTGACGCCCTTATGGCGGTTTATTTGTACGATTTAGCCATTTTTTTTCTCAGGTCACTTTACCGCCTGGCGGCCATTCAAAACGCAAAAGCGAAGCTATTTATAAGCGGGCGAAGTGACTTTTTCGGCAAACTTACTGTGGCGCTGCAGGGCAATACACAACCCGTTATCTGGATGCACTGCGCCTCGCTGGGTGAATTTGAACAGGGTCGCCCTGTGCTGGAGATGCTGAAAAAGGACTTTCCTTCGCATAAAATTATGGTAACATTTTTCTCGCCATCCGGATATGAGGCCCGGAAAACTTACCCGCTGGCCGACTATATTTTTTACCTTCCGTGGGATACGCCTGATAATGCCCGCAGGTTTATCGATACCGCAAAACCCGTGATGGCCCTGTTTGTTAAATATGAATTCTGGTACCATTATATTACAGAACTTCATCGCAGAAATATTCCCGTACTGAATGTTTCGGGCGTATTTCACAGCCGGCAGGTTTTTTTCAAATGGTACGGTAAATTTTTTCGTAAGCTGCTGTTAAAGTTTAATCATTTTTTTGTGCAAAACACTGGTTCGGCCAGGGTACTGCAACAATTCGGGATTAATCGAGTTACCGTTGCAGGCGATACCCGCTTTGACCGCGTTTGGCAACTTATACAGGTGCATGAAAAATTACCGGTTATTGAGCAGTTTAAAGGTAGCAGTAAACTCATGGTTGTGGGCAGCAGCTGGCCCGAAGATATGGACGTGCTTTTACCCTTTATTCACGATCAGCTCGGCTATACAAAATTTATCATTGCTCCGCATGAAATTTCAGAATCCGGAGTCAGGAACATTGAACGCCAGCTCACCTGCGAAGCATTGCGTTACTCTGTGGCCCATCACATACCCGACCCCAATGAATATGAGGTATTAATTATCGATAACATTGGTATGCTGGCCCGGCTGTACCGGTATGCTGAATATGCCTGGGTGGGCGGGGGTTATGGCAAAGGACTTCATAACATTCTGGAAGCAGCTGCTTACGGTATGCCGGTTTTTTTTGGCAACAAAAACCTTCAGAAATTTCCAGAGGCCATTGACCTGATAAACCGCGGAGGTGCTTTTGCTGTGGCCGATTATACCGATCTGAAAGATAAATTCGAAGCTGTAAACGATCCGGCCACCTATTTAATGGCATGCGAAATAACCCGCCTTTATGTTGAAGAAAAACGCGGTGCCACACAAAAAATTATAACTTACTGCCATAACCTGCTTAACGCATGAAAGCTCTGGTAATGCGCTCTACCGGTTCGCAATACGATGTGCTAACCGAAGCAGGTCAACGTTTAATATGCCGTGCAAGGGGTAAGCTGCGCTTAAAAGGCTACAAGGAGACCAATCCTGTTGCTGTGGGCGATTTCGTGGAAATTGATTTACAAACGGGGCTGATTACCGATGTTCACGAAAGGAAAAACCACATTATCCGCAAATCGGTAAAAAAAACCGGCCATGTTCATGTGCTGGCTGCCAATATCGACCAGGCCGTTTTAATGGTTACCCTGGCCAGGCCCGAAACCTTTGCAGGGTTTATTGATCGCTTTCTGGTTACAGCCGAGGCCTTTGATATTCCACAGGCACTGCTGTTTAATAAGCAGGATATTCTGGACGATGAGGGGCTTGAGCGGCAGGATGCTCTTATTAAGATTTACAACAGCCTGAATATTACCTGCCTAAAAATATCTGCCACTACGGGCGAGCTAAGTGGAGTGAAGCGTTTACTGCAGGGCAAAACTTCGTTAATAGCCGGTCTTTCGGGGGTGGGGAAATCATCATTGCTTAATCGCCTTTCGACCGAAATAAACCAGCCTGTGGGCGAAATATCCGATTTTTCAAACAAGGGCATGCACACCACCACCTTTGCCGAGATGTTTAAAATAGAAGGGCATACCTTTGTAATCGATACACCGGGCGTTAAGGAATGGGGACTTGTAAATATAACTCCTGAAGAGTTGTCGGATTATTTTCCGGAAATGCGGGCCCTGCGAAGTACATGCAGGTTTGGTTACCGGTGCCTGCACATAAACGAGCCCGGTTGCGCGGTGCATCAGGCCCTAAATGATGGGGCCATTTCAATAAGCCGGTACAACAGCTATATTAGTATGTTAGAAGATGAAGACAACAGAAGGTGAGGTATTTAGCCCCTGGTTACTGCAAGCAAAAATCATTACTGGTCATTACTTAGCACTTCGGGGGCATTAGCTGCCAACAAACTGTACCACCTTATCAGTTTACGGATGTCCGAAGTGTAAACCCTGTTAACATCGTATTCGGGTAAAACCGATTTAAAAAAAGCATGTAGTTCATCCGGGCCGGCATTACCGTCCAGCCCTGTATCATTGCCGTATTCGGCTCTGATTTTTTTTAGTACACTTTCCAGCGATACGGTGCCCTCGCGCGTGGAGGTGTATATGGAGAACAATGAAATTTTCTGACTTACCGGAACAACCATACGGGCTTTGTTTTCCAGCGCTTCGAGCACCATACCGCCTTTGCCGGCCGAAAGAACCCGGTACAATCCGCTCTTTCCGCTAACGGCAGCTATATCTTTAAGTTTCATAGATTAAAAAAGTGCACAAAGGTAGTTTAAATCAGCAATTGGCAAGAGCCTGGTTAATAAAGCCCAGCAGTTCTTCCCTGCCGGTTTTTCGCTGCGAAGAAGTAATAAACAGCGGCGGCAGTGGTTCCCAGAAGGGGCTCAACGCCTTTTCAACCCGTGCCCTGCTTTCTTTAAGGCCGTTCACCGAAAGTTTATCTGCCTTGGTAAGTACCAGGGCAAGGGGGATATTGTTTTCGCCCAGCCAGTTAATAAAAGTAATATCCGCCGGCTGGGGCGGCAGCCGGCAGTCCAGCAGCACGAAAATACAATGCAGGTTGGGGCTGTTCAGCACGTAATGGCTTATCAGGTCGCTTAATATTTTCTTTTGTTCCTTGCTTCTTCGGGCATATCCGTATCCCGGAAGGTCAACCAGATACCAGCGGTTATCAGCCAGGTAGTAATTAATGGTTTGTGTTTTACCCGGTGTGGCCGAGGCGTGGGCAAGGCGTTTGCGGCCGGTGAGCAGATTGATAAGCGAGGATTTTCCCGCATTCGAACGGCCGGCAAAGGCAAATTCGGGGCGCGCAGGCCCTGTAAACGGATTAGACGGGGTTGCCGAACACACAAACTCTGCCTGAATTACCGGTTCTTTCATTACTTAAAGTAATGCTTTCAGGGCAAAATACTAAGAATGCAATATACATGCATGTTATACTGAAAAAAATCTTCTTTTTTAAACCAATGTTTTACTATATTGGCAGGCCCGTAGAACCTTTATTTTTTAACTTTCGGTATCAACCCCGTATAACCCCATGTTGAGCAGTATTCGCACCGTGCTGATTTTTTTAGCTCTGACAGGAATCTTCTGTTGGGCGTGGGGCCAGGATAACAAAGAGCTGGCCAAAGAATATATGACCCAGGCAGAGCTGATCATGGCCGAAACCCGCGCCATTGACGATGCCCGCGAACTAATGGTAACAGCCGCCAACCTGGACCCCGAAAACCTGAAAGCCAACTTCGAAGCCGGCCTGTACCACCTACGCACCATCGGCAAAGATAGAGCCGCCCAATTTCTGCTGCGGGTTTATGAGCGCGACCCCAATTACCGCTTCGATCTGGAGTACTGGATTGGCCTGAGTTATCAATACGGCATGGAATTCGACAAGGCCATTGACTTTTATAATCGTTATAAGGAAAAAATGGCCAAACGCCCCAACTATATGGGCAATGACCGGGTAAGCGCTGCGGTGATAGACCGTGCCATTTACGAATGCCAGAATGGAAAAGAATTTGTTGGCAGCCCCAAAAACTTTTCCATCGTAAACATCGGGCGCGAAATCAACTCCGAATGGGACGACTATGCACCTGTGTTCAACGCCAATGAAGACATCATTATTTTTACCACCCGCAGGCGCGAAGGCAACCTGAACCAGAATGTGGACCTGGATAACAAACCTTTCGAAGATATTTTCATTGCCCGTAAAGTAAATGGGGTGTGGTCAAGAGCCGAAAACATCGGCACACCGGTTAACACCCCGTATCACGACTCGAACCTGGCTTTTTCGGCCGATGGTGAAACGCTGTTCATTTACAAAGACGACAATGGTGGCGACATTTACTTTTGCGAGCGCCAGCCCAACGGCACCTGGGGCGAACCCCAGCCCCTGCCCGGCATTATCAACTCTTCGTACGAAGAAAAATCCATCAGCATTTCGCCCGATGAGCGAACCCTGTACTTTTCAAGCAACCGGCCCGGTGGCTATGGTGGCCTGGACATCTACAAAGCCACCAAGGATGCCAAAGGCGAGTGGAGCAACGTAAAAAACCTGGGACCTAAAATCAACACCGAGTACGATGACGATGGTCCCTTTATTGATTACGACAACAAAACACTTTACTTCAGCTCCAAGGGCCGCAAGGGCATGGGCGGGTTCGATATTTTTAAGTCGGTATTCGATGAGAGCACCAACGAGTGGAGCGAACCCGAAAACCTGGGTTATCCCATTAACACTCCGGATAACGACATTTACTATACCAGCACGCGCGATGGCAAACGGGCCTACTATTCATCGGTACGCGAAGATGGCCTGGGGTATGATGACATTTATATGATTACCGTTCCGGAGCAGCCTGCGCCTGTTATAGCCGCCAAAGACCCCGAACCAGAACCCGAACCGGAAAAGGAACCTGTGGAAAAACCGGAACCAGCTCCGAAACAAAAGGCCCCGCTGCGCTACGTAGTAAAAACCGTTGATGCCGCCACCGGCCAGCCCCTCAGTGCCCGGGTAAGGCTGCAGGGTGCACGCGATAACATAGTGGTGCCCGGCGCCATGAAAGAAACCGGAGTTACAGAATTTACAGTAAGCAACGAAGGCGAAAAAGATTACCGCCTTTCGGCAGAATTGGAAGGCTATGCATTTGTAAACCAGAATGTACGGCTGCCTGGCGCTTCGGAGCAGGAACGCACCGAGGTGCGCACAATAGAGATGCGCAGGCTGGTAAGCGGGGTGGTATCGGTGTTAAGAAATATTTACTTCGACTTCGACAAGGCCACCTTTCGCACCGAATCGTACACCGAACTTAATAAACTGGAACGTATGATGGCCGAAAACCCTCGGTTAAAGGTGGAAATTGCTGGCCATACCGACAACATTGGTACAGCAGCCTACAACATGCAACTGTCGCAGCGAAGGGCCGAAGCCGTAAAAGATTATCTGGTTAAAAAGGGCATTGACCCGCGCAGAATTACTGCAAAAGGTTATGGCAAAACACGGCCTCTAGCCAGCAATGACGATGAAAAGGAAGGACGGGAACTGAACCGCCGGGTCGAATTCAGGGTAATTGAAAATTAACGGTTTAACAGTTTGCATTTTTTTGTTCAGCGGTTTTAGGCAACTTACCGCAGTTATTTGTTATCAGTTAACCCGCTGCTGCCATGCAAGTGGTTCCTTATAAAACTTCTGAAGATTCGAAAAAACAACAGGTTGCCCGCATGTTTAACGGCATCAGCCATCGGTACGATTTTCTTAACCGTGTACTGAGTCTGGGTATCGACAACATCTGGCGAAAAAAAGCCGTGCAAACACTGGCCGCTGTAAAACCCCGCATCGTGCTTGACGTTGCCACGGGCACGGGCGACCTGGCCCTGGCCGCACTGCGGCTTAATCCGGAAAAAATTATTGGCGTGGATATTTCAGAGGGAATGCTTGACGTGGGCCGGAAAAAAATATCCGACCGGCATTTGTCGGATAAAATTGAAATGCTGCTGGCCGACTCAGAGAATTTGCCGTTTAAAGAAAATAAATTCGATGCCGTAACCGTTGGTTTTGGTGTGCGCAACTTCGAAAACCTGGAGCGCGGCCTTTCGGAGATATGGCGGGTGCTGCGGCCGGGTGGCATGCTGGTGGTGCTTGAGTTTTCAAAACCACGGCCCGGGTTGTTTGGTAAACTTTATGTGTTTTATTTTAAACACGTGCTGCCCCGCATCGGCAGATGGTTGTCGCGCGACACTTCAGCTTACAGCTACCTGCCCGAGTCGGTTGAGGCGTTTCCGCATGGAAAAGCTTTTGAAAACATCTTAACAAAGGTTGGATTTAATGAAGTAACATGCAGGCCACTAACTTTCGGCATCAGCTCAATTTACATCGCACGCAAATAACGCTGCTGCTGTGGTTATTGCCTGCAGTGCTGCATGCCCAGTCGTTTCGGTGGGCACGCAAAAACAATCCCGATTATGATGAGAAACGAAAGCTTACCTACGGCTTCCTTATCGGTTTGCATAGCACCACCTATCAGTTAAAATATTCCGACCTGTTCGTTACCCCGGCCCTGGACACCGTTCATTCGGTAGTGCCGCTCTGGAAACCCGGTTTTTCACTGGGCTTTATGGTTAATTACCGTGCCCATGAATTTCTGGATATCCGCCTCATGCCTACCGTAGGATTTTACGAAAATGAACTGCAATATCGTTTTACCAACGGGCAATCGCAGCGCGAACTGGTAGAAACCACCATGGTGGAGTTTCCGGTGCTGGTAAAGTACAAATCTATGCGCAGAGGCAACATACGCATGTATATGGTGGGAGGCGCCAAACCCGGCATCGAGGCATCGGGTAAAAAAGAAATAGAAAATGTCATCAACTCGCTTGAAATTTCCGGTTTTAACCTGAGCCTCGAGGCCGGCATTGGGTTTGACCTGTACTTTCCGCTGTTCAAACTCTCACCCGAAATCCGTTTTTCGCGGGGCTTGAACAATATATTGGATAATACCGAAAATAATTTCGGTAAGCCGCTTAAAAATGTAAGCACCAATACTGTACACTTTTATTTTATTTTTCAGTGATGAACAAGCCTATTGCGTTTATTACCGGGGCCACCTCGGGTATTGGCAGGGCTACAGCACAATTGCTGGCCCGCAATAATTTTAATTTAATCATTTGTGGAAGAAGAAAAGAACGCCTTGAAAGTCTTAAAGATGAACTTACTGCCTTAACCGATGTGCAAACCCTGGTGTTTGATGTGCGCCATTACCAGCAGGCTGAAGAAGCATACAACAGCCTGCCGCCCGCCTGGAAACAGGTTGATGTGCTGATTAACAATGCCGGAAACGCCCACGGGCTGGATCCGGTTCAAAACGGCAGCATTGCCGACTGGGATGCCATGATGGATATAAACGTAAAAGGCCTGTTGTATGTATCGCGGCTCATTATTCCGGGCATGGTTGAACGCCGGCACGGGCATATTATCAATATTGGTTCCATTGCCGGAAAAGAAGTTTATCCTAACGGCAACGTATACTGTGCAAGCAAGTTTGCTGTCGATGCCCTAACAAGGGGCATGCGCCTGGACCTCAACCCCTTCAACATCAAAGTTACCGGCATTCATCCGGGCCTGGTAGAAACCGAGTTTTCGCTGGTACGATTTAAGGGCGATGCCGAACGCGCCCGCCAGGTATATAAGGGTTATGAGCCGCTGCGTGCCGAAGATGTGGCCGATGTAATTCTGTTTGTGCTTACCCGCCCTGACCATGTAGTGCTGGCCGATGTGGTTATCTTTCCCAGGGCACAGGCCTCGGCTACCCTGGTTAACAAAAGTTAAGCAGGTAAAGCGTTTACCGCGGGCAAGGTTAAGTGGTTTCTTCATCGGGCAGCTTTTCTATATCGTGGATAAGCACTTTTTTGGCTATAGCCTGCCCGGTTTTGGTAGCAGCCAGCCCGCCCAGAGCTGTTTCCTTATATCGGGTTTCCATGCTGGCGCCAATTTCGCCCATGGCTTCTATTACTTCATCAACCGGAATTACACTGCTCACATCTGCCAGGGCAATTTGTGCCGAGCTAAAGGCTATGGCAGCGGCGCTGGCATTGCGCACAATACAGGGTACTTCAACCAGACCGGCCACGGGGTCGCATACCAGTCCGAGCATGCACTGAATGGTAATAGCTACGGCATTAAAAATCTGTTCGGTGTTGCCATTCAGGCAGTACACTATTGCGCCTGCACCCATTGCGGCTGCGGTTCCGGTTTCGGCCTGGCATCCACCCACCGCCCCGGCAATACTGGCTTTTTGTTCGATAATCAGCGCTATCCCTGCGGCCAGCAGCATGGCTTCAATAATTTTTTCATCACCAATGCCGTGAACCTCCTTCAGGGTATATAGCACACCGGGCATAATGCCGCTGGCGCCGGCTGTTGGTGCAGCCACCACCCGTCCCATGCAGCTGTTTACTTCCTTGGCCGCCAGGGCCCTTGCCACCAGGTTCTGAAATTCTTTTGACAGAACGGGCAGCGGATAGTTGAAAACCTTTTTTGCCCCGTTGTTTACCATACCCGAACGAGACCGCATATCTTCCGTAAGGCCGGTATGTACGGCCTCCTGCATTACGGTCCAGGCTTTTTTCAGGCCGGTAATAATTTCATCATTGCTTCGATTATACTGGGTGCGCTCGTATTCCAGCACCACCTCAGGCAGGCTCATATTCCTCACGGCGGCATATGATTTCCAGTTTGCAAATGAATCGAACAGAAAGGCCATATCAGGTTAGGGTATGTTGTTTTGCACCGAATTTACCACTAATTGTTGCAGAATATTTAAAGCGCAACCAGCTCAAAAATCTTCTGAACGGCTACCACCGATAACACCAGCAAAAACAAAAAAGTTACCGTACGCCCCGGCATGCGGTGGCTAAGCAGCACACCGGCCGGAGAACCCAGCAGTACCCCCAGGCTTATGGGGATAACCAGCGGAAATACAATTAACCCTTTGCTTCCCGGAATGCCATACCCGGGTTCTAAAAACAGGTTGTTAACCGATAGCCACAGGGCTATTGAAAATATGGTGCCAAACGAGATGGATTTGGCTTTAAGAATATCCATTTTCTGCCAAAGATTTAACATGGGGATAAGCAAGGTGCCTCCGCCTAAACCCGTAAGGGCCGAAGCGGCCCCTGCTGCCACACCGGTAAGAATAAGCCTGCCGGTAGTTGTTTTTTCATTCTGTGGATTGGAAAGGCGGAGTTTCTTAAAAGTCTGAATGATAATAATAAACATAAAAACAAGAACCACGGCAGTAAACATGGTTTTAGAGTAAAAGTGGCTTTTAGCTACCAGCTCGAATACCACAAACGATGCTATTACCGCAGCAACTGAAGTGATGCCTGTTTCGCGCGGGTAGATCATGCGGGTGCGCAGAGAAGTGAAAAGATTGGCGCCCGATGAAACCAACGTGGCCAGAACGGTATTGGCAATGGTAACCGGTACATATAATTCGGGCGGTACCTGGTAATGATGTAGTACGACAGGAATAACCGCCAGCATCATAAACCCTGTGCCGATGCCCGTAAGGCCGGCAATAAAGCCGCCCACCAATCCGGCCAATATTAATCCTGTAATTTCAAGCATGCAAAATGCTGATTGCCATTATATTCACGCAAAGTAAACCTTGTTCTGCTTATGGCCGATCGCTTCATGGCAATATTTTTCCTGCTGGCTGTCGCAGCATGGGCGCAGACCAGGCAGGAAAACATGTGGCATGTACTTGCTGAAGTGGGGTTCGAAAGCCGGCCGGCAAAAGAAAACGGCTTGGAAATTGAATCGCCACGCTTCAGCAAACGCCTATGGACCTATAACGGAAAAACCATAAGGTTAAAAGGTTATCTGGTTCCATTAGCTGAATTGGGCGGACAAAATAAATACATGCTCTCGGCCCTGCCCTTTAATCAGTGTTATTTCTGTGGCGGAGCCGGCCCGGAAACAATTGTCGAATTACAAACTAAACTTAACATTAAGTTTGTTACAAAACAAATTACTGTTGAGGGAATGCTGATTTTGAATGATTCTGATCCCGACCACCATATATATATACTTAAAAACGTGCGCGTGCTGGACCTCTAACCACTAATGTTAATGAAAAAGACGGTATTTTTTCTTTGCCTGTTGGCCGCCTTATGGCCGGCAACAGCACAAAACGATGATGAAAAGTTTATACGTAAAATTTTTGACGAGGCGCTGCTAAACGGAAAAGCATACGAAATGCTGGGAGTGCTGTGTCAGGACATTGGCCCGCGGTTAAGCGGCTCGCCCGGAGCAGCTGCTGCCGTAGAATATACGCGACAGGTTATGCAACAGCATGATCTGGATACCGTATGGCTGCAACCGGTTAGGGTGCCCCACTGGGTGAGAGGAAAAGCCGAGACAGGGCGCATAATAAACTCGCACAAACTTGGAACACAAACGGTTAATGTGTGCGCGCTGGGCGGATCGGTAGGAACCGGCCCGGCGGGAGTGCTTGCGCCCGTAGTGGAGGTGCGCTCATGGGAACAATTGAAAAAACTTGGCGAACAGGGGGCCTTAAAAGGAAAAATAGTATTCTTTAACCGCCCCATGGATGCGGCCCGTTTGCAGACTTTTGAAGCTTATGGTGCGGCAGTTGACCAACGTGCAAACGGGGCCTCTGAGGCCGCACGATACGGTGCTGTGGCCGTGCTGGTGCGGTCTATGAGCCCCAACCCGGAAGACTATCCCCACACGGGAGCCCTGCGCTATGCGCCTAACATTCCTAAAATTCCCGCGGCCGCCATTGCTACCAACCATGCCGATTTGCTAAGCCGCCTGCTGGCCGATGATCCCGGTCTGAAATTTTATCTGGAAATGCACTGCCAGACTTTCCCAGATGCGCCTTCGCACAATGTTATTGGCGAACTGCTGGGGTCGGAATACCCGCGTAACTTTATTGTGGTGGGGGGCCATCTGGACAGCTGGGATTTGGGACAGGGCGCACACGATGACGGTGCCGGATGCGTACAAGCTATTGAAGCTTTGCGCATTTTAAAAGTGCTTGGTTATAAGCCGCGTAACACCCTGCGCGCCGTTATGTTTATGAATGAAGAGAATGGACTTCGCGGAGGACTTGAATATGCACGGGCAGCAGTTCAGAACCATGAATTTCATCTGGCAGCCATTGAATCAGACCGCGGTGGCTTTGTGCCACGTGGCTTTACTGTTCCTGCTGAGGCTAACGCCCGCACACGGGTACAAAGCTGGAAATATTTGTTTGCACCCTATGGCCTTTACGATTTTGACACTGTAGGGGGCGGAGCCGACATAAGCCCTCTGGCACCACAGGGTGTGCCCCTCATGGGCCTGCTGCCCGATTCCCAACGCTATTTTAGCTACCATCATAGCCCTGAAGATACCTTTGATAAAGTAGACAGGCGTGAACTGGCTTTAGGCGCAGCGGCTATGGCTGCCATGTTATATTTAATTGACAAATACGGCTTAAAATAAATGGCAAATCTCAGGTTACTTCTGCAGAACTTTGTTACATAAATACAAAAGGTAACGTTATGCAAGTCAGGGATGATAAGCCTGCTCCGGTTAAAGAAAGTTATCCTTTGCGCAAAATGAAATCTATAGTGCGCAAAACTGAACTTCAGGTTCGCCTTGTTTTCTGGATTTGGGTGGCAACCATTGTCATTACCCTTTTGGGTATAGTGTGGTACTACGTGTTTTAAAATCTTTAAGCATTAACCGACTCTTCCTTTTCCTGCCAGGCTTCAACGGGCAGGCAACTGCACACCAGGTTGCGGTCGCCATAGGCATTGTCGATACGGCTTACAGCAGGCCAGAATTTTGCTTCGCGTACAAAGGGAAGCGGGTAGGCCGCCTTTTGCCGTGAGTAGGGCCGGTTCCAGGTATCGGATGTAACCACTTCGGCAGTGTGCGGAGCATTTTTCAATACGTTGTTATCCTTATCGGCTTTGCCTTCTTCAATTTCACGAATCTCATTTCGTATTTCAATAAGGGCATCGCAAAACCGATCCAGTTCTTCTTTGGTTTCGCTTTCGGTAGGTTCTATCATAAGGGTGCCGGCCACCGGAAAAGAAACAGTAGGGGCGTGGAAACCGTAGTCCATCAGTCGCTTGGCAATGTCTTCCACTTCAATGCCCACTTTCTTAAAGTCGCGGCAATCGGCTATCAACTCGTGTGCGCAGCGGCCATTGGTGCCGGTGTACAATATTTTGTAATGTCCTTCCAAACGGGCCTTAATGTAGTTTGCATTGAGTATGGCTATGCGGGTAGCCTGTGTTAACCCGTCAGCGCCCATAAGAGCAATGTAGGCGTACGATATGGTTAGAATGCTGGCGCTGCCCCACGGTGCAGCCGAAACAGCAGTAATAGCCTGCTCGCCTCCGGTTTTTACTACCGGATGGCCGGGGAGGAAAGGTTTCAGTTTATCGTTTACGCAAATGGGGCCCATGCCAGGTCCGCCTCCTCCGTGCGGAATGCAGAACGTTTTATGCAGGTTAAGGTGGCACACATCGGCACCAATGGTTGCCGGTGAGGTAAGGCCTACCTGGGCATTCATGTTGGCGCCATCCATATATACCAGTCCGCCGAATTGGTGCACAATATCGCATATTTCGGTGATGGATTCCTCAAACACTCCGTGGGTTGAGGGATAGGTTACCATAAGGCAGGCCAGGTTTTTTTGGTGTGCCTCGGCTTTGGCCCGCAGGTCGGCTACATCAATTTTGCCCTGCTCATCCGATTTCACGATAACCACCTGCATACCGGCCATAACGGCACTGGCCGGATTGGTGCCGTGTGCCGAGGCTGGAATCAGAGCAACATTACGGTGGATATCACCACGGTGGCGGTGGTAGGCGCGTATTACCATTAGTCCGGCATATTCGCCCTGTGCACCACTGTTGGGCTGCAACGAAACGCCGGTAAAGCCGGTAATTTCGGCCAGCCAGCTTTCCAGCTCCCCAATCATGCGCTGGTAACCACGGGTTTGCGAGGCCGGCGCAAAAGGATGGAGGTTGCTGAATGCACTCCAGGTTACGGGTATCATTTCGGTGGTGGCATTCAGCTTCATGGTGCACGAGCCGAGAGGAATCATGGAGTGCACCAGCGACAGATCGCGGTTTTCCAGTTTTTTAATATACCGCAGCATTTCGTGTTCGGAATGATGGGTGTTAAAAACCGGATGGGTAAGGAACGGAGAGGTGCGCACCAGCTTTTCGGGGATAGCAGTTGCTGCAACGTGGGCATCAGCGGCATCTGCCGTACCACCGAAAACGGCAAGCAGTTCTTTCAGGTCTTCGGCTGTGGTGGTTTCATCCAGCGATATGCCTATATGGTTATCGGAAAAGTAGCGCAGGTTTATCATGCGCTTTTCTGCTTCTTTTCGTATGGCTTCTTTATCGGATACTTCTATTTTAAGCGTGTCGAAGAAGTGGCGGTTTAATTGTTTGTAGCCCAGCTTTTGCAGTTGGTGGTTAAGTTGCCGGGTAAGCTGGTGAATGCGGCCCGCAATGTTTTTTATGCCGGCAGGGCCGTGGTACACAGCATACATGCCAGCCATAACAGCCAGCAGCACCTGGGCTGTGCATATGTTAGATGTGGCCTTTTCTCTGCGGATGTGCTGTTCGCGGGTTTGCAATGCCATGCGGTAGCCTGGTTTTCCCTGGGCATCGACCGATGCCCCGATGATGCGGCCGGGTATCTGCCGTTTAAATTCTTCGCGGGTGGCAAAATAGGCCGAGTGGGGCCCGCCAAAGCCCATGGGCACTCCAAATCGTTGGCTGGAACCCACCACTACATCAGCCCCCATTTCGCCAGGCGACTTAAGCAGCGCCAGGGCCAGCAGGTCGGCTGCTACTGCCACATAAACGTTTTGCTGGTGAGCGGCTGCAATAAGGTTTGTATAATCGTGTATGGCTCCGTTGCTGTCGGGATATTGTACCAGTATGGCAAACAAATCGGGGCGGGTTAAATCAAGGTGTTCAACCTTTCCGGTTTCCACAATTATGCCCAGCGGCTCCGATCGGGTTTTAAGTACTTCGAGTGTTTGGGGAAAAATGTTTTCATCGGCAAAGAATATGCGGGCATTCTTTTTGGCGGGTTTTAGCGAGGTGTGAAGCATGTGCATGGCTTCGGCAGCGGCAGTGGCCTCGTCCAGCAGTGAGGCATTGGCTATCTCCATGCCGGTAAGGTCCATGATCATGGTTTGATAATTAATGAGTGCTTCCAGTCGCCCCTGGGCAATCTCGGCCTGGTAGGGGGTGTAGGCGGTGTACCAGCCTGGATTTTCCAGAATGTTGCGCAGAATAACTGCCGGAGTATGGGTGTTGTAGTAACCCATTCCGATGTAGGATTTAAAAACCTGGTTTTCGGCAGCCAGGTTTTTTAGTTCGTTTAAAAACTGCGCTTCGGTTTTGGCAGCGGGCAGGTTAAGTGCTTTTTTAAGCCTGATATTTTCGGGTACGGTTTGGTTAACCAGTTCTTCCAGCGATGTGGCTTCAACCGTTTTGAGCATTTCAGTTATCTGGGCATCATCCGGACCGATGTGCCGGGTTTGAAATTTTTCGGAGTAGTAGTTCATGAAAGTAAAACAGATTTAGCTGCCGGGTGTTTACAGGCGGCACAAAGGTAGGGTAACGAAACGGCAAATAAAAAGGGAGCAGTGCCGTAGGTGGCGGTACTTTAGGGTTTAATCAAGCGGAACGTTTACGTGGCGCTCGGCATGGTAGCTGGAGCGTACCAGAGGTCCGGCTTCTACGTACTTAAGGCCGCGTTTAAGGCCTTCTTCTTTATACATTTCAAAAATTTCGGGGTGGATGTACTCGGCAACTTCCAGATGCATTTTAGTGGGTTGCAGGTATTGTCCAAGGGTTAAGATAAGCAGGCCGTTTTCCACCAGGTCGTCCATGGCCTTAAACACTTCTTCTTTGGTTTCGCCCAGTCCCAGCATGATGCCCGATTTGGTACGTTTACCGGCCTGGCGTATGCGCTTTATTTGTTCAAGGCTTCGCTGGTATTTGGCCTGAGGGCGTACTTTGCGGTACAAACGCTCAACGGTTTCCATGTTGTGGCTCACCACCTCCTGGCCGCCTTCAATCATTCGGTACAGGGCGTCCCAGTTGCCTTTGGTGTCGGGTATAAGGGTTTCGATGGTGGTTTGGGGGTTTAGTTTTTTGGTCCACACCACCGTTTGATACCATACTTCAGCGCCCCGGTCTTTTAATTCATCGCGGTTTACCGATGTTATCACTGCATGTTTTACGCCCATAAGCCTGATGGCTTCGGCCACCCGTTTGGGTTCATCGATATCGTATTCGGTGGGACGACCCGTGGCTACGGCACAAAAAGTGCAGCTACGGGTGCAAATATTGCCCAGAATCATAAAGGTAGCTGTACCGGCTCCCCAGCATTCGCCCATATTGGGGCAGTTGCCACTTTCGCAAATGGTGTGCAGGCGGTGTTCGTCTACCAACCTGCGAACTTTGGCGTATTCGGGGCCCACAGGTAGTTTTACCCGCAGCCAGTCGGGTTTGCGCTGATGCGGCAAAGCGGGCGATATGGTTGGTAGCTCTATCAAAACGAATTATGCATTAAACAACTGTAATTAAAAAGTTGTTTCTGGTAGTTTTATTTGCCTATCAGCTCCTTGTATTGTTCAGCGGTAAGCAGGCCGTTCAGTTCACCGGGATTTTTCAGTTCAATTTTAATCATCCAGCCTTCGCCATAGGGGTCATTATTTACTTTTTCGGGGCTGCTGTCCAGAGCGGTATTTTTTTCAATTATCTTACCACCAACGGGCATAAATAAATCGGATACGGTTTTAACTGCTTCAACTGTTCCAAATATATCGTGCTGGTTTAGTTCCTGGCCCAGGGAGGTAATGTCCACATACACAATATCGCCCAGTTCACTCTGGGCAAAATCGGTAATGCCAACGGTGGCTATGTTGCCTTCTGCCTTAATCCACTCGTGGTCTTTGGTGTACTTTAAATCGGATGGAAAATTCATGGATGGTTTGGATTAGCGCCCCAAAATTACAGGTAATGTTCGAATGTCCAAGCCTGTTTTTACTGTGCCAGGCTAAAGCGCAGCTGGAAGCCGAAGCGGGTAGTGGCGCGTTTAAAAGCGTTGCTAACAAGAGGGGTGTTTACGGTTCGTTCGAAATATGCCTGAATGTTAAGTCGCTGGTTAACCACGTAGCTAATGTTGGGGCGCAACTGAAAGTTGATATTACCATTGGTAAGTACACTCAGGTCGTTTATTTTTCGCTGAATGGTTGATTGGTCTGATACGGTAAGGTTCATCCGGAAGGTTATATCGTTTTTCAGTACTGTGGTGCGGCCTTCTATTTTGAAGGGTAGTTTAAAGTTATTTTTGGTGTACCCTATTTCCAGCGATATGTCTTTGGTGCTGACTTCAGTAATCTGTGCATTGGAAATATTCAGCGCCAGATCGCGCTTGGTTTTGTATTCGGCCCTTGCGGTAAAACGCGAGCGGGTGCGCAGGTTTATGCCAATAAGCGGAGCAAATTGCTCGCTAATAAGCACCTGACTGATTATGTAAACCGGAACGATTTGTCCGTTGTTGTTGGGGCGCGCAAAGTAACCATTGTTGTAGCGCTCTATCGGAATGTTAAGGCCAAGTGTATCGGTACCGGTATATTGAAGTGAATTTGAAAAATTCATTACTGAGTAAGAAGCTGAATAGGCATGCGAAATAGTTACCGACTGAAACACGTTGCTCAGGGCCTTTATCTTATTCAGGCCGGTATAATCAATCCGCCAGTTTGGTAAAGGGGTAGATTGAAACGGACTGAGGTTCATTTTATTTACATCTTTACCCAGATAAGCTGCGATAAATGCCGGTATGAGTACATCCTGCCCTATGGTATCGTATTCATTTCCGGTTATGGCGCGGAACCGGTTTACCACCGGGTTAAGCAGTGCTTCAAATTCCCGGAAGGCAGATGAGGTAAGGCTGTTGTTATCTTTTCTAAGTGCAGTTTTTATGGCAATGGTAGAAATACGATAACTGCCGCTACGGCTTGGGTTAAGCGATACGTAATTGTTTTGAATGTTATCGTACCGGAAGATTTCCTGGTAGGCGTCCATAACATCTTTTTTGAAGTCCAGCTGAATTTTAAGATGTTCCGAAGGTTCAATATTGGCTCGGCCGTTTAGTGTTCGGGTAACGTTCTGGGTAAATGGCGTGGTTAGTGAGGTGTTACGTGTAAGCCAGCCGTTAACAGCTGCTGTATGGCGGATGCTGGGGTTCTGGCTGCCCAGAATAAAATCCCAGCCGGGTGCCTGCCAGGCACGGTCCATGCCAAAGAAACGGGGCGAGGGGTCGAAGCCTGCCAACAGTGTTCCTTCTGTAACCGAGTAGGTTGCGTTTACCGAGCGAACCATCATCAGCATCCGGAAAAAGTTTTTTACAAATTTCGGTGGGGTGCGCACCGTATCGGGCCGGCTGCCGGGGCGCAGGGGGGCTTTCGGGGTGTTTAGGTCTTTAAGAAATTTTATTTTGTTATACAGCTTTACCAGGTTAAGCTGGGCGGTAAGGGCCTGTTCGCGGCTGTTCTGAATGGTGTTCTTAAAGTCAAGGCTGTCGGGCAGGTCCTGTTCGCCAGGTTGCACCAGGCTGTCGGGCTTGTTATAGGGGCCGGCTTTCCAATTGTAGTTTACCTGGTAGCGGTAGTCGGCATTTATCCAGTCGGTAAATGGTATTTTATCGAGGGGTAACTTGTAGTTTACCGTAATGTTCTGGTCAAAATTCTTCATCCGCCCAAAGCGTTTCAGGTTGTTCATTACACTGTCGCGCTTTTCGGGCGTGTTGATGTCGCCTGCCGGTTCGTCAATAATGGCATTGGCACGGGCAGCATAGGTAAGGTTAAGGTTTCTTGACAGGTTCCACTGGGCGTTGTAGAATCGGTTAAAGGTAAAGTATTTAAGAAAGTTGGGGTCGGAAGTGGATTGAAAATTTCGGTACACGGTTCGGGTAAACGACCGGTCCAGGTCGGCCCGCACGGCAATGTTGGCAGGCATGAGGTTAAGGTTGAAATCTTTTATCAGTTTGAGGTATGGCGATTTCAGGGCCTGTGTTTCCTTAAAGGGCTCAAAACCTTTGCTTTTGGGTGCGAAGTTATAGGCTATCGATCCGCCGTAATCGTTTTTAATATAATCAGCCAGATTAAAACTGTTTCGGGTAACCTGGCTGAAGCGATAGCTAAAAGAAAAGTTTTCAATGTCCCACAGATGCGATGGTGCATCCTGTTTTGTTTTCGTTTTCCTGACGTTTGTAAAGTTTATGGCTCTTCGTATTTCACGGTCGCGTATAATCTGCAGGTAGGCCTGTCGCTCCTCATCCGAGTTGAACGATTGCAGTGCAGCGTCCAGCCGCTGGTCGGGGTTAGCCGGGTCGTAGTTGGGATTTTTGGTAGTGGATTGGTAGCTTACCAGCATAGGAATAACCAGGCCGTGTTGTCCGGGTAGTAATTTTTCGAGGTTAATGGTCGAGGTGATGTCGAAGGTGGTTATTTCATCGCGTGTGCGTTCGCTTATTTTTGAGCTTACGCTGCCAAAACCAAAGGTGGTGTGGCGTATGGATGACGAAACTGTGGCCAGGTCGGCTAGCTTGAGTCCGAGTGTGGAATTAACCGCCCAGCCGGCTGTGCGGTCAAAGTCGGTAAGGCGCAGTTCGTTTGCCCATATGCAGGCCGAGTGCGAGCGCTTGTCGGGGGTGCGTGGGTTTCTTACGCCAATCATGATTAGCCTTACGTTGCTTAGGTCGGGCCGGCCCATGATGCGGAAACCGTGCCGGTCAATGGTTTTGGGGCCTTCCTGCGGATAGGGCTGGGTAAGCGGAAACCGCAACCGGTCGCGTTCGGCTTTCAGCGCGTAGAGGGTGCTCAGGGCAAAATCAAATTCGTTCTCTTCCGGCCAAATGGCCCGTGGGTCGGTGGTGTTGGCGGGCCGGGTAATTTTAAGAGGCAGCTCTACTTCGTAATAGTTCTGATCGAAGTCGGTGCCCAGGCGCATAAATACCACCAGGTCGTCATCGTCCGATTCGCTGTTGGCATGCACAAACATTTTTATGCGGCCGTAGTTAAAGAAATCCATCTCCACATTTTTGTAGGCTGCACGGGCGTCACCGTCCATCAGGTTATCTACACATAGCTGCATGGATTGCTCGTTAAGTTGGCGTGGAACGGCCGAAGTATTGTCGCGGTCGCGGATAATGCCAGGCGGCACCACATAGGGCGATTTTTTGCCGGCGGGGTCGGGGGCAGCATTTTCTTCTATGTTTACCACCGACAGGGTGAAGTTGTCGAAGTCGGGTTCACGGTCGGGCACCAGGCCGCCTTCTTCCAGGCTGGAGGTGTATCTTCTCCAACGGCTGCCTATCATCCTAAAGTTGGCAAAGCGCAGCACCACCGGCTGCTGGAAGCCGGTAAGCAACATGCGGATATAGCGGATGGATTTAAAGCCCTCGATATTGCCAAAGCGGCCATCGAAGTTGCGCACCGGTATGCGGAACAGGTACCAGGTAACCTGGTCGGTGCCTCCTGTGGCGCGGGTGGTAATTTTATCAACAATGTATTTGCGGCCTATGTCGAGCTGGCCGGGCAGCAGGTCGATGGTGTATTCGTAGTATTCTTCCAGTTCATTCAGGGTGTTATCGGCATTTAAATCTTCGTTGTCGGGCAGAAAGCCGTTCGATTGCGGAATGGCCGTGCCGGTGTTTATAGGTGTGTTGCCATCGGTGCCGTTAAAGTTTTTGTAGCGCTCCAGAATTTTGGCGTTGCGCGCATCGAGGTCGGTTCCTAGAAAAAATCTGAAGTTATCGGATGAGGGGTCGGCCTGCAGCTGTGCCAGGGGGTCGGGGTTAAGCAGGCCCGCTGCGGTGTTGAGGAAATCCTGAAATTTAACCGCTTCGCGGTCGTTGCGCACACCATCCAGCCCAACGTCCTGATTGGCCCGTGAGTCGGGCGAGTTATCGAAAGCGTTGGTAAGGTATTGCTGGTTGGTAACATAACCCCAGTTGTTTTCGGTGGCTTTTGCAACATCGCCATCAGGTGGTAAGCCGTTTTCGAAGGCGTGTTTGCCATCGCGCATAATGTCTTCGCTAACTGAACCGAGGTGAAAAATAAGTTTCCCTCCGGTGGTGTTAAAATCATTAAACTTTCCGTCAATAATTTTTCCGTTTTCGGTATAATTAATGAATGGGTCCAGTAGCCAGAATTCCACATACTCTATGTTGGCTTTATCGAAGTCAACCTCCGAGCGGATGGCCGTGGTAATGCCGGCCCATCGGTTGGCCGGATCGGTAAAATCGCCTGTAAGCGGATTTATATTCTGGGTGTCGTAATTAAAGGGGCCGCGCTCGGTGGGGTAGTAGGCAACATCCAGAACGGCTTCAAAAAAATTTCCCTGGGTAAGGTTGCGAAAAGGAAATATTTCTTGTGGCCCTACGGCCCGCACGTAATGATTTTGCAGGTCGGCGCTGGTAATGTTTGGGGGTCTAAACTGGCCGCCGTCGCGGTAAAACTGGTTATCAACGGTGTACCAGGCCAGTTTGGCCCGTTTATATCCGGCGCGAACATCGTTGCGTGCACCCTGACTGGGGTCGAAGCGGTTATCGGCAGTGCGGGGTGTTGCAGCCAGGCGCCAGTTGGCCGGGTTAATAAGCGAAAACGGTGTGGCGGTATTTTCAAAGTCGTCAATATACCCGGTGCCTTCGCCCTGCACTTTGTTGGAAGTACCCGGCAACAGCTGGGCAAATTCACCACTCCAATTCAGGGTTGACTTTTCTTTGGTTTGTATGCCGGGCAGGGCATCGACCAGTTTGGTAAGCAGGCGGCTTTCTTTGCGGATGTTGAAGTCGAAGCCGTATTGCAGGTTGCGGGCCGGTTCGGTACCAATAAGGTTGCGGGTAATCCAGGGTCGTTCATTGTAGTACAAAAGGGTGGAGCCAAAATTTACTTCATCGCTTAGTTTGTAGTCCAGGCGTGTGCCCAACAGGGATCGTGTTTGAAAAGCAAAGGGGTCGGCTTGTTCATATTGTACGCTTATATTTTTCCCGGAGTTAATAATGGCATCGTTAAGAATGGTTACACGGCCAAAGGTATAGTCAACGGTATAGTCCGATCCTTCCAGCAGGGGTGTGCCACCGGCATATACGCGCACAGAGCCGGGCGTTACGCCAAAACCTGGAATAAGAATTTCGCGAGCTGAGTTAGCCACATACCGGCCGGTAAGGAAGAATTTATTTTTGGTAACAAACAGTTCGGCATCGGCCTTGGTGGTGCGGTACAGGGTATCGTATACATATTTGCTTATCAGAAATTCTTCCTGGGGCTCGCCTTGAAAAGCCTGCCGCAGGGCCGTATTGAAGGGTTCCACATAGGGAAAGATAATCATGCCGTATTGGGTGTTAATGGTAAGGCCTTCCACAAAGTCGAAATTGCCATCGCGTTGCAGGTCGTTAACCGGGTTGAGCCGGTCCAGGCCCAGTACTTCAATAAGCTGGCGGTTGCGCACGTTTATGCCTTCCTGCAGTTGGGGGTTGTCAATACCGGTACGGTCATCGCGGTATACTATGCGCAGCTGAAAGCCATCGCGCGAAAGTTGGGTAACGTTCAGGGTGTATATGTTTTTCATCATCAGGTCCCAGGTGGGTATAATTTGCTGGCGGCTGTCGCGTATGGCAATTTTGCGGGGGCGCAGCAGTTTAAGAAATATCACTTGGTTGTCGGGGCGGCTGTTGTAGTCTTCGGTTAGTTCGCCCACCTTGTAGGTACGGCCGTTGTAGGTGTATTCGAAGGCCACTGCCAGGGCTTCGTCATTCTGCAGTTTGCGGGCCAGGGTAATGTAGCCCAGCTGGTGGTGGTAGGTAAATTCGGTAGGGCTAAGTTTGCGGGCGCTGGTAATGCGTTCAAAATCGGTTCCGTTAACCATTCCGCCGGGGCCGTACAGGGTGTTTTCCAGAAAATTCGATACCTGGTCGGCCGACCGGTCGGGGCCGCTTATGGTTAGCACCTGTGCCAGATCGTTGGCACCGTTAAAGGCCGGTCCGGGTATACGGCTTTGTACGTTGCTGTTATAAACCCTGCTTCCTTCGCCAAGGTCCATCAGGCCAACCACGTTTCGCAGGGTTTGGGTATCGTTGTTGCGGTTTAGTACATAAACTTCCACTCGGGTAATATTTACTCCGGAAAAAATCTGCGGAGGGTGCTGCAGCCAACGCTCGTAGTTGTCGCGGAAGAAGTGCGCCAGAAAGAAATGCCGGTTTTCATCATAGTTGGAGGCAACGATTTCGAACGGGCGGCCCTGCCCCTGGTTGCTGCCGGGAATATCAATAGAGGCCACTTTACCTCGTTGTGTAGAGGCTACGGTGGTTACATACATTTTACCAAACTGCCACTGGGCTTTTACGCCAAAAAGATTTTGGGCTCCCTGAATAAGCGTATTGTTAAGGGGCAGGCTAACGTTGCCTATTTCCAGTTTTTTCAGAATATCCTCTTTAAAGCCAGTGTATTCGATTTTCATGTTGTTTTGAAAATCGAATGAATTGTTGTTATCGAAGTTGGCGCTAACGGCCAGTTTTTCGCCTACTTTTCCGATAACGCTCATGTTAATCTGCTGGTCGAATTCAAAGCCTCCGTTGCGCTGCATGCGAATGGGAATGTTGGGATTGTCTATCCGTTGAAACGAGGCACCAAAGTCGAGCGTAACAAAGCCGCGCGGAATGAGTTCGATATAGCTGCCTCCGAAGATTCGGTCCAGTACGGGACTGATATAAATTTTAGGAGCAAAGCCCCGGTTGGTAACCGGGCTTTCGCCCGATTGCACCCTGGCGCGGCCCTGCCAATAGCTGCGCATCATCTGGCGGTTGTGATACCGGTTGAATTCATCAAAGGTAAGTTTTGAAGGGGGGCGGAAGTCCAGATTGCCAATGCGCTCATAAACGGTATAGTTTACCGTTGAATCAACCGAAATATCGAATTGGATTTTGCCGGGATCTTTCAGAAAAAGTGGCGATGCAGACACGCCATTTGAAAAGGGGTCGCCATAGCGGTCGCGCAGCCTGAAGGTGGGCCGGTAGGAGGGCTGGTATGATTGGCGGGTGGTATCCTGACGGGGTTGTTGCTGTAAAACGGCTGCCCGGGCCTGGTACAAACACGAATACCATACCGGTATAATTAGTCCGATGGCAGCAACAAAACGGTTCAGGTTCAAGGTACAGTTGCTCAGGTGTTTTTAAGCGCCTGTTTTATCAAATCTTCCAAAGTAATGCTATTCCCTGATTTCTTCAGGACCGTATCCACACTTTTTTCGGCCGCATTTCGGGGAATGCCCAATGTAAGTAATGCTGTTAACGCTTCTTTGCGCATGGTATTGTGTGTGTTGCCCGTTGCCAAAGGGGTTTCGGGCGCAAATTCTTTTCGTACGCGGTCTTTTAACTCAACAATTACGCGCTGTGCCGTTTTTGCGCCTATTCCTTTTACGCGTTGCAGTGTGGCCACGTCTTCGGCTGCAATGGCGCGTATCAGCTCTTCAACCGGCAGGTACGAAAGCATAACCAGTGCAGTACCCGGACCCACCCCGTTTACGGTTATGAGCTGCAGAAACAGATTTTTTTCTGCCGGTGTGGCAAATCCATAAAGGATGTGGGCGTCTTCGCGTACAGCCAGGTAGGTGTATAAAAAAATATCTTCGCGGTCTTTCAGTTCACCGAAAGTCTGCAATGAAATGTTGATCTGGTAACCTACGCCATGAACGTCAACCACCACATGGCTGGGATCTTTATGCACCAACTTACCTTTTATAAAGGCAATCATACTATTTACATGAAAGTTCGAATGTAAATGTAAACAGTAAATGCAAACTACCGAACAGCCTTATCCTGTTCATGCAGTTGGGCATCGACAACCGCAATAGCGGCCATATTTACGATATCGCGAATGGAGCTGCCCAGTTGCAGCACATGCACTGCCTTTTTCATTCCCAGCAGAACGGGGCCTATGGCTTCGGCACCGCCAATTTCCATTAGCAGTTTGTAGGCTATGTTTCCGGATGCGAGGTTGGGGAAGATGAGGGTGTTGGCTCCTTCTTTGGCCAGTGCGCTGAACGGGAAGTTTTCTTGCTGCAGCGAAGTATTGAGTGCCACGTTGGCCTGTATGTCGCCATCAATAATAAGGCCGGGGAATTTTTCACGGGCCATCTGTACGGCTGCGCTGGTTTTTTCGGGAACTTCGCCCCGCGATGAGCCAAAGTTGGAATAGGAGAGTACGGCTATGCGCGGTTCGATGTCGAAGAACCTGACACCGCGTGCTGTGAGCCCGATAATGTCAACCAGTTCTTCGGCTGTGGGGTTAAGGTTAACGGTTGTGTCGCTGAAAAACCACGAGCCCTTGCTGTTCATTATAATGTACATGCCGGCTACGCGTTTTACACCTTCGGCCATGCCAATGCAGTGCAGTGCAGGCAATATGGTTTTGGGGTAGTCTTTGGTAAGCCCGCTTACCAGGGCATCGGCTTCGCCGGTTTCTACCATCATGGATCCGTAGTAGTTGGGGTCGCGCATCAGTTGCAGGCAGTCGCGGTAGGTAAGTCCTTTGCGTTGTCGTTTTTGGTGAAGCAGCCGGGCAAACTTTTCCAGCCTGCTGGTATCGTCCTGGGGGTCAACAATCGGGCAGGTCAGGTCAAGGTTGTGCTCTGCGATGAGCTTTTCAATTTCCCGGCGGTTGCCCAGCAGCAGCGGGCGGGCAATGCCTTCGTCTGCAAGGGTTTGCGCAGCTTTGAGTATCCTGGGATGATGGGCTTCGGTAAACAGCACACATTTGGGATTTTTTCTGGCGCGGTCAATTATATGCGACATGATTTTTTGATTCACGCCAATGCGCTGCAGGAGCTGGTAGTGGTAGGCCTCCCAGTCGGTAATGGGTTTTCGGGCCATGCCCGATTCCATGGCGGCTTTTGCTACTGCCGGTGCCACGGTAGTTATGAGGCGGGGGTCCAGCGGCTTGGGTATGAGGTAGTCGGGCCCGAAGCTGAGTTTTTCTTCGCCATAGGCGCGCATAACAATGTCGGGTACGGGTTCTTTGGCCAGCCTGGCCAGTGCGTGTACTGCGGCCAGCTTCATTTCTTCGTTTATTTCGGTAGCCAGCACATCGAGCGCCCCGCGGAAGATGTAAGGGAAACCTAACACATTGTTTACCTGATTGGGGTGGTCGCTCCGGCCGGTAGCCATGATGATATCGGTACGGGCTTTTTTGGCCTTGTGGTAGTCTATTTCGGGTACAGGGTTGGCCAGGGCAAATACAATGGGGTTGGGTGCCATGGCGCGTATGTCGTCTTCGGTTAGCACATCGGCTTTCGACAGGCCCAGAAAAACATCAGCTCCTTTTATGGCTTCCTGAAGTGTTTTTACTTTTTCTTTTGTAGCAAATTCAGATTTGATTTCATCCAGATCGGTTCGGCCGGTATGGATAACCCCTTTGCTGTCGCACATAATCAGGTTTTCTTTCTTCAGCCCCAGCTGCAGGTAAAGTTTTGTGCAGCTAATGGCCGCGGCGCCTGCTCCGTTTACCACCAGCTTTATTTCGCTTATTTTTTTTCCTACCAGTTCCAGTGCATTGAGAAGCGCTGCGCCCGATATAATTGCGGTTCCGTGCTGGTCATCGTGCATTACAGGTATATTCATTTTTTCGCGCAGCTCTTTTTCTATTTTGAAGCATTCAGGCGCTTTTATGTCTTCCAGGTTAATGCCCCCAAAAGTGGGTTCGAGCGATTGAACGATATGGATGAATTTATCCGGGTCGGTTTCATTTATTTCAATGTCGAACACATCTATACCGGCAAATTTTTTAAACAACACGCCTTTGCCTTCCATAACCGGCTTGGAAGCTTCCGGGCCTATGTTACCCAGGCCCAGCACGGCCGTTCCGTTTGAGATTACCGCCACCAGGTTTCCTTTTGCGGTGTACTTATAGACTTCGTCTTTGTTGGCCGCTATTTCTTTACAGGGTTCGGCTACACCTGGCGAATAGGCCAGCGCCAGGTCGAGCTGGGAACTGAGCATTTTGGTGGGAACCACTTCAATTTTACCGGGCCGTTCCTGCATGTGGTAATTCAGTGCGGCTTCCTTGCGGATTTTCAATGACATGGTAATTCGGTTAAGTAAAGAAGGATCAAATATAACAGCAAGTGTTAAACTGCGGTGAGCGAATTAAACGGTGTATTACCGGCCCGCCACCAGCCTGAAGGTGCTGAGTATAGCTTCCAGTTCGCGTATGGTTTCGCGCTGGTCCTTGCCGGGGCTAAAACAAAAACCTTCCAGGTAGTAGATGCGACCGGATTGAGGACTGGCTAGAGCATAAGCAATAAATGGCCCACCCATGGTGCGGTTGTTGGTACGCCACAGGCCGCGAAGTTCCATGGCAAACATTTGATTAACGGTGGTTTGCCGTGCCTTAACGGGTTTGTATGGAATGGATGTTTCGGTAACCAGATAGCTATTGGGGTTTTCGGGGTCTTCAAATATATATCTGCGGGTTATGCTGTTTCGCCAGGCAATGAGACTGTCGGGCAGGAACTGGTATTCGCTTTCATAGGGCTTCCACGATATGAACACGTCTTTGTCTACATAGGCATCGATCTGGCGTAGCCACACAAAGTCGGTTTGCGAATCGGCTACCTTAAAACCAAATGGAACGCGCAGTTCAAAACCGTAATCCCGTTTCAGCATTTCGGTAATGCCTTTGGTGGTTGTGGTGGTGTTTATTTTTTCAACCAGACGCTTTTTTTCAAGATCATTGAAGAAGTTTTGAATGTTCTGGCGGTTTTCGCGAATCTTTTTTATGAGTTGTTCTTCAGTGGGACCGAACAGGTACATTACCTCCTGGCCACGTGCAAACTCATCAACTTCGGTATAGATAAAAAAGGAAGTATCGGTAGCTATGCGGTTTAATGTAGCCTCGTCCATGCGGTCTTTCAGCATACGCGAACCGGGCGAGTCGGGCTGGAGTGTAAATACAAATATCAGGTTGCGGATTTGTGTAAGCAGGGTGTTTCCCAGCCGCGGATGTACATGAATGAGATTAAACATGGGTTCTTCGCGTGGCAATCCGGGTACTTCGGCTTTGAAAGTTTTGCGCAGCTCATCTCCCAAAGGCCCCTTCCATCTGAGGGAGTCCATCATGATAATGATATCGCCCGGTTTTCCGGATGCCGATGGAAGGTTTTCGGATCTGTTATTTTTGAATGTGCAGGCTGTGGCTGCCATAACGATGGTTAAGGCAAGAAAGGATTTTTTCATGGTGCAATTTTACAGTATAATGCCGGTATGAGCGGTAAGTAACAAATTGATTCGTTATCGGGCCAATACCAGAACCTGGCCGGGATAAATGCGGCTGCCTGCCAGGTTGTTTAGTTTGCGCAATTGTTCAATGGTAAGTCCTTCAAATTTACGGGCAATAGACCACAGGGTGTCGCCTTCCTGAACAGTGTAGGTTTGGGCGTTAAGCATAGTGGTACCCGAAACAACTTGTTGATTTTTGGCTGTGTGCAGGGTAGCCGGATTTACCCACACATACAGGCGCTGCCCCGTGCGAATGACGGTGCCATGCATATTGTTCCACTCCTGAATATCGGAAACCCTTACCCGGTAACGTGCCGCCAGCGTGCTGAGTGTTTCACCGCTCCGAACCTGGTGTACTACCCGTTCGCGGCCGAAGGCACTGCTGCCGGCATAAACGGATGGAAGGTTTGCCAGCGCGGCTTTTCCGGCGCGTGTTGCTGAATCGAGTACAGCCTGGTTGTTGCGCAGTGTTTCACTGATATAACGCGGTACCCTGAGTATGTAGGTTTTACCTGTTTGGGGAACAATATTGCGGACAAAAGAAGGGTTAAGGCACTGCAGGTCTTCCAGGCAGTTGCCGGTAAGAGCGGAGAGGGTTTCGAAGTGAAGCGGCTGGCTGATATGAAGGGTGTCGTATGGGGGCAGTATTTCCCGTTCGGCCTCTGAAAAGTTATGTTCCGCAAGGTGGTTTAGGGTGTACACCATGGCCACAAACTGGGGTACGTACGAGCGGGTTTCACGGGGCAGGTAAGGATAAATTTGCCAGAATGTTTTTTTATAGCCTGAACGCCTGATGGCTTTCTTTACATTGCCTGGCCCGGCATTGTAGGCAGCGAGAGCCAGCTCCCAATCGTTAAACAGGTTGTACAGGTCACGCAGGTACCGGCAGGCGGCATCGGTGGCCTTTTCGGGGTCCATGCGCTGGTCTTCGAAGCTGTCAATGTGCAGGCCGTAATGTCTGCCGGTAAAGTACATAAACTGCCAGAGCCCTGCTGCCCGTGCCCTTGAAATGGCCCGTGGATTTAGTCCCGATTCAATGACGGAAAGATACTTTAGTTCATCGGGAAGATTGTATTTAGCCAGATATTTACTAAACAGTGGAAAGTACAGGTCGCGTCTGCGGATGATCATTTTGGTGTATTCCCTGTCGCGCACGGTAAAGTAGTTAATGAAGGCATGTACCCGCTCGTGGTAATGCAGGGGTATGGAACGTTGCAATCGGCTTAACCGTTCGCGGATAAGGCCGGGCGAATCTTCACCGGGTACATACTCCACATTCCATGGCAGCCCTGATGCAGCGTACACCAGCGAGTCGGAAAATTCTGTGCTTAAGGTAATCGAGTCGGTTTCGGCGGGCAGTTGTGCTTTGAGCCGGGGCGGAAAAAATATGTTTACCGCAAGAAAAACAATTATACCTGTTTTAAATGATGTAGCCATAAGGCTGCCTGCAACAATTTTTGTTCCTGAAAAGCGTGGGCCATAAGCTGCATGCCAATGGGCATGCCGGCCTGGTCTTTTCCGCAAGGTACGGAAATTGCCGGTATTCCGGCCACGTTGGCCTGAACAGAAAAGATGTCGGCCAGGTAAGCCTGCACGGGGTTGCTGTGTTGTGCTCCGAGTTTAAAGGCAGTGGTGGGTGCGGTGGGTGTAATAATAAAGTCGAACTCCTGTAAAATTTTAAACGTCTCGTCACGGATAAGCCTTCTTACCTGCTGGGCTTTGATGTAATAGGCATCGTAGTAGTCGGAGGTGAGCACAAATGTACCCAGCATAATTCTTCGTTTTACTTCGGTACCGAATCCATGGGTGCGGGTTTGTCTGTAAGCCGCATCGGCACTGGCTGCGGTGCTGCTATAGCCGTACCGCACGCCATCGTAACGGGCCAGATTGGAGCTGGCTTCGGCTGAGGCCAACAGGTAGTAAGCCGGCAACATATATTCGAACAGGGGAAAGTGAACCGGTTGTACATCCAGACCTTCGCCTTGTATGCGTTCCAGGATGGTGCTGAAGCACTGGCGCACCTCCGGTTGCAGGTTGGCGTTATTGGTAAGGCCGGCATAAAAGGCAATTCGCCAGCGGTGATTGTTTTTGGTTTTTATGCTTTTGCTGAAATCAGGCACAGGCAGGCCTGAGGTTGTGCTATCGTATTCATCCTTTCCGGCAATGGTTTCCAATACGAGCGCCAGGTCTTCTGCGTGGTTACCCAAAATACCAATGCAGTCCAGTGAAGAGGCGTATGCAATAAGTCCGTGCCGTGAAATGCGGCCATAGGTGGGTTTCAATCCAAGTACACCGCAAAAAGAAGCCGGCTGGCGTACCGAGCCGCCGGTATCAGAGCCCAGCGATATGCGGCACATATCGGTTTGCACGGCCACGGCCGATCCGCCGGATGAACCACCGGCAGTTCGCTCAGGGTCCAGTCCGTTGCGTACGGGCCCATATACCGAATTTTCGCTGGAAGAGCCCATGCCAAATTCATCGCAGTTTTGGTGCCCGATAATGATGGCGTCTTCCTGTATAAGGCGTTCAACGGCCGTAGCGTGGTAGGTAGAGGTAAAGCCCTGCAGGATGCGGCTTGCGGCCTGTGCGGGGTGATTGCGGTAAACAATATTGTCTTTTATGCCGGCTACCAGGCCAGCCAGTTTGCCGGCTTTGCGCTGGCGGATTTTTTCGTCTATTACCTCAGCCTGAGCCAGGGCTTCATCTGCATAAGTACGGGCAAATGCATTGAGGTGCGCACATTCTTTTATGCGCCCCAGGTGATATTGCACAATTTCGCGGCAGGTGATTTTGCCGGTATAAAGAAGCTGTTGAAGTTGGGTAAGTGTGTGGCGGGCAAGCAACCGTTATTCTTCGATTTTTTTTGGAACCTCTTTACCTGCTTCGTCCACTTCCTTTTTCACATCTTTCACAGCATCCTTAAATTCGCGGATACCCCGTCCGAGGCCACGGGCAAATTCAGGGATTTTCTTTGCACCAAAGAGCACCAGCACTGCAAGTGCAATGATAATCATTTCACCACCGCCCGGCCAGCCAAAAAGAAGGATGTTCATCATTTTAGAGTAAGATTTGGCTGTAAATATAAGGCATTGCCCGCAATTACAACCAATTATTTATTTGGCCGGGTTAATGTGCTAGTTTTTAAGCCATTGCATGGGATCGAGCGGGATGGTGTTTTTCCGTATCTGGAACCTCAGCTCGCTTATGCCTTCGGCATTGGACTGAACGATGCCCAGTTCCAGGCCGGCTGTAACCTTCTGGCCGGGTTTTACAAACACTTCGCGCAGGCCGGCATATATGGAATAGTATTCGCCATGGCTAATGATAACGGTATTGCCCAGGGTGGCAATAAATGCCACCTGGCGTACTTCACCGTTAAAAACGGCACGTACCTTTTCGCCCTGCTGGGTTTGAATGTTAATGCCCTGATTGTCTATCTCCACACGTTTCAGCGCCGGATGTTTTTGTCTGCCAAAGCCCAGGCTTACAAATCCGTTAACCGGCCAGGATAGTTTTTTGCGGTTTTCTTCGAACGAACCTGAGAGTTCGGCCATGGTATTGCGGTTGCGGGCTTCACGGGCAGCGCGTTCCATTTCTTCGCGTATGAGTTCGTTAATAAGCTGGTCCAGCTGGGCAACGGCTTTGCGGGTGGTTTCCAGGTCGCGCCTCAGGTTCTTCTCTTCTTTTTCCAGGTTGCGAACCAGTACCTGCTGCTTTTTTTTAAGGCTTTCCAGGCGTTGCGACTCGGCTACCTCTTCCTGCAGCAGTTTATTTTTTTCTTCGCGCGCCTGCTCGGTTATTTTTACCTGGGCCCGAAGTTCTTCCTGCACCTGTGTTATGGCCTGAGTTTGAAGCTTGCGCTGCTCAGCGTATTGCTTCATGTATTGCAGGCGCATTAAAAACTGGTTGAACGAGCGACTGGAAAAAAGAAAGATTAACCGGTTTACATTACTGTTGGCCTTTTGTGCGGCAAACAGCATTTGTGCATATTCTCTTTTTAACCTAATCAGGTCTTCTTCAAGTGCCTGCACAAAGCTATTGGTTTCGTCAATTTCGCGGTTAAACCGGCTTATTTCGTCTTTAATGGATTGAATGAGATTTTCCTGTTCGCGGATGCGGGCGTTGAGCGCGTTTAACTCGCCCACTGTGTTTTTCTTTTTTGAAGTGGTTTGGTTTAAAATTTTTTCTACCTGCCTTATTTTTTCAAGCTGCTGCTGCCGTTCTTTTTGCAGCTGCTCTTTCGATTTGCGCTGGGCAGAAACCGGAAGCGCAAGTACAGCCAGAAATAAATACAGGCACAGGCGTTTACCTGCGATCATATTTTTTGGGGATGTTGAACGGAAACTTCAGTTCTTTGTCGCCAACCTCGGCTTTATTGTACTCAAAAATAATGGTGGTATTCAATAAGCCATTCTGACTTTTATACAGCAGGGTAATGGTGCCGTTATAAGGAAAAATTTTAGATCCCACGGGCTGAAAATTTCCGTAATTAATGGTTAGTGAGTTATGGGTGTTATTTTCGTGAAGCTCGACTTTTTGAATCTTCAGGTTGTTAACGCTGATGTAATTTAAAATACTGATGTTGCCTGATTTTTGTCGAAGCAGAAAAGTGGCACCTTTGTGCTCAACCTGGTCATCATCTTTGCGGGGAATTAACAGGTTGCCCAGCAGAGCCGATTGAATAACGTGGTAGTTAACTTCGAAATTGAACCGCCTGGAAAGTTCGGCATAATTGTACACGTAATATTCCTTATCTACATTGCTCACAATGGTGATGGAATCCTGATTGATCAGCACGCGGCCGCCCTGTACGCCAATAACGGTAAAGTTCATCCAGATTACGCTGTCTTTTCTAACCCTGATGTTGGCTTTTACTTCACGTTCCTTCTGGTCGCTTTTAAGTACCATGCGGGCACGGCCGTGAAAGTAGTCAAAGTTTATTTCTTCAATATCAATATGAAGATCCGGCGTTCCGGCAGGAGGGGTGCGGCCGGAGACTAGTAGTTTTTTACTGCAACCACTAAGGGTAAGTATGCCAAAAAGCAGTACCACCCGCGTAAAACTATTCATAAAGTTTTCGGTTGGCGATTTTCTTGTCGAGTAGCTCATTTCCGTTTACATTCAGGGCACGGGCTTTTTTCCAGTATTGTACGGCTGTTTCTATTTCACCCAGTTGAAACAGAATGTCGCCAAAGTGTTCCATATGCGTGGCATTGGCTTTGTCGCCCATAATTACGCGCTCCAATATCCTGCGGGCGTCGCGGTATTTTTTCAGTTTGTATAATACCCAGGCGTGGGTATCTAAAAAAGAGGGGTTATCAGGATGGTTACGAATAAGTTGTTCCGAAAGCTTTTCGGCCCGTTCAAGGCCTGTGCCCCGCAGGGCAAGGTAGTAGCTGTAGTTGTTCAGGGCGATTTCATGGTTAGGGTTTAAGGCCAGGACCTCTTCAAACGCCTTATCTGATTTTTCGTATTCGCGGGTTGCGTTATAGGCTTCGCCCAGCATCACCAGAAAGTCGATGCGCAGGGCCGAATTGTTACCGGTTAGCTTTTTGCCGTTTTCCAGCATTGCCGCTGCCTGTTTATAGAGCTTCTTTTGCAGGTGAGCCACGCCATTAAAATAATAGAGCAGCGCCTGGTTGGGATAATATTCCAGGGCTTCACCACACTTTTGTATTACCGCCTCGTAATTACCCGATTGAAGCTGAAGATAGATGAGATTATGCCATACTTCAAAGTTCACCTGTCCCAGGCGTGTGGCCTGTTCGTAAAGGGCTATGGCTATGGCAGGCAGGTTAAGGGCCTGATATAAGTCGCCACCTACAGTAAACACGTTGCTCTCATCGGGGTGGGCATCTTTTAACTTATTGAAAAGCAACAGGGCAAAGCTTTCCAGTTTTTCGTCTTTGTGGTTGGCATTACGCATCCGGCTAAGCTCTGTGGTATAAGTATTCAGAACGATAAGTTTGCTGTTTAGCTCAACTTCGGGATTATCGAACAGACCTGTCAGCAGGCTACGGGCTTTATCCTCCTGCTGGGTGTCGCGGTACAAGCCGGCCAGCAGCAAAGCTGCCTGTGGAGCATGGGTATTGCTCCGGATAAATGCTTCGAGCAGTTCAATGGCCTGATTTTTTTGGTTATAGCGCGACAGCAGCTCGGCATACCCAACGGCATAGCGTTCTTCATCAGGAAAAGCTTTTAACAGCTTTTCGCCTTCAGCAAGGGCTTCTTTTGTCCTTCCAGCTTCTAAAAGAATTTGTTGCATTGGAATGGAGGAATTTTCCTGTACACCAAATATCTGCTCGGCCCGTTGGTAGGTTTTAAGGGCATCATTGGCTTTGCCCGCAAACCGGTAAACCGAGGCCAGTTCATAAAGGTATTCTTCGGTTTCGGGTAAACGGCTTATCATGTCTTCGTACATGCGTGCGGCCTGGTCGTAACGGGTAAGGTTCAGATAAATATTGGCGCCCAGCAGGTAGAAATATTTGTTTTTTTGTTCATGGCGAAGTGCTGTTTCTATACTTTGGGCAGCCCGCTGCAGATCATCGGGGCGGTTGCTGCGCAAAAATATTTCGGCCATGCGATAATGAACGGTGGCGTTGCCGGGGTTTATGTCGAGCACCTTCTGGTAATGGGTTAAGGCTTTGGCATAATCTTCCAGCATGAAAAACCTTTCGGCTTCGGTAAAATAGAACTCTGCTTCGCGCGCACGGATGCTGGCAATGGCCTCGTTGCCGGCCTGCTTTCGCCTCTGGCCCTCAGCATGTATTGCTGCCAGACCAGCAGAAGCGATTAGCACGAGCCGAAGAATGATATAAAATTTGAAGTCCGACATGCAGGCAGCAAAGATAGTTATTTTTCAGGGGGTAAACCGGGTCGGTGCAGGGCTGGTCGTTCGGCTGCCCACAGCAAGAACAAATAAAGAATGGTGGCCAGAATATGAAAGGCATGGTCAATCCACGTGCTTTCAAAATTATACCAGGTAACGAGATAGGAGTAACCCACCGCACACACAATGTGCAGCAGCGATTTTCCTGTTGTGTAGGGCACCGGAAAGTATTTCTGGCCGAATATGTAGCATGCGGCTGCCATGCCCGCGTAACAAAGCAAAGCGGCCAGCGCACTGCCCAGATAGCCCAACACCGGAATGAGCAGGTAATTTGCCAACACGGTTATCAGGGCACCGCCCGCTGTAAACAACGTTCCGAAATAAGTTTTATCGGTTATTTTAAACCATACCGAAAAATTATAATATACGCCCAGAAACAAATAAGCGGTTAAGAGAATGGGCACAATAACAAGGCCTTCGTAATACTGATCGTTACCCAATAAAAAACGCAGCGCATCCAGGTTAACGCTTACTACTACCAATATCACCGAGCACAGCATAACGAAGTAGTAGTTTACACGTGCAAACAGTTCGGGGGCATGGCGGTTGGCTGCATTCGAAAAGAAAAAGGGTTCGGCAGCAAAGCGAAATGCCTGAACGGCAAGATTCATGAAAACCGCGTACTTATAGCATGCACCGAATACACCCAGGGCATACTGCGCATCTCTGCCCGGATAAAAGTTTTCTGGCAACCACCAGTTTAGTGTTATTCGCGAAAACATTTCGTTGGTCATACCAGCAAGACCGGTAAGCATTACCGGAGTGGCGTAGCGCAGCATGGCAGGTGTAAGACGCTTATCCAGTTTGGGCCGCCATTGGTAAAGTGTTGGAAGAAAAAAGAATAGCTGGGCAGCATTGGCCAGAAGATTTGCGAGAAAAACATATCCGATATCGGGTTGTAAAACTTTGTACCACTTCAGAAAATATAAATTAAGCAGTACCAAAAGTATAATGTTGAGAATTTTTATCATGGCAAAGCTCAGGGGCCTTCGTTCCAGGCGCAGGCGGGCAAAAGGAATAGCCAATAAGGCGTCAATCCACATAATGAAAGCAAGCCAAATAATATACTTTGCACCGTTTTGTATTTCAAGCAAGGCGGCAAGGGTCTCAGCAGAAAATAGGAGGGTAACTGATAACATGGTACTTATCAGAAGTAAGGTGGTAAGAGCTGCATTGAAAGCCTGGCGGGCATCGGTACCGGTACGTGTGGCAAACCGGAAGTAAGCAGTTTCCATGCCCCACAGGTAAACCACATTCAGAAAGGCGGCAAAGGCATATAAATAGGTAATGATTCCGTAACTGGCAGGATGGAATACCGCAGTATGAAGCGGCAGCAGCAAAAAGTTAAAGAGCCTGGGTACAATAGTGCCCAAACCGTACAATGCGGTGTCGCCGGCCAGCTTTTTAAGGGGATTCAAGTTTGCATCCGGGTTAATCTTTGCAATTTATTACGTCCGGGGTTAATATAGAAAAGACTTTTGCGGTTACTGTTCCAGGCTGTACTCTGTTTTTATGCAAAATTTGTATATTTAAACGTTTGGAAATAATGCAAAAGGTACCTCTTCTTGTTACTCTGCTGGCAATATCTGCTTTTAGCGCGTTAAGCCAGGCTACCTTTACCACTACCGGCAACTGGGATAATGCCTCCAACTGGTCAGGTTCCAATATTGGCGATGATGTAAATGAGGACGTTACCATTAACGCCAACCGGGTTGCCAATATACGCAATGGATTTACCTATACCATAGGTAACCTATCCTTTGGCAACAATGCTGGCTTAACCATCAACAACGGGGGTACACTAAACGTAGGTAATGCTTTCAATACGCGCAATGTTAACGTTAACAATAATGCTACCATTACTGTTGCCGGCACACTCATTATTTGGGGCGATTTGATTGTAAACAATAACCTTTCGCTTACCGTTACCGGTACCATGATTGTAAAGGGCAATATTGTTATGAACAATAATGCTTCGCTGTCTGTGTCGGGTAATCTTACCGTTGACGGAAACTTTAATGGCAACAATAACACCAATGTAACTATTACCGGCAGTGGTGGTATTGCAGTGGGCGGCACGGTTACGGTGGGCAACAACTCGAATTTAACAGGCCCCGATGGTTCATTTACGGTTGCAGGGGGCTGTACGCAGGGAGGCGGCAGTAATTTTTGCACCAGCAGTACCTTGCCGGTAAGGTTACTTTTCTTTCAGGCCAGTTCTGAAGGAAGCACCATAATCCTGTCGTGGGCTACTGAAAAGGAAGAAGCTTTCGATTATTTTGAGCTTGAAAGGGCTGCATCCGATTTTGTTTTTACCCCTATAGGAGCGATAAAAGGTGCGGGTTATGATATTTTTTCACGAAGGGATTATGAATATGCCGATACCCAACCCTATGTGGGTATAAATTACTACCGGCTTAAGGCGGTAGATCTGGATGGCTCGTTTGAATACTTCCGTATTGTGTCGGCACGGCATGACGCTGAACCTTCGGTAGAAATTTATCCCAATCCAATAACCGGTAACCGGCTTACCTACCGCGTTGATTTTAACCCTGCGCCTGGTGATAAAGTGGTGCTATCTGACCTGAGTGGCCGGCCGGTTGCCGAGCTTATACCCACAAGCTCAGGAATAAATGAGCATATAGTAGAAGGGCTTACCCCCGGCATTTATATTTTTCACTATGCCGGTCAGGGTTTTCGAAAAACCTTAAAGGTAATTGTTCAGTAAGGGTAAATCGTTAAACTTTCTCGGCTAACAAACGGGGCAGGTGGTGCAGAATGTCTTCGGTCATCCGCGCCAGGTTGTATTCCGGTTGCCAGCCCCAGTCTTGTCGTGCCTGGGTATCGTTAACAGATGCCGGCCAGCTGTCGGCAATGGCTTGCCTGTAGTCTGGGTTATAGGAAATTTCAAAATCCGGGACGTGTTTCTTTATTTCGGCTGCCAATTCCTGCGGGCAGAAACTCATGGCTGAAATATTGTAACTTGACCGTACCTTAATTTTTTCTGCTGGTGCTTCCATCAGGTCGAGCGTGGCTTTTACGGCATCTTCCATGTACATCATGGGCAGATAGGTATCGGGTTTTAAGAAGCATTCATACCGCTTTTCGGTTAATGCTTTAAAAAAAATGTCCACTGCATAATCAGTTGTGCCGCCGCCGGGTTTGGATTTATAACCTATCAGGCCGGGGTACCGCAGGCTGCGAACATCCACACCCTTGTTACGGTGGTACCATTCGCACCACCGTTCGCCTGCCAGTTTGCTTATGCCGTAAATGGTTGTGGGTTCCATGATGGTGTGCTGCGGAGTTTGATGCCGGGGTGTGGTGGGGCCAAAAACGGCTATAGAACTGGGCCAGTATACTTTTTCTACTTTAAACTCAACCGCAGCATCCAGCACATGAATAAGTCCGTCCATATTCAGGTGCCAGGCAAATTTGGGGTTTTTCTCCCCGGTAGCCGACAACACGGCAGCCAGGTGATAGATCTGGGTAATTTGATTTTTTTTGATAAACTCAAACAGCTGTTTTTGCTTCAGTACATCCAGTATTTCAAACCGCGCCCGGGTAAGCACTCCCTTCGGATCATTAATATCGGTGGCAATAACATTTTCCTGTCCGTAAGCCTTCCAAAGGCCCTGTACCAGTTCGGTACCCAGCTGGCCTCCGGCACCAATTACCAGTATTTTCTGCTTGTTCATGGCTCTGCAAGTTAGAATTTTTAGTCCGATAACCGGTTACCGCCGGTAAGAAGCTGTAACTTTGGCCCTGTAAAATAACCTGTTATGTATCGCACACTCAAACCTGTTTTAGAAAAAGAAATTACCGCCATCAAGGAAGCTGGCTTATACAAAAAAGAGCGCATCATTACCTCTCCGCAGGGAGCCGATATTGTTGTGCAGGGCGGAAAGGAGGTAATTAATTTTTGTGCCAATAACTACCTGGGGCTGTCATCGCATCCGCGCGTAATCGAAGCGGCCAAACGCGCCATCGATACACATGGCTTTGGCCTGTCGTCAGTTCGGTTTATTTGTGGAACCCAGGACATTCACAAAGAGCTGGAACGTAAAATTTCCGAATTTCTGGGAACTGACGACACCATTCTTTATGCTGCAGCATTCGATGCCAACGGAGGCGTGTTTGAGCCCCTGCTGGGTGCTGAAGATGCCATCATTTCGGATGAGCTTAACCATGCATCTATTATTGATGGCGTGCGCCTGTGCAAGGCCATGCGGTACCGCTACCGGCACAACGATATGGATGATTTGGAAAAGCAGCTTAAGGAAGCCCGTGCTTCAGGTGCCCGGCAAATCTTGATAGTTACCGATGGGGCCTTTTCTATGGACGGTACCATTGCCCAACTGGATGTAATATGCAACCTGGCCGATAAGTACGAGGCTCTGGTTATGACCGATGAATGCCATGCCACCGGTTTTATCGGCAAAACCGGAAGGGGCGTGCCGGAGTATCGCAACGTGATGGATAAGGTTGATATCATTACCGGAACCCTCGGCAAAGCCCTTGGGGGTGCATCGGGCGGTTTTACTTCGGGCCGGAAAGAAATAATAGAAATGCTGCGGCAACGCTCGCGTCCGTACCTGTTTAGCAATTCACTGGCACCGGCCATAGTGGGCGCTTCTATTGAAGTATTTAACATGTTAAGCGAAACCACCGCCTTGCGCGATAAACTGGAGGAGAACACCCTTTATTTCAGGACTTCCATGACGCAGGCCGGTTTCGACATAAAGCCTGGCGAACATCCCATTGTTCCCATTATGCTGTACGATGCTCCGCTGGCGCAGCAATTTGCCGAACGACTTCTGGATAAGGGCATATATGTTATTGGCTTCTTCTACCCGGTAGTGCCCAAAGGGCAGGCGCGCATTCGCGTGCAACTATCGGCTGCACACCAAAAACATCACCTCGACCAGGCCATTGAAGCCTTTACTGAAACCGGAAAAGAGCTTGGGGTTCTAAAATAAGGTGTTGATTTTTCAGGCCGCTGACGACCGCAGCTCGCGCATTTCTTCTTCTGTCAGCTCTTCCCAGTTGGCTGGCTCGGTGCGGTGAAAATAATCCAGTATGCGGTGTTCCAGTTGCCTGAGTTTAAGGCCACGCAGGTATTTTCCGTTTCGGGCTAAAATTACGCGGCCAGTTTCTTCCGACACGGCCAGCACCAGCGTGTCGGTTGCTTCCGACATGCCAATGGCTGACCGGTGCCGCATACCGAAGTGAGGCGGAAGGTTATCGTTTTCGCTCACCGGCAGCACACAACGGGCCGCCTTGATACGGCCCTTGTAAATAAGTACGGCTCCATCGTGCAGCGGGCTGTGTTTATTGAAAATAGACAGAAGCAACTGCCGGGTAATTTCGGCATCGAGCGGCTCACCGGTTTCGGCATAGAATTTAAGCTCTGTGTCGCGCGAAAACACAATCAAGGCGCCGGTACGCGATGCCTTCAGGGTTTTTACCGCCTCTATTACTTCGTGCACATCAAAATCATCGGTATAGGTGTTGCGCCACTGGGCAATATTTTTTAAAAAATTTTCGCGGAACTCCGTTCCCCGCCCAATTACCAGCAGAAACTTTCTGATCTCAGGCTGAAAAAGGATAATCATGGCCAGCACGCCTACGCCCATAAATTGCCCCAGTATGGTGGCCAGCAGTTCCATCTGGGCAGCACGTACAATTAAATAAATCAGGTAAAGGGCCAGAATACCCAGGAAAATATTTACCGCAATGCTGCCGCGAATAAGTTTGTACACCTGGTATAAAAGCACGCTAACCAGGCCAATATCAACCAGGTCAACCCAGGTAACATCCAGAAAACCAATTTTAAACAGCAATACCATGCGTACGACAAAGGTACTAAAAGCCGGTGGCAAAAGCGGGTCTTTCGTCTTTCATTCTAACAAAAAGCTTTATGGTTTCTGCTGCAGCCTTAACATCATGAACGCGCAGTATAGAGGCGCCCTTCATAAGGGCAACCATGTGCAGGGCTGTGGTTCCGTTCAGCGCTTCTTCGGGGCTTGTTGCCAGGGTTTTCCATATCATCGATTTTCGCGAAAGCCCTGCCAGCAGGGGTTTTCCGGTAAGGCGCAGCAACTCCAGGTGGTTAAGTAGTTCAAAATTTTGTTCGGTAGTTTTGGCAAATCCAAAACCCGGGTCAATGATAATATCCTTCACACCGGCCCGCTGCAGGGTGGCGATGCGTTCATGAAAATAAGCTAACAGTTCTTCTGTAACGTTGCCATATCGGGTTTGTTCCATCATGGTTTGCGGTGTGCCCCGCATATGCATGCAGATAAAAGGTACCTGCTTTTCGGCTGCCAGGGGTATCATTTCATCATCCAGCATTCCGCCCGAAATGTCGTTGATAATCAGCGCTCCTTCATCTAAAGCCATTCGGGCCACTTGTGCCCGAAACGTATCGACCGACAGGATAGCCTGCGGAAAGTGTTGTTTTATTTTGCGGATTGCCGGAATAACGCGTTGCAACTCTTCTTCGGCTGTAATATCGCTGGCTCCCGGGCGGGACGAGTAGCCGCCAACATCCAGAAGGGTAGCGCCCTCCTCCAGCATTTTACCGGCACATTGTACAACGGCCTGCTCATCAGGCATACGGCTGCCGGCATAAAAACTATCGGGCGTAACATTAATAATGCCCATAATTACGGGCGGGTTCAGCAAAAGCAACCTGCCGCCCACCCGCAGTGTGTGGTTCGTTGAAAATGCCGTATTTTGCCCTGCCGAAAAAATCATGACCCATACCGAAGCCCAATATAAAAAGGTAATAAGCGCCTGCAAAGCTTTGTTTTTAAAAAAGACAAAAGACTATGGCACGGCCTGGCGTATTTTGCGCATGCCTTCCATTACCGACCAGTTATTTATTAAGGCCCAGCGCATACGCAGCATTGAGGAGAAGGGTGTGCAACAGGTAAGCGACCCGATTGCCGATGAGTTTACAGGGCTGGTAAACTACAGCATCATCGCCCTCATTCAGCTTGAGCTTAGCGGCAATCCTAAAGCACAACTTACAGAAGAAGAAATAGAACAATGGTTTGACCGCGTAGTGGGTGAAACCTTTGAACTGCAAAAAAAGAAAAACCACGATTATGGCGAAGCTTGGCGCGAAATGCGGGTATCGTCCATCACCGATATTATCCTGATGAAATTGATGCGCATCAGGCAGATTGAAAACAACAAAGGCAATACCCTGGTTAGTGAAGGGGTAAAAGCCAATTATCAGGATATTATTAACTACGCTGTGTTTGCACTTATACTTTTGGATGAACAAAAATCTATATGATGGGAGTGTTTCATCAGCTAAAAAAAATTACCGACCACGTGGCCCGGTGGCTTGTGGGAGGGCTTTTTGTCTTTTCTGGACTTATTAAGCTAAACGACCCGGTAGGAACCGAAATCAAGCTGGAAGAATACTTTGAAGTATTTGCCACCGACTTTCATCCCTTATTCCGCATTTTTATACCTTATGCACTCCATATTGGCCTGGCGCTGGTTGTTCTGGAAGTGGTGCTGGGTGTGGCCGTATTGCTGTACTACAGAATGAGGCTCACGGCTCCGGTGCTTCTGGCCCTTATTGTGTTCTTTACCTTCCTTACCGGCTACTCGGCAATATTCAATAAAGTTACGGATTGCGGCTGCTTTGGCGATGCCATAAAACTAACACCGTGGCAGTCGTTCTACAAAGATCTGGTTTTGCTGGTCTTTATTCTGCACCTGTATGCTTACCGGAAAACCTATGTCCCGGTACTGCGCACACTGGAAGGTCATGCGGTAATTGCGGTGGTAACCGTTATCTGTTTCGGCCTGGGTATTTATGCCATCCGGCACCTGCCTTTTATAGACTTCAGGCCTTACAAAATCGGGAACCACATACCCGACCAGATGAAGCTGCCCCCCGGAGCAAAACCCGACAGCGTACTAATGACTTTTATATATCGCAAAGACGGCAGACTGGTTGAGTTAACACTCAATGAATTAAACCAAATCGACTCCACCTATCAGTTTGTAGATCGGGTAGATAAAGTGATTCGTCAGGGAGACAGGCCAAAGATTACCGACTATTCGGTTACCGATATAAACGGAAATAATGTTACCGAACAAACCTTTCAGGGGGCAAAATTGCTTATTGTTTTTCACAACGTTCAAAAGGCTTCGGTGGCCAACCTTGAGCGCATACGCAGGTTAATAAAAGAAATAGAAGGTCACGCAGAGGTAATGCTGCTAACTTCATCGCCCGAAACAGAGTTCGAAACCTTTCGGCACGAGTATCAGCTTGCAGCCCCGTATTATTTTGCCGATGCTACGGTGTTGAAGACCATTGTCCGGTCCAATCCGGGGATAACCCTCTGGGTAAACGGAACGGTAAAGGGCATGTGGCATCATAACGACACGCCTTCGGCTGAAGAAGTAATGCAACTTATCGGAACACAGTGAGGATATTTGTAATCGGCCTTCCCGGAAGCGGTAAAACAACTTTGGGACGGCAACTGGCCCATGCCCTTCAACTCCCGTTTTTCGACCTGGACCAGAGTATCGAAGCCGAGCAGAAGATGCCGGTTCGGGAAATATTCCGAACAAAGGGTGAGGTATACTTCCGTAAAACAGAGGCCGGCATGCTTCGGAAAATTACACAAGGTCAGGCTGCCTTTGTTCTGGCTACCGGTGGCGGCACACCCTGTTTTTTCGATAATATGAATTTTATGAACGAGACGGGCATTACCATTTTTCTAAATCTTCCGGTTGAGGAAATAGCTCAACGCATGTCGGATGAAGAAAAAGAGAAACGGCCCGTATTTAAAAACCAGCCGGTACAACAAATACTTGAAGAATTACTGGCTGAGCGGTTATCGTTTTATAAACGCGCCCGGTACACCGTTACCAATGCCGATCTTCCGGCCCTGGTTCGGTTACTTACTGTGCTTAGAAAGTAAAGCCTACGGTTACCATTAAGGAAGTAGTTTTTCGGCTTAGCTCTGCCACCGGACCGGTGCCGTCAAAAAACACATACGGACTGTACCGGGTTTGATCATTGCCGTGCATAACGGCCAGGTCGGTATAAAATTTATTTAACCGCATGCCGGCTCCGGCATGGTAGGTTGTAATGCCATAGTTGGCAGCCGGGCTGGTAAGCGGATTGGCCTGGTAGTTGAAGCCACCGCGCAATCGAAAAAGATTGAGACGAAACTCAGCCCCCAGGCGATAGTTAAGCACGCTTTTGAATTCCCGGCGTATGCCGTCATTTTCAGATGAAAAAGAAATGCCCTCTACCCGCGATCTGTAACGGGCGGCGCTAAAGTTCAGCCATTCGGCATCGGCAGCAATGAAGCCGTAACGTGATAAAAACCACGCTACACCCACCGATGTCCGCAGCGGGGTGCGCAGGGTGTATTCAGATAGTAGAGGCTCACGCGATGACTCGGTAAGCGTGCCGCGTGTGTCGTTCCAGGCCGCTGTAACACCCGAAGTGTAGGAGTCGGCAAGTTGATACCAGGTAGGTGTGGCCAGCGATACCCCTAACTGGAAGTTATCAGCCGGGCGGTAAATTGTGCCAAGGGTAAAATTAACTCCCGAACCTTCGATTTGAATTTCTTCGGTAAGGCTTAAGTAGGCCAGCGGATTGTAGGCAGGGTCTTCGCTGAAGCTGAAATTGTCTTCGCGATAGGTGCGCTCAAACACATAGCGCATGGTGGTAATTCCCATCGCTGCTCCAAAAAACAGTTTGTCGGCATAATTGCCCCCATAGGCCAGCGACCACTGGTATTGTGCGCCCCTGGTTTTTACCGTTCCCGTCCGGTTAAGGGTGCGGGTTTCGCCCGGCAG
>FWPU01001617.1_pt1 | contig 66837 bp, 61 predicted proteins | sample 2228361 | NCBI WGS metagenome assembly FWPU01 (sample SAMEA103939777, study PRJEB20133) | metagenome
CACTTGATCCATCGCGGTTCTTTCTGTCTCCATGAATCCTGTCTCCCTGAATCTTAGACAGAAGAATACTTCGTGTCGCCTAAAAGGAGAGTATGACCCCCTAGCAACCATCCTCATCTAATCCTTCTAGAATAAGCAGAGGCCTTCGAAACCGTGTCCCACGATCGCTTGACAAAGATGTTGCAGGAAGCTTGATCGGGGCCCATACTCCCTCTGGACCGAGGGAACGATCCGGGTTCCCCTTGGGTTTCGGCGCTGGCACAAAGGGGGCTTTCCAATTCCGGCCTGCAGGCGCACCTGCGCTCGCAGCGCGGCGTGCATCCCTTCCCACTGTCGGTGGAGACGCCGGAGGCGGAAAGCGTGATCGACTGTCTACCCAGGGGGAACATCCTGCGGAAGCCTCCGCCAGGCACTTCACTCCGCCACATAGAAAAGCTCGCCGTGATGCTCTTGCGTCGTCGCCATGTCGGTGGTCGGCCTCTCGACGTGGCCGGGGGAAGCCGCGATGCCCAAATCGCCCAGGCCTCGTCTATGACCGCACTCGGAGAGAGCTGCCGATTCATACGGTCACCCTCCGAAGACGGGGATACCACAGGATATAACACTCCTCCATGCACGTCATTATCCTATTTTTCAGATACCCTCTTCTTGCACTTCATGACACGGATATGGGGTTTACTCCCATCCGGCATGTCTCGAATCTCTAAGAGGACAATAGCTAAGATCGCCCCTTCGAAATCAGGTAGGCGCTCCGTCCAGAATTGTCTCGTAAGCCGTTGCCGATCTGGAGTCCGTTCGAAGGATTTTCGGCTCCTACAACAGCGAATAGCGAGGGAGCAGTGTAGGGCGGAACACGCTCTTAATACTTCATCCCGGTAAAAGCAACTCCTTCGATGATCCGAGTACGAAAGAGCAAAAAGACAACCAGCACCGGGATAATGGTGACGATCGTGGCAGCCATGATACCACCATACTCCATGATGTACTGCCGCTGGAAGTACATCAGCCCCAGTTCCATGATGAACAAGTCTTCCGAGTTTGCAATAACCAGCGGCCAGATAAAGACGCTCCAGGTATACACCCAGTTCACGATGGAGATAGCAGCAAGTGGGGAGGTACTGAGAGGAAGAACTATATTCCAGACCCGCCGGCTGAGAATCAGGGCAAAAGCCAGACCGAGCAAAATCTCAGCCGGTACCGCCACCAGGACATATGTGGTGGAGTTATAGAAGGCGTTTATGAAGTTGGGATCAGCAAAGAGGCGGGATTGGAAACTCTGTCAAAGGAAGGTTTGTTGGCGACCTCCCCTGTGAGCCAGGGGGCTGCGCACCACCTCCCCTCTCCCCTGTGGCTGAGCGGGACGCAGGCCCCACCCCAGACATCCCCGTTCTCCATACCCGGTGTCCCACTGCGTCACCTGCGCCATCCCACCAGGGCCGTGGACACCCCATCCACAACCGCTACAAAAGATTCCTGTGGAGGCCGCTCCCCACGCAGCGTTCGGTCCCGCAACAGATGCAGGAGATTGCAGGCCAGGCACCGCCAGAGCGTATGTGGCTTTCCCATACCGCTCTCATGTATTTTCCTCCCTTTGGCCTTTCAGATCTGGCACCCAGGTGGTCCCTTGCCAGCACAAACCACCTCCTTTACTTCCCTATTTCCTGCAGTACCTTTCGCCCTACCATAAGGATCTGCTCAATATCTTCATCGCTATGCGCTAGGGAGAGATAGAACTTGGTGGACATCGGATTCAAAAAGATCCCATGGCGGAAGAGGGCTAACTTAAACCTCCTGGCCTGGGTTTGATCTGCCTGGAAAGCAGTACGGTAATCAGAGACCGGTTGATTGGTAAAGGCCAAAGCACAGAGGGGGCCGTCTCCTAGAACCTGAGCCGGAATTTCCAGTTCTGCTAGTATTGTTCGGAATCCGCGACGGAGCTTTTCTCCCAGGGCAAAAAAGCGTTGATAGGTCCCCGGTTGGCGAAGCTCTGCAAGTGTCGCCAATGCTGCAGTAGCCGTGATCGGATTTCCACCGAGCGAAGAGGCAAACCAGACATAATCCGGCTGACCGAGGTTGGCTTCGATGCAGAGATCAAGAATATCGGCGCGACCGACTACAGCTCCCACCGGATACCCCCCTCCTAATCCTTTCCCTAAGGCAGCAAGATCGGGAATGACTCCGTAGTACTCCTGTGCCCCCCCATAGGCCAAGCGAAACCCGGTAACCACTTCGTCGAAGACCAGAAGAATATTCCGGGCAGCGGTGATCTGCCTGAGTCCTTCCAGAAAGCCTTTTTGGGGAGAGGTACAGCGGTGAAGCGGTTCCACAATTACGGCGGCAAGGTCTGATGCATACGCGTCGATAAGACGATTGGTCGTTTCTAAATCGTTGTAAGGAGCGATCAATACGCTATCACAGACGGCTTTAGGAATCCCTGCTGAGGTCGGATTCGGGAGTGGAAAATCTCTCAAATGCTGCGGGAAAAGGCTGAGGGTACCAAACTCGTTGGCCCCATGATAGGCCCCCTCAAATTTCACGATTTTTTCTCGACCAGTGAAGGCACGAGCCAAACGCACACAATACATCGTAGCCTCAGTTCCAGAGGCGCAGAAGCGGACTTTTTCTGCGCAAGGGACAACCCGGATCAACTCCTCCGCCAATTCCAGTGTTGGGCGAGAGACGTATGAGAAATTCGATCCCAGGGCAGCTTGTCTGGTTACCGCCGTGACTATCTTCTCATGAGCGTGACCGAGGATAACCGACCCCCATCCCATGGTGAGATCGATGTACTCTCTCCCCGTCGTATCGTAGACTCGAGAGCCCTTCCCATGGGTCAGGACAATCGAAAGATCAGGTGGAAGATTATATTCCCCCAAAGACCCTCCCGGAAAGACCTGCCATGACCGTTGGCTCCATGTATGCTGCGGTGTTTTCATCACTGCGCTCTCCTCTTTGCGGATCTTCTCCCGACATAAGACAGATACCCTTCCTGTTTCCTGCTTGACAGACTGATCGGGAAAACCTAAAATGGGGACATATTTTAGCAAGCATTTCCGATGGGAGCAAGAGCGATTTTCTCGCGGTGCTCTCTTTGACCATCCCTCCGGATGGGAAGCTACTGCTGATCATCAACGGTACTTATGGGAAGCGTATGTACCACATGGCGACCACGCTGAAGATAAAGATCGCCCACCTTGGAGTACCCCGAGAACCGCACCCCGGATCTCCAGGAGATCGAAACGGCTTTAGCGACCGATGCCGCCATCCGTGAAGTCCTATCGGAAATGAGGGTCAAGCTATAAGGAGGTGTCAGATGGATTTTGTCTTCCGACGAACCTATCGGGGGCCACTCAAGGCGGTAATTCTGGATTGGGCAGGCACGACTATGGATGCTTTGCGCCGGCCGTGGTCTTCATCGAAGTGTACCGACGGAAAGGGGTCAACATCACCATGGAGCAAGCGCGCAGACCGATGGGAGCCCACAAGAAGGTTCATATCCGGAAATTTCGCGCATTGAGGAGGTAGCAGAGGAGTGGAGGAAGGTCCATGGACGCGCCCTGACCGAAGACGATGTTGAAGCGATGTTCCAGGATTTTATTCCGCTGCAATTAGCCTGTCTAGCCGATTATGCTGATTTGATCCCCGGCACCCTGGAAGCGGTAGCCGACTTTCGACGGCGGGGACTGAAGATTGGCTCGACCACCGGTTGCACCAGGGAGATGATGGAAGTGTTGCTAAAGGAAGCGAAGCAACGGGGGTACGAACCGGATTCCTCGGTCTGCGCGACCGATGTCCCGGCTGGCCGTCCTCATCCCTGGATATATCTGCAAAATGCGATGAACCTGCAGCTCTATCCGATGGAAGCCTTTGTCAAAGTGGGTGATACACTCCCAGATATCGAAGAAGGACTGAATGCCGGGATGTGGACGATCGGCCTGGCCAAAACCGGGAATGAACTCGGTCTGAATGAGGAAGAGATTGTCGCCCTGGACCCTGCGGCATTGGCAAAAAAGTTAGAGTGGGCGTATAAGCGGATGTATAAGGCTGGAGCACACTATGTGGTGGAGAGCATTACCGATGTCTCCCCACTTCTGGATGAGATCAATGTCCGGCTGGCCCAAGGCGAGCGGCCATAAGAGAGGAGAGAAACGCTTATTATCTTTTCCTATCAACATCTGCCAAACACTCTTCCAGGATAGCGAGGGCCTGATCCATCTCTGCCCGGGTGATGGTGAGGGGCGGTGTCAAGGTGAGGATGTTCCCCATGGTCAATTTAAAGTTCAGGCCCTTTTCCAAAGCGCTATACATCACCTCCTCCGCTTCCTCTATGGCCCGCTCTTTGGTCACGCGGTCTCTGACCAGCTCTATCCCTATAAGCAGCCCCAGACCCCGTACATCTCCGATGAGCGCATACTGCTCCCTCATGGCCCGTAGACGACGTAGCGCATACTCTCCCAGGACTCTAGCATGTTCCACCACTCCCTCTTCCTCTATATACTCAATGGCAGCCAGGGCCGCCGCACACCCGACCGGACTCTTCTCATGGGTGTAGTGACCCAATGCTTGCTCAGCAGCCACATCGAGATGCGCTCTGGCGATAAGGGCAGCTAAGGGAAAAATCCCTCCGCCCAGGCCTTTCCCAATGACCAGCAGGTCAGGGACGATGTTGTAGTGCTCGCAGGTGAACATCTTTCCCGTTCGTCCCAGACAGTGAGGAATTTCATCGAGGATCAAGAGGGCTCCATATCTATCGCAAGCGGTACGAATCGTTTCCCAATATCCTGGTGGCGGGATATAGGGGGTACTGCGCACTGTCTCCGCAATCACCGCTCCCACATCCCCTTCCTTTTCCAACACGTACTCCACATAGCGGGCACACTTCAGGTTACATTCTCCCCCACACTCCCATACGCAGCGGTACGGATCAGGAGGGGGGACATGCTCGGTGCCCGGAAGGAGCGGACCGATCCCACGGCGGAAGATCTCCTCTCCACCGATCGAAATCGCATCGAGTGAAGCGCCATGAAATGCATCCCACATCGAGATCGTCTTAAAGCGTCCTGTAGCCACACGAGCGAGTTTGAGCGCCATCCCGATGGCAGTGGTGCCTCCCGGGGCAAAGAGTACCTTATTCAAATCGCCTGGCGCCAGCGTGGCCAGTTTCTTAGCCAGGGTGATGGCGGGGATATTGGTGTACCGTCTGGTGCAGAAGGATAACGTCTCCAACTGCGTTTTGATGGCGGCGATGACCCGCGGATTGCTAAAGCCGACTTGATGGACGTTATTACCGTGGAAGTCCATGATGCGACGACCCTGCAGGTCTTCGATATAGACCCCTTCACATCGAGTGAGGACATCGAGGCAGGGGGTAGAGAGTGACTGGTGCAGGAAGTAACGGGCATCCTCTTCTAACCACTGCCGGGTCTCGGCAGCAATGTTTACCTGCGTCCAGGCGGTTCGTCTCGGTGAAATATTGATATCCCCTTCTGATCGGTACCCAGTCAGATCACGTTCCTTGCTTTGCATCGCCCTCTCCTGAAGTTTCCTATTTTGTTCTTTGGTGTAGATTTTCGAAAGATCCGAGAGTAGAGCTTATGAAAATGCCCATTTCTCAAGGGTTGATCAAAGCTCAACTCCCATTTCTTACCCTTTTAACAGATGAACGTTTCGAGGAATGCTGATCATAACTCTGTCACCCATGCTGCGGATACCACGAGTAGTAGGATCGTATTCATCTATGGCTAGTTCTTTACCATCGATGTCAACTCCATATTTGATCGTGGAACCGGCATAGGTAACACTGGCTATAGTGCCCTGAAAGCCATTGCTCTCTATCCCCTCTTCCTGTGAGCATATACGGATAGTTTCAGGTCTGATCACCAGATAGACACGCCTGCCTACCTGAATATCTCTCTCGCCACTCAGAATCTCCAGATCCCCTAACTGAGTGGAGACAATAACAGGTTCCGTATTCGTTCCTCTGCTCTTCACCTCTCCCTCTAGGATATTCACATAGCCAATAAAACTGGCGATAAATTCATTATTCGGCTTTTCGTAAATTTCAACGGGAGTACCAACTTGCTCGATCATCCCACGGTTCATGACGACGAGCCTGTCTGAAATAGTCATCGCCTCCACTTGGTCGTGGGTGACAAAGATGGTACTGATCTTTACTCGTCTCTGAATTTGCCGCAGAGTGGCGCGCATCTGCACACGAAGGTTGGCGTCTAAATTGGATAGAGGTTCGTCTAACAGGATGACTTTGGGTTCTAGAGCCAAAGCGCGAGCCAGAGCTACCCGTTGCTGCTGCCCCCCACTGAGTTCATCAATGCGACGCCCTCCCAATCCATCTAAGCGAACCAGGTAAAGCAACTCCTCCACACGCTCTTTTATCCGTTCTTTCTTCCATTTATGCACTTCCAGCCCGTAACTGATATTCCGGGCGACAGTCAGGTGAGGAAAGAGAGCGTAATTTTGAAAACACATCTGGATGCCTCTCTTATCCGGAGTGACATCATTAATAACCTGTCCATCCAAAATGACCTTCCCTGAATCAAGTTTAGTCAGCCCGCTGATGATTCGTAACAACGTGGTCTTCCCACACCCGCTCGGTCCTAAGAAAGTAACCAATTCTCCTTCTTTGACCTCAGCCGAGACACCTCTTAATACTTTTACCTCCCCAAAGGATTTATGGATATCCTCTAAGACGAGCATTGTTTTCCTTTCCTCTCTCATTTTACCCCCCTCTTATTACGCTTAATCCGGTCCATCTGCTCATACGCTGGATCATCGCCACACTGATAGCTACAATTACAATCACTTTTAGCGTCGTGGCCGATGCCAATCCAACGTATCCATAGTTTGCCCACTGAAAGATAAAAACCGAAGCGAGGAGAGAGCCTGGAGAAGTCAGAAAAACTACCGCACTCAATGAGGCCATAGTGGTCATAAAGATATAGATAAACCCGTACATGGCTGCCGGGAAAATAATCGGGAGAACTATCCTCCGGAAGGTAGTAGCAGGACTAGCTCCCAAGTTTAGGGAGGCCTCTTCCACCTCCATACTCACCTGCTTGAGTTTAACGATACCCGCCTCTATACCCACTGCCACAAAACGGAACAGACAGCTAATAACCAGAATCATCATTGTGCCGGTAAGGGGGAAGGGTGGACCGTTAAAAGCAAGGAGATAGCCAATCCCCAGAATGGTACCGGGTAGAGTAAAACCAGCTAGATATAACCCCTCCAGAGACACTCGCCATCTCGCTTTCCCCCGTACCACTACATAGGCAGTAACCACTCCTAGTATTGCGCCAAGTAAACCGGCAAGGAGAGAAACTTTTAGACTGGTAATAAGCGCATTGTTCGCCCGCCAATCCAGAATATGGCTGAGGGTAAAGGTGTGGTTAATACCCACAATCTTGGTAAATCCACCGAGTCCCACGACCCCAAAACTCAGCAAAATAGCTCCTGCCGCGAGAAGAGAGATGACCATCATCGGTATGAGGATATGTTTACCTATCTGTCTGGGTTCTGCAGAAACAGGTTTTCCGGTAACCGTTACATAACTTCTCCCTTTGACAAGGGAGTTTTGGATCCAGAAAATCATGGCGACAGGCAAGACTAAAAACAGAGAGAGAACTCCGGCCAAATTAAAATTCACTTCCACACCTGTAATCACCGTATAAATATCCGGTGCCAGAAAGGCTGTTCTCCCACTCAAAATTGCTACATTGCCAAACTCTGCCACCGCCATGACATACACGATAAGAATAGCCTTTAAAAAGCTCGGAGTTAATAGAGGAAGGATGACACTGCGTATAATCTTTGTTTCTGAGGCTCCTAGATTGGCGGCGGTATCCTCCAGGCTCGGGTCAAGGGAGCTCAGAGCATTCTCCAGCATAAGATAAGCCAAAGGAAGAAATGCCAGCGTCTGAGCCAACACGACGCCCGGAAAGCCGTAGATATTCCAGCCGAGACCAAAAGTTCGGGTGATCAATCCACTTCGTCCAAACAGTATGATGAGGGAAAGAGCAAACATATAGGGTGGTGCTATCAGCGGTAATAGGGTAATCCATTTCAAAGGGGTACGAAAAACCATGGGTCCCCGCGTCGTCATATAAGCAATACAAAAACCCACCATTATACAGGCCGACGTAGTGAGAACACCGAGGAGAAGCGTATTCAGAAAAGAGCGATAGTAATAACCAGTAAAAAATTCCCGATAAAACTCTAAGGTAAAGCCCTCTGGACCGAGGACACCCTTGACCAGGACTACACTAATAGGCCAAAACAAGAATATGGCCCCAAGCAAGAGTAATAACCCTCCGGCAATATCGATCATATAGGTGGTGAGGAAATCCCTTACCCCTTGCCAGACAAAACCAAGACGGATTAATACTCTTGCTTCTGTCATCCACTTCTCCTCAAACTTACTCTCTCCTACCGATTCTCTTTATCCACTCTTCAGTGAGCCTCTTCTTGTTCTCCAAAGCCCAGGCCAGATTGATGTTCGGGATGAAGTTGGGGGAGCGCTCTTCATAAAGACTCGGAACCGCTTTTGGCTCCTTGGTCGTATAGCCAGCTACACTGGCCAAAAACTTATTGAACTCTAGGGTTCCCATGAGATCTACAACTTTCTGGGCGGTATACACCTTCTTTGTCCCGGCAAGAATGGCGGCACCCTGCATCCCATAGCCGATCCCCTCCTCAGGAATCACAAAATCAAACGGATACCCTTCCTTAAGCCTTGGGTAAACTTGCTCATCAGAAGTGATGCCCAGCATGAATTCTCCCCTGGCCACTAGGTCAGTCGGTACATTTCCACCTCTGGTATAATGGGCTACGTTTTTGTCCAATGCTTCAAGGTATTGCCATCCTCCTTCTTCTCCTTTCCCCTCATTAAACCCATAAAGCGTCATAAAACTGTATAACATCATATAAGCTGTACCAGAGGTCAGAGGAGAAGGCATGACTATCTCACCTTTCCACTGGGGATCCAGAAGGTCCTTCCAACTCTTCGGCACATCGTAACCCGCTTTCGCCAACCGCTCCTTATTGTACACCAAAACAAATGACCACCTGGAGTTGATCCAATAATAGCCGTCAGGGTCTGCCCATTCAGGAGTTGTGCCAGCCCAGGTCGGCGACTGATAGGGTACGGACCATCCTTTCTCCTTAGCCTCTAGCAGTAATGGGACACCGGCATTAGTCACCATGTCTGCGCCAAAATTCGGAGCTTCAGCCTTTACCCTGGAGTGGATTACTCCGTGGGATAAGGCCTCAAATTTGACTTCAACACCCAGCTTTTCTTTAATGAATTTCGCAATTTCTCCGGCTATTTCCACTGAACCGGTACCCTCATATACGGTGATAAAGGGTGCAAGCTCTTCCGCTGGTGCTGCAGGAGCTAATGTTGGACAACCCCAATTAATCAAGCTCATCGCAATCAATAGGGCCAATGGCACTAATAAGATTTTCTCTTTCATCTCAGCCCTCCTCTCTTCAAGATTTCAGTTGGCCGGAATGCAATTTATCACCTCCTATCCCCAGGTTGGCTAAGTCTAGCACAAGATATATTATTCTGTCAATTTCTACTTGAACTCATAGTGGGTATCGTTCTCTTGTCCTCCCGGAGCGCAGCGGAGGGTAGTCCGGGCGTCCTCCTAAATCCTTCACTGCGTTCAGGATAAACTCCGTGAAGGATCTTGTCTGAATTGCTGCAAGATTATGAGATTCTTTGCGGAGTTTATCCTGAGTGAAGCGAAGGACTCCGCTCTTTCTCACCATCCGGTCGCCTTTGGTAAAGGGGTTTTGACTGACCACATGCTGATACGAGTTCGCCCACCCTCGGAGTCTTGGGTTAAGGGGTTTGATCACCTGGTCTGCTGTGGCCGCTCGATGCTTCTTTAGCCAAGCTTTGCTCTTTCTTCTCCATCCAATCACTTTTTCCGTTTGTCTTTGTGTATCTTTTCCTTGGTCTGGTTATCGGGTATCTTATGATTATTATGCTCTTGCTGCATGAAGGGGTTGATCATGCCTTGTGAGCCGGATGGGAGTGCACTACTCAAAAGGCTTGACCTCTCCTCGATCCGCGACGTATACTGATTGCCACTTGATCCATCGCGGTTCTTTCTGTCTCCATGAATCCTGTCTCCCTGAATCTTAGACAGAAGAATACTTCGTGTCGCCTAAAAGGAGAGGATGACCCCCTAGCAACCATCCTCATCTAATCCTTCTAATAAGCAGACTCAAAAGCGGACAGAGGTGATAAGGGTATGAAGCGCCTTCCCTTGACTGTAATCATCTTAGGGGTAGTAAGTTTCTTCACGGATCTCTCCAGTGAAATGATTTACCCCCTGCTGCCACTCTTTCTCTCCAGAGTATTGGGCACAGGAGCATTTGCGCTGGGGGTCATCGAAGGGGTGGCCGAGTGTACAGCGGCTCTCGTAAAGGTAGGCTCCGGAGTCTGGACTGACCGGGTGCGTCGTCGGAGGCCTTTCTTGCTGGCAGGATATGGCCTGGCCGGGCTGACCAGACCCCTGATCGGTTTGGCAACAGGTTGGCCATTTGTGCTGTTCATGCGGTTCCTCGATCGGATGGGCAAAGGACTACGCACATCGCCGCGAGATGCCCTGATCGCCGATGTGACCGATGCACAACGGTGGGGAGAGGCCTATGGGTTACATCGAGCTATGGATCATGCCGGGGCGGTAGTTGGACCCTTGGTAGCCGCCGGACTACTCACTATAGGAGGAGTGTCTATCCGTCATGTCTTTCTTCTCGCAGCCATCCCTGCGGCTGTGGTCATGGTTATACTGAGCATCGGAGTAAGAGAGCCATCTCCTCCCGTCAAAAAAACTCCATCATTGATAACCTTCAAGTCGCATTGGAACGATCTGGGGCGTAACTTTAAGTTCCTGCTGCTGGCCTTACTGGTATTTACTCTGGGCAATTCTACCGATGCCTTCTTGCTTCTTCGTCTGTCAGAGGTCGGTGTCCCAGCCTCTTCGGTGGCCATACTCTGGTCCTTGCATCATGTGGTCAAAATGGTTTCAAGCTATGTAGGTGGATGTTTCTCCGATAGAATCAGCCGGCGCCGGTTGATCCTGTGCGGTTGGACTATCTATGCCCTCATCTATCTTAGTTTTGCGGTGACGAATATTTCCACCATGTTAATCACTGTATTTTTAATCTATGGTCTGTATTTTGGATTAACGGAACCGGCGGAAAAAGCCTGGATAGCGGACCTAGTGTCCCAACATCTCCGCGGTACCGCCTTTGGTTATTATCATGGTATCATTGGTCTAGGGGCTTTACCAGCCAGCCTGCTCTTCGGATTTCTTTGGCATACCTGGGGGGCACCGGTTGCTTTCTTCACCGGAGCAGGACTGGCGGGAGGAGCCTCTCTTCTCCTTCTGGTCTTCATCCGGTGATATCCCACAGACATGATGCCGAAAAAGGCCACCTGCAGATGTGGCTAGAGCAGATGCTTACGACCACAAGGACTCTGCAATCCAGAATCCTGGGTGAAGCCGTCCTCCTTTCCACGCGAAGTTAACTACCGGGGCCAGTAGGCGATAATAGCCACTCCGACCAAACAGATCGCTGCCCCGACCAGGGAAGGTTGATCAGGTACTTTCCCATCCACCTTCCATCCCCATAACAAGGAGAGTACTACGAACACCCCACCATAGGCAGCATAAACCCGGCCAAAGGTAAAAGTCTCTGGTTGGAGTGTGGGGATTACGCCGTAAAGGATGAGGATAAACGCTCCAAGAAGCCCGACAGCCAGATTATAGCCTTCACGTAACCACAGCCACACCAGATACCCACCCCCAATTTCGGCCAGTCCGGCAAACAAAAAGAGGCTGATTGAGCTTAAAAGTTTCATGGAAGTCAAAACCTCTCTTCTCATAGACCACTGAACAGGTGATTTCTACCCTCCGGAAATAGAGGCTGCTTCTGCGGGCTGAGCTTCCACGGCATGGAAGATCCCGAGAAAAGCCCGGCGTGCAGCTATCACCCGTAACCCGGCCTGCCGAATGAGCTCCAGAGGCTCCCGGTTCCAGTGACAGCCGAGTTGTTTGACATGACGTACTTCACGCCGGTCTTGCCATCGACCAATCCATAATCGATCACTCCGGCCATGTTCCAGCAGGAGGATCCGCCCATCAGGCCGGCATACCCGGGCCATCTCCCGGAGTGCCAGCACCGGATCAGGAAAGGTGCAAAGGGTAAGAGAATCGACGACTATATCAAAATGCCGGTCTGGAAAGCCCAGTCGTTCCCCATCCATAATCAGGAACTGGACCTTCATTCCCAAATGTGCTGCTCGTTTTCGAGCAAGCGCTAGCATGGCTGGACTGAGATCTATAGCGGTAAGCTGACAGGTCTTGGGATAATAGGGCAGGTTCTTCCCGGTGCCTACGGCTACTTCTAAAACCTTTCCAGATACCTGCTGGAGTAAGCTTCGACGGAATTTCTTTACGCCGAGAAGCTCCGGTATTCCTTCTGCCAAATCGTACCACCGGGCAAAATCATTATACTTTTGCTGGATCTCCTTCTTTTGCATACCTTCTCTATCCTTTCCTCAACCTGTTAGGACCATTCCTCGATCTTATCACCCTGGGCGTATGCAAAGGTCTCGGGAGAACATCCTCGAAACAGCTCTCTTCTCCTCTCTAGATTATAAGGGACATTACCGGCAGGCACAAGGAACCGGGAAGAAGTGTAAGCTACTGATGCGCTAATCTGACCAGGCGATGAGTTATTCTGAAGAGCAAAGCGACAAAGAATCTACTTCCTGCCCTGGGTTTTTTCCGGGGTCTGAAGGAAAGGAATAAGCAGCAAACTCTTTAAATTCAACCATTGTGGAGATCGATACTCCTGCAGGCCATAGTGAATCGTGCGCAGGTCCTCCCGGAGACGAAAGGTGCGCCCCAGACGATCCCATATGGAAAAGACGCTACTGAAATTGGAGTCGGTCTCCGGTTGCCAGTCTGAGTGGTGCACCCAGTGCATCCAGGGTGTCACGATCACCAGGCGCAAGAGACGGTCTACCCGCTCTGGCACAGCTACGTTGCTGTGATGGAAAAGAATAATGGGGAGGAGGAGAGCTTCGTACAGGACCAGTTGCCATAGCTCCATACCGAGGAGGGTGATGATCCCTAACCGGAATACTCCCGAGAGCCATATTTCTCCAGGATGAAACCGAAAGCCGGTGGATGCATCCATTTCTGGATCACTGTGATGCACACGATGGAAACGCCAGAGGAGGGGAAAGGTATGGTTCAGACGATGCCAGATATACATCCAGAGATCAAAAAGGAGCAGGGCCAGAAAAGTTTTCAGGATAAGAGGCACTGGAAGGCTCTGCAACAACCCCCACCCACGTTCGGTCACCATTTGCGTTACAGCGATGGTGGCACCGGAAAGGGTGAGGGCAAGGAGTGTAGTGTTCAAGAAGGCGAGGAAGAGATGGTTACCCGCGTGCCGTATACGCGCCCGGATCTTCCCCTGGAAATAGGGGAAAAGCGGGATCCAGCTCTCCAGAACCCAGAATACAACCAGGGCTAAGGCTGCACTTCCTATCTTGATCCCCCAGATCTCCATCCTGTCTCTCCAGTCTGTTTCAGTTTATCCGAAGAAACCCTCCCCAGATTCCCTCTATCTTTTCCCCTATCCAGAGCTTGTGAGAAATGTGAGACTCTTCGTAGCATTTACCCTGCAGCATAGAGCCCAATATGACAGTGGCACACCTTGTAGAATTTGCTAGTGCCAGGTTATTGACTTTTTATAGGTTCTATTTTAGGATAAGGTGAGTTATAAACAAAATATTTTGTTTTTATCATAATTATTCAGATGGATTATAAGAAATCGGTGACCCTCTATCAGCTTAAAATCTTTCAGACTATAGCTCGTTGCCGAAATTTTACGCAGGCGGCGGCTGAGCTGCATGTCAGCCAACCATCGATCTCGGTCCAGATTCGTCAACTGGAAGAGGAGTTAGGGATCCCGTTATTTGATCGGCTGGGCAAACGGGTGGACCTCACCGAGGCCGGACGACTTCTGGAGCGATATGTACAGCGTATTTTTGCGGTGACTGACGAAGCGCGCAAAGCGATTGACGAACTCAAGGGTTTAGAGCGAGGCCGTCTGCTGATTGGGGCCAGTACTACACCCGGTATCTATCTCCTCCCCCGGGTGTTGAGCTGTTTTCAACGCCGATTTCCTCGTATTGAGACACTACTCACGCTGGCGAACACTCGCCAGATCGAAGAAAAAATCCTGCACAATGAGCTCGATATCGGGATAGTGGGTGGGCATCTGGTCGAGGATGGGATCACTCTGGAACCCTATGTTACGGACGAAATAGTGCTGGCAGTGGGACGAAACCATCCGTTCCATCAGAGAAAGCAGATTACCCTCGAGGAGCTTCGCAAGGAAAAGCTGATTGTACGGGAAAAGGGATCGGCTACCCGGGAGGTGGCTGAACGGCGTCTCAAAGAGGCAGGCATTATTCTGAAACCCTCTCTGGAACTTGGAAATCCAGAAGCGGTGAAACAAGCGGTGGCGGAAGGATTAGGAGTGGCCTTCCTGTCCAAATTTTCGATTCAGCTTGAAGTGCAGATAGGACGACTCAAGATCATAGATATCCAGGATTTTTCCCTCACCCGACCCCTGAGTATTGTCTATCATAAAGATAAATCTCTCCTCAACACGGTCTCCGCCTTTCTCCGTGTCGCCTACGAGGTGGCCGAGAGTTTTTCTGGTCCCTGAAGAGATTGCTTCCTTCCTTCTCCCTCCACCTGATATTCTTTAAATTCCAACCTGCACTCAGATAAGAGCCCAGATGGTCCATCTCCCTTAATCAGCCGAATACCATTTCTTGCTTGACAATGTGGATAGGGTATTTTATAATAAAATTTAGTATTGCCTAAAGAAAATTTTTGACAAAATAAAAGGATAAGTTGGAGCTAAAAGGAAGGGAAATATTATGCGTCACCTGTCTCGTTGGGCGAGTATCCTCTGGAAAGCCGGGGTTTTTGCCTGCCTATTCTTCTCCAGCATACATGCGCATATTCTCGCAGAAGAACCCTGGCATCCGGTGCCCGCAGCCTATCTGCGCACTCTTTTTTATGCCAATCTCAAACCGGTTGACTGGCCGCTGATTGCCCAAGAATACAGTGTGGTAAAGGACCCAGGGTATGAATTTACCTCAATCTACGAAGCTTTAGCCCCTGCCCAGTCGATCGCAGGCATAGATCATGTCCGGGCTATTCGGGAAGCCATTACGCAGCAAGATCGACAGGCTCTTTACGCTGCTTCCACCCGAGCCGTTGCCCAGTTGATCCGGTATTATCTGCAGGAAGCCGAAACAAAACTCAAACAGCCTGGCATTGCTTTAGAAGATGTGCTCAAGACCCAGCGTATCTATCGCGCCTTTGGACCACAATTCATCCAGCAGACCGATGCCGATGCCTTTCAACGGTTAGGGCGAGCCTGGCTGGATCTGACCAGCAGTGTAGGGAATGCGGGTATTCGAGGAATTGGGAGCAAAGCGCCTGATCCCGCAAAGTATGCTACCGCCCGAAAAATTATCGAGGAGTATCTGATCGCCAATTATGAAAGAGAACAGTTTACTCCCCGCGCACACCTTGCCCCTCTCCCGGAAACAAGTCCTACTGCCTATAATAAAGAGCGTTTATCTCCCTGGCTTCCTCCGGAGAGCGATCTCAACGATCAAGATCCTCTGCCCCGTTTGGTGCTCAATTTTGAAGCGCGGGGTTTTGATGAAAAAGATCTCTTTCTGGTTGCCTATGGAGATATGCTGTTTGACTCACCGGAAATCTTTGGCGAACCGGCCCGGAGTCTGGGCATTGCCTGTTCTACCTGTCACAACCGGGGTGATATCAACCAACGATTTTTTATTCCCGGGATCAGTCACCAGCCTGGAGCAGCGGATGTAGATGGGCAATTCTTTAATCCCCGATTCAATGACCAGCGAAAAGATCCACTCGACATTCCCAGTTTACGTGGTCTCCGGTTCACCGCTCCCTATGGACGTGATGGACGTTTTGCCAGTCTCCGGGATTTCGTGCGTAATGTCATTGTGAACGAGTTTGCCGGTGCCGAACCCACTCCATTGATGCTCGATGCTCTGGTCGCTTACCTGTTCGAGTTTGATTGGTTACCTTCCCCATTCCTTCATCCAGATGGGACCCTCAACGACAAAGCATCCGAGGCCGCGAAACGGGGAGAAGTATTGTTTAACACCCCATTCCCGGGAATGGGGAACCGGGCCTGCAGTACCTGCCATATTCCCAGTGCGAACTTTATCGATGGATTGCGCCACGATATCGGTTCGGGTCATCCGGCGGGTCCCGGAGCCCGGGATACTTTTTTTGATACTCCGACCCTGCTCAATATTCGCTACACGGCTCCTTACTTTCATGACGGTTCCTTAGAGACTCTGGCCGATGTGGTAGAGTGGTTCAATTCCCGCCACAACCTTGGATTATCAGACGCACAAAAGGCCGATTTGGTCGCTTATCTGGATGCTGTAGGCACAGGGGAAGAACCTTTCGAGGTTTTTGATGAGGAGAATACGCGATTTGTGCTCGATTTTGGGGAACTCTCTACCTTTATCAGTACCCTGGAGACACTCATTCCTTTACGGGATACCTATCACATCGACCTTCTCCTCCGGACAGTGGCAAAGGATCTACGCCTGGATGCGAGCGGACTTCTAGATCGGAGTCAGGCACCCCTGGTGTACACACTTGCTGACAAACTGGAGGCGATCCACACAGCGGTCACTCAAGATAACTGGACCCAGGCTGCTGCTTTATGGAAAGAATACAAAGATCTGGAAGCCCAATATGGGCCACAGTTTAAATAGAAGTAGCCCTTAAATGTCATGCGGAGTGAAATGAAGCATCTCATAGTTTTGAAGCAATTTACCCGAGATCCTTCCCGGATGATGATATGACCTCCCTTCGCTGCGCTCCGGGAGGACGAGCGGACTTCCCTTCGCTGCGCTCCGGGAGGTTACCCTGAATGAAATGAAGGATTCAGCAGGAAAAGAGTAAGGATCTCGATACGAGTTTATCAGAGGGAGATACTGTCATGAAACAGGTAGTGCGCTACTTTACTACGTTATTCATTTTGGGATCGATTGTGCTTACGACCCATCAAGCTCTTTCCGGCCAGACCACTTCTTCAGAAACTCCTCCCCTGGTGCTGGCTTTTATTCCCCAGGAGAATCCAGAAAAGTTGCTTGGAGATATCGAGATCATCACCAAATATCTCGAAAAGGAATTAGGGTTCCCGGTTAAAGGCTTTGTAACCCAGGATCATGCCGCGGCGGTAGAAGCCCTGCGCAATAAGGAAGCCGATATTTCCTTTATGGGAGCGTTACCCTACATCCTGGCTCACCATCACGCTGGGGCTGAAGTGATTCTTGCTGAAGTCTATCGGGGCAGCCCTCGGTATTATGGAAGAATCTTCGTACGGAAAGAGAGCGGGATAAAAACACTTCAGGATCTACGCGGGAAGAGTATTGCCTTTGCCGATCCGATCTCCGAGTCTGGGTATATGTATCCGTTAGAGATCTTTGTCCAGGCAGGATTACTGGAGCGAGGAGCGGACCCCCAGGCCTTTTTCGGCACGGTCTACTTTGCTGGTGGTTATCAGCAGGCTATTCAGGCGGTAGCCAACGGATATGTAGATGCGGCTGGGGTGAGCCAGTTTGCTGAATTGCTTTTAACTCCAGACCAAATGCTCGAGGTGGTCTGGATTGCCCAGTCCGAACCTATCCCTTCCCATGCCGTGATTGCCCGAAAGGATCTCGACCCGGCACGACTCAAAGCATTTAAAAGCGCCATGCTCAAACTCAACCAGCCGGAATATCGCTACTTGCTCAAGCATATATATGGCCCAGACGGATATATAGAGACGAGTCATCAAGACTACGTTTCAGTAGAACGGATGGCGCGTCTATATGGCTTTATCCAGTAAAGGAGATGAGGAAATGTGTGCAAAGCCAATTCTCCAGATCCATGACCACAGATCCAATTTGCAACCGGTTAGCCCGGCTATACGTCTGGAGAACATCCGGGTTCGTTACACACCGGAAGGGCCACCGGTGCTGGATATTCACCAGTTAGTCATCGAGCCGGGAGAACGGGTGGCACTTCTCGGGCCGAGTGGTTCTGGAAAGACGACGTTGTTACGCTTGATCAATGGCTATATCCAACCGGAAACCGGTCATCTGACCGTTTTGGGCCTGGAGATGAACGCCTCGACCCGACGTCGTCGGGATAGTCGGCGTCGAGTGGGATTTGTCTTTCAAGATTTTCATCTGATCGAGCGGGCCACCGTCTTTCAAAATGTCCTGTGGGGACGTTTGAGTTGGGTTCATCCGCTGGGGAGTATTTTGGGATATTTTCCGAGAAGAGATAAGCAAAAGGCGATGCAGGCCATTACCGAAGTCGATCTGCTACCGCAGGTCAACCAACGGGCAGATACCCTCAGTGGAGGCCAGCAACAGCGGGTTGCGGTAGCCCGGGTACTGGCGCAAGATGCGCAGATCATTCTGGCGGACGAACCGGTGAGTAACCTTGATCCGGCGCTAGCCGATGAGATTCTGGGACTCCTGGTCGCCGTGAGCCGGAGCCATGGGGCTACATTGCTTATGAGTCTGCATCAGCCCGCTCTTGCCCAGCGCTACGCGGAACGAATTATTGGCCTGGATCAGGGATGTATAGTATATGACAGCAAGGCGGGGATGCTGAACGGATCCATGACCGAGACACCCTATGGCCGTGAAAATCTGGTACAGGATAAACAAGATGTTAAACCCGGTCGTTGTGAGCCGAGCGTTTCCCTTTTGGGTAACCTCCGCGCAGTCTCTCCCCCGGGTGATGCATCACCCGGGACAGTGCATGATATCTGAAAGCCATCTCGCTATGCGGTCAGTGTATAAAGAAAGGGAAGAAGGTATGCACGTGGGATATCCACGCCCTACGTTGCGCGAAAGTCTTTGTCGCTTTGGTGGAGTGTTACTCCTGGTCGTTCTTATCGCCTGGGCCTGGTCTGGTACAGGGTTTCAGATGGAAAAGCTGATCACCGGTCTTCCACGTCTGGCGGAATTTTTCCGTCGGATGGTTCCACCCGATCTGGCTGTGGCCAAAACCGTGGTCTGGTCTACTGGAGAAACGATCCAGATTGCTCTCATTGGTACCCTCCTCAGTGCTGTACTTTCCTTCCCTCTTGGATTGCTTGCGGCAGTGAATTTAACACCGGCCTGGGTTCATCAACCGATTAAATGGCTCTTGGGAGCCCTCCGTGCTATTCCTCTTATTTTGCTGGCATTGATGTTTGTGAGCACAGTAGGATTAGGCCCTTTTCCAGGAGTGCTGGCTGTAGCCGTACACTCGACAGGAATGCTGGGGAAGTTTTATGCTGAAGCCTTTGAGAATGCCCGTCGGGGACCGTTAGAAGCGCTGGATAGTGCTGGAGCAACCTGGGGACAGAAGGTACGCTTTGGGGTGCTTACCCAGGTGGCGCCCGATCTGGCACGGGACACCCTATTTCGCTTCGAACTCAACCTGCGTGAATCCCTGGTTCTGGGACTGGTAGGGGCAGGCGGGATCGGTTTTTATATCCAGCTCTATATTCGAGCCTTCCAGTATCAAAAGGTAGCTACCCTCACCGTGGTGGTGCTGATAATGGTCATCCTGGTCGAACAAATCAGCGTAGCCATTCGCCGCTGGCTGCGGTAGAGGCTCTGAGACTGTGTTGCAAGGACCGCTGAGAGATCCGATCGCCACACTTTCTAGAGATTTTTTGGACATTTTCGGACCTGAAAATCTATTCTGCATGAGTATGAACAGCGGGTTTTCCACCGTGAGAGAAGGTGTGCTCATAAGCAATGACCTGCCAAATCTCCTCTTCAGTCAATTTCTCTTTCCAGGGGGTCATAGGAGTTTGGGGAACTCCTTCTGAGACTTTAAAAAACCAGAGACAGTCGGTCAGACGATTAACGATAGCTGGATCTCGTAGATCTTTTGCTCCGGTGAGAATGGGTTTCCCATCCCAGCCATGACAGGCTGCACAGACGACCTCTGGTTTGGCTCTCCCCTCATAGATGGCTTTCCCTTTAGCAATTACGGTTGGATTTGTCCACCAGCCGTCTGGCATGCGTTTGTTAGCATACTCCGAAGGGAGGTCTGGACAGAGAGACACCGAAGCAACCGAAGGCTCCTCTTGAGCAGCCCCTTGCCTTGCAGGTACTGGTGGAGGTGGTGGAATCGGCTGTCCATCAGGAAAGAGTGCCCGAGGAGTTTCCACCGAAGTATCTCTCAGACTGGAAAGATAGGCGACTAACACATTGATCTCTTCCTCAGACATGAGGTCTTTGAACGTATCAGGCATTACCCCCCGCTTGAATTCTCGCTCAAACCCTTCGGTATAGAAAGCTTTCGGATCCAAAATCTTTTGCCTGAGAAACTGGGGAGAAAGGATATTCCCGACATTGTCTAGCTCAGGTCCACGGCGTCTTACTCCCCCTTGCCCACCAATCTTATGGCAGTTGTAGCATTCGTAGTCTTCATAAACCTGTTTCCCCCGGGCAATTAACTTTTCGTCCACGACCAGTTCTGCAGTGGTTTCCAGCGTCTTGGCTGGGGGCACTTCTCCTTTTTGCTCTATCGGAATGAGCGCCTGAAGTGCCTGAAGCTGTTCGGTTCTCTTCCGTTCTAACACTGTTTGCTGGAATCGATGAATCTTCTCTAGCTCCGTCTCCGGGTTAAACTGGGGAAGGAGGGACCCGGCCACAGTGAAGACAGAGGCCACGAGAAGGAAAAAGAGTGAGACAGAAAGAACCGGATGCTTGGGCATCCGCATCGGTTGAGCATCCAAAAGCAGAAAGAATAAAAATCCAAAGAGGACATAACCAAGAAAAAACCATTGAAAGATTCGAGGGAATCCAAGAAGGGTACTGGTTATCCAAACGAGAAGGCCGATCAGGACTGCGCCAAGCAATTTGCGGACTATCATTCCTCTCTCTGTTCTCTTTCTTGTTTGCCTACCTTCAGACTCAGCCAGATAATGAATCCCATAATCCAAAAAAACACCAGAGTAATTAGAGTAATCAGAAGACTAGACCAGGCCAGGGTAGGTGTATAAGCTTCCGTTGTCATATCGGGCATGACGAGATAAATATGGAAATGTTTCCGAGCTAACTCCCGGACAGCCCCCATGAGTCCCATAGTCCACATAGCGGCAAAGGCCAAAAAGATCAGAACATATTGAGAGCGTGGATCAATCTCTCCCCAGGCGACTTTTCCACGGCAGAGGGTGATCCGATAGAAAAGGTAGCTGGTGAGTACTACCACGATGCTCAATGCAGCGGCCGTATTCTTCGCGGGCATTAAAGCGAGAAAACCGAGGTGTGCAGGGAGCTCTAGCTCTTCCATCTTCAAGGTCATACCAGGTTCAGGAATCATGGTAGCAATAAAGTGGCGAGGGGTAATCCAGATAGCGTTACAAATGAGGAGTAGAACAAAGCCAGCCTTGATCACTGGAGCAAACCGCTGTGCCCCCTCGATTCGCTTCATACTAAGCCAGATGTAATAGTTTCCAGCCAGGAAGATCAATCCGATGAGGAGTCCTTGCATCTCAAAAAACATGGAAAGACGATCGGACATCATATAGATACCTAAGGAAGCATCGTACTGGTAGATCTCTCGACCATACAAATACCCAGGAAAGACCAGAAGAATGAAGGTAAAGAGGCCAATTAAGTTTCCCACAAAACCCATCCAATCGTAGAACGCTCGATCTGCTTGGCTTTTAGCTGTGAGATACATGAGAGCAGCCACTAGCCCGGTGATGAATCCCCCAAAAGTGATATTCGCGATAAACCGATGGATATTCAGAGGCCACCAGGTAAAGTTATTCATCAACTGCCAAAGAGTTGCGGTCTCATAGGCTCGAAGGGGAGTCAACATAAAGCTGGCCACCGCATTCATGGCGAGCATAGTGAGGGTACCGGTGAGGTTTAACAGTACACCAAGTGTGATATGAAGTTCTTTCCGCTTCTGTAAAGCGTTCCAACTATACCAATAGGTGTAAAGAAGCAACGTCTCTAACAAAAAGAGTGCAGGGTAGATAAGGAGGACTAGAGGAGCAAATAAGTTTGTCAGGAACGTGGTTACTCGAGGATACAGACCGATCAGGAGTAGCGTGAGAAAACCACCGGTTAAGGCAGTAAGGCTATAAGCCATTACGGTAACTTTGGCCATTTCATAAGCCAGACGTTCATATTTTGCCTCCTGCGTTCTCCAGCCGATCCATTCACAGATGAGCACAAAGAGAGGGGCACCAAGAATGAAGGCAGCGAAGTTCAGATGAAACTGGGCAACCACCCACAGGACTGTTCGGTTCCCCAGCCAGGGGAATTGATAACTGCTGAGTCTCTCCTCTTCAGCAGTAGCTATTGCTGCCATGAAGAGAAAAGCGAGGAGGAACACTATGATGAAACAGTTTCGCTGCATTCTACTCCCTGATACGAAAGAATTTGCCACTACCCATAGAATAGGATCTGCGCACCAAGACTTTCGAAGAGTTCAACCTCTGTTAAGACTATAATTTGTCTAGAGTTGTCATGGTGAACGAAGCGAAGAATCTTTTGGCCTATTCGGTAAGTTCACAGACGGTTGAGAGATTTCACTTCGCTCACCATACCAGATATGATAGGCTTTTTCGACTTAAACGCTATTATAGGGGAGAAACGTCAGACCCTCTTGTAACTGCAGCATTGTCCCCACTTTTCTTATAGCCGCTCGCGTAAGTTTATAAGCTGGGATAGTAGTATCTGGATCTACATAATCAGTGGTTAAACTATTGAGAGCTCCCTTCGGATGCACAAAGAGCATGAAGAGACTCCCTGGTTTTACGGTGTCAATCACCTGAACCAGAGCGGTCACGCTCCCATAGGGATTAGAGAGAAGGGCTAGATCTCCATTTGCTAGACCAAGTTTTTGGGCATCTACAGGATGCACCTCTACAATAGGAAGCGGTTCGCGTTCAAAGACATAGGGTTTCCGGGCATCATCATAGAGCGTCTGCCAGGCATGATTCATCCGCCCATTATTCACCCAGAAGGGATATTGGGAATCATTCATCAATCGCTGAAGTGTTGCTGGATAGCCCGGCCAGGTCGCAGGGATAAACTTCGCCTTCCCGGACTGTGTGAAGAATTTCCCATCCTCATGGAGGCGTACGGTTCCCACCGGCAGGCCATTCTCAATCCGTTTTACCGGAGTCTGGACCCCATTGGTCCCAAGTTGGCGCAGCATGGCATAAGTCACTCCCCGATAGTCCTCCTGTGCTCCGGCGGTGCCTTGTGCCCCCTCTAGGAAGACTTCCTCATCGGTTTTCCAGTGGAAACCAGTAAAGCGTTCCGCCGTCTCTGATTTGCCTTCCGCAGTATAAAGAGTATGGAGTTTCTGCGCCATGAGAGCCATAATTTCCCAATCCGGTTTCGCGATCCCTGGCGGGTCCATAAACCGTTCGTAGAGGCGGAGTCGCCTTTCGCCATTGATAGAGGTGAGATTCATTTCTCCCCACTGGGCAGCCGGAAAAACGAGATGAGCATAGCGCATCGTTTCGATAGGGTAGATATCCTGAACGATAATAAAGAGTCCTCCCTGCTCTAACGCCTTCATAATACGTTGCACTTTTTCGTCTATGGGAGCCCCAACGGCTGCATCCAGCGCATCTTTTATTGGTCTGCCGCGTCGATCAAGCGCCATCCGAAGCTGCTGAGCGTTGAGAGTGGTTCGTGCTGGGTTACAGCCTCCCACCCAATACACAAAGGATTTTCCTTCCTTAATCCCTACCTCATCGACATTCACTGGAGGTCGTTTGCCAGGATAGGGAGGTCTGGTGTACCCCTCCTGATGCCCGCCTAAGCGCCCACAGCCGGTTCCTGGTTTCCCCAGATTTCCGGTTAAAAGGGCTAAATCCACAGCCGAAGCGATGTTTTCGTAGTTCTTCAAGCCCCAAATCATCCCTTTTTCGTACAGAAAAAGCGTCCGGCGCCGCTGACCTCCCGCTTTCGGCTGAGCGATCCATTCGGCTGCTTTGATCATCTGCTCCTTAGAAAGACCAGTGATCTGGACTGCTTCATCGAGTACCTGATCCAGACTAGCTTGGCCAACTTTGAGATTCTTCTGTTTATACACCTCAAAAGTCTCCATTTCGGTCCGGCTCTCGATAAAGGCCTGGTCATGCCATCCTCGCTCGAAGATCACCCGAGCAAGGGCATTGAGGAGGGCGATATCTGTTCCGTTATTGATCTGAAGATGCAGGACATTCTCTTTTCCGGCGGCATCCTGCGCAATAGCCACTGTCGAGGTTCGGCGGGGATCCACAATGATCATCTTCCCAGAGTCCACCGGTTCGTTAGGCAACTCTTTTTGCTTTAGATCCAGGGTGTCACCGAGCAGGTTTGGCAGCATATGCTCTAGAAAGTAGATACTCTGGGTCTCGTAGGAATTGGCTCCCATGAGCATGATAGTATCGGCTAGCTCCGCATCTATATACGCGGAGGGAAGGGCAGGAATTCCCGCATCCCCAGAAGCAAAGACTTCACTGTTGTAGGCTGGTCGGTTATGAATGGAAGCCATTTGAGTGCCCACGCCAGTAAAAAAGAATTTTCCGACGGCCCAGTTATTCTCAAAACCCCCTCCACCTCCACCATGATCAAAAAACTTCATAGCGATAGCATCTGGCCCCCATTTATCTAGGACTGCCTTGATCACCTTTGCCCCGAGTTCAATCGATTCCTCCCAGGTAGTGGGGAGAAGATCATTGCCTCGATAAATCAGCGGATAGGCGAGGCGATCCGCTGTAGGCCGATCCGGAGCATAGAGGACATCTCCATGGGTTCCTCCTCGAATAGAGTGATCACCTTTATTGACTACACATTCGGTATCAGGGACAATAGCTATGTTATATTGTCGGCCGTTGCGCTCGGTAATAACACTATGCATAGCTGGAGAAACCCATTTCCCCGAGAGTTCGCGTTGTTGCTGGGTAAAATCAACACCCATGGCATTTTGCTGTGGCCGAGGCCCTCCCTCCTTGCCCAGAGGCCACTTGTAGACCTTATAACCACAACCAACGATGCAGTAAGAGCAGACTGTAATAAATTGCTCTGCATCTTTAGGGGGAATCGGCACTTTATCTTCCCCATGATAGACCTGTCCCATCTTCTCTCACCTCCTTACACTCCGGCGATTACGTTTGCCTGACGTCCGTAGATCAGACCGGCTATGCCGGTAGCATAGATATCTCCTGTGGTCTCTTCATATTCTAGTTCGAGTTGGGGGAGATTGTCCGTCGCCTGTCCCATAACAGTCATCCCTCCTTTGGTCAAATCAAAAATGGAATAATGGCAGCCACAGATAAGTGCTCCGGTCTGAGGATTGAATTTCTGTAGAGCACAACCCATATGGGTACAGAGACGGCTAAAAGCGACGATGTCCTTTCTAGGCCCGACTCCGCCCAGCACTGGTCGGCCAAATCTGATCATCAGGACTGGCGAGGCTTTATCGGGGTAGGTAATCTTTATCTCCTCCCCCTCCTTCAGATCCTTGATATTGACTAGCCTGGTACGCGGGTAAGGAAGGGTAGTAGCAAGTGTGGAGTGAGCAGAGGCTAGGCCGGGCATAGCAAGAGCAGCACCAGCGGTTGCTGCCGCTCCTAACTTAAACAGTTGCCTACGACTAAGCGGCATAGTATATCACCTCCTTTCAGGCTGACAAACGGATTCCCTGCCTTATACGTGGGGAGGAAGATAGCAAACCTGATGCCGGGATATTGGTTAAACCGAACAGCCCTTAAGAAAAACTCTCAAGGGCTATTTCTACAAGGAATTAAGCAGAAGAAATTTCCAGGGAGAAGGAGAGGAAAGTGCTCTTCGGAAAGGGAATGTTGCAATATGCAACATTTCTATACCTTTTTTCTGGTTGAAAAGTGCAACACTCAAAACCCTTCATTTTATTTAGGGAAAACGTCATGAAGGCTCTTCTCTCTAGCACAAGAGAACCAGGAGATAGGTTGCGGATCGCCCCCCTCAAAGCGTAGCTCAGGGCTCAACAGGGCATTTTAAGATCCCAGATTAAAGTATAATATCGAGGTGATGCTCCCGCATTTTTCGCCACAACGTGGTCCGATTAATACCCAGTTCTTCCGCGGCTTTGGTCTGATTCCAGGCATACTTGTAGAGTACAGAGAGGATGTGCGCTTTTTCTAGCTCAGCTAACGTCATCCCCTCTTTCGTCGCAAGATAGGACTTATCTTGTTCTAGCACTTCTGGCGGCAGATCCGCAGGTACGATCAGGTCTGAGTAACCGAGGACTACCGCCCGTTCCATGGCTTTCTCTAGTTCCCGTACATTTCCAGGCCAGGGATAATACAGGAGAAACTTCATCGCTTCCGAGGAGATCCCCTGTACTCTTCTTCCGAATCGCTGACTAAAGCGTTTGACAAAATGGTCTGCCAGCTCGATGATCTCTTCTCTCCGCTCCCGTAAGGGTGGAATGGTGAGGACAACGCCTTTGAGACGATAGTAGAGATCTTCCCGGAAGGCCCCGCTCTCCAGTAAACCCTTCAGAGCCTGATTGGTTGCGGCCAGTACCCGAATATTGATTTGGGTAGGAGTGGTGCTGCCTACGCGTCGGATCACTTGTTCCTGTAGGACCCGCAGGAGTTTTATCTGGATAACCGGAGGCATCAACTCCACCTCGTCCAGAAAAATCGTCCCTTTGTCTCCTTCTTCGAAAAGCCCCTTCTTTGCACTCAAAGCTCCGGTAAAGGCTCCTTTGACATGGCCGAAGAGTTCAGTTTCTAGGAGACTCTCTGGCAACGTACCACAGTCAATAGTAACAAAGGGATAAGCACTTCGTGGACTCCAGGCATGTATAGCCCTCGCTATCAGTTCTTTCCCTGTCCCACTCTCCCCCTGGATGAGGACGGTTGCGTCACTTCTGGCTACTTGAAAGGCTGTTTCTAAGATTGCCTGCATCTTCGGACTCTTTACTACGATAGCCTCAATACCGTATCGCTGCCAGATCTGGTCCCATGAGGAACGGATCTTTAAAAGCCGTTTTCTTTCCAGAGCCTTCTGCACTGCGAAGAGCATTTCATCTGGTTCAAAGGGTTTTTCCAGATAATCAAAGGCTCCACATTTTATCGCTTCGACAGCCGAGCTAATACTCCCATAAGCGGTCAAAATAATCACCTCCGGGCTCGGTCTCACCTGTTGTGCCGCTTTTACAACCTCAATCCCTCCCTCACCCTCCATGCGGAGATCCGTAATGACGAGATCATAAGGTTTCTGTTGCAACTTCTGAACAGCTTCCCTTGTCTCTCCCGCTTCATCTACCCGATAACCTGCCCGTTTCAAAAACAGGGAAAGGGTGAGCCGGGCTGGGGGTTCGTCATCCACAATCAGGAGAGAAGCTCCTCTCATTCTGGCAGCCATGGTCTATTCCTTCACTGTCTGTATAGGCAGGATAATGCTCATCTTTGTTCCTTTGCCTTCTACACTTTCTACTTCGATTCGCCCTCCATGTGCTTCCACAATTCGATGGGCAATAGCTAGTCCCAGGCCAAATCCTGCTTTCTTCTTACTGTAAAATGGCTCAAAGATTTTTCCTATATCTTCCTCAGGGATCCCCGGTCCTGTATCATGAATAGTAATCAGTATTTCTTTATTCTCCGCAGTAGCAGTAGAGATGGTGAGGGTACCCCCCTTTTCCATGGCTTGGACAGCATTCAAACCAATATTCCAGAGCACCAGACGCATCTGATCAGCGTCTATCAGAGGAAAAGGAAGAAAAGGATCCAGATCTTTTCGAAGCACTTTATCATGGGCTGCTTCGTCATACTGTAAGGCTTCAAGAGTCTGGACACAGAGTTTATTCAGATCACAGGGAGCACAGTGCAGGCGATGAGGTCTCGCAAAGTGAAGAAAATCGGTCAGGATCCTCTTAAGCTTTCGTGTCTCCTGCTTTATGACGGTCAAAAGTGCGATCTGTTCCTTATCAATGATAGCCCCGGCATCATCGGTGAGAAGATTCGCTGCCGTGTAAAGAGAGCCCAGAGGATTTCTGAGCTCATGGGCGAGTCCACCGGCCAGTTCGCCAATAGAGGCCAAGCGTTCACTTCTAACTAACCGTTGCTCGAGTTCCTTCTGTTCGGTAATATCCTTGGCAATGCCCAAGGTACCACTTATCCGTCCCGCATTGTCCTGAAGCGGAGAGGTGCTCACAGTTAAAATGACACGACGCCTTTGTGTATCGCGAATCTCTATCTCCTTAGTCTGTCGGTCCGGTTCCCTGCTTTTCATGCCTAAGAGCTCTAAAGATTGCCCAATCAAATCCTTCCGGCAATAGCCTAGTTCCTCAAACTTTCGGTTAACATAGGTAATTCGACCTTCTACATCTAGGGTATAAATAAAATCATGGGCATTTTCCAACAGATCTTCTAAATATCGCTTGGTCTGCTGGATCTCGCCAATCTTTTCTCGCAAATTCCTGGCCATCTCATTAAAAGCGTCAGCTAGGCGTCCGATCTCATCCTTCTCTCGAGTTTTGACAAAGACTTCTTGCTCAAATCCCCGTTCCCCAAACTGCTCTACACTCTGCGTAAGCATTTGCAGCGGGTGGGTCATCCGACGGGAGAGGAATAAGCCCAGAGAGAATCCTCCCAAGGCTAAAAAACTGGAAATAAAGAGCAGATCTTTCCGAGCGCGTCTGAGGACTGCCTCCATGTGTTGCTTGCTGATTCCTACCCGAACAATGCCTATCTTCCGCTGGTCTAGAATGACCGGAGCAGTGACTTCATATCCACTACCGCCATTTGGAAAGGGAAAGAGAGTGACTCGATCAACTTGCAGAGTCTCTTCGAGCAGTGAATCTTGGGAATTTCGGATCGCGATAGTATACTGTTCCGGGTGAGAATGAGCTAACAACTCGCCTCTCATGTTGAGCACCAGCGCATGGAGTACAGGATCACCGCCGCGGCTAATATCTCGGGAGAGCTTGTACAACTCCCAGATGTCTTCTCGGAGCAGAGGATCAATGCTCAAACGGGCAAAATGCTCGGCAGTAACACTCCCCTGACGGATCAGTTCCTCCTCCATTACCTCCTCTTGTTTCTGGATGGCATATAAGCCAATAGCTAAGGCCACTCCGTAAACAATGACAAAGAGAGTGAGAGACAATTTGGTCCCTATAGTCCAGTTCAAAGGATGGTAGAAGAGAAAAAAAAGATTTCTCATGGCTCCTTCCGGTGTGCAGTAAGAGGAGTTATCTGTCGCCTTTTCGCCTGAAAAGTTTCGATAAATTCCCGCATCTCTCGAATACTCTGATAGTGACTATCGGAAACCTCCTCAAATCGGTCGATCAGGAGTTTTTTAAGAATCGCCGCTCCTACCGGATCATGATGCATCTGAACAAAGGCGTGGCGAAGTTTCTGCTTCAACTCCGCATCGATCCCTGGACGAACTACTACTGGTGTCATGCCATAGTAAGGTGATTTCTCAATGACCTTCGTCCTGCCGGTTAAATCGGGGTGTACGAGATTCAAGTACTCCCAGATATAACTATCCACACTCGCCCCATCTACCAGTTTTACCGCTACTGCCTCCACATTGGCGCTATGACTGTACGTAAAGATATAGCGGCGGAAGAAACTCTCCGGCGTTTCCCCTATCATGGCCAGGCGGTATGTAGGAACCAGTTTTCCGGAATTGGAAAGAGGATCAGAAAAGGCGTAGAGCTTCCCTCGGAGGTCCTCTAGAGACCGCGCGGGACTGTCTTTGGGGACAATAACATAGGACTGATAAAGAGGTTTGCCTTGAAATACTGGAGAGACCAGCAGTTCTTCCCCAAACTTTTCTTTATCGATAACATAAGGCAATCCACAGACAAAGGCGACATCGACTTGTCCTCGGCCTAGCAGGTCACTCATCTCCTGATAACTTTTCCGATGAATGATTTCCGTTCTCCGCCCTACTTGCCTTCCGATATAGGTCATCATCTCCTCATTCAGGGTTCTATTATGCTCGACTAAGACTCCAGTGATCCCAATAAAGAGCGTTTCTTGAGCCATAAGCCTGCCTGAAGAGAGGAGAATGAAGTAAAGAAAAAACCAGAGAAAAATTGCTCCTCGATACATGAAATGGTTACCTCCGAATGTCTTCAGAAGCCTGAAAGCGTTGTCCTTGAGAAAGTTGGCCCCTGCTGCCTAAGAACCTATCTTCAAAGACGATAAAGTCGTAACCAGATTAGCCTAATAGGGGGGAGATTGTCAATCGGAAAAATGAGCACCCCAGGTTTCCTTATCACGGCGAGCAGTCCAGTCTTGGAGCCGAATGCCCGAATACCACCCTTACTGATGAGATGGCTCAGGAGTATGAACTTAGCTCATTCATCATCCGTTCTTCTTTCAGGCACACGTCCATCACACAGGACGTGAAACGCTTGCTCCATTTCATCCACCGACAAGACATCCTTGGGGATGCCGTATCGGCGCAAGGCTTGTGCCAATCGGGTGATTGGGGGTGGTTTCACAAATGGTTTCGCCAGCACCTCTGGTTGAGCGAAAACTTCCCGCGTTGGACCGTCGAGCAAAACGCGGCCCTGGTTCAATACCACCGTACGCCGCGCATACGCGGCAACAATGGACATTTCATGGGTGATGACAATGATCGTGTGTCCTTCTTCCTCCCACAGCCGTTTCAGAAAGGTCATGACTTCCAAGGACTGCTTGTAATCTTGTCCGGTGGTTGGCTCGTCCACAATCATAATCCAGAGACGTAACGCCAGGATAGACGCGATAGCCACCCGCTGACGCAGACCTTTGGTAAGAAAGAAGGGATGCAAACCAAACATATTCTCAGCGATACCGGCCACCGTCGCAGCTTCCCGAACCCGCTCGTCCACCTCTTCTCGGGACAGACCAATGTTGCGTGGTCCGTAAGCAATCTCTCGCCCGACAGTGTTGTTGAAAATCTGGTGGGCAGGATTCTGGAAGACGTAACCAACCCTGCGAACGATTTCCCTAGTAATGCCTCGGTCGCGAGTATCCAATCCCTCCACCAGTACAGAGCCCCGGGTCGGCTTGAGAAGGGCGTTCAGACACTTGGATAGGGGCTCTTTCCAGCACGTTCTGTCCGATGAACGCGATAAATTCACCGCTATAGATGTTCAAATTGATATCGATGAGGGCCTCTGTGCCATCTGGATACACAAAGGTCAGGTTCTTGACTTCGATGAGCTTTTCCATCCTTCGTCTCTATGCCGACCCGTATGCTTCTAAAGTTTTCTCGGCAACTCGAACGCAATCATCAAAAGTGACGGGTAGCGGGCCTCAGTACAACCCTGAGTGTCGTAAGCGGTCGATGAATGCAATCCCTTGCGGGACATAGGCGCTGTGGGCTTCGAGAAAGTCGGGATTGGACAGAAATTCTGCCGGCGGGGCTGCCTTTATCACTTTTCCTCCATACACTAACACCATCAGATCCGCTAAAGGGGCTATCTGCTCGCTATGGTGCTCGACCACAATAATCGTCAAGGCCTGTTCTCGTTTCAAGTGCTCCAAAATTTCAAAAACCGCATCTTTGCCCAGGGGATCGAGCATAGATGTGGGTTCATCGAGGATCATAATGCGAGGCTCCATAGCCAGTACGGAGGCAATGGCAACCTGCTGTTTCTGTCCCCCAGAAATCTCGTACGGTGACTTGTCCAGCAGATCGCTGATGCGGGTCACCTCTGCCACCCCGTCCAACTGGTGCTTAATTTTCGTGACGTTAAACCCGATGTTCTCCATTCCAAAACAAGTTCTTCCTCGACGGTCATAGAGGTAAACTGGGCTTCTGGATCCGCGAACACCATCCCAACGTCCCGGGCTAACTCTAGACTGGACAAATTCTGCAGGTTCCGTCCGAAAATCTCGATGGTGCCCCGGATGACGCCGTGGAAACTGTGAGGAATTAACCCTTTGATGGCTGACACCAGGGTGGTCTTCCCTGCCTCATTCGGTCCCACAATGCCAACAAAGCTGTTAGCCTCAATATCTAGATAGATCCCTTCCAAGGCCCAGTTCTTCCGGCCTTGGTATCGCCAGGAGAAATCCTTCACGGAAACAGCGTGCATGGTTTACCTCCTGATGGTCACCAGACAGATAGTTGTAGAAGAAATTGCCAAGCGGAGATTGATCGATAGTAAACCAGCCGTAGCGCAGATGGAGGAAACCGACGCTCAGAAAGAGGAGAATCTGACAAGCAATGAGGACAAAGTCGCGCTTCGCGAAGCGATAGTGCGTCATGATGTAGTCGGATCGCACCTGGCCGCTGGCTGTTCGCCCCGAGAAGGTATAGCCCCGGGCGAACAGAGCGGCGCTGATCTCTTCCGCTCACCGCAGCGCGATGGTAAATAGTGGGATCATGTACATGGTATACAACTTAGCCCGATCCTGCAGCGCCATCGCGGACTCATCCAGACCCCAGGCGCGCTCTGCTTCGCGGATAGTGCGCAGATCTTCCATGAACATACCGGTTGCTCGCAGCGATAGGCTCACAAAGTAGGTGATGGCAAAGGGAACTTTCAGCATCCGCAACGCGACTAGGATATCTCGCTCCCGATTGGTCGAGAAGTACTGAATGGTTCCGAAGAGCATCGCCATGAGCCGCCAGTAGCTGGTAAATGTCCAGGACAAGGGCTGATAGTACAGAGTGAGGCTTAACACCTTAAATGGGAGATGAGATGGATCCTTGCCCGGAAAGATAATCACAATGGTGAACATAAAAATGCAACCATGAACACCAAAGGCAGATAAATTCTTAGACCAGAGATGTCCACCCGTCCAAACCGCAACAGCCCGATTACGCCGATAAGAAGGGCCATGTTCATCTCTGGAACATCGATGAAAATGGGGAGCACACTTAGCACTACCAGCGAAAGCAGCCGGGTGACGGGATGAAATGCGTAAAGTGGTGATTCGATGGGGACGACGCCCAGAAGGGTACGGCGCATCCGCGGACGACGCGTCACACCGATGGCAGCTTCTCCGGTGCTCATTATCCTCTCAACTCCATAAGCTCTTCAAGGTCTGTTTCGGACAAACGTCACTAAGTCGATCTCCGACTGCGCTCCCTGTCGCTCGATCGACAGCCGACCACAGACATAGATGAGGGATTGCTCCAAGGAGCAATCCCTCATCCCAGACGATGATCAGGCCCAATAACCTTTGCAGAAAGCAGCTGTTCGGATTACCATGGGCGAGACGAACTTCAGCAAGATGGCGCCCAGGATCCACGAGGCTACCGTGTTGCCTACAAACCAGCTGGCAACCACGGTTGGGTGCGCCTCTGGCGTAATCAGCCCAAACAGCCGCAGCACTGTCGAGCCCCAGGTAGCCCCAAAAATGTTAGCAGCAATGATGCCGATGAGGGTGAAAATCAGCCAATCGCCAGTACTCAGCAAGCGAGGGTCCGCTTTGAAACGCCGAAAGGCCCAGCCGGCCGTCATCCCCTGGACAAAGTTGGCTGGGATGTAAGCAATTGACACTGGCACCGGTGCTGATCCACTCAAGGAGTTAGACAGAAGTGGAAAGACAAAGCTAGCAATTCCTCCACACATGCCATACCCGATAGATCCAACGGCCTGAATCGCCTGACCAGGCCAGAATGCCGACACGAATCCGATAGGGATGGTCAGGCTACCGAATGTCCCCACCACGATCCCAATCCCGGTGAAGAGTGCTAGCATGACGATATGCACGATGCCGGGTTTACGAACTTCCCCCTCTTCCAGTTTTCAAACAGAGTTCGTTTCATCCCCTCTTACTGCGGCAGCCATACTTATTCCTCCATGTATATAAAGGGCATTTTGGTGGCAATCAACTGTACTCTTCAGAAGGGGTTTCGGCAATCTCTCACCTCCTTTCCGCCAGTGCCTGGATGATTCCACTATAACCCTGGCAGGCCCGGATCAGTTGATCCTCCTCCAGATATTCATCCACAGTGTGAGCCAGGCTTTCCACTGAAGGCCCAAACCCGATAGTCGGTACGCCGGCCTCCCCCGCACTATAGGCGGCGTTGGTGCAGAACTGATAGGTGGTAGGTTGAGGGGCTAGGCTGGCCCGGTGCAGGCCATGCAGCGCCTTTTGTACCAACTCATGATGCTCCTCGAGGGTCCAGGCCGAGAACCACTTAGGATGCTCCCATTGCCAGCCGGTATACGTGGTGCACTGTGCCACAGCCAGCGTAATCTCCGTATCCGCCACTCCGGCACGCTTGCAGGCCCCTTGTAACTCTGTCATAAGATTGTCCAGCGTATCGGCCGGCTCTAGCCGACGCTCATAGGTCACACAGCATCCGCTGGGTACCACCGACTGCGCCGGATACGGCTCAGAGAGAATATCAGTCAGACACATCACGCCACGACCCATCACCGGATCCTGGGGCAGCGGGAGGGCGGTGGTGAAAGCCTGAAATTTCTGGTTTTGAAGATTTCTCTCAAAAATGTGTTGACAGGGGGAGGAAGAACTTTGGTAAAGGGAAAATATTTAAATTTATAGAGCAGAAAGTGTCACGGTAATATGTCAAGCCCAAAAGAGGAGAGGTACGATGGAAGCAACACAAACTTCCCTGAAGAGCTGGGTAGTGACCCGGCGTCAATTCCTCACCACCACTGCTCTGGGACTCGCCTGGTTCACTACCGGAAACACACCCGCTATTCATGCCCAGGAGCGCATGATTACTATGCTGGCTTGGTCTAATTTTGCCCCGCACTCCGATGTGGTGCTCGATCAACTTGCCAAACGCTTCACGCAAGAAACCACAATCCAGGTGCGTATCGATCATATGCACCATCGCCAGTTGATTGCCAAGTGGGCCTCTGAGGTAGAGAGTCAAGCTGGCCATGATATCGGTGTACTGCGCATGCATTTCCCCTGGCTCTATGCTGACCACCTCCTGGATGTGAGTGATATCGCTGATGCGCTGGAGAAAAAGCATGGGGAGTGGTACGATTTTGCGAAACAGGTCGCCCTCATAAGAGGAGTATGGCGAGCAGTACCTTTCTACTATGCCTCTTTTCCCGGTATATACCGGGAAGACCTCTTCAAGCAAGTGGAAGAACCGGTGCCAGATACCTATGACGATCTACTCCGCGCCGGACGAAAGCTCAAAAAACTCGATCACCCTATGGGCTTTGCGATGAGCCAGGCGGCATATGATGGTATTTCTACCCTCTCTTCCATCCTCTGGAGTTTTGGAGCGAAACCGGTCGCTGAGGACGGAAAGACGGTCACCATCAATTCTCCGGAAACCGAGGAAGCCTTGGAGTGGGTAAAGATGTTCTATAACGAGGCCATGACCGAAGAGGTACTCTCCTGGGATGATGGGAGTAATAATCGGTTTATCGCCTCAGGCAAGGGATCCTGGGTTCATAACCCTATCAGTGCCTATGTCGTTCCCAAACGGAAGAATATGCCCATTGTCGAAAAACTCAATTTTCACACCATGCTGGCTGGTCCACGAGGCGACCAACATACAGTCACCATTCCACGGAGCCTGGGTATTTGGAAATGGACCAAAGAACCAGAAGCGGCCAGAGAGTTTGTACAGTTCCTCTTCCGAGATGAGGTGTATGCTGAGTATATCATGGCCGGTGATAATTTCAATCACCCCATCTTCCGCGATATGGAGGACTTTGAGGTCTGGAATATCGATCCCAAATATAAAGTCCTCAAGGACTTGGGGAAGATCTCCCATATCTATGGGTGGCCTGCACCGCCTGATGAGAAAACCCAGTTGGTCACAAACAAGTTCATTCTTCCCATTATGGCAGCCAAAGTGGTGACTGGCACGTCGATTAAAGAGGCTATCACCTGGGCAGAAAGTGAGATGAGTAAGATTTATGCCGGATCGCTTTGAGCGATGAGAGGATCAAGGGCGGATAGAAAGGAGGGAACAGGAGCCCTTATTCCACCGGTTGGCGGGCAAGTGAAGAGAAAGCCATGGCCATCAGGGAAGTACAAAAGGGAGAGCAGGGAGAGCATTTCCAGAGGGGAGGCTCAACCCTAAGCAAGATACACGAGTTCTTTCAACGAGAGTCGGTGATGGGGTTTACCTTCATTGCCCCAGCCTTTCTGCTCCTGCTTGTACTGGTTGCCTACCCCTTTTGCATGGCTCTGTACCTGAGTTTAACCGATGCCTTTGTGGGAAAACCAGGGAGTTTTGTAGGACTGGCCAATTTTCTCAACCTGCTCCAAGACAGCACCTTCCAACAGACCCTGCAAAATTCCTTTGTCTTTACTGGTATATCGGTGTTCCTAAAGACGGTGCTTGGGTTGATACTCGCCCTCACTCTCAACCAGGAGCTGAAATTTAAAAGATTTTTTCGCGGAGCGATCCTCCTTCCTTGGGTGATCCCCACAGCGCTTAGTGTGCTGGGATGGTGGTGGATGTTCGATTCCCTGTATAGTGTCATCAACTGGACATTGATCCACCTGGGGTTCATCGCCCCGCCAGGCCCCAACTGGTTAGGAAGGACATATCTGGCTATGGCGGCGGTGATTACCGTCAACACCTGGCGGGGCCTTCCCTTCTTTGCTATCTCCATACTCGCCGGACTAGTGGCGATCCCGAAGGAGCTGTACGAGGCAGCGGAGACCGATGGAGCAGGACGGCTTAGCAAGTTCTGGTATATCACTCTTCCTCTCCTCAAACCGGTACTGGCCATAGTGATTCTCTTCTCCACTATCTTCACTTTTAGCAATTTTGATATTGTCTACATCCTGACTGGCGGTGGTCCGATGAACAGCACCCATCTCTTTGCCACGCTCACACGACAGATTGGTTTAGAATCAGGACTCCTCGGTTTAGGAGCGGCTATCTCTCTCTTTTTGTTCCCCGTGTTAGTGGTCGTGGCCTACCTCCAACTGAGACTGGCGCGGAGAGAGACCCTTTGATGGAGAGAGGAGAGTAGATATGCGGGAAAACGGGCGCATGAAGACAACCTGGAGAACCATAAGTGGTGAAGTGACCAAATATCTCCCTCTCCTTCCCTTTCTCTTCTTTGCGCTTTTTCCCTTCTATTTTATGCTGGTGACCTCGTTGAAGTCGGATATGGAGCTCTACGATCTCGAGGCCATTCCCTTTCTTATTCGGCAGGGGATCGATTTCAGCCACTACACCTATCTCTTCACCAGTACCCCTTTTCTAACCTGGATGAAGAATAGTATCCTTGTTTCCGTGCTGAGTACCGCCATTTCAGTAAGTATAGGGATCATTGCGGCTTACAGTTTGGCTCGACTCCGTTTTTCTGCTGCCAATAGTTTTGGTACAGGAATCTTTATCACCTACTTGGTTCCCACTTCTCTCCTCTTCCTTCCCCTGTTCCGGCTGATCCATAGCTTTGGGTTCTCTGATTCCAAGTGGGCCTTGGTGCTTACTTATCCCACCTTCCTCGTCCCTTTCTCTACTTGGTTGTTGATGGGATACTTCCGTACCGTGCCTAAGGAGGTGGAGGAGTGTGCCATAGTAGACGGCCGCACTCGGCTGCAAGCCCTTCTCCGGGTGGTATTACCCATGGCTATTCCCGGCATCATTTGTGCTAGTCTCTTCTCCTTTACCTTGTCCTGGAATGAATTTATCTATGCCCTAACCTTCACGTCCTCTACTGAACAGGTCACCGCTACGGTAGGGATCACCTCCGAATTGATTCGCGGTGATATCTACTATTGGGGCTCGCTGATGGCGGGAGCGATGCTTGGATCGATTCCCATCATCATAGTCTATGTCTTCTTCCTCGACTATTACGTTTCCGGTTTAACCGCTGGGGCAATTAAATAAGCTTAATCACGTCCTAATCAGCCTCCCCCCTTCACAGGACGCTAAGGAATAACGGTGGAATTGGCCAGCCTGGTCCCATCCTGGGAAGTGTGTGCACGGTCATAGTGCTCACGGTGGGGTGCTTTCTCCCGCTACGTTCCATCGTCTGGCCGATCGTGTGGCACATCGGGTTATGATGGCAGCATACACAGAGTGGGAGTGGTGTGTCCAGCGCGGTGCAGTGCCGCTCCAGAGAGATCACGTGGTCCCCACCCTGTCTGTGGAAGTCGATAGGGTCTGGAGGCATCTGCAACAAGAGGCAGACCGGTGGTATGAAGTCAAGAGCGATATCCCGTATGAAGGATGGCACCGCTGACCCCCAGCAAGCGGAGCGCTCTACTGGGATCAGCACATAAAACATTACACGGAAAGCTCAGTCACAAAGAAGCACCTCTTGGTTGCCATAAAAATAGAAGAGAACGATGCTTTACCCCTTTTTTTACTGATACGGTCAAAAAGGGAGAGAAAGTATGGGGAAAATAAGCGTCTGGTATGACAAAGAAGGTGATTTCCTGGAGGTTACCTTTCAGGAGTGTAGAGGATATATGTAGGACCTGGGCGATGATATTTTTGCGCGAGTGGATGAGCAGGGAAACACGATTGGGTTTGCTATTTTTAATTTTTCTAATTCGAAGATTACCCACCAGACCTCACCACGCTTCATCACTGACATCTCGGACCGTGGCTTCCGCCCATTCTAATGCCATCTCTTCGCGTAATTCATCCTGGGCCATCTGCTGGTAAGCGGCTTCAAGGTCTTGGTTTAGCACGTAAGGTCGGACCAAATCTTCAATAAAGCGACTGATGCGTCGTCGGCCCACAACCCTGTGTAGCCCTTCATACACTTTCTCATCGACGGTGATGGTTAATTTTTTTTTGCATAATGCTTGTCCTCCACAATTACACGTGTTCAGCACGTAGATTAATAGTTCTTGGACAATCAAGTGGGAGGGAAAAAGAGCCCGCCTCATCTGAGCCCTTTGTTTCGCTTCGGGATAACGAAAGGACTTCCCTCACGAAGTTTATCCTGAGCAGACCGCAAGCTTCAGGATGACCAGAGAGTGATACTCTCTGTAAGTTCAGTAAAAATAAAAAATACACCCCAGTTACAGCAGTCTTCCCCAACCCTGGCCCTTGGTGTCGTTTGTTAGATAGTCTATAATATAATACGAATAGAATTGGGCAGAGCTCGAAGGGGGAGAGTTTTTGGTATTCAGGGTGAACCTTTTCCCCTTTCCATCGTAGGAATGTAATGAATGCATGGCAGACCTCTGAGCTCGCCCATCTTGCTCCGACAGAGGCAATGCGGCAGGAACAGGATCGGCTCCTTGCTTTCGGGCGCATGGACTTTGGCCTTCCGCTAGCCCTTCCCCGTACTGACCCGGCAAGGCAACTCCAGTAGCTGCAGTCTAACACAAGGATAGGGTGGTAGTGAACATCGATGATTTGGAAAGTGGAAAAGGAATGAAAGTGAAAACACAGAAGCTATGGAACGGGAACTGGGAACAATCAACGAGAAAAATTTGGGGCATCTTCCTCGGTAGTGGAGTCCTCCTGAGCAACGCCGCTCCTGGTTTTGCTGCTGGCAGTGGAGGAGAGGGAAAAGGGGAAGATATCCTGCTGCTGGTGACCAGACTGGTTCTGCAGATAGGGGTCATTTTGATTGCGGCAAAGACAGGAGGGGAAATCTGTGAGGTCTACCTCAAACAGCCTGGAGTGCTCGGGGGATTAGTGGCTGGCATGCTGATCGGACCGTATGCTCTGGGGGGATATCTCTCTATACCCCCTCTCGGTCCCCTCTTTGCGCTCCCGTCACCACAGGGCGCGGTCACTGGCCTACCAGTCTCCAACGAACTCTACGCCTTTGCCCAGATTGCGGCCATTATCCTCCTCTTTATGGCTGGCCTGGAGACCGATCTGCGTCAATTCCTCCGCTATGGAGGATCAGCCTGTATTATTGCCCTGGGAGGAGTCATCACTCCTTTTGTGCTCGGGGACTGGGCGACGGTTCTCTTTGGAGGGGCCCCCTCTTTTACCCATCCCACGGCTCTGTTTATGGGCGCGATCATGACCGCCACCTCGGTCGGTATCACTGCCCGGGTGTTGAGTGATATCGGAAGACTGGATACCCCAGAAGGGGTCACCATCCTGGCCGCAGCAGTAGTCGATGATGTCTTGGGAATTTTAGTGCTGGCGATGGTGGTGAGTCTCTCTCGCGAGGGGATGGTTTCAGTAAGGACGCTGGAAATGATCGGGTTGAAAGCTTTTGGGTTCTGGATTGGCTTAACTGCAGCAGTCATTCTCCTCTCCCGGCATATTGAACGGTTTTTACTGGCCTTCACCTCAAAGGGGGCAACCCTGGCCATCGCCCTGGCTCTCTGTTTCCTGGCCTCAGCCACCGCAGAGCTCTTTGGGCTGGCCATGATCATCGGTGCCTACGCCGTAGGGTTAGGTTTGTCTGCGAGAGAGATTGCCCGTTACCTGGAGGAGGCACTCACGCCGATCTATGCGTTTGTGGTCCCGGTCTTTTTCACAGTCATGGGGATGCTGGTCAATATCCAGGCTATGCAAGGCGCCATCATTTTCGGGCTGGTACTCAGCTTCCTGGCGGTAATTTCCAAAATCCTTGGGTGCGGTCTATCTGCTCTGGCCGTGGGATTCAATCGGAGAGGCGGGTTCCGTATCGGCATTGGCATGTTACCACGCGGGGAGGTCGCCCTGATTGTCGCTGGGGTGGGGCTCTCTGCAGGCGTGATCACCAGTAGCGAATTTGGCGTCGCCATCATGATGACCGTGATCACCACCCTCCTCGCGCCCATCATTTTAGTACCAGCTTTCCAGAAAGGAGGAGCAGGGATACGGTAACCTTGGGGTGTGTCACGACTGGGGCTCACGCCAAGTTTACTATGTACCACTCTCCAGAAGAGAGCTACTCAATATGCTCTCAAGTAACCGTTAAACTCACTCCTCTTCGCCTGCGCTGAGAAGTGGCGAAGGCTCGCTGCGTTCCCTCCACTGTTATCTGAGTGGTAATTTTCCTATAGCAGAATCGTGCTGTGCTCTGGAAGAGCATTTATCTTTTTCCTTTGGGGAGCATGCTTTATGATAGCAGATTATAGCGTACGATGTGATATTGTATTGCATGCAGGAAATTTTTCTTGACAAGAGAAACAAAATACAGTATACATATGTTTAGTATAAAAAACTTATCCTGTCCAGGCCTTCAGCTATCGATGCCGGGCCTAAACCGGATAGCGATTAGCGCGGTTATAGAGAAGTCAGATGAGAGGAGAGGAGATGGGAGAACGCAAAACACTCACCCCTCGGCAACAGGAGATCCTGGCGTTTATTGAACACTATGCAAAACGCCATGGCGTACCACCGAGTATCCGCGATATCGCAGAGCAGTTTGGGATTTATCCACGAGCTGCCTACGATCATCTGCGGGCTCTGGAACGGAAAGGTATCATTATACGCACTCCCCACAAATCCCGGAGTGTCCAGGTCGCCAAAAATCGTCCACGCATTCCGGAGGCAAATGGAGTCCCGGTACCTATCGTAGGACGTATCGCTGCTGGGACACCGATTCTGGCTGTAGAGAATCTCACCGGTGAATTGATGATCGATACCGATCTGTTTAAAGGGCACGACTATTTTGCAGTACGGGTACAAGGAGATAGTATGATCGAGGATCACATTCTGGAAGGAGATTATGTGATCCTTCGTATTCAATCCACCGCAGACCCGGGAGATGTGGTAGCGGCTTTGATAGAAGAAGACGTAACGCTGAAACACTTTTACCCACGAGGAGAAGAGATTGAGCTGCGTCCTGCTAATCACCGCTTACAACCGCTCCGATATCCAGCCGAGACTGTCCGTATTCTCGGCAAGATGGTTGGATTGATTCGTAAAGCTTGAATCTGGCCTTATGGATTCCTTATAGAGTATCTACATCCCTCGCCTTGAAGGAGGTCACCATGCAACGAGCAGATATTATCAGACCTGGGGAAGACCTGCTGACTTTGCCCATCCAGACGAAGCCTCGAAAATATATGTTATCGATAGGGTTTAGCCGCTTCTGTAAAAAATGCAAGCAAGAGACACTCCAGCACTTTTATCTCGATTATCACTCCGGAACAGTGGCCTATTCGCGGTGTAGTCATTGCCATACCCAGGGAACAGAGAAAGCTCAGGTCGCAGGATGGGGATAAAACCTTCCTCTTCTTACCCGCCTGCATCAAACTCTGGGTTGTCTCGAACGGAGCGAGGTCAACTCGGTCTGCTTAAGAGTCGAAACCGCCCTCTCAGGAAAAATAAAGAGCTGCTCCTGAATCCTGAGAGGGTCAGGTGAAAGAATACAGGATATTAAGGTTGCCACTTCCCTTTCACCTTAACGGCTTCGGACCGGAAGTCAGCCACATAGCCCGTATAGGTATAACTCAACGGGTCCAACGGATCTCTAATCCGGCCTGTTTTGGCCAAAAAGTCTGTATAGGCCTGCATATCTTGCACATAACTCTCATCAAAGGTGGGGTCGAAGGTATAGTCATCCCACAAAGCCTCATTCTGCTCGATAGATTGCTGCATATACTCGGAGAGCACTCTGATCACTTCTGGTCGATGTGCCGGATTAGCAACATAGGCCTGAGCACGCAGCAGTACTTTCATCATGGCCCTGGCTGCATTTGGATACTGACGAATAAAGTTTTCTGAGGCTACAAAGAGCGAGCGGGTATGCGAAGTCTGCACTTTAGTCCCTTTATCATGAGCAAAATGACTGACCGTGCCGGTATGCAGGATCTTGGCCTGGGTTTTCTGGAGAGCCAGATAAGGCCAGGGGTTCCAGCATATGAAGGCCTGTATATCACCATTGACCAGAGAAGTCAGTTGTTCTGGCGGTGGCAGGTTCACGACCTGTAATCTGGTCGGATTAAGCTGGTAGTGGGTAGCCAGATTATCTAACACTGCGGAGGCCGTAGACCCCTGCAATAAACCGATACGAATATTGTACAGATCTGCTGGACGCTCGACCCCGGCGTCGGCACGGACGGTGAGTTTTTCGATATAGGCGAGGGCATTGGTACCGAGGATAACGATCGGGAGACCATTGTGACGCATACTAATTGGAGGCACATTGCCCGGTGTCCACAGGTGAATCTGACCAGCAGCCAGCGCCTCACCGGCTAACGCGCCTGCTGTAAAGGTTTTGGTCTCTATCTTTTCAAAACCGGCTTCTTGAAACCAGCCTTTCTTGATAGCCACCACATGCGGAGCAAAGACCGGATCTATCCCGAAACCCAGGATCAGTGTGGTAATCTCTGGTTTGCCAGTCTGTGCGGCACAGGATGAAGCAGGCATGAGGATCAGGTAGCCGGTCAGCAGAAACAGGGCCAAGGGGTACAAAAAACGACGAGAAATATCTATAGCGAGCATCTCTCTTCCTCCTCTATAAGGTTCAATAGTTTACTTGATGCGTGATTGTTCACGACATGGGGACAGGGCATTTTTCTCACAGCACACGCCTCACGGCTGATGTCTCAAATATCACCTCTCACGCCTCACGCTCCGGAAATGCCACCTCAGGTGCCGCTTGAAGAGCAATTCCTGGATGAGAAAGTCCGTCAGAAGGTTCACAAGGCCGATCAGGATAATCCCATAGATGATAACCCCGATTTGTCCCAGTTCCCGGGCATGCATAATCATAAAACCCATCCCTCGATCTGCGGCAATCAGTTCTGCGGCAACCAGGGCCCCAAAGCTGAGACTCCAGCCTATCCGGATACCTGTGGCGATGTCCGGAAAAGAGGCTGGGAAGACTACTCGTAACAACAAACGCCAGCCACGGAGCCCAAGGGTCTGGGCTGCTCGCAGCAGATCTGGGTCGATACTCATCAAACCTTTGTAGGTATTGGTTACCACCGGAAAGAAGGCTCCGAGAAAGATAACGAACACTTTGGAAGACTCACCAAGCCCAAACCAGACAATGGCCAGTGGAATCCAGGCCAGAGGAGGAATAGGTCGGAGGAGTTCAACAGGTGCTCGTACAGCACTTCCCAACCAGCGATACCAGCCGGATGCAGCACCGATGGCTATCCCAAGAACCGCTCCCAGGGAAAAGCCCCAAACAATTCGGATCAGGCTGGTCCTGACATGCAGCAGCACCTGGGAAACGGGAATCTGTTGCAGAGCTGCCTGGGCTACTGCAATTGGTCCAGGGAAAATGGTTGGAGGAATAACCTCCAGCAGGGCAATGATCTGCCAGACTATAAGCACCATGAATACGCCGGACCAGGATACCCATAGATCACGACCAGACAGACGCGAGGTCATCGCTCCACCTCCTCGAGACCTGAAGCCCAGGGGAGAAGAAAATGCTCCAGCCAGTCTAAAATCCTGGAGAGGAGAAATCCAAACAAAGCAATAAAGACCATACCCACCATAGCCGCATCGCTCCGGTAAAATGTCCGCGCTTCCATGATCAGTGCTCCCAGCCCTTCGATAGTGCCGATCATTTCCACCCCGACGATAACCATGAAACTCACCCCCAAAGCGACCTTCATACCCGCAAAAATACGCGGCATCGTCCCCGGGAGCACCACGCGTAAAAAGAGCTGTCTGCGATTCGCCTCCAGCATCTTCCCAGCACGGATCAGATCAGGGTCCACCTGTTTGACCCCTTCCATGACGTTGGTGAGGATAATCCAAAAACAGGCATAGGCAATGAGCAGAATCCGGGATAATTCCCCAACCCCAAACCAGGCGACGGCGAGAGGCAGTAGGCTAATAGTGGCTATAGACCGAGCAAAGGTAACCACCGGCCTGGCTGCCTGATCCAGCAAGTGGCTACCCCCCACGATCAACCCGAGGGGAATGGCCAGAACAGTGGCGAGCAGGTAGCCCTGGAGAATCCGCCAGACTGTCGCCTGAATATGTTGCCATACGGTAATACCCACAGGAAAACCAATCCAGAGGAGGTCCCAGAGGGTACCGGCCAGCCGGGAAGGTCGGGGAAAATGGTAAGGATTCAGATAGCCGGTCCGAGAGGCGAGTTCCCAGAGTATAAGCAACACCGCTACAAAGAGCACCCCAACTGCGTGCTCCATCCTGTGACGGAGGGACTTCATCGGAGAGAGTCTAGAAAATGGCATCGTGAATATCTTCATAGTATTGCATAAATACTGGTGATGAGCGTTGTCGTGGACGGGAGAGTTCAATCGGAAATTCCTTTCGCACTCGCCCCGGATGTGGGCTCAGGATGATCACCCGGTCTGAGAGGTAAATAGCCTCGATGATACTATGGGTAACAAAGATTACTGTCTTCTTGCGAGCCTCCCAGATGCGGAGGAGTTCACCCTGCATCTCGGCTCGGGTCAGTTCATCCAGGGCCCCAAAGGGCTCATCCATGAGCAGAATGTCTGGATCCATGGCCAGGGCACGGGCAATTGCCACTCGTTGTTGCATACCACCAGAGAGTTCTCGAGGATATTTATGCTCAAATCCCTGTAAGCGGACTAATTCAATCAGCTCCTGCGCCAGCGCACGCCGTTCCGTTTTCGGCATTCCGCGATTACGTGGACCAAACTCGATATTTTCTCTGGCCGTCAGCCAGGGGAAAAGGGCGGAATGCTGAAAAACCATACCCCGGTCTGGTCCGGGCCCATCTACCGCCCGCCCATTGATCAAAATCTCTCCAGCCGTAGGACGAAGAAGCCCAGCGATGAGGTTCAGGAGCGTGGTTTTTCCACAGCCACTGCGACCGACAATGGATACAAACTCATTCTGCTCGATCGTCAGGCTGACATTCGAGAGCGCCAAGTTATGCTCTGACTGCTCACCAGGGAACTGCTTACTGACCTGGTTGATAACAATTTTGGGAGTAGGGATAGCTGCGCTCATATGAGGTGTACCCCCGTTCTACCTTCTGATGAGAGCAATAATGCCTAAACCTTTCACCCTGTCTCTACTCTCCTCTTTCCTCTTTTTTAGAGCAGGCGTCAACTATATCCTTGCTATAGGCAAAAGTCAAGAGGATCATCCACCTCTCTTCTGCCTCCTTTTTAGGCACAAGGCTATTTCAGAGCCAGCCCTTCTCACGAAGATTTTAATTTCTTTCTCCCACAACAAATTGTTTTTATTCCTCTTCAAAACTTTTTATTTTCTTGCCATATCGACGGGTATGTTTTCTGCATATGCTTTTACCAAGTCATGGGAGATCTCTGGGAGGGCACAATTATCCCTGAGAACGTCAGCGGCCCGGTCGCTGAGGAAGTATAATCGGAGGGCTCGGCTACTGGTAAAGCAGAGTTTCTCAAGAAGGTTCTCTGAGAATACCCTCTGCTTTGTGATTATCACAGAGTGAGCTATTTGTGTTTGCTGCAAACATTTTCCCTGTCCATTCCCAAGGGAGAAGGAAGACAAAGGAGAAACAAAACATGACTTTTGAAACCTGGCTTCTTTTTGTAATAACCGAATTTCTTCTCTGTATCACCCCCGGCCCGGCTGTACTCCTGGTCGTCTCTCATGGCATGGGATTTGGAGCGCGAGCCAGTCGCTGGAGCATGCTCGGTATCCTTACGGCCAACAGTTGCTATTTCGGTCTCTCTGCCATGGGACTGGGCGCCATTTTGTTAGCCTCCGCCACTTTATTCCAGGTGATCAAATGGGTTGGGGCAGGTTATCTCCTCTTCATAGGGTTGAAAATGCTTCTGGAGTCAAGCACGAGAGGCTTTACTACCGCAGCACCTATAAGGAGGCGAAGCCCCCTCAGTCTCTTTACTCAAGGATATGCATTACAGGCTGGCAACCCCAAAGCCATCCTCTTTTTCGCGGCATTACTTCCTCAATTCATTGTACCAGGAGCCGAGATGCTCTGGCAATTTGGCCTGTTAGGAGCCAGCTCGGTCATTATTGAAGCAGTGGTCCTGGTGATCTATGGAATGCTGGCTGAACAGGGGAGTAAGCTCCTGGCCAGCAGAAATGTTTCCCGCATACAGAACCGCGTGAGCGGAGGTTTTCTCATTGCCGCTGCTCTGGGACTAGCCATCACTCGTCGGCCCTGATACAAACCCTATTGTTTTGGTTTCACCGTCACTAACCCTTCGGCCACAGGCCCCTGCGAAACTCCATTGATACGCACTTCAACTGTCATGAGCCGACGGATTCCGTCACCGGTTTTGGGAGCAGAAGCAAAAAGTTTCAGTTCCCCCTGAGCCTCTGGTGTGAGATCGAGCGTTTCAAACTCCTCCGAAACTGTCCATCCGAAGGGAGGAAGCAGACGCGCTTCAAACCGGGCCGGTTTTCCCAGATTATTCCGTACCAACAGCCTGTATTCCACAGTTTGTCCAGCTTCTACCGTATGCAGATAGGGGAGAAGGCGTACCCAAAACAGATCGATAAAGTGATTCGCTGGTTCATCCACGAGCTGACGAAATACCTGCTCCTTGCGTTCGATAAAATTGCAATAGATATCTATTTCCCGTTTGGTAAAATAGAGCACCTCCCGATGTCCAGGACAGACCAGTTCCGGGCTGATCTGTCGCATGACCTCCGCACACCGTCGATGCATTTCCAGACGAAAACTATTGCGAAACACCGTCGTTTCATACGGCTCGATCCACACCTGATTCCCGTTCAGCATGACTTCATGCTGGAAAATGTTATCACCGGTAAAAGCCACCTTTCGTCCATCAATTACTCCACTGATTACCGAATGGTATTCAGTTTGTCCAGGCGCATGAAAGATGTCAAAGCTATATTCTTCCCACGTAAAGCGCTCCCCATCTTCCAGCATACGCTCCACCTGGATTGGTTTCGGAAAGAGACAAGGAGTACTGGCCCAGGCTGCCGGGTGCATTAACGGCTCAGCGACCTGGCGCAGCGCCCAGCATCGTGTACCGTAATGTCGCTGTAAATGAGGAATACCTACGGTGTGATCATCATGGATATGGGTGGGGATGACCAGATCAAAGGATCGAACTCCATAATCCTCTCGTAATTCATCGAGATGATGTTCGATAAAGCGCATACTCTCCAGTCCCCCATGATCTGCCGACGTGTGCATATGGACCCCAAAAGCATGGCCGTAGTCAATAAACAGAGCCTTTCCTGATGATGAGAGAATCACATAAAAATTCGAGCAGGTCCAAATTCCACCCCACAAGAGGTGTGGTGAGAGGGGAACCATTTTGGGATGAGGAAGAAAAGCGGTTTCGGGAATACTATCACGACCAGCAACGCGTAAACCTCGTCCTAACCGAACAAAATCCATTAACCGGCGTTCTAAACGCCCTATATCTCCATCGACATCCTCAATCACCGGACCATGTGAAGGGAGGCAGAGGTGCGGGGCTTTTTTCTGTAAAGCCTGAATAGATTGGAGGGTAAAAAGGATGCCTTCGGTCGAACCGTACATATATTCCATAGCATGAAGCTGGTAGAGCTTGCCTCCAGCATAAAGCAAATCACCGGTGAAGGCAATGCGGCGGCCATCGATTTCGGCCAGCAGGGCACTACTCCCTAAAGTGTGGCCTTTGGCCGGTAACACATAAAATCGATAGCCTCTCCACTCAAAATATTCATAATCCTCCAGTATAGCAGAGACTGGAATATTGTGACCAATAGCAAAAAAGGTATTCCGGTCATCATAATTGTCATAGGTACGGCGGGTCTGCCAAAAGAGTTCCGCTTGCTCAAAGAGATACCGTTCGTATTCCGGTACCGCAACTGAGGCCCCAGCTTCGATCAGTCGGGGTGTTCCCCAGCATTGATCCCGATGATGGTGAGTCTGCAGCACCCACTCGACTTGTTCCACACCGACTGTAGACAGATGGTCTAAAATGACTCCTGAACCAGCATCGATCAAAAGTCCCTTGTTCCCTTCCACCACCAGGTAGACATTACAGGTATCCGTGAACTGATATAGATGCTCGGAGAGTTTGAAAAGAGGTGAGGTCATGGCTTCTCCTTGTAATAAATGAAGTCTTCTTGAGCGCACAGTCAGCTCTCAACTCTAAGCGAGTCAGAGGGATAAACCTTTACCGAACCTCCAGGGGAAAGCGAAGGTTCAGGATACCTTTAGAAAACCGAGTGCTGACTGCTCAGGTCATATATCATGCATACGGATTGCCAGCGACTGCATAGGCTTGATCGATGAGTTGCACTGCTCGATAGCAGTCCTGCACACTTGCCGGAGGTGCTTCACCCCGTTGCCATCGTTCCAGGATATCACGAACGATCATATAGTAATAATTTTCTGTAGTATCTATAGGAATAGTCTCCTCACCGCGAGCCGTATTGATACGCATCACTCCATCCTTTACAGTCAGAAGAGCATCGCGACCGGAGAGTTTCCATTCCCCATCGGTTCCGTCTCGAGGAAAGGTATTTCCCACTTCCAGCGTACCCAAAACACCACTCGTAGACTGGAGCAGAACAGAGGCGTAGTCTTCGACCGGTTGTCTCAAGGCACGCCAGCTCAGTTGAGCTCCAGTTACCCGCGCTTCCTCGCCGGTCAGGAGTAAAAATACATCAAGCCCATGAGCACCAAGATTCCGGAGGCATCCTCCGTTGGAGATAGCCGGATCAAGCATCCAGGGGGAATCCCATGCAGGATAGCGTGCCGAAGTGGGGCGATTCATACGCATATAAAAATGGGAGAGGGGGCCAAAACTTCCCTCTTTGAGCATCTTTTGTGCTTGTTGAACAAATGGGGTGTACCGCTGACTCAGCGGGACAGCCACATAGGCCTTTTTCTCTTTCACCTTTTCGGCAATACCCCGCACCTGTTCCGCATTAAATCCCATCGGTTTTTCCATAAAGAAGGGAACATTGTGATCCAGGAGATAGTGGGCGATTTCGGCCATAGTATTATGCCGTCCCAGGGCCACCACAAAATCCGGTTTGATCTCGGCAAGCATCTGCTTATAGTCGGTGAAAGTAGGAGGATTGCCAACCTCGGCCGCCCGTTTGGCTACGATTTCCGGTTGTGAATCCTGAAGAGCAACAATCTGGACATCCGGCATCTGGGAGAGGAGACGAAGATAAGCCGCATCATAGAGAGAATGCCAGTGATTTACCTCGATAGCGGCAACACGAACAGGCATACACAAAACTCCTTTCTCTGTCATAGGACAACATAACTTTATCCTCTCTGTCATTCTGAGCAACCGCCGGGAGCAAAGAATCTCCTTTTGGGATGGCAATTTGTAGTCGACCTCCTTCCCCCTGAGGAAAAGTCTCAAAATGACAGCATCATAGAGCAGTAACCATTTATTACCTTTCTACCTTTTATATTCGTTATCCTGAAGGAGAGTCAAGAGGAATTTTCCCTATAGCAGGTCCCTTATTCAGGGCAGTTTTCGCTTGTGTATTTATCAACCGACGTGTATAATAAATTTTTAACAGATGAGGATGCTCTCTTTCGATTCCTGTTCTCATCCAGATTCTAACGTAACCCCTTATGAGCAATGTCTCTCGCTGTATCTCTGACGCCTCTGGCTGCTGAGATTCTCACCATTTCTCATCACTATGCTTGTCATTCCTCATCCCTGTAGAAAAATACGAGATAAGTAAGGAGATGTCATTCGACCTTTTATATCCACTATTGAGGTATAAACACAATGCCGCGAGTGACCTTTGGGACTTTTTCCCTTGAAGTACCATCTACCTGGACACTTTCGTCTATCATCCTTTCTGGGCCGGTCGAAGATGATCCACTGACCAGAGGTATGCTTACCACCAAGGCAGTGAGACCGTTTCAGCGAAACCTCATCACGACGTTAGAACGTGTCGGTCCTGAGGAAACAGTCGAGTCCTATTTGCAGCGTCAGATTGAAGGACTCAGGGAAGCTGGTGTAAGTCGATCAGAGGTTAAAGAGCCAGAAAAAATCACACTTGGAGATGGGCAGGAAGGGATAATTAGTGAACAGGTCATTTTAGGTGCAGGCGGAGAGCGGGTCCGTCAAATGCAGCTTATGAGTATTAAAGAGGGCATCGCTTACACTGTCATTGCGTCACACCTCGATGGGGCACCGTTCGAGGCAGTGCGTGATGAATTCCGGAAGATGCTTCTGAGTTTTTCCTGGCCTGGATAGATCCATGGGAGAAAGGAGGGATCATGCAAAATATGCTCAATGATACTCGAGTAATGCTCCAGCGGTCTCGCAGGGTGGCCGACAATGCCGATTTTCTGAGTGTGGCCTTGCTGAGTGGTAATCAAACTCAGATTGATGAGGCGGTAGATGACTTGTTAGCCGCTTATGATAGCTATACTGGGCAAGCAAAGACTTACAGTAGCCGCTTTGGATTTGATGAAGTAGCCAAGGTAACCGACCCGATCAAACGAGATCAAAGCGCGGCCAATGCCTTGGCGGGGGTACTCATCGACTTAGAAGTGGCTGCTGTGCTGGGACGAGCTGCTCAAGCAATCGGTGAGATTGAGGGGCAAGGCAGCGTAACGGACCTAGATGAAGCAGTGGTTAGCCTTACTCAGACCATCAAAGCTATCGAAGGACCAGCCGATACTATGCCTGGAACGACTCGCTTTGCTTTCGATGAGGTGATAGCCAGTCAAACACCGAAGGTGATCTCCAGCCCCAATGTGTCCACAGCCAAGGCGACATATGCGAGACAAGTCAAAACTTTTTATGATACTCTGCTGATAGAAACCACGTCCCTGCTGATGGAGGCGTTCAAGGGGGTATCTAACCTTGATGCTGACAAGATTCATCAGGGGTTACAAACGATTGCTGGTCCATCAGAAACTCTATCCGGCGGGAGACTGGTAACACGGGTGTTGGAAGCAACGAAGCGTGCGATTGGTACTCTGAAGAGCATACTAGGCTCAGAGCCTTTCAACGAGATTGAGAAACGCCTTACCAAGATACTTGATGAAATCCAGCAGGGTGGCAATGTGCTCCAATTATTTCTCAAATATACCTATGGTTATGATGAAGGGCAGGGAAAGATTGCCGAGTGGTCGAAGACCAGTCAGGCTGATCACGGCGCGATTGATAAGGGCACTCAGGCTCTTCAGGAGTTGCAACAGCAGATGGTACAAGCTTTCGCTTTAGGGAAACGTATTATTACCACACTGCACAGTCTGAAATGGCCCCTGGAGTGGATTCTGAAAAGATTTGGTGGCACATTACCACTCGACCTCCTCATGAGTGGTGCATTTCTTTTAGTGATGAATAGTGCTCTCCTGCGAGGTATGGATTATGCGGATACTACCCACATTATCAAATGGGTAGACGGGGTAATGATCATATCTAAACGCACATTCGAATCAAAGTAAGGAGAGCGAATGGCTAGCTTATGGACCCCTCATCTGTTGTGGCGTGAGCAACTCGATGAGTTAGAGCAAGACCTCAACCGTATCGAAGCGTTGCTTGACAATGACCTGATTAAACAAGAGTCCGGTCTTGGAGGTAAATTTGGGCAGTTGCTCGGCCCGCTCAAAAGGCAAGTGAAGGATCTGAGACAACCTAAAAAAGCTGGCCTCGATCCTCCTCCGGCTGACCTACGGGTTGCCCTTGCAGTGCTGACTCAGGAATGCCGAGCGCTTTGTGCAGCCCAACTTGAATTGCTAGGTGGTATAGCGATTACTCGCAGGGGGTTCGACGATGGTTTTACCAAGCAAGCAAAGCAATGGCTAGTCGAGCTCCGTGATAATCTCTTGGGATTGGATCAGCGCTTATGGGTCATTGTAGGTCGAGGACCGCTGTTGGCACCTGACACAGGCACCGTGCGCCTGACCTTTCCGGACTGGGATCTGTGGCATTTGCCCTTGCTCGGACGAGCCCTGCGATTGCTTGCCACAGCTCCAGGTAGTAAATATCGTGAGGCATTAAATAGATTTGCCGATCCGCTCGTTGAGCAGGTACAGCATCTCTTGCGTGATCCTACCCAGCCGCCTCCGGATTTGGGATTACTATTGCCTGCCGTGGTAGAGATCTGGCATACTTATCAAGACACAGTGTCTGATACCGCAAGAAATGCCCTACATCAGAAACAACAAGACGCTCTGTATACCCTTGCTTCCCAACAGCGGGACTTTATTCATTATCTTTTTGCCGATATGTTGGCTACAGCACTCGTGGGACCCGTCTATGCCTTGGCCGTGTTCATCCTGGAGCTCGATTACTGTAACCCTACTCAACTCGATCTTTTCGATCCAGATCAGATCGAGGGACGAGAGATCGCTCCTCGTATTCTCCCTGCACCCGTTCACCGCGCTGCAGCCATCCTGGCGACCTTACAGGCTATGAATAGGGAAGAGGAACGTCCTCCCAGTCAGTGTCCCTATACGCAGATCATAAAACGTCTAAAAGAGTTATGGTGCATAGCTATTCAATCAGCGGGGCGATCAGATCCATTCGATAGGATTAGCCAGAATTATAAGACATGGTACCAGGCTATGTATCAGGATGTGATTCAGCCGTTAGCCTATCGAGGGTTAGAGAAAACTGAAGAGACATGGCAGCAAGCGTTAATGTGGCACAAAGCCTTGCGGCATGGACAAAAACCAACCACAATCCCTCTCGAAATAACTGCATTGGTGAGCGCCATCTGGTTGCATCGACTTGATTATCCAGAGCAGGCTGATAACACGCTGGCCATGGCTCACTTACTGTTGAAGGGTAAGGACTCTATGGTGCCGCTCGAAGGAGCAGGCCTGTCACCAGCCCAAGTGATTGTGCAAGCGCGTTTAGAGCGATTGGCATGGCGTTGGAAACGAGTAGCAGGTATCTTGAAGAGCGAGGAACTCCCTCAAGAGGATCGGGCAGCAGTAGCTGGCCGCTTTTATCGATTGTTGAGTGAACAAGTATATAAGCTGGAGCAATGCCAGCTCTTTATGCAGGGAGAGAACTTGCGTCCGAGTATCTGGGGCAAAGTGAACGAGCTCATTGATAGCGCACGTCCCTTGCAGCGTGAGGCATTGGAGTTTCTCGGTGGTTGGCTGGTCCGCCAGCAAGAACTCGATCGCGAACCAGAAAGCCTGACGAACTTACCTCACGCCGGGATCAGTATCTGTGATCTGGCAGATACCATGTTAGGCGACTATGCTCAGCGTACCGGTGTAAACTGGGCTGCACGTACCGTGCTCGGTATAGACCCGTTCCTGGAGATACGCACAGACATAATCCGTGTGCGGTTCCCTGACTGGTCTCTCTGGAATCTACCGCTCATGGCGCACGAGTTTGGGCACTTGGTTGCTCGATCCACGCCAGCCTTTCGAGACTACCAGAGCGAACAAGCTGAGCAAGCTTTTGAGAGTTATCCTCGACCAGACCTGGAAGACTCAACTCGGTACATTCAAGCCCGACGTTCCCATCTGGATGAGTTCTTTGCTGATGTTTTCGCTACGTACACGCTCGGGCCAGCGTTTGTCTGTGATGTAATCTTCCTCCAGTTCAAACCGGTAGAGGCTTATGTATGGCGGGGTGGCCATCCTTCCTACCAGGAACGTGTCCAGGTGATCTTGCAGACGCTGCGCTATATGAACGAGAAGAGCCGAATTCGAGGGTGCTATACATGGCTGCTCGATCAGGTGGAGCAGGGCTGGGACGCGGCGGTTTCGGAGTGTCAGGTCACACCAGTCGATAAGACCGTGTATGACTTCCAGCTTGCCCAATCACTGCGCTGGGGGCGCAAGCTCTGTCGCCTTGTAGATACGTTCTATCATTTGGGAGCGTATTATACACCTGAACGCTGGTTCTGTGCGCAAAAGATCGCTGAGCGGCTGTTAAAGCTACCTGTACCTGCGCTACAGGAGATGATAGACATTGCGGAACGAGAGGAAATGGCGCTTGATGATATTTTGAATGCCTTGTGGTATGCGCGCGTGAGGAATCCAGAGCCGCCCATTGATCTCACTGCCGTAGCTCATAAGCTAGCGCGTCATTACTTAGGGGAATGATATATGTATGACCAGAAAACGGTGTTGAAGACGGCATACGAAGGACTCGAACAAGAACTTAGTCGCATTTCATATCTACTCAAGCCAATCAAAAACCATCCACTGGGAGAATATGCAGAACGTATTCAGAGTAAATTCGTCGAATCCAAATCAGCCGTTCAAAATGCCTTGCGGGAAATTAAACAAGCCCTCGATGGGAAGGGTAAGAGTCTTGAAGAGGGATGGTGTTCGTATATGAAACTCAAGACAGAGTTGATGCCCAGTCTTTCCAGCGAACTCTTAGCGGTTATCGGGGGAGTTTACCTGATTAAAGCCAATCTCGACCATGTGGGGGACTTCGAGGGAGACTTTAGCCAGGAAGATCGTAAGCCAACCATGTCGTTCTCCGAAATAGCCCAAATACTAGTCGAAGACTTAGCCAAACGTGGTGGGAAGGGGTGGGCACCCGTGCTCATCGTTGGCGAGGAACGCTTGGGATATAGCGTAGCTGAGATCATTCGTCTGCGTTTCCCTGCGTGTGATATCTGGCATTTGCCCTTTACTGCCCATGAGTATGGCTACTTGGTGGCCCAGACTAGGCCACCTGATTTGCTTGGAAATTTCCGCGCCTATGTGCGACATAACGTTGACCCAAAGCAACATCAGAACAATACCTCCCCCTCTGATCGATTCTGTTTCCTTGAAGAGATCCAACGTCTATGGGATCATTACTACAACAACCTGCGGGCTGAAGAACGGGAAAAATTTTCTCAAACACATAAACTAGAATTAAGTGCACTAGCCAAGGAACAAGAGACCCATCTCTGTCGGTTATTTGCAGATGCTTTCGCCACCTTTTTTGTCGGACCGGCTTATGTCTATGCCTTGCTTCACTTGCGCTTTGCCCCTGACGAGACATTGTACAAACCGTCAGTGGGAATGCCCGCTTTTGCCCATCGGTTTGTCTTTGCGTTAGAGACGCTGAAGTGGATGAATGATGAGCCGATCTTGATGCCGGATACCGATCGTCCTCCTTTTGCGGATGAGGTAAATGATACGACAGGTATCCCGGACTTATGGAGAGAGACGGCTAAATCGATAAACCGAGAAGATTACTACGGGCAGATTGCGAAAAATTATGAACCATGGTTAATCCAGACCAAGGAAATATTGAAAACTTCCTTCAGTGCCAGTTTTGATGATACACTTGTGCATTGGCGCATCGCCAAAGGTCTAAAAGACACACTCCTCAAAATCGAATGGAAGGTGAAAGAGTGGCCGCCCATGTGGGCAGTCTTGAATGCTGCTTGGTTAGCACGTTTAAGTCAACCAGCCCAGTGGAAGGCTATTCAAGCTAATACACATCGATTGCTTGGTACGCCCGATCCGACATTTATAGAAAGAAAGGGAAGCCCAACTGGCCCAATGTCGAGCGCCCCAAAAGAAGAGGAAAGATGGTCTGTCGAACAAGCAGTCGAAATTGTAAAGGAGGCTTTAGTCACCGATCCGGATAGCTTGTATAAATTTGAAGCAATGGTGCAGTCGGGTAGATACAGGAAGGATGATGCTATGCTGTCTAGCCTGTTTAACATAAACCGTGACGCGTACGATATATTTGTACAGTTGATCCAAAAGTTACCATCGCCTGGAATACTGTAGCCGGAGATACCTACGATGGCCATACTCAGTAACAGAGTATCTAAGCAGCATCAGCCCCCGCAGCACTTCCGATCACTATCCGAGATCTATAGCGAATTAGGACATACCCTCTTCCACTTAGGACGATATGCCGATGCAGCCCAGGCCTTCCGCGATGCTATCCGTGAAACACCTGATCAGGCAGAATTGCAACTCTATCTTGGACAAGCCCGTGAGGCTCAGAAACGATTTGATGATGCGCTCCACGCCTACTTGGAGGCTATACGCCTGGCACCCCAATACACCCCTGAAGTTCTGCCTAAAACTCATCACCTGCTAACACGTGAGCTGGCTAAATCATTGGGTGAGTGGTTGGAAAGTGCGTGGCGTCCGGCACTCGATACCCCTGACCTCGATCAAGAAACCCGAGCATCTGTCTATCTGTTCTTAGGGCGTGTCAACCTGTATCGTGATAACTTTCATCAGGCACTTTCCAATTTCCAAAAGGCTTTGACAAACAAACCAGATGAGGTATTTAGTCTGGAAGGGCTAGGTGAGGTCTTGTGGCGAGAGGGACAGGCTGATAAGGCAGTGGGGATTTTAAAACAGGCCATACACCTCGCTGATCAAAGCGCTTATCCTGATCGACGTGCCACCACTCGTTTCAGACTAGCCCGGGTTTTGATGGATCTGGGGCGTTATCGCGAGGCTAAGCCCATCATTGAGCAAGGGTTAGCATTGAGACAGGCCCAAACCGTCAAGTTCCAGATCTTACTCGGTCAGTGCTATTTAGCGCTCGGCCAACCAGATCAAGCACTCAGGGTGGCTGAAGCAGCTTCAGTGCAGGACCCCAACCAAGTCGAAGCGTATGTTGTGCGCGCGGCTGCGCTTTATGATATGAATCAATATGAAGCAGCAGCGAAAACAGCCGAAGCAGCACTAAAACTTGCTCCTACGCACCTGCTAGCGATCCGTATCCGAGCCCAGGCTCTGATAGACGGGCATCTGGATGAGGATATGGCTCAGGCGATCCGTTTGTTGCAAGTCTATGTTCGCCAGCAGCCTACAGATATAGTTCGGCAGCGCCTGCTGATTCGTGTGTTGCGTGAGATGGGACGTCCGGCAGAGGAGCTGATAGAGGTATTACAGGGAGCGATTGCCAACGCACCAGATGCTGAACAACCATCCCTGATGCTAGAGCTGGCTGAGACGTATCTCGAAGCGAAGAACCCAACCAATGTCCTCGAGATACTCGACAAGGTTGTGCGGAAAAATCCTGGTTCCCAATCGGCGTACTGGTGGCAGCTCTGTGGAGATGCCCGGCGTCAAGAGGGACAGCTCGAAGCGGCGCTGCAGAGCTATCAACACGGTTTAGTATTGGCTCCGACTGATCAACGCTTGCTCGAACGCTATGCCGAAATCTTAGAACACCTCAATGACTGGTTGCGTGCTGCCGAGGGTTGGCAAAGACTGGTGGAAGCAGTTCCTGATGATAGTAGGGTTCAGATGAATCTTGCACAAGCGCTCTATCGTATAGGGGATTTAACAAAAGCTCTGGATACTATGGAATCAGCTCTGCTCCTTGAGATCGATTATGAGCGTAAGGCGCAATGCTATCAACTCAAGGCTGAAATCCTTTCTGCCCTGGAGCGTTCCCGGGAGGAGGTTGCGGAAGCTTACTACGAAGCAGGCAGATACCAATATTGGCATAACGAGTTTCAAGCTGCCACAGCGCTGTTTGAGCGTGCTAACAGTCTGAACTCTCAGCATCTGCCCACCTACTGGTATTGGGCGGATGCCTTACACGTTGCCAGCTACATCCCCACAGCTCCCTATGTAGACAAGAACAAAATCAACGATAGTCTGGAGGTATGGAAGAATGGCTTCGAGCTGGGACGGCCAAGCACAGACTACCCGGACTTCTCCTGGGCTTATACCAGCCGAGCGTTAATCAATGAGCAATTGGCGCGTCTACACAATGACCACCGTCACACTTTGTGGTGGGAAGCCATTGTCTATCTCAATCGAGGGATCTTGCTACGCGAGGCAGAGGCCTATCGATGGGCATATCTAGGCCGTTTCTATCGCTTTCTGGAAAATGAAGTGGCAGCCCTCCAGGCCACCCGCAAAGCCCTGGAATATGATGCAGAAAATCTCGTTGCTCTGGAAGAACGGGCAGCCATCCTTGCTAATACTGGCAACTTTCCTGAGGCCATAGAAGTCATTGACAAGGGTCTGAGTCTAGAGTCGAATGCCTGGTTGAGTGGGGTCAAAGCTCTTGTACTTATTTACCAGGAGCAGTATGAAGCTGCGCTGGAACTGATCAAGTGTAGGATTGAATGGGGGGACGATCTCTGGAGTCACAATCTGCGGGCTATGTGCTACCGAATGCTGGATAGGGTATCGTCTGCACGCGAAGACTACACTTGGATCTGGGATCGCCGTACTGATCCAGCATTTGCAGAGAGTGACAACCAGTTTACATTTGGTTGGGCAGCTTATCATCTGGCCTTGCTATTGGGACAGCCGAGCCTACTCGATGAAGCAATAAGTATTTTTAGCCGCCTGAGCAAAGACCCTATGCAACGAGTAAGCGGTGATCTCGGAGTGTGTTATCTCACTCGCGGGAAACCAGGGGATGTGACAACAGGGGAAAAATGTCTCGAAGAAGCGATTAAACAGGCTATCAACCCACGGGAATTAGATGGATTGCTAAAACACACGCTCGTCTATCTAGAAAAGTATCTGAGCCAATGGCCTCATGGTGAGCAGGTGCGCGCAGTCCTTGAGCGAGTTACACCACGGATCAAAGCGCAGCGTGACAAACTTCTGGGAGCGCGGCCACATTCGGCCACAGATGAAATCGCACAGGCTGAACAGGAATTAAAGAAGGTGATAGAGGCATCCGAACGCGGAGAGGCAACCGATGAGTGGGCCTGGATTGGTGCACATGCTGGACTGGCCCGTTTATACATCGGATCAAAACGGTGGAGTGAAGCAGCACAGATATATCAGCAACTCCTGCAAGAGGAATTTGATCGCTTTCCGGAAGCTCACCTCGGTTTAGAGAAGACTATTGATGGATCGCAGACAGAAGGCGATCATCATTTGAAAGAAGGGAGGACCCAAGAAGCTCTAGAACAATTCAGGGAAGCCCTTCGGTTTGTGCTTGAGTCGTTTGCAGACGATAAAACAAGGTTAGCTGACCTGCACAGCCGCATAGGGTATGTCCATTTTAATCTGGGAGATCGGGACAATGCCCGACGCCACTTCCTTAAGGCTCTTGAGTTGTATAGCGAAGGAGGTTCTCCTGAACCAGGTAAAGATCTGGGATCAGCCTGTCGATCTTTGCTTCCAGATATTAACCGGTTTTGGGTTTTGGATGACGAATGGCGAGCCTGGGCAGCCGAGTCTGAAACAGAGAGGAGCTTGCAGAGTGATCTTATGGCGGCTCGAAAGTCTCTCACTCAGTACCTGGACGAGCTATATCAGCTTTCGGAGCAATCGGGAAAAAGCGCGGGCTATTTAACCGCAGTCACCCCTATTGCGATAGAAATCGGGCAAAGATTAATACCAGAGGGCCCTGATACCGATTGGACCTTGTTCACAACCTACCTGCCTGCAATGCGTGACCGTATCGAAAAAGAGCTGGGAGTCCGAGTGCCTGGGGTGCGAATTCGCGGTAACGAAGTTGATATGCCCCCAGAAAGTTACCTGATTATGCTCGATGAAGTCCCTGTAGTCATGGGAAATCTTCAAACAAACATGCGCTATTCCCCGGCCGCAGCAGAGACGCTCCAAAACTTGGGAATCCCTTATCAAGCCCTTATAGAGGCGTCCCATCCCTTGACTGGTAAACCTGGATGCTGGATAGAGCCGGACTACTGGGATCTGGTTACCACTCATGGCCTCATCCTCTGGGCCGAGCCACTGGTCTATATGGTCTATCACCTCGAGGCTATCTTGCGGCAGAATCTGGCGGACTTCCTGGGGATTCAAGAGGTGGAGAATCTGCTTGAGAGCTGGGCACAAACGGAGAGAGGATCCTCTCTCATCAAAGCTGCTTTACCCGATCAGACCACACGGATTCGCTTTGCTCGACTGTTACGTGCTCTGGTCAGGGAGAGAGTACCGATCACATCATGGGAAGAAATTCTTGCAGTCGTTCAGGAGATGAGGCTGATTAGTGATGATATCAGCGCGGTCATCCGTGCGGTTCGGCTTCGACTCAAGAGGTTACTTCCTGGTAATAGCCAGACTGCCCACCGGCTTACTCTTCCCTCAGCTATTGAAGACATAATAACCCGATGGGTTTGGCACGAGGGGGATAAAACCTTCTTTGCTCTCCCACCCGAGGAAACCCAGGAACTTTTATCCAGGCTTCGTGAGGTAATGGATACGACGGATAGGGATCTTGTGCTGGTTACCCATAGGGCTGAACTCAGGCCTTTTGTCCGGCGGCTGGTGGAACCGGAATTTCCTCATCTGATGGTGCTTGCTCAAGAAGAGGTCCTTGCACCAGACGGACTATCAGAGGCGGCTCCAGTAGAAGGTGAGAGTGAGAACAAAGGAGCCAATCTTCATGCGTGAGAATGCGGTGAGTCATGAGGTGCCTAAAATAAAACTTTCCCTTGAGGTTGCCTCTTCTTTGGAGGAGCTCTTCCGCAGAGAAAATCTCCTGGCCGAAACCCTTCGCCAGAAAATTGAGCATAGTATAGCGGAAGTGCTTGACACCCTTGGCATTCCTGGCGAACCAGTGGTCCAGATCGCTCCCTTGGCCGAAAATACAGTGTCAACTGGTCAGTTTATGCGTGTTCTGATACATGATCAATTGTGCCGTTATGCAGACGAACTCCTCCAACGGGTCTATAGTTACGTGCGTGGGGTTCCTCTTGACTCAGAAACAAAACCGGCTCAAATCCTGGCATGGCTACGCGAACTTTCCAATCACCAAACGGAAACCGCTGAGTCCAATCAAAAGAGCCTGATCGAATTTCTGAGTCTGACCTGCTTGGAGATCATCAAAAGACAACCGGCTGTCCTGTTCGGACCAGCACAGGTCAGGGCTTACCGGAGTTCCCTCCCTCTTCCAGCAGGGGAGAGGGACTCGCCATCAGGGCTATGGCCTCCAGACCAGAGCTGGCTACTCTTAATCCTGACCCATATACTCAACTTGCATATTTCGATTGCAGATAAACCAACAGTAGCAGAAGTGCTAAAGGAAGGACTAAGCAGAGGGCGATCTCGCGAAGATATTGTCGAAGATCTTATAGTCGCCTTACGATCGGAGGTCATTGAAATCCAGCTTCCACCAGCCTATCTCCGTCAGATAACTACTGGAGATACAGGAAAAGCCCATGACCAATTTGCCCTGATGCGAGACAGCCTGTTCTATGAGTTAGGTCTCCGTTACCCGAAATGCACCTTCGTGCCAAACGAAACCCTCAAACCGCACTGTTTTGCGTTTAAGATAAACCATCTAACTACACTCCCTTGGACAGGTTTGCAGCCAGACCAATGCCTGGTCAATGATACCCCTTCGAGAATCGAGAAGCTTCTCGGTATACAGGGTACGGCCGCCATTAATCCGACTAATGCAAATGTGTGCAGTCTTATCAGTTTGAGTGCTCGACCTGAGGCCGAAGCAGCCGGACTGACCACCTGGAATGCAATGAAATATCTGATTTTATGCTTCAGTACCACTTTAAGAGAGAATAGTGCCCTCTTTGTCCACCGGCAAGCTGTCCAGGATCAACTCGTACAACTGGAACAAGCCTTCCCAGCCCTGATAAAAGCTGCCCAATCTAAAGTCTCTCCTGACCAGATCACCCGCGTCCTGAGAGCTTTGATTGCCGAGGAAATATCTCTACGCAACCTGCGCGTAATCCTTGAATGGGTAGTTGATTATGATTACATCATCACTGATCCCTCTCAATACATCATCTTTGATGACCGATTACCTGCTCATCAGGAGCCAGATGAAGCCTGGCTTACCAATTCTGTCAATCTGACCTCCTTCGTGAGAAGCGGTATGAAACGGTATATCAGCCACAAATACACAAAGGGCCAAAGTACGTTGATTGTTTATCTGCTCGATCCGGACATGGAAAGGATCCTGGCAGAGTATTGGACTTTAGAGGCAGGTGAACAGGATAGCCTCTACCCGGAGGTGGAGACATGTGACAAAATTCTGGAAGCTATACGGGCTGAGATTGCTACTTTGCCTCCGACGAGCATTACTCCGGTACTCCTGACTACCATCGAGGTTCGTCCTGCACTGCGTCAAATCATTGCGCCCGAATTTCCTCGACTCTCTGTGCTTGCTTATCAGGAACTCTCACCTGACCTCAACATTCAACCACTGGGCAGAATTTCTCTGGTCACTTAACAAACCCTTACCGCAGAGCAGGGTGTTGTCAAGAAAATTTTTATGATGATTTTAGGTATATTTTATGGTATATAAGGAGAATATACTATACCTAGTAATATGTGGGGCATATCCAGAAGCGATCTTTGGGATTGTCCAGGGCGATTGGGAAACAAGGCAAGAGAAATCTCTTGGGATGAAACAACCAGAGTGGCTACAACTAAGGAACCCAGAGGAGGGGGACTATGAAACGCAGAGCAGCAGAACACAAAAAGATCCCCTCTTTACCGCTCACAGGCCATTCTGGTGAAATAGAAGCAGGACCTCATCCCCTCTCTTTATCCAGGCAAGAAAAACCATTTCGCTGGCCTTCGCTCTCTTCTCAACCAGAGGAAGAACTCATTACCGTCCTTCAGCTCTTTGCCAGAGCGCTGCATGCTGAGATTGCGCCGGTACTCGAAAGTATCTGGTCAACGGCCGAATTGCTCAAAGACCGAAGAGAATCAGGGAATCTGGAAAATCATCTGATATTGAAAAAAGCCCATCGCCTGATAAAGCATGACAAGATCGACACTTGGGAGACTGGTGCAGCGTTCTTTGCACATATGACCCAAGACCTGAAGCAGGTCTTCCTCTCGGTCGACTGGACTGCTGCTGGTTCGTTCAAAGTGCTGGAAGCCTGTCTGAATGTGCAGGGCCCCAGGATTCCTGTGTACAGTCTCTTTGTGCATAAAGAGGAACTCAAAGGGCGGCAAACCGCCTGAGAGCTCACGGTGTGGTATGCGCTGATCGCCATGAGACAAGTGGGGCAAACGTTGCTCGTCGCCGTAGACCACGGTTTTGCCAAGTTTGACTGGGTAGGCGAGTCGCCCCTGTATCCGTTTATGCATTTGGTGATCCGTTTGAAGCGCACGACGATCTTGCCGTAGGGCACCAGCAGTGGCCCACGGCAAGCTTGGCCGTTCAGGGGAAGGAGTCGAGATAGACGAAGCAGCCTTGGGCAAAGACGCGCAAGTGATCACCGCGGTGTGCTTCGCCCACCTCAGGGAAACCGACGAGCGGCTCTATGTGGCCTGTAGTAAAGAAGATGTTTCCATCGCGCTGACAGTCTACAAAGAGCGCCCCGGCTGGAGAGGATGCGGTTGATTATGGGGCTGGCGTTGTATAGTAGCTATTGTAATGAAGCGGTACAGGATAGAGAGTTTGTTGATCGCCTAAGTCGGCGCTATAAGGATGGTCGAAAAGATTTGAGTTGGCTGAATGTGGCCAAATGCGCCGAGCTCTGTGGTCACGTGGATGTGCTCCTGAAGCCCGTTATAGGGCAATAACGCGGTCTATGGAGTCCTGAGAACGAGGTGTGAAGATGATTTCATCGGCATTGGTGTCCTCTCGACCATTCACTTTTTCATCTTGTGGGTACGAATCAGAAGGACTCTATAAAGAACAAGGTCTGGGCAATCTTATCAAAGAACGGACTTGACCCTGTATTTTCAGACATATTTGGCAAGAAAGCCCTCGCATATCTAAGAAGTCTCAAACTCAGGGATTGTTACAAGCAGAGCATAGATGGTTATATACGGCTGGTAGAAACACCCAATACCCTTATAAAGGAAATAACTGAGACGATAGAATCAATCGTTACAAACCATGCACAGGCGCGATTACTTATGAGCATTCCTGGTATCAGCTATTACTCTGCTTTACTAATAGTAAGTGAGATAGGGGATATATATAGATTTCCTACGGCACGGAAGCTTTGCAGTTATGCGGGACTGGTACCATCTGTCCATTCATCAGGTGGAAGAGGTTACATGTAAGAGATCCTTTTAGGAACGGCCTTATTGGAGGTAAATGTTTCACTTGACAGCCTTTTTCATAGGTGACCCTAATTGCGCAATTTTCTCCGACAGCATCGTCAATCTGTACTGTAATCGGTTCTGCCTCGCCAGTAAAGAGGTTATACTGAGAGGGAAGGAGACACTTTCAGGCTCATATTCAGGGTGTATTCGGATGCCACTCGCAGGATTTCTGGGCAATTTAACTTTTAGCAGAAAATGTACAATTTGTCAGGCAGGAAATCGGAAGCATAGAGTTGTCAAAGAACAAAAGGGGATTTTTTATAGAGAACCCAGTTTTCATCCCTATGCTCCTCTTTTCTCCTACTTCCAAACGAGTTCTAGAATCCTGATGGGAAAAACAATATTTCCACGAAGGTCTTTGTAGTATGGTGCAGAGATTTTTACTCCAATCATTACATGGAGTAAGCGCCAAATCGGTCGTTTACGTTTCTTAGAACCTTCTTGCGACAAGAGTAGAACACCACGCTTCTTTACTCGACAATACCAAAGAGCCTCAATTTTTACCCCTTTTTGTAAAGATTATCAAGCGGACTTTTAGGGACATTTGACATATCTCTTAAAACATGGGTATAGATCATTGTGGTTTCAACATGCTTATGCCCTAATAGTTCCTGTATTTCCCTTATATTAACTCCGTTCATCAAAAGATGTGTAGCAAAACTATGCCTGAGGGTATGAACTGTTGCATGCTTGGCTATTCCTGCTTTTTTTATCGCTTTTTTTACCGCATTCTGTATAGTCTTTTCGCTGATGTGGTGGCGTCTGATCTTTCCGCTGCTGGGGTCAACCGAAAGCTTTGCCGCGGGAAACACATATTGCCAATGCCACTCTTTTGCCGCATTTGGATATTTCCGGGCAAGTGCATCAGGCAAATATACCTCTCCAAATCCCAATTTTAAGTCCTTCTCATGCAGTATCTTTACTTTTTCAAGGTGTTCTTGCAATTGCGTTTTAACCAATTCAGGTAACATTGTTGCCCTATCTTTATCACCTTTGCTATCACGAACAAAGATAAGATTTGAGCCAAAATCTATATCCTTTACCCTCAGCCTAACAGCCTCCATCACACGAAGTCCTGAGCCATAAATTAGTTGAAGAATTAGAAGATTTACACCTTGTAGATGTTTAAAGAGTTCCTGCACTTCCTCTACAGACAAAACAATGGGTAGTTTCTGCCCTCGCTTTGCCCTAACAGTTTTCCCTAAATCGGTAAGTTCTATCTTAAGCACATCCCTGAAAAGAAACAAAAGGGCATTGAATGCCTGATTTTGCGTCGAGGCTGAAACCCTTCGTGTTATCGCCAGATAGCTCAAAAAATCCCTCACATCATTTGAGTCTACACCTACGGTATGGACCTCCTTTTTCTTTACCCTTGCGGTATAATCAAGGAACCTTTTAACCCAATCAAGATATGATTGTTCTGTTCGGTAAGAATAATGTTTAATGCGTATTGCCTCCCTCATTTCGTTGATGACCTTTGAAATATCTGAGAGTTGTTTTTGTGGTAGGTTAGGGGAAAGGGTTGAGGTTTTATCGTTTAAGAAATGATGGACATACAATCCTATGGCATTATCTGCCTGTTTGATTTGCCAATCAGAAATACTTTTTTGTGCTTTTAAATGATTTAAAAAATTCTTAATCCGCAAATCAAGGCTAAGATTTTCATCCTTAGGAGAAAAACCAAGGAACTTACTTACCCAGTGAGCATAGAAAGATATGTTTTTTTCAGGGACAAGTTTGTGAGACAGCAGAAAATTTTGAAACTCAGGTAATATTTTATTTCTCATCCCTACCCTTTAATCTGCCAAAATTTCGATAATACGATAATAGACGAATTTTATCTATTATCATAACATAGTACTTTGACGAAATCAAGAAGGGCTTTCTTGACAAAAATATTGAAAAGGCGTAAAATTTTTTTATAAAGTAAATTTTTTAGTAAGCAAATAAAGAAGTTCGTCTATTAATCGTTGGGCGGCACCTCGTCAGCCCTCATATAATATCCGCAGTGATCGAAGCCGAACGAGGCACCGCCGTGACCGAGGATTCTTCAAATGTGCACCGATCATCTGTGGGGCCCAATCACCGCCTCGCC